>JACDJA010001348.1_pt1 | contig 20935 bp, 15 predicted proteins | sample 7449241 | NCBI WGS metagenome assembly JACDJA01 (sample SAMN14253289, study PRJNA609438) | sludge metagenome | isolation source: initial anaerobic sludge | collected 2018-12-20 | reverse complement strand
CAAGCAGAACCTGCCGCCCGGCACCAGCGTGCAGGTGCCGTTCGAGCTGGCGCGCTTCATCAGCGCGTCGATCGACGGCGTGGTGCACACGCTGATGGAGGCCGTCGTCATCGTGGTGGCGGTGATCTTCCTGTGTCTCGGTTCGCTGCGCGCGGTGCTGATTCCGGTGGTCACCATTCCGCTGTCGATGCTGGGCGGCGCAGCCATCATGGCGCTGTTCGGCTTCAGCGTGAACCTGCTGACGTTGCTGGCCATGGTGCTGGCCATCGGTCTGGTGGTGGACGACGCCATCGTGGTGGTCGAGAACGTGCACCGCCATATCGAAGAGGGCAAGTCGCCGGTGCGCGCGGCTCTGATCGGCGCGCGCGAAGTGGCGGGCCCGGTCATCGCCATGACCATCACGCTGGCGGCGGTGTATGCGCCGATCGGCCTCATGGGCGGCCTGACCGGTTCCTTGTTCAAGGAGTTCGCCTTCACGCTGGCGGGGGCGGTGGTGGTGTCAGGGGTGATCGCGCTGACGCTGTCGCCGGTAATGAGTTCGTTCCTGCTCGACAGCCAGGTGTCCGAAGGCCGGATGGCGCGCCGCGCCGAACACTTCTTTGCCCGCTTGGGAGACGCCTACGGCCGGTTGCTGGACGTGTCGCTGCATCATCGCTGGGTCACCGGCCTGGTGGCGGTGGGGGTGATGGCCAGTTTGCCGTTCCTGTACAACGCCGCCCAGCGCGAACTGGCGCCGGTCGAGGACCAGTCCACCGTGCTCACCGCGATCAAATCGCCGCAGCACGCCAACATCGACTACGTCGAGAAGTTCGGCAAGCAGTGGGACGATGTGATGGCGACGCTGCCCGAGCAGAAGGGCCGCTGGCTCATCAACGGCTCGGACGGCGTATCCAATAGCATCGGCGGCGTGGACTTCGTCGACTGGCACGAGCGCAAGCGCTCGGCCGACCAGATCCAGGCCGACATGCAATCAATGGTCAACCAGATCGAGGGCAGCAATATCTTCGCCTTCCAGCTGCCGCCGCTGCCGGGCTCGACCGGCGGCCTGCCGGTGCAGATGGTCATCATGAGCGCGGCCGACTACCCGGTGGTGTACGAGGCCATGGAAAACCTGAAGCAGGCGGCGCGCGCCAGCGGCCTGTTCATGGTGGTCGACAGTGACCTGGACTACAACAACCCGGTGGTGCAGCTGAAGGTGGACCGCGCCAAGGCCAACAGCCTGGGGGTCACCATGAGGGCGGTGGGCGACACGCTGGCGGTGCTGGTGGGCGAGAACTACATCAATCGTTTCGGCATGGACGGCCGCTCGTACGACGTGATCCCGCAGAGCCTGCCCGCGCACCGCATCTCGCCCGAATCGCTGGCGCGGTATTACGTCAAGAGCGCCAGCGGCGCGCAGGTGCCGCTGTCGAACATCGTGTCGGTGTCGATGGGCGTGGAGCCCAACAAGCTGACCCAATTCAACCAGCTCAACGCGGCTACCTTCCAGGCCATCCCGATGCCCGGCGTGACCATGGGCGATGCGGTGCAGTTCCTGACGCGCCAGGCGCAGCAGTTGCCGGCCGGCTTCAGCTACGACTGGCAATCGGACGCGCGTCAGTTCAGCCAGGAAGGCTCGGCGCTGATGATCACCTTCATCTTCGCCATCATCGTCATCTACCTGGTGCTGGCGGCGCAGTACGAAAGCCTGCGCGACCCGTTCATCATTCTGGTGAGCGTGCCGCTGTCGATCTGCGGCGCGTTGATCCCGCTGGCGCTGGGCATGGCGACCATCAACATCTACACGCAGATAGGTCTGGTGACGCTGATCGGGCTGATCAGCAAGCACGGCATCCTGATGGTGGAATTCGCCAACGAGATGCAGATCAGCCATGGCCTGGACCGGCGCGGCGCCATGGAGCACGCCGCCCGCATCCGCCTGCGTCCGATCCTGATGACTACCGCCGCCATGGTGGTGGGCCTGATCCCGCTGCTGTTCGCCAGCGGCGCCGGCGCCCACAGCCGCTACAGCCTGGGCCTGGTGATCGTGGTCGGCATGCTGGTCGGCACGCTCTTCACGCTGTTCGTGCTGCCCACCGTCTACACCTTGCTGGCGCGCGACCACCGCGCCGCCAACGACACGCCGCGCGCCCGCGAGCTGGCGCAGGCGCAGGCCGAGGACGCGCGGTCGGCCGCTGCGCCGCGCCCCGCCGCAACGCACTGAGGAGCCGACCATGAAACATCCCGATCTGTCCCAACGCCTGCGCCGCGGCGCCACGGTGCTGCTGGCCGTGCTGGCTACCGCCGGCTGCGCCGTCGGTCCCGACTACCGGAAGCCGCGGGCCGCGCCGGTGGCGCTGGCCAGCCCCGAGCAGGCGCTGTTCTCCACCGACCGCGTGCAGCAGGATTGGTGGAAGCAGTTGCAGGACCCGCAGCTGGACCGCCTGGTCACCCTGGCGCTGCAACGCAACCACGACATCCGCATCGCCCAGGCCCGCCTGGCCGAGTCGCGCGCGGCGCTGGACGAGAAGGAACTCGACCAGTTCCCCACCGTCACGCTGGGCGGGCGCTTCGAGCGCAGCCTGTCGCAGGCCAACCCCGGCGTGACGGGCGAGCGCAACCTGGCCAAGAGCTACCGCGCGGGCTTTGACGCCACCTGGGAGATCGACCTGTTCGGCCGCCTGCGCCGCGCCGCCGAAGGCGCGGCCGCGCGCAGCGAGGCCCAGGCGGCTGACTTGGCGCAGGCCCGCATCGTGGTGGTGGCCGAGGTGGCGCGCAACTACTTTGAACTGCGCGGCGCCGAACAACGCCTGGCGGTGGCGCGCGCCAACCTGGACAGCCAGCGCGACAGCCTGCGTGTGATCCAGGCCATGGTGTCGGCCGGCCGCGGCGACGAGGGCGACCTGGCCAGCGCCCGCGCCGAGTTGGAAACGGTGCAGGCCAGCGTGCCGCTGCAGGAAACCGCGCGGCGCCTGGCGCGGTACCGCCTCGCGGTGCTGGCCGGGCTGCGGCCGGTGGAGCTGGGCGAGCTGGACGCGGCCACGCCGCAGCCGCCGCTGGCGGCGCGCCTGCCGATCGGCGACGTCGGCGCCTTGCTGGCGCGCCGTCCCGACGTGCGGGCGGCCGAGCGCAACATGGTGGCGGCCAATGCCGACGTGGGCGTGGCCACGGCGGAACTGTATCCGCGCATCGACCTGGGCGGCTTCCTCGGTTTCGTGGCTCTGCGCGGCGCCGACTTCGGCAGCGCCTCCAGCCGCGCCTTCAGCGTGGCGCCCGGCGTCAACTGGCCGGCCTTCCACCTGCCCACCGCGCAGGCGCGCAAGCGGGCGGCGCAGGCGCGTTCGCAGGGCGAGGTGGCGCGCTACGAGCAGACCGTGCTGCAGGCGGTCGAGGAACTGGAGGGGGCGCTGACGCAGTACGGCCAGACCCAGCAGCGGCTGGGCAGCCTGGCACAGGCGGCCGCCTACAGCGGCCGCGCGGCGGAACTGGCGCGCCTGCGCTACCGCGAAGGCAGCGCGCCCTACCTGACGGTGCTGGACGCGCAGCGCACGCAGCTGCGGGCGCAGGACGCGGTGGCGGTGGCCGAAACGGCCTCCTATACCAGCCTGGTCGCGCTCTACAAGGCGCTGGGCGGCGGCTGGGAGGCGCCGTTCGTGGCACCATAGGGGCTTAGCGCCTTACCGACCTTCCATGTCCGACGACCTCCTGTCCCACCCTATTTCCTGGCAGCCGCACCAGCCGGCGGACCGCGTGCTCATGGCGCTCAAAACGCGCGGCCCGCAATCGGTCGCGGTCATCGCCAAGGCGCTCGACGTCACGGCCGAGGCGGTGCGCCAGCAGATGACGCGCCTGCACGCGGACGGGTTGGTGGATTCGGAAAGCCGCAGCGCGGGGCGCGGCCGGCCCACCCAGATCTGGTTCCTGACCGAGGCCGGCCAGCGCCGTTTTCCCGACACGCACGCCGACATGACGGTGCAGATGATCAACGCCGCGCGTCAGGTGTTCGGCGAAGAAGGCGTGGACAAGCTGATCCTGGCGCGCGAGGCGGCCATGCGGGCCAACTACCTGCAGGCATTGGCCGACGCCCGGGACCTGCCGCAGCGGCTCGAGCAACTGGTGCGGGTGCGCTCGGCCGAAGGCTACATGGCCGAGATGCGCCGTGACGGCGATGACTTCCTGTTCATCGAGAACCACTGTCCCATCTGCGCGGCGGCCCAGGCCTGTATGGGCTTTTGCCGCAGCGAGCTGGCGCTGTTCCAGCAGGTGCTGGGCCAGGATGTGCGGGTCGAGCGCGAAGAGCACATCCTGCTGGGCGCGCGCCGCTGCGCCTACCGCATCAGCGCGCGCGGCTGACCTTGCGGCGCGCCCGGCATCGCCGCGAGGTCGGCCTTGCGTCAGGATGCCGGCGATGAACCGTCGTCCCAGCCCCCCAGCGCCTTGTACAGCTCCACCGCGTTGACCAGCCGGCGCTGCTGCAGCCGGATGTATTCCTGTTCCGACTCGAACAGGCTGCGCTGTGCCTCCAGCATCTCCAGGTAGTTCGCCACCCCGCGCGCATAGCGTCGCTCGGCCAACCGCTGGCGTTCGCGGTCGGCGTCGCGCACTTTGCGCTGGGCCGCGATCTGGTCGCGCAGCGCATCGCGCGCCGACAAGGCGTCGGCCACATCGCGGAACGCCGCCTGGATGCTGCCTTCGTACTGCGCCACCGCGATGTGCTTGCGGGTCTCGGCCAACGACAGGTTGGCGCGGTTGCGGCCGGCGTTGAAGATCGGCAGCGTCAGGCGCGGCGCGAAACTCCAGCCGCCGCTGCCGCCGCTGAACAGATCCGAGAAGCGGTCGGCGGTGGTGCCAATGTCGGTGGTCAGTTGCACCGACGGGAAGAACGCCGCGCGCGCCGCGCCGATGTCGGCGTTGGCCGCGCGCAGCGCCTGTTCCGCCTGGCGCAGGTCGGGGCGGCGGGCCAGCAGTTCGGACGGCAGGCCAGCGGCCAGCGGCGTCAGGGCCTGGCTTTCCAGCGGCGTGGCGTCGACACCGACCGGCAGTGCGAAATCGCCCGCCAGCAGGCCCAGCGCATGCCGCGCCAGGTTGGCCTCGCGGGTCAGCGCGGCGAGCGTGGCGCGCGAACTCTCCACCAGCATCTGCGCGGTGCGCAGGCCAATGGCCGTCTCCAGCCCGGCGTCGTAGCGGCGCTGGGTCAATGTCAACGTGGTCTCGCGCAATGCCAGCGTGTCGGCGGTCAGGCGCAGTTGCTCGGCCAGCGAGCGCTGGTTGAAGTAGGCCGTCGCCGTCTCCGCCACCAGCGCCAGCGTGGCGGCGCGGTGGGCTTCTTCACTGGCCAGATAGCGCGCCAACGCGGCGTCCGACAGGCTCCTGACCCGGCCGAAGAAATCCAGCTCGAAGGCGGTGATGCCGACAGCCGCGCGGTAGCGGTTGGCCACCGGCATGCGCGGCTGGCCGGGCTCGGCCGTGCGGCCGCGGCTGAATTCGCCGCTGGCGTCGATGGCCGGCAGACGTTCGGACTGCTGCACGCCGTACAGCGCGCGCGCTTCCTCGATGCGCAACGCCGCCACCCGCAGGTCGCGGTTGTTGGCCAGCGCGGCCGCGATCCAGGCCTGCAGCGCCGGGTCGTTGAAATAGGCGCGCCAGTCCTGTGGCGCGGCGGCCTGGCCGGGCAGTGCCGGCGTGTCGTACTGCGCCGGCACCGGCGCCGCGGGGCGCTCTTGGGTCGGCGCCAGCGAGCAGCCGGACAGGGCCAGCGCCAGCAAGGTCATTGCCACGGTTTTCATGGCGTCGTCTCCAGCGTTTCGCGGCCTGCGGGGCGCGCGGGGCGGGCGCGCATGCCGACCATGCGTCCCACGATGAGAAAGAACAGCGGCACCAGGAACACCGCCAGCACAGTGGCGGTGATGATTCCGCCGAGCACGCCGGTGCCGATGGCGGCTTGCGCGCCGGACGCGGCGCCGCTGGCCAACGCCAGCGGCAGCACGCCCACGCCGAAGGCCAGCGAGGTCATCACGATCGGCCGCAGCCGCAGCCGCGCGGCCTCCAGCGTGGCCGACAGCACGCCCTGGCCGTCGCGCACCAGGTCCTTGGCCACTTCCACGATCAGGATCGCGTTCTTGGCCGACAGGCCGATGGTGGCGATCAGGCCGACCTTGAAGTAGATGTCGTTCGGCATGCCGCGCACGGTCACCCCCAGCAGCGCGCCGATCACGCCCAGCGGCACCACCAGGATCACCGCCAGCGGAATCGACCAGCTTTCGTACAGAGCCGCCAGCGCCAGGAACACGATCAGCACCGACAGCGCGAACAGCACCGGTGCCTGGTTGCCCGACAGCCGCTCTTCGTACGACTGGCCTGACCAGTCGAAGCCGATGCCGCGCGGCAGCTCGGCCGCCAGCGCCTCCATGGCGCGCATGGCTTCGCCGCTGCTGTGGCCCGGCGCCGCCGAGCCGTTGATGGTAAATGACGGAAAGCCGTTGTAGCGGTTCAACTGCGGCGGTCCCATTGACCACTTCAAGGTCGTGAAGGCCGACAGCGGCACCATCTGGCCTTGCAGGTTGCGCACGTGCAGGCGCGAGATGTCGTCCAGGTCCACGCGACGTTTGCCATCGGCCTGCACCGTCACGCGCCGTACCTGCCCGTTGAGCATGAAGTCGCCGATGTAGTCCGAGCCGTACATCACTGCCAGCGCGGTGTTGATCTCGTCGATCGGCACGCCCATGGCCTGCGCCTTGTCACGGTCGACGTGCAGCTGCAGTTGCGGCGCTTCTTGCTGGCCGGCGAACACCACGTCCGTCAGCGCCGGATGTTCCGCCGCCTTGGCCAGCAGTTGCTGGCGCGCCCGCGTCAGCGCTTCATAACCGACCCCGCCGCGGTCCTGCAGGCGCAAGTCGAAGCCCGAGGTCGAGCCCAGATCGGGCAACGGCGGCGAGTTGAGCGCGAACACCATCAGGTTCTTGCGCGCGGCAAAGACCTCGTTGATGCGCTTGACCACTGCGTCCACCTGCAACGCCGGGTCGCGCCGCTCCTTCCAGTCCTTGAGCGTGACGAAGAACATGGCCGAGTTCGGGCCGCTGCCGTACTGGCTGAAGCCGTTGACCGAGTACACGTACTGCACCGGCTCATGCTCCATCATGTAGCGCTCGACATCCTTGACCACGGCCATGGTCTCGGCCTGCGGCGAGCCTTGCGGCAGGATCACCATGGCCATGAAGCTGCCCTGGTCTTCGTCAGGCAGGAACGATGAGGGCAAGCGCGCGAACAGCAGCGCGGCCACGCCGATCACCAGCGCGTAGGCCAGTCCGAAGCGCAGTGGCCGCGCCAGCACGCCGGCCACCTGCGCCGTGTAGCGCGTGGTCAGGCGCGCGAAGGCGCGGTTGAACCCGCCGAAGAAACCGCGCTTGTCGTGGTGGCCGGCCGGGACCGGCTTGAGCAGGCTGGCGCACAGCGCCGGCGTCAGCGACAGCGCCAGGAAGGCCGAGAAGGCGATGGACACCGCCAGCGTCACGGCGAACTGGCGGTAGATGTTACCCACCGCGCCGTCGAAGAATGCCATCGGCACGAACACCGACACCAGCACCACCGTGATGCCGACGATGGCGCCGCTGATCTGGCCCATGGCCTTGACCGTGGCGTCATGCGGCGACAGGCCCTCTTCGGCCATGATGCGCTCGACGTTCTCGACCACCACGATGGCATCGTCCACCAGGATGCCGATGGCCAGCACCATGCCGAACATCGTCAGCACGTTGATCGAATAGCCCAGCCCCAGCATCACCCCCAGTGTGCCCAGCAGCGCCACCGGCACCACCAGCGTCGGGATCAGCGTGGCGCGCAGGTTCTGCATGAACAGATACATCACGCAGAACACCAGCGCCACCGCTTCCAGCAGGGTCATCAGCACCTTCTTGATCGAGATCTCGACGAAAGTGGAGGTTTCATACGGAATGTCCCAGCTCACGCCCGGCGGGAAGTACTGGGCCAGCTCGCGCATGGTCTCGCGGATGCGGCGGGTGGTCTCGACCGCGTTCGAACCCGGCGCCAGCTTGATGCCCAGGCCGGTGCCGGTCATGCCGTTGACGCGCGACAGGTACATGTAGTCGGTGCCGCCCAGTTCCACCCGCGCCACGTCCTTCAGGCGCAGCGTGGCGCCATCGAGTTGCGCGCGCAGCGGGATGTTGGCGAACTGTTCCGGCGTATGCAGCGATTCGCCCGCCACGATGCTGGCGTTCAGCGGCGCATCCTTTGGCACGGCCTGGTTGCCCAGCTCGCCGATGGTGACACGCGCGTTGTGGCTGCGCAGGGCCGAGACGATGTCCCCCGGCGTCAGCGACAGGGCGGTGAGCTTGACCGGATCGGGCCAGATGCGCATCGCCGCTTCCGCGCCGAACGACTGCACCTTGCCCACGCCTTCGACCCGCCGCAGCGCCTGCAGCACATTGGAGGCGGCCAGTTCGCCCAGTTGCATGTCGTCCAGGCTGCCGTCCGACTTCAGCGACACCACCAGCTGGATGTTGTCGGCCGCCTTTTCCACCCGCACGCCGTCGCGCCGCACCGATTCGGGCAGGCGCGGCTCGACCGCCTTCAGGCGGTTCTGCACTTCCACTGCCGCGATGTCGGGGTTGGTGCCCTGCTTGAAGGTCAGGTTGATGCTGGCCCAACCGGTGGAATCGCTGCTGGAAGCGGTGTACATCAGCCCCGGGGCGCCGTTCATCTCGCGTTCGATGATGGCGGTGACGGCTTCCTCGACCACCTTGGCCGAGGCGCCCGGATAGCTGGCGCCGATATTCACTACGGGCGGCGCGATGTCCGGATACTGCGCCACCGGCAGCGCGCGGATCGACAACACGCCGACCAGCGCGATCAGCAGGGAGATCACCCACGCGAAGACGGGGCGATCGATAAAGAAACGCGCCATGGCGGTTTACCTTTTTGCTTGTTTTTCCCCGGTCGCCGCGGGCGCGCTTGGCGCGGCCCGCTCGACCGGTTTGATTTTCTGGCCGGGGGCCAACTGCGCGGCGTTTTCCACCACCACGCGTTCGCCGCCTTGCAGTCCCTCGGTGACGACCCAGTTCGGGCCCAGCAGACGCTGCGCGGTGACCGGCACGCTGCGCAGTTCGCCGTCGTCCCCCGCCACCAGCAGATGGGCGCCGCCGGCATTGCGCAACAGGGCATCGCGCGGCACCAGATAGGTGTCGCGGTTGACGGCCTGCTCCAGCCGCACCCGCACATACATGCCCGGCAGCAGCGTGCGGTCTGGGTTGGCGAACAGTGCGCGCATGGTCACGTTGTCGGTGCCCGGGTCGACCGCCAGGTCGGCGAACGACAGCGTGCCGCCCTGGCCGTACTCCGAGCCGTCCGGCAGCAGCAGGCGCACCCGCATCTTGTCGGGCGCGACGCCTTCCAGCGCGCCGGCACGGATCTGCTTGCGCAACTGCATGACCTCGGCCGCCGGCTGCGCGAAGTTGACGTAGATCGGATCGAGCTGCTGCACCACCGTCAGCGGCGTGGCCTGGCCTTCGCCCACCAGCGCGCCCTCGGTGACCAGCGCGCGCCGCGCGCGGCCGTCGATCGGCGAGGTGACGCGCGCGTACGCCAGCCGCAGCCTGGCACTTTGCAGATTGGCCTTGGCCAGCGCCACCTCGGCGCGCGCCTGGCGTTCCTCGGCCACGCTCTCGGCGTGATCGCGTTCGCTGATGGCGCGGTCCGACACCAGGTCGGCGTAGCGGCGCAACTTGTCGGCCGCGGCCGACCGGGTGGCCTGGGCGCTGGCCTGGGGGGGGGGGGGGGCCTTGGCCACGATGACGCCGATTGCGGCGGGCGCCTTGGCGGCTTCCGGTGTTTCCGGCTTCGAACAAGCTGAAACAAGAAGCAATACGGATGCGAATGCGAGCGTTCTTAGTGGGACTCGGTACGACATTTTTTAGAAGTTATTGTGGGGGTGCCCATGGCGGGCGAGGAGGGAACGTGCGCGGGTTTTCCCTGTGGGGAACGCAGTCTATCATTTAATCCGTCACGCTTGATTAATTGTTTTGTTCAAAAGTATGCTGGCGGCTGCATACTTTTTTACAGTGCGCAGACGGCGGCCCCCGCAAGGCGGGCCGCCGTTTTCATGTCCATCCGTTCAACCCATTTCTACAAGGAGATCTTTGTATGGCCCGCAAGACGAAAGAAGAATCCCAACGCACCCGCGATCGCATCCTGGACGCCGCCGAGCACGTGTTCCTGTCCAAAGGGGTGGCCAGCACCACGATGAGCGATATCGCCGACTTCGCGGGCGTGTCGCGGGGCGCCGTCTACGGCCATTACAGGAACAAGATCGACGTCTGTATCGCCATGTGCGACCGCGCCCTGGGCGAGGCGGTGTCGCTGACCCGGGTCTCCACCGAGGGCGAGGCGCTCGAAGCGCTCTATGCGTCGATGCGCCAGTACGTGCAGATTTATGCCGAGGAAGGCTCGGTGCAGCGCGTGCTGGAGATTCTCTACCTGAAATGCGAGCGCAGTGACGAGAATGCGCCGCTGTTGCGCCGCCGCGATCTGTGGGAACGCCACGCCCTGCGCACTTCCGAAAAACTGCTGCGCGCCGCCGTCAGCCGCGCCGACCTGCCGCCGGCCCTGGACGTGCGCCTGTCCAATATCTATCTGCACTCCCTGGTCGAGGGCGTGTTTGGCACCATCTGCTGGTCCGATCGCCTCAAGGGCGATATCTGGCCGCGCGTCGAGCGCATGCTCCGCGCCGCCATCGACACGCTGCGGCTGTCGCCGCAACTGAGGACGCCGCTGGCCGTGTAGCGCGCCCGGTTCGTGCCCCTACAATCCGGGCATGACCCTCAAGCAACTCGAAGCCTTCTACTGGGCCGCCACCTGCGCCAGTTTCGCCGTGGCGGCCGAGCGCCTGCACCTGTCGGTGTCGTCGCTGTCCAAGCGCATCGCCGAACTCGAGGAAACGCTCGGCCAACTGCTGTTCGACCGCAGCGGCCACAAGGCGGTGCTGACCGACGCCGGCCAGCGGCTGCTGCCACAGGCGCGCGAACTGCTCGCCGCGGCCGACCAGATCCGCGCCTCCATGACCGAAACCCCGAGCCTGCGCGGCCGCTGCCGCTTCGGCGTGGGCGAGCTGACCGCGCTGACCTGGCTGCCCCGCCTGATCGGCGTGGTGCGCGCCGCCTATCCCGATCTGGTGTTGGAGCCTTATGTGGACATCGGCCAGGTGCTGGAGCAACGGGTCGCCGATGGCGAACTGGACTTCGCCGTCATCGCGGGCCGGTCGTCGCGTCCCGGCATTGCTTCCACGCCGATCGGCGAGGCGGCATTCGCCTGGGCCGCGGCGCCGTCCGTGCTGGATGGCGCCACCGCGATGTCGCCCGAATTGCTGGCCCGGTTGCCGCTGGTGACCCTGCCGGCTGGCGCCGGCACCACCCGCATCATCGATGATTCGCTCGCCGGGCGTGGCGGCGCGGGCGAGCGCCTGTGCTGCAACAACTGGGGCGCTATCGCCGGTCTGCTGATCGAGGGGACCGGGGTCGGCTTACTGCCGCGCCACTGGGCCCGGGCGCTGGAGGCCGAGGGCAGTTTGCGGGTGCTGCGCTGCGACCCCGAGCCGGCGGCGCTGCCGTATTCGTTCCAGTGCCGCCGCGATGATGTCCGGCCGCTGGTTGCCGAGCTGCGTGCCGCGGTTGGCGCGGCGGTGGATTTCTCGGCGCCTTGCCGGCTGCCTTGAAGGTGGGGCTGTCAGCCCCCCTCGGCGGCCCCTCCTAGGCGGCCCCTCCTGTCCGCAAGGCGGTCGGTGAGGGCGCGGCGCGGAGGGGCGAAGGCCATCGCTCTATACAATCGGCGCGCGCCTGGCGCAGAATCCGACAAGAACGTGCGCAACGGGGGATGGACCCGGCGATGCGGCACGACCGGGGGCTGTTCCCTCGATGCCGGGCGGCGCGCCACCGGCGCGCGGGGAAGCGGGCCTTCGGAACCGACGGAGATCATTCATGCGTAAACTTTGCCTCGCCATGGCCGTGGCGGGAATGTTGGCCAGCGGGCTGGCCCAGGCTCAATCGACCTTGCGGATCGGCCTGCAGGACGATCCGGACGTGCTCGATCCGGCCCGTGCCCGCACCTTCGTCGGCCGCATCGTATTCGCCTCGCTGTGCGACAAGCTGGTCGACATTACCCCCGACCTGAAGTTCGTGCCGCAACTGGCCCAGTCCTGGAGCACCAGCCCGGACAACAAGACGCTGACCTTCAAGTTGCGCACCGATGCCGTGTTCCACGATGGCACGCCGATCAATGCGGCGGCGGTCAAGGCCAATCTCGACCGCGCCCGCACACTGCCCGACAGCAACCGCAAGAGCGAACTGGCCACCGTGGCCAGCGTTGACGCGCCCGACGCCAGCACCGTGGTGCTGCACCTTTCCGAACCCGATGCGTCGCTGCTGTCCCAGTTGTCCGACCGCGCCGGCATGATGATCTCGCCCGCCTCCTTCGACAAGGACCCGGGCGGCAAGCCGGTCTGCTCGGGCCCGTACCAGTTCAAGGAACGGGTGCAGAACGACCGCATCGTGCTGGAGAAATTTCCCAAGTATTGGGACGCCGCCAACTATCACTTTGACCGCGTGGTGTTCACGCCGATCCCGGACAACACCGTGCGCCTGAACAATCTGCGCGCCGGCGACCTGGACATCATCGAGCGCGTGGCGCCCAGCGACGTCAAGGCGGTCAAGGACGACGCCAACCTGCGCCTGGCCCCGGTCACCGGTCTGGGCTTCCAGTCGATCTCGGTCAACCTGGGCAATGGCGCGCGCGCCAACAACCCCCTGGCCAAGGACAAGCGCGTGCGCCAGGCGCTCGACCTGGCCATCGACCGCGACGTGCTCAACCAGGTCATCGGCGAAGGCCAGTACCAGCCGGCTTACCAGCCGTTCCCGCCGGCCAGCTTCGCCTACAACAAGTCGTTCGAGCGCACCGGCCGCGATCCCAAGAAGGCCCGGGCGCTGCTCAAGGAGGCGGGCTTCGACCGCGTCAAGTTCGAGATCACCTTCGGCAACAACACCACCATGCAACAGGTGTTCGAACTGGTGCAGGCCATGGGCGCCGACGCCGGCTTCGACATCACCTTGCGACCGGTCGAGTTCGCCTCGCTGCAAGCGTCGCTGGCCCGCGGCGATTTCGAAGTGGGGCAGAACGGCTGGTCGGGCCGGGTCGACCCTAGCGGCAATATCCACCAGTACCTGAGCTGCAAGGGCAACCTGAACGACGGCAAGTTCTGCGACCCGCAGGCGGACAAGTTGCTCAATGAGGCCCGCGCCGAGTCCGACCCCGCCAAGCGCCGCGCCCTGTATGACGAGGTGCTGTCGGTGATGCAGGAGCAGCGCCCCATCATCTACCTGTTCTACCTGCCCTGGACCTTCGGCGCCCAGAAGAAGGTGGAGGGCTTCGTGCCGTATCCCGATGGCCTGATCCGCCTCAAGGGCGTCAGCCTCGCCAAGAAATAGGCATCAAGACTGACACGGGACCCGGCTGCGGGTCCCGTTTTTACATGTTCTCGCGGCCACCGGCCCCGCGCCGTCCGCAACAGGATCGCACCATGTTTACGACTCGCCCGGAAATCCTCGGCACCTTCGGTGTCGTGACCTCCACCCATTGGCTGGCCAGCTCGGCCGGCATGTCGCTGCTGGAGCGCGGCGGCAACGCATTCGACGCCTGTGTCGCCTCGGCTTTCGTGCTGCAGGTGGTCGAGCCCCACCTGGTCGGGCCGGCCGGAGAAGTGCCGGCGGTGTTCTATTCCGCCCGCACCGGCCGCGTCGAAGTGCTGTGCGGCCAGGGCACCACGCCCGCCGCCGCCACGCTCGAACGCTACCGCGCCGAAGGCCTCGAACTGATCCCCGGCAATGGCCTGCTCGCCACCGTCATCCCCGGCGCCTTCGATGCCTGGATGCAGTTGCTGCGCGACCACGGCACGATGCGGGTGCGCGACGTGCTGGAGCCGGCCATCTATTACGCCGGGCATGGCCATGCGCTGATGCCGCGCATTTCCAACACCATTGCCGGCCTGAAGGATTTTTTCCAGGCGCACTGGCCCACCACCGCCCAGGTCTACCTGCCGGGCGGCAATGTGCCGCAGGCCCGCAAGCTGTTCCGCAATCCCGCGCTGGCCGCCACCTGGACCCGCGTGCTGCAGGCCGCCGAGCAGGCCGGCGGCGACCGCGAGCGCCAGATCGAGGCGGCCCGCGATGCCTTCTACCGCGGCTTCGTCGCCGAGGCCATCGACAAGTTCGCGCGCGACAACGAGGTCATGGATGAAAGCGGCGCGCGCCATCGCGGCGTGATCACCGCCGACGACCTGGCCGGCTGGTCGGCCAGCTACGACCCGCCCGCGACCTATGACTACCATGGCTACACCGTGGCCAAGGCCGGCGCCTGGAGCCAGGGACCGGTGTTCCTGCAGACCCTGGCGCTGCTCAAGGACATGGACCTGGCCGGCGTCGGCCCGACCAGCGCCGAGTTCGTGCACCGCGTCACCGAAGCCATGAAACTGGCCGTCGCCGACCGCGAGGCCTACTACGGCGATCCGGCCTTCGTCGACGTGCCGCTGGCGCAACTGCTGTCCGACGAGTACAACGACGCCCGCCGGGCCCTCATCGGCGAACGGGCCTCGCAAGACCTGCGGCCCGGCCAGATCCCCGGTTTCGAGGCGCAGGTGGCGCGGGTGATGGACACCCTGCAACGCCTGTCCAAGGTGTCGGACCCCGGCAGCGTGACGCGCGAGCCGACGCTGGCCGACATGCGCGCCTCGGTCAAGCGCGGCGACACCACCCACGTGGACGTCATCGACCGCTGGGGCAACATGATCTCGGCCACGCCTTCCGGCGGCTGGTTCCAGTCCTCGCCGGTGATCCCGGAACTGGGCTTCGGCCTGAACACCCGCGCCCAGATGTTCTGGCTGGAAGCGGGCCTGCCAGGCACGCTGGCGCCGGGCAAGCGGCCGCGCACCACGCTGACGCCGTCGCTGGCGCTGCGCGAGGGCCGGCCGTACCTGGCGTTCGGCACGCCGGGCGGCGACCAGCAGGAACAATGGCAACTGCTGTTCTTCCTGCGCCATGCGCACCATGGCCTGAACCTGCAGGAAGCCATCGATCTGCCGATGTCGCACACCATGCACTTTCCCTCTTCGTTCTACCCGCGCGACCGCAAGCCGGGACACCTGGCGGTGGAAAGCGGCTTCGGCGCCGAGACCATCGCCGCCCTGCGCGCCCGCGGCCACCAGATCGAGGAAGTGCCCCAATGGTCGGTCGGCCGCCTGACCGCCGCCTCGCGCGACGCCGACGGCCTGCTGCATGCGGCCGCCACGCCGCGCTTGATGCAGGCCTACGCGGTTGGCCGTTGAGCCGCGTGCCGGCGCGCCCGCCGGGCGGGCGCCGGCACGGTTGCGGCGATTTGCCGCCATGGGCTATCTTTTGCCCATGACGCCTATCCAGCAGAGCCCGGCGACCGGGGCTCCTCCCCTTGCGGGACACGAACCTCTCTTCATCGTCCTGAACACCGGCTCCGGGCGCGGCGACGCGCAAGCGCTGCAGGACATCATCCGCCGTGTGCTCGACGAGGCTGGCCGACGTTATCAACTGATGCCGGTCGACGATCCGACGCGCCTGGCCGCCACCGCTCGCGACGCCGTGGCGCAGGCGCGCCAGGCCAACGGCATCGTGGTCGCCGCGGGTGGCGACGGCACGCTCAACGCCGTTGCCGGCCAGGTGCTGGGGCAGGGCGTGCCGTTCGGCATCCTGCCCCAGGGCACCTTCAATTATTTCGGCCGGCGTTACGGCATCTCGCAGGACACCGAATCCGCGCTGCGCGGCTTGTTGGGCGGCGAACTGCGGCCGGTGCAGGTCGGCCTGCTCAACGGCCGCCTGTTCCTGGTCAATGCCAGTCTGGGCCTTTATCCGCAATTGCTCGAAGATCGCGAAGCCTACAAGCAGCGCTTCGGCCGCAGCCGCATGGTGGCGCTGTGGTCGGGCCTGGTGACGCTGCTGCGCGCGCCGCGCCAGCTCAGCCTGCGGCTCGACTATGAAGGGCGGATGCGCGACCTGCGGTCGCCGACCCTGGTGGTGGGCAACAACCGTTTGCAGCTGGAACACATCGGCATCGATCCCTCGGAACTGGACCGCAACCGCCTGGTGGCGATGGCGGCGCGCCCGGTCGGTACGCTGGCGCTATATGGCCTGCTGCTGCGGGGCCTGTTCAGCCGCCTGGGCGATGCCGAACATGTCGTCAGCTTCGCCTTCGATCGCCTGATGGTCTCGATCCGCGGACGGCGCCGCGTCAAGGTCGCCATGGATGGCGAAATCTCGTGGATGCAGACGCCGCTGGAATTCAAGGTGTCCGACGTCCCCCTGCCGCTGGTGGTGCCGGTCAAGGCCCCGGACCAGGAGCGGTCATGACGCGCATCCTGCAGTTCTCGGATACGCACTTCGGCACCGAGCGCAAGCCGGTGCTCGAGGCCGCGCTGGACCTGGCGCGCACGCTGGCGCCGGACCTGGTCGTGATCAGCGGCGACATCACCCAGCGCGCCCGCCGCGGCCAGTTCGCCGCCGCCCGCAAGTTCATCGAGCGCCTGTCACTGCCGGTGCTGGCGGTGCCGGGCAACCACGACATTCCGCTGTTCAACCTGTTCGCGCGCGCGCTCAATCCTTACGGCAACTACAAGCGCGCGCTCGGCGCCGTGCTCGAACCGGTCTATGAGACCGGCGGCCTGCTGGCGATCGGGGTCAACACCACGCGGCCGCGCCGCCACAAGGACGGCGAAATCTCCGACACCCAGATTGCGCGGGTGGCGCAGCGCCTGCGCCAGGCCCGGCCCGGACAGTTGCGGGTGGTGGTGGCGCACCATCCGGTACGCGCCAAGGTCGAATCCGACCGCTTCAATCTGCTGATCGGGCGCGAGCGCGCGCTGGCCGCGTGGGCCGAGGCCGGCGTCGATTTGATCCTGGGCGGCCATATCCATCTGCCCTATGTGCTGCCGGCCAGCGCCGATCCGGCCCTGGCGGCCGGCTGGGCGGTGCAGGCTGGCACGACCTGCTCGCGCCGGGTGCGCGGCAATATTCCCAATTCGGTCAATGTGATCACCCGCCAGGGCGAGGGCGAAACCCGGACCTGCCATGTCGAGCGCTGGGACTATGCCGACGCGACCCACGCCTTCGCGCCGGTCGATAAGACCCTGGTGACGGGGTAGGGCGCGGCGATGGGGAGCGCTGCGCAGTCTGCGCTGATCGATGCCTGCGCGGCATGGGTATCGGCCCACGCGCTGCTGTTGTTCCTGCTGCTGCCGCTGGGCGCGGCGGCCGTGGCGGTGGCCATGGCGCGCGTCAGCGCGCGGGCCGCGCCGGCGGTGCGCGCGGCCGGCTGGGGCGCGGCCGTGGCGCTGGCCGGCGCGCTGTTCCTGACGCTGGCCTACGCGGTGACGCGGCCCGGCGTGGTGGTGGAATTCGACAGCGCCCTGGCCGGCGCGCTCAGCATGTCGATGGGCGATTCCCTGTTATGGCTGCTGTCCTGGTTCACCACGCTGGGCGACCGCGACGTCCTGACGGTATTCGCCATTGTGATGACCCTCGCGCTGCTGGCGCGCCGCCAGTGGGGCCTGGCGCTCTTCTGCGTGGCTGCCACCGGCGGCGGCGGGCTGATCAACCGTGTCCTCAAATACGGCTTCGAGCGCGCGCGGCCCGAGCACGATCACGGATTTGCCACCGCGCTGGGCTGGAGTTTTCCCAGTGGTCATGCCTCGGCCGCGATGGCGGTATACGGCACGGCCTGCTACCTGGCCTGGCGCCTGGCGCCCGCGCCCTGGCGGCTGCCGGGCGTGGCGCTGGCGGCGGGGCTGGTGATGGCGATCGGCCTGAGCCGCGTCCTGCTGCAAGTGCATTTCGCCAGCGACGTGGTGGCCGGTTTCGCCATCAGCTTCGCCTGGCTGGTGCTGTGCGCGGCCGTGGCCGAACGCCAGGCTGCCTCAGCGCGGCGCGATCAGGGCGTTCAATAGGCGGGCGTCGGGTGCGCCGTCCGGGCGCGGCCGCAGCGGCGCGCAGGCGTAGCGGCCGCCGGCGGTGGTGATCGCCTGGTCCAGGCGGCGCGCGCGCTCGGCCGGCGGCGGTTGCAGGTCCACGATCAGCTTGCCTGCCACAGGCGCGGTCACTTCGCCGTCGCTGAAGCGCTCCAGCGTGCGGTCGATCTCGCGTTCGCGCGGCAGGGCCAGCACGATGGTGTCGGATTCGGCCAGCGCCTCGCGCGCCGAGGTCGCCAAGGTGGCGGCGCCACGGAAATCCTCGCAACGGTCCGGATCGACGTCATAGACGGTCAGGGCGATGTCGGGCTCGGCCGCAAGCAGGCGCCGCGCCGCCTGGGTGCCGGTGCGGCCCATGCCGACGATGCTGATGCGCGGGCTCATGGCTTGGGGACCGACCAGGTGCTGACGATATGGGCCAGCGGTTCATCGCTGCCGGCGCCGGTCAGGATGACCTCGCCCGCCGCCAGGCGGCCCACCTTGAGCAGCCGCGCATCGGCGTGGATCGCGCCGGCCGGGCTTTTGCGCAGGAAATTGATGGTCAGGCTGGCGGTCACCGCGTGCGCCTGTCCGGTGGCGCCGACCACGGCGGCATACATGGCCAGATCGGCCAAGCCCATCAGCATCGGACCGGCAACGATGCCACCGAGCCGCTGGTGGCTGTCGCGCGCCGGCAGCACGGCCCGCGCCGTGCCGCGGCCGATATGCCGGACCTCGATGCCGAGCAGGAGCGAAAAAGGGTGCTGCTCGGCCAGCAACAGCCGGAAGTCGGCCAGGCTGATCAGCGGCGCGTCGGGATCGGCGCAGGGCGGGGGCGTGGCAGTCATCGTTGTTCCAGCGCGAGACAGTAATGATCCAGCAGGACGTCGGCCTGCTGGCCCAGTGATTTCAAGCGGCGGGTATGCAGCAGCAGCAACAGCCCGATCAGGTAGGTGAAGACATTCATCTGTTCGACCTGTACCCGCTCGGCCGTCCAGGACTTGGTGTGGGCCAGCGCCTGCCCCAGCACGTCGACACATTGCCGCAGCCGGTCGTTGAGTTGCTCGTCCATGTCGCGGCCGAGCCCGCGCGGGCCCAGCCCCTGGAACAGGTACAGCCCCAGCGAGAAATCGGTGCGGCGCTCGGCGTAGTAGCCGAAAAAGGCCTGGATGGCCCGGCGCGCCGCCGTGGCGGGAACGCCGGTGGCGGTCGCACCCAGCAGGTGGGCGTGCAGGCGCTGCAGGGATTCGTCCAGCAGGGAGCCATATAACGCCTCCTTGCCCGCGAACCAGGGGTAGATCGCGCCCGTCGTGCAACCCGCTTCCTTGGCGATGGCGCGCAGGCTGGTCTTCTCCAGGCCGTCGCGCTCGAACACGCGCTGGGCGGCGTCCAGGATGAGTTGCCGCCGCAGGGCGGTCAGGCGTTCGTTGCGGTCGCTGCGGGGCGTACGGAGGGTCATTGGGGATATCCAGGTGTTCTTGAATAATATCGGCGCTTTATTCAAATAACAATGTCATTTCTAGTGGGTGAGGGGAGTGCCGCGCACGCGCTCCGGCAGCCCGTCGGCGGGTGCCAGGGAGATCGGGAATCGGTCTTGAAATGGATCTGAAAGAAACCAGGGATGGGTTCGACAAATATTAGGGCCAGGGCTGAAAGTCGCATGGATACGTGGTCATTCGTAAAAAGCAGGGTTAGCCCTATGGTGAGTCGGTCTGATGTTGCAATATCCCAACAGGCCTGTCGCAAACCTGCACTTTTCTGGTGTCGACCATAGCCAGCCCCCCCGATTTTTGATGCAATAGCGTCAACTTCCCTTCGCGGAGTTAGGGGGGCGGCAGGCTGGTTTGCTGGATTGCTGCTCTTGTCACTCAAATCAACGGAGATTTCTTAAATGAAAAAGACTCTGCTCGCTGCCGCCCTGCTCGCCGGTTTTGCCGGTGTCGCCCAGGCAGAAACGTCTGTCACCCTGTACGGCATCATCGACACGGGCCTCGGCTACAACAAGATCAGCGGTGCTCCTGACGCGTCTAACAAGAACGGCAGCCGTATCGGCATGATCAACGGCGTGCAAAATGGTTCGCGCTGGGGTCTGCGTGGCTCGGAAGATCTGGGTGATGGCCTGCGCGCTGTCTTCCAACTGGAATCGGGTTTCGACTCGGGTAACGGCAAGTCGGGCCAGAACAACCGCCTGTTCGGTCGTCAAGCCACCATCGGTCTGGCCAGCGACAGCTGGGGTCAACTGGACTTCGGTCGCCAAACCAACATCGCCTCGAAGTACTTCGGTTCGATCGACCCGTTCGGCGCCGGCTTCAACATCGCCAACATTGGTCTGGGCATGAGCGCTGCCAACACGCAACGCTACGACAACATGGTCATGTACCAAACCCCGTCGTTCAGCGGCTTCCAGTTCGGCGTTGGCTACTCGTTCAGCGCTGACGAAGGCAATGCTTCGGGTTCGACCTCGGCTGACCCGGATCGCGTTGGCTTCAAGACCGCCGACAACGTCCGTGCCATCACGACCGGTCTGCGTTACGTCAATGGTCCCCTGAACGTCGCTCTGTCGTACGACCAGCTGAATGCTTCGCACAACCAAGCCCAAGGCGAAGTCGACGCGACGCCCCGTTCGTACATGATCGGCGGTTCGTATGACTTTGAAGTGGTCAAGCTGGCCCTGGCCTACGCTCGCACCACCGACGGCTGGTTCGCCACGTCCAACCCGGCTGGCGCTTCGGGCTCGATTACTGTTGATGGTACGTCGCGTAAGCTCGGCTTCGGTGCCAACCAGTTCGCTGACGGCTTCAAGGCCAACTCGTACCTGCTGGGTCTGTCGGCCCCGATCGGCGGCGCTTCGCGCCTGTTTGGTTCGTGGCAGCGTGTTGATCCGTCGAACAACAAGCTGACTGGCGACGATGCCACGATGAACGTGTTCTCGGT
>JACDJA010001343.1_pt1 | contig 20986 bp, 17 predicted proteins | sample 7449241 | NCBI WGS metagenome assembly JACDJA01 (sample SAMN14253289, study PRJNA609438) | sludge metagenome | isolation source: initial anaerobic sludge | collected 2018-12-20 | reverse complement strand
CGCGGGACCCCGCGACGGGTGCCTGCGCCGGAGGGGCGGCAGGTGCCATGCCGCGGGCTGCGACCGCGTCGGGTGCCGGTGACGGGTCTTGAAGCTCGGCACTCACCTTCTCGCGCAGGGGCTGCGACATCTGGCGGCGTGGCAGCGGCGTCTCGTCCTCGCGCGCCACGGCGTCGATGCCCGTGGCCACGACCGAGACCCGCATCACCCCCTCCATCGACGGATCGAGGGTGGAGCCGACGATGATATTGGCATCGGGATCCACTTCCTCGCGGATCTTGTTCGCAGCCTCGTCCAACTCGAACAGCGTGAGATCGTAGCCGCCGGTGATGTTGATGAGCACACCCTTGGCGCCGCGAAGGCTGATCTCGTCCAGAAGCGGGTTGGCGATGGCCTTTTCGGCGGCCTGGAGCGCGCGCTCCTCGCCCTCGCCCTCGCCGGTGCCCATCATGGCCTTGCCCATCTCGTCCATGACCGCGCGCACGTCGGCAAAGTCGAGGTTGATAAGGCCCGGCCGTACCATGAGATCGGTGACACCCTTCACGCCCTGGTAGAGAACGTCATCGGCCATGGCGAAGGCTTCGGTGAAGGTCGTGCGCTCGTTCGCCAGCCGGAACAGGTTCTGGTTGGGGATGATGATGAGGGTGTCGACCACCTTCTGGAGCGCGTCGACGCCATCCTCGGCCTGGCGCATCCGCTTGGTGCCCTCGAACTGGAAGGGCTTGGTCACGACGCCGACCGTGAGGATGCCCAATTCACGTGCGGCCTGGGCGATGATCGGGGCCGCACCGGTGCCGGTACCGCCGCCCATGCCGGCGGTGATGAAGCACATATGCGCCCCGGCCAGGTGATCGACGATCGACTGGATCGATTCTTCGGCCGCTGCAGCGCCCACTTCGGGGCGGGCGCCGGCGCCCAGACCCTCGGTCGCCTTGACGCCCATCTGGATCTTCAGCGGCGCATCGCTCTGGGCGAGGGCCTGCGCGTCGGTGTTCGCCACGACGAAGTCGACGCCTTCAAGCGCCTTCTCGATCATGTTGTTGACCGCGTTGCCGCCCGCCCCGCCAACGCCGAACACGGTGATCCTGGGTCGGAGATCTTCCTGCCCGGGAAGGGAAAGGTTGAGTGCCATCGCTTCGGTCCGCCTGCTGTTACGCCTGTTGTCGGGTCTTCCTGCCGTCATTTCCGGCCCCTGTTCGCGCCTGCCTGCGCGATTGCGGGCCAAAGTTACCCGGAATTGCCCTGATCTTATCGGTTGAAACCTGCCTCGTCACGAGAAAAGACGCGGATTCGCACAAAGTCTGGCCCAATGTGACCCATTTCCCGCCGCATTTCGGCGAGTCGGCAAGATGTTGCGTATTACCAATTGTCCCGGAACCATTTTACCGCCCGCCTGAGCGACCGCGAGCCGGTACGCTCGAGCGGAATCTCGAAGTCCCAGCATTCGTCCTGCGGGCTGGCCGCGAACAGCGACAGCCCGACCGAGGCCGAAAAGGCGGGCCCCGTGGCCGCCTGCGGCAGGCCCTGCACACGCAGCGGGCGGCCAAGGCGCACCTGCTGACCAAGGATGCGGGCGGCCAGCCCGTCTATGCCGGGGATCTGGCTCGCACCACCGGTCAGCACCACGCTTTGCGAAGGCATCTGGTCAAATCCGGCGGCATCCAGACGGGCGCGCACCTCCTCGAGGATTTCCTCGACGCGGGGGCGCATGATGCCGATCAACTCGCTGCGGGTGATGGTGCGGCGGTCCTTGTCCCAGTCACCTGAATCGCCGCCCAGCTCGATCATCTCGCGGTCGTCGATCCCGGTGGCCTGCACGCCGCCCTTCATGGTCTTGATCCGTTCGGCCACGGTCATCGGCACCTGGAGGCCCATGGCAATGTCGCCCGTGACATGATCGCCGCCCATGCGGACGGAATCGGCGTAGATCATGTGGCGGCGCATGAAGACCGAGATTCCGGTCGCACCGCCGCCCATGTCGATACAGGCCGCGCCCAGTTCCTGTTCGTCTTCGACCAGGCTGGCCATGCCCGAGACATAGGCCGAGGATGCCAGCCCCGCGACCTCGAGGTCGCACCGCTTGATGCAGTAGAGCAGCGCCTCGAGCGGCGGCGCGTCGACGGACAGCACATGCAGGTCGGCCGCCAGCCTGCCGCCCACCTGGTTGCGCGGATCGGCCAGCCCCGAGCGATGGTCCAGCGAGAAGTTCACCGGCTGCGCATGCAGCACCTCGCGGTCATGGCCGATGTCGGGCATCTCGCAGGCGGCGAGCACTCGGCCCAGGTCCTGTTCGGAGACGACGCCGCCATGCAGTTCCACCTGCCCGTCCAGGCCATAGGACCGGGGCCGCGCGCCCGAAAGGCAGGCGATGACGTGATCGACGCGGACATTTGCCATCTTCTGCGCCGATTGCACGGCGGTGCGGATCGCGCGTTCGGTTTCGGCCATCGCGTCCACCTCGCCAAAGCGCACCCCGCGCGAGCGGGTGGTGGCAGCGCCGATGACCCGGAACGAGGACTGCCCCGCCATGCGGCCGACACCTTCGTTCGAGCGGAACTGCTCGGGCCCGTCAAAGCGCAGCACGAGACAGGCGATCTTGGACGTGCCCACATCGAGGATGGCCACCACACCGCGCTGCATCGCCGCCCGGCGCATGTTGCGCATCGCGCGCTGGCTTTCGTAAAGATGCCGCATCCGATCCTCCGCCCTTTCCTCAGCCGCCCGCCGCTTCCGCGCTGCGTGCGTTTGCCATGATCGTCATCGCCGTCTGCGACACGCGCACGACAGGCCGGCCCGCATCGCGCATGTCCACTGCGACCACGTCGCGGTCGAGCGCCCCTTCCGCCGCCTGCCAGACCAGCACGCGGTCAAGCGCGGCCACCGGCGCATCCTCGGGCAGCAGGATCCGCTGGTCGCGGTCCAGCACCATGTCCCAGCGCCGCTCACCCATTCGGACAAGGCCCCGGACCCGCTCGGCAATCGGCCGCGCTGCCGCAAAGAGCGCCAGCGCCTCATCGATATGTTCGCGCGCGCCGTCGCCAGCGATCAGCGGCAGGTCGGCACGATCCGTGCGGCTCTCGACAAGGCCGGTCATGGCGCCGTCCTCGTCAACAAGCCGCAGGCTTTCTCCGTGGCGCCAGAGGGCGACCGGGCGGCGCTCGTCTATGGCAATGCCAAGGGTTCCGTCTGCCTGGACCGCCACCCGCACATCGCGCACCGCCGAAAGATCGGCCACGCGCGCACGCAGGTCGGCCAGGTCCAGTTCCCATGAAGAAATCGGAAAGCTCAGGTCCAGCGCCTGTTCGGTCGCCGCAACCAGCGCAGGCGAGGCGCCGGTGACCTGCAGGCCGGAGACGGAAAATTCCGGACGCTGCTCGATGGCGGCGCGCAGTTGTTCCCAATGGCGGGTTATGGTCGAGCGGTTCGCCTCTTGCGACAGCCAGAACGCCGCGCCGCCAGCCACCAGCGCCACCGGCAGGCCGAAACGCAGCGACAGGCGAAAGGCGGGGGTGAGCATGAGCCGCTGCCAGCGGTAATGCCAGCGCGAGGGCGCCGGGTCATGCGCGGCCCCCCTGCCGCGACGAGAGGTGAACGCTAGCGCCCGCATGACGCATCCTCGACCAGCCAGCGGCAGAGTTCGGGGAACGGGATCCCGACATGGCGCGCCTGTTCGGGCGCAAGGGATGTCGCGGTCATGCCTGGCTGCGTATTGATCTCCAGAAGGACAAGACCCTGTATGCCACGCGATTCATCCCAGCGAAAATCGCTGCGGCTGAGACCCCGGCAGCCCAGCGCATCATGCGCGGCAAGCGCATGCGCCATGCAGGCGTCGAACACCTCGTCCGGCAACTGCGCGGGCACGACATGATGCGATCCGCCCGGTACATATTTCGCGTCATAGTCATACCAGCCGCCGGTAACGATATCGGTGACGGTCAGCGACCGGTCACCCAGAACCGAAACGGTCAACTCGCGCCCGGGGACATAGGACTCGACCATCATGCGCGCCGGGGCATTCGGGCCCAGCACGGGGGCATTGGCACCCGCACGCACGATATGGACGCCGACGGACGAGCCCTCGTTGACGGGCTTCACCACATAGGGCGGTGGCAGGACATGGGCCGAGGCGATCTCGGTCGCACTGGCCACGCGGCCCTCGGCCAGGGGCAGGCCCGCGGCGCGGAACACTTCCTTGCTGCGTGCCTTGTCCATGGCCATCGCCGAGGCCAGCACGCCTGAATGAGTATAGGGAATCTCCATCCATTCCAGCAGGCCCTGCACGCAGCCATCCTCGCCCCATCGGCCGTGAAGCGCGTTGAAGACCACATCGGGGGCAAGCGCGCGCAGATGGTCAGAGAGATCGGCGCCGGCGTCGATCTCTTGCGCATCGAATCCGGCCTCGCACAGCGCCAGCGTGCAGGCGCGGCCCGAAGACAGCGACACCTCGCGCTCGGCCGAGCGACCGCCCATCAATACGGCAATCTTGCGGGAATCCTTGCCCGTCCTGCCCATCTCGCCTCATCGGGGCCTTTTCGGCCCTCTATGATCGCGCCCCAGTTGTTCCAGGGTCGCACTGCCTGTCAACGGCGGGTTCGCCCCACTCGTGCTATCTCCCACTCTAGCGTGATGCCGGTCGAATCGTAAACGCTTGTCCGCACCTCTTCGCCCATGGCTTCGAGATGGGCGGCGGTTGCGGTGCCGGTGTTGGTCAGGAAGTTGGCGTGTATCGGGTTCATGGTCGCACCGCCAAGCATCTCGCCGCGCATCCCGGCATCGTCGATCAGCTTCCACGCCTTCAGCTCATGGGTGTCGTCGACAAGGCCGGTCGAGGAAAAGCCCGCCGGATTGCGGAAGGTCGAGCCCGCCGTGCGCTCGCGGGTCGAGTGCTGGGTGGCGTCGCGATGCGCAAGCTGGGTCTCCATACGCGCGGCAAGGTCGTCCGGGTCGGCGGCGGGGGGCGCAAGGATGGCCTGGGTCACGACCGACCCCGGCGGCAGGTCCGAGGCACGATAGCGCAGGTTCAGTTCGCTGGCGGACAGGCTGCGGATCACGCCGTCACGGGTAACAAGCCGCACGCTTTCGAGGTGATCGGCGAAATAGGTACCGTAACAGCCCGCGTTCATCGCCACCGCGCCGCCGATCGTACCGGGGATGGTGCGCAGGAATGTCAGATCGCGCCCGGCCGCGGCCGCAGCGATGGCGACGCGGGAATCGAGCGCGGCCGCCCCGGCAACCACCCTCTCGCCGGTCTCGATCATGTTGAAGCCGCGCCCAAGGCGGATCACCACGCCGTCGATTCCGCCATCGCGCACAATGAGGTTCGAGCCGACCCCCATGGCAAACACCGGCACATCGGGGTCAAGCGCGCCAAGGAAAGCGGCAAGATCCTCTTCGTCCGCGGGCTGGAAAAACCAGTCGGCCGGGCCGCCGACGCGGAGCCAGGTGAAATCGCCAAGCGGCTGGCCCCGGATCAGCCGTCCGCGCGGGGTGATATCTTCGGGCCGGGCCAGCGGGGCCTCCTTCGGTTTGCATGTGCAAGACTGGCCCGGTCACCGGGCAAGGGCAAGTGTTCAGGCGTGACCTTCCCGCCCTCCGGCGCGCCACTGCCGTGCCGCGTCCAGCGTCAGATCGGCGCGCGCCACCGCGATCCGGGCAAGCGCCGCAAAGGGCGCGGGAAAGAGCGCGATGATCCCTCCGAGTCCGAAAAGTGCCGGAACCAGACCGACCATGAAGGCGGCCATGATGACCGGCACGAAACCGGCCACCAGGCCTCCGAAGCGCAACTGCGGGCGCAGGGTGGCGGGCGCGAACTCGATCGCGACACAGGCCGCGACCCAGAGACAGTAGAGGATGAAGGCAAGGCTCATCGGGGGCTCCTTTCTCCTGACGGGTCGGCCACCGGCGGTGGCCTTGATGTGACCCGAGGTGGCAGCCTCGGCGGTGTTTGCCCCCTCGTCCGAGCGGGCGTTCCCCCAGCGTAGTCCTATCGGGCCGTGGCGCCCCGAGTTGCATCTTCGGCAAGCCGGGCCGGCAGATCATGTGCCCAGCTGCTGATGCTGCCCGCGCCAAGACATACCAGCATGTCCCCGGGCCGGGCCTCGGCGCGCACGAAGGGGACGAGTCCATCCCGGTCGGCAACAGACAGCGCGCGGCGATGCCCATGGGCGAGCAGCCCATCAACCAGCGCATCGCGGTCGGCGCCTTCAATGGGGGCTTCACCTGCGGCGTAGACATTGGTGATGCCCACGACATCCGCATCGTTGAACGCGGTGCAGAAATCCTCGAAGAGCGACGAGAGCCGCGAATAGCGGTGCGGCTGGTGGACGGCGATGACGCGCGCGCCGGGACGGTCGGAGATGGCATCGCGCGCGGCGCGCAGCACGGCGGCGATTTCAACCGGGTGATGGCCGTAATCGTCAATGATGGTGATGCCGTCCACCTCGCCCACGCGGGTAAAGCGGCGGTTCACGCCCGCAAAACCGGCCAACGCCGCGCGGATCGCCTCGGGCTCCATCCCCAGATGCCGGGCGGCGGCGATGGCGGCCAGCGCGTTCGAGACGTTGTGATCGCCGGGCATCGGCAGTTCCAGATCCTCCAGATGCCTGCCCTCGGATTGCAACACCACGTCAAAGCGCGCGCCGCCGTTTTCGTGCCGCAGGTTCACGGCGCGCACATCGGCCTGGGCGTTGAAGCCATAAGTGATGACGCGACGGTCGTTGATGCGGGCCACCAGCGCCTGAACCTCGGGGTGGTCGGTACAACAGATGGCCAGGCCGTAGAAGGGGATGTTCGAGACGAAATCGTGGAAGCCCTGCCGCAGGTTGTCGAGCGTGTGCCAATGCTCCATGTGCTCGGGGTCGATGTTGGTGACAATGGCGATGGTCGCGGGCAGGCGGTTAAAGGTGCCGTCGGATTCGTCGGCCTCGACCACCATCCATTCGCCCTGCCCCATACGCGCGTTGGACCCGAAGCGGTGGATGATCCCGCCGTTGACGACCGTGGGATCGAAGCCGCCCGCATCCAGAAGCGTCGCCACCATCGTTGTTGTCGTGGTCTTGCCATGCGTGCCTGCGACCGCAATGTTGGATTTCAGCCGCATCAGTTCGGCCAGCATCTCGGCCCGCCGCACCACCGGCAGCTTCAGGCGCCGTGCTTCATCCAGTTCGGGGTTGCCGGGCTTCACCGCAGACGAGATCACCACAACCTCGGCCCCCGCAAGATGGGCGGCATCATGGCCGATGTGGATCCGCGCCCCCATCGCCGCAAGTCGTCGGGTGATATCGCTTGCGCGCAGGTCCGAGCCCTGAACGTCATAGCCCTGGGTGAGCAGCACCTCGGCGATGCCGGACATGCCGATGCCGCCGATGCCGATAAAATGAAGCGGCCCGACATCGAGGGGGAGTTTCGTGCTCACGTTCATGTGCAGGCTTCCGTCCATTGGTAGCGGGCTCCTATCTCTCGCGCGCCAGCTCTTCAACCAGCGCGGCCAGCGTGGCCGCCGCTTCGGGCCGACCCTCGACGGCAGCGGCGGCGGCCATGGCGGCGGCCTGGCCGGGGTTGTCGATGAGATCGAGAATGGCGCCGGTCAGGATCGCAGGCGTCAGCCGGGCTTCGAGGATCACGCGCGCCGCGTCCGCCTGCCCGAGCGAGCGGGCATTCGCGCCTTGATGATCCGCTGCTGCATGGGGATAGGGAATCAGGATCGAAGGCCGCCCGATGGCGGTGATATCCGCGATCGACGACGCACCCGCGCGCGAGATCACCAGTTGTGCGGTGACGATACGCTCGGGCAGGTCGTCGAAGAATATGCGCAGATCGGCAGCGATCCCGGCCTGGTCGTAGAGGGCGCTTACCCGGGCAAGGTCCTCTTCCCGGACCTGCTGGCTGAGACGCAGCCTTCTGCGCCAGTGATCGGGCAGCGCGATGAGCGCCTCGGGCACCATATCCGACAGGACACGCGCGCCCTGGCTGCCGCCGAAGACCAGCAGATTCAGCGGCTGGGACGCATCGTCCGGCGCGGGTGGCACATAGGGGCTGGCGGCGTGCGCGCGCACAGTGGCGCGCACCGGGTTGCCGGTATGCTGCGCCGCGACCCCCGAAGGCAGGCCCGAAGGCCGCAGGCCGCAGGCCACGCGGCTGACATGACGGGCGAAGAGCCGGTTCACGCGACCTGGAACGGCGTTCTGTTCGTGGATCATGCGGGGACGGCGGGTGATCCAGGCGGCGGCCATCGCCGGGATCGCCGGGTAGCCGCCGAATCCCGCGACCACGGCGGGCGGATCACGCCGCATGCGCAAGATCGTGGCAAGGATGCCGCCCGCAATGCGCAAAGGGGCGAGGATGCGCGCGAAAGTGCCTCCCTGGGCAAGCGTGCCGCTCGTCGCGACCTCGATCTTCACATTCCTGGGAAACCCGCCCGCATAACGCGCGCCGCGCGCATCGGTCGACAGCGTGACCCGCCAGCCACGCGAGAGCATTTCCTCGGCCAGGGCCTGCGCGGGGAACATGTGGCCTCCGGTGCCGCCCGCCGCGATGAGCAGAAGCGGTGCATTCATCCCCGGCGTCCGCGAAGCAGGATATCACCGATCTCGCCCTGCGGCCGGGTGCGGGTGAGCGCGAGCAGCATTCCTGTCAGGATGCCTGCGGCAATGATCGACGAGCCACCATAGCTCACGAAAGGAAGCGTCATGCCCTTGGCGGGCAGCAGGCGCACGGCGACGCCCATGTTGATCATGGCCTGCACCGCGAAGGTGCAGACCAGCCCCGCACCCGCCAGCCGCGTGAACGGATCGCGTTCGCGCATCAGCCTTGTGAGCGAGCGCGTGACGATAACGGCAAAAAGCGCGAGGATGACGAGGACGAGGACAAGGCCATACTCCTCGGCCGCGACCGCGATGATGAAATCGGTATGGGCGTCGGGGAGCGACCATTTCACCTCGCCCTCGCCCACGCCCACACCGAAGAATCCGCCCTCCTGGATGGCATTGGTCGCATAGCCGATCTGCGTGCGTGGATCGACATCGGCGGCAAGGAAACCGTCGATGCGCCGGGCGAAATGTTCGGACGACTGATAGGCCATCGAGCCCCCGAAAGCGACGAGCCCGGCCACGACCAGAAGCAGCGTTATCGGCGCGCCGGCCACGAAATAGAGCACGGCCCAGGCAAAGAGGATCAGCACCGCCTGTCCGAAATCGGGCTGCATAACCAGCAGCGCGACCACAACCCCCATGAGCCCGAAGGACCACAACCGCCCGGGCGGCCCGTCGAAATCCTGTGCTGCCGCCATGAGCCAGGCAGCGACGATGATGAAGCCGGGCTTGAGGAATTCCGAGGGCTGGAAGCTCGCGAATCCCAGCGAGAACCAGCGCACCGCACCCTTGCCGAAATCGGTGCCGAAGGCGGGCAGCGCCAGAAGTGCCGCAAAGGCCGCGACAAATCCCAGCACCCCGAGCCTGCGCACGGTCTGCGGCGACATCATCGAGAAAGCGAGCATCGCCACGAGCGCGAGCGCGCCGAACACCGCCTGGCGCTCGACATAATAGAAGGGAGGAAGGCCGTTGCGCGCCGCAAGTGGCGGCGAGGCGGCCAGACCCAGAAGCAACCCGATCGCAAACAGGATCAGGATGCAGGCCATCGTCCAGCGGTCGATCGTGCGCCACCAGCGCGGCAGGATCGGGTCAGCGGCCTGGGCCGGGACCGATCCGTAGACCATCTCCGTCATTCGGAACTGCCATCTGCCTCGTTTCGCCCGGTTTTCCGGGTCTCACGCCACAGATTAGCCCAGATAACGCTGTCGCGCCAGAGTCTTTCGCGAGTCTTCCGCGCGGGCTCAGCCGCGCAGGGTGGCGCCGGTGGCCCTTGTCACCTTGTCGCGCACTTTCGCGGCGACCGATTCGATCTCTGCCTCGGTCAGCGTGGCGTGCCGCGGCTCGAGCCGGACGGTGATGGCCACGGACTTGCGCCCCTCGCCAAGGCTTCCGCCGGTGAACTGGTCGAAGACCCGCACCTCGGTCACAAGCGCCTTGTCCGCACCGCGTGCGGCGGCAACGATATCTTCGGCCTGGACCTGCGTATCGACGACAAAGGCGAAATCGCGCTCTACCGCCTGCAGATCCGACAGGACCAGTGGCGGCCGCGCGCCACCCTGGCGGCGCGGCAAGGGAACGCGGTCAGTCCAGACGGTGAAGGCGACCGCAGGTCCCTTCACGCCCAGCGCGGTCAGAACGCGGGGATGCAGCTCGCCAAAGACACCCATCGCCACCTTGGGCCCGAGACCGAGGACGCCATGCCGTCCGGGATGCCAGAAGCCGGGCCCGTCACGGCGCAACATCACCCTGTCGGGTGCACCCACGGCCGCCAGCACTGCCTCGGCATCGGCCCTTGCGTCGAAAAGGTCGACCTTGCGCTCGCCTCCGTGCACGTCGCGTGGCGCGTGGCGGCCCACCAGCAGCCCGGCGATCTCGAATTCCTGCTCACCCGGCTCGCCGCCCGAAAACACGCTGCCCGCCTCGAAAAGCGCGAGGTCCATGAAGCCACGCGCCTGATTGCGGGCCGCAGCATGCAGCAGCCCCGGCAGGAGCGAGGGGCGCATATGGCTCATTTCCGAGGAAATGGGATTCTCGACCATGGTCGCGTCACTGCCGCCGCCGAACAGGGTCGCGGCCTCGTGGTCGATGAAACTGTAGGTCACGCATTCATTGTAACCAAGCGTCGCCGCCTGCCGTCGCGCCGCCGTGTGGCGCCGCTGCGCAGGGGTAAGGACAGGCCGCGCCACGCCTTCGGGACGCGGCAGCGGCTGGCCCTGCAACTGTCCGAGCGAGGCCACCCGTGCCACTTCCTCGACGATGTCGGCCTCGCCCTGCACATCGGGGCGCCAGCTGGGGACATGGGCCATGCCATCGCGCACCTCGAAGCCGAGCGCGGCAAGGGTGGCGATCTGGGCCTCCTCGGGGATCGTCATGCCGACGATGCGCTCGACCGCGCGGCTGTCAAAGCGATAGGCGCGCGCGGTATCCGGCACCGCGCCCGCCTGCACGATCTCGCCCGGCTCACCGCCTGCATGTTCGAGGATCATCTGCGTGGCCAGTTCCAGCCCCGGCCGCGCAGATGCGGGATCAACCCCTCGCTCGAACCGGTAGCGTGCGTCCGAGTTCAACTTCAGCGCCCGGCCCGTGTAGGCTGTGGTTACCGGGTCGAACCAGGCGGATTCGACCAGGACATTCACCGTGTCATCATCAGCGCCCGTGAGCTCACCACCCATGACCCCCGCGATCGAGACGGGGCCGGAATCATCGGCAATGACGACCTGCCCGGCCTGAAAACTGTGCGTCTTGCCGTCAAGCGCAAGCAACGTCTCGCCGCCGCGCGCGCGATACAGGCGCAGGTTGCCCCTGACCTTGTCGGCATCGAAGACATGCAGCGGGCGCGCGCGGTCGCAGGTGAAAAAATTCGTCACATCGACCAGAAAGTTGATCGGCCGCAACCCGATGGCGCGCAGCCGGTCCTGGAGCCAGTCAGGCGAGGGTCCATTCTTCACGCCCCTGATTTCCCGCAGGCAGAACAGCGGGCAGCCGCCGAGGGTGTCCTCGTCGATGGTAACGGTGGTCTTGCTTGTGAATGTGCCGGGGATGGCGACATCGGGTGCGGGTTTCAGAGCCCCGATTCCACGCGCCGCCAGATCGCGGGCAATGCCGCGCACGCCCAGCGCATCGGGGCGGTTGGGGGTGATGGCGATCTCGATCACCGGGTCGATACGCGCCGGGTCATTGGCGGCCAGCCAGTCTACGAAACGGTCGCCCACCTCGCCCGAGGGCAGCTCGATGATGCCGTCATGCTCATCGGACAGTTCCATCTCGCGTTCGGAACAGATCATCCCGTGGCTTTCCACCCCGCGAATGGTTGACGTGCCCAGCGTGACGTCAATGCCCGGGACATAATCGCCCGGCTTGGCCAGGACCGCGATGATCCCCGCGCGTGCATTGGGAGCACCGCAGACGATCTGGCGCTCACCTTCATCCGTCAGGACGCGGCAGACCCGGAGCCGGTCGGCATCGGGATGCGGTTCGGCCTCAAGGACACGCGCCAGGGTGAAAGAAGCAAGCCGCGCCGCTGGATCACTGACGGATTCGACCTCGAGGCCAAGATCGGTGAGTGCGTCAGTGATCTCGTCCAGCGTGGCCGTGGTCTCGAGATGGTCGCGCAGCCAGGTGAGGGTGAATTTCATGTTCGGAACTCCGGCATGCGGGGCTGGTTTCGGGCGACGGGTGCAGCGCCCGGCAATGATAACCGCGCCTAGCGCAGCGACCCGCAAAAGAAAAGTCGGCGCAGGGCAGGACGAGAAGGCGCGCGCGTGCCCGCGTCATCTCGCAAGTATGAGCCAGTACCCCAGCCCGGCCACGACCAGCGCGAGCAGGAACGGCCCCGTCACCGGCCCGTTGATGATCCGCAGCAGGACGCGCCATGCGCCGCCGGGCTTGCGCTCTTTGTTCATCGCGCCACTCCAGCCTCTCTGCACCTCATAAAAACGCTATTTTTCGTATCTTGCGCCACACCAATTACTGTATCTTCTTATCTATAGACGTAATTGCCCTGAATCGAAGTCCTTTCTCATGCAAATAATAAGATTCTCAAGTGCTTGATCAAATTCCTCCTTGGAGGTTTTCAAACTTTCATCTTTGTCCCTGTAGCTATCAGAAAGATTCCTGACCATATCATTAAAGTTTTTTATTTCTTCATAGACTTCTTGTGACGCAATCATCATCAGCTTCGACAATGCAGCCAGATATTGCTCGAGAGCAACCCGCTTACTGTCGGCCTCCTCTGAATGAGCGGCGCGGGCAGCTTTACGCTCATACACTCGAAGCTGAGTCAAAAACTCTCGATACGCTTCCCGCTTTTCACGCTCAAATTCTACGCGACGGTCAAGCAGGCGCTGATACCAATATGTTAACCCGCCACCTAAAAGCGCAATGAGCGCAACTAGCACCGGCATCCATTCTGACACGTTCACCGCGCGACACCCCCGCGCAGCGTCGGCACATCCAGCGCCCCAAAGCCGTAATGGCGCAGCCAGCGCAGGTCGCTGTCAAAGAACGAGCGCAGGTCGGGGATGCCGTATTTCAGCATGGCGATCCGGTCGATTCCCATGCCGAAGGCGAAACCCTGCCATTCATCAGGATCAACCCCGCCCGCGCGCAGCACATGCGGATGCACCATGCCCGAGCCCAGAACCTCGAGCCAGTCGTCGCCCTCGCCCACATGGACGGTGCCACCCTCAAAACTGCACTGGATATCCACTTCGGCGGAAGGTTCCGTGAAGGGGAAATGCGAGGCGCGGAACCGGGTCTTCACCCTTGTTCCGAAATAGGCCGAGAAGAATTCCTCGAGCACCCATTTGAGGTTCGCCATCGTCAGGTTGCGATCCAGCGCCAGCCCCTCGACCTGGTGGAAGTTGGGGGTATGGGTCTGGTCGTAATCGGCGCGATAGACCCGGCCGGGGCAGATGATGCGGATGGGAGCGCCCTGCGCCTCCATCGTGCGGATCTGCACGGGCGAGGTATGAGTGCGCAGCACGGCGGGCGGGCGATTGTCGGCCGGATCGCGGTGCATGTAGAACGTGTCCATCTCGGCGCGCGCCGGATGGTGGCCGGGGATGTTCAGCGCGTCGTAATTATACCAGTCGCTTTCGATCTCGGGGCCCTCGGCCACGGCAAAGCCCATGTCGGCGAAGATTGCGGTGACCTCTTCCCAGACCTGCGAGATCGGATGGATCGTCCCCTGCCGCCGTGGCCGCGCGGGCAGGGTCACATCCAGCCATTCGCCCGCCAGCCGCGCATCCAGCGCCGCATCGGCCAGCGCCGCCCGTTTGGCGCGGATCGCGCTGTCGATCTCGTCGCGCAGAAGGTTGAGTGCGGCCCCGGCAGCGGCGCGCGCCTGCGGCTCCATCTTGCCCAGCTCGCGCATCTTCAGGCTGATCTCGCCCTTCTTGCCCAGCGCGGCAAGCCGCACCTCTTCCAGCGAAGCCTCATCCGCAGCCATGGTTATACGGTCGAGATACCTTGCCTTCAGCGCATCCATGGCGGGCCTTTCCAGATCATGCCGGGCGGGTTAACGCGCAGCGGCGCAGGGCGCAAGGCTTTGGGCCTGGTACGACCCGTGGACCGGTTCCATGGCGCCATGCGATTGCCCGACCCATGCAAAAGGGCCGCACCCTGCGGCGCGGCCCCTGTTCGGCATCTTGCCTGTCTCAGCCCTGCGGCAGCGCCGCGCGGGCCTTGTCGGCGATGGCGTTGAATGTATCGGGCTGATGCACCGCCAGATCGGCGAGAACCTTGCGGTCCACCTCGATCCCGGCCAGCGCAAGGCCGTTGATGAAGCGCGAATAGGTCAGCCCGGGATCGAACGCGCGCACGGCAGCGTTGATACGCGCGATCCAGAGCGCACGGAAGCTGCGCTTGCGGTTGTGTCGGTCGCGGGTAGCGTATTGGTTGGCCTTGTCCACAGACTGCTTGGCCACCTTGAAGGTGCGGTGGCGGCGATCATAATGACCCTTGGCCTGGGCAATGACCTTCTTGTGGCGACGATGCGTGACGGGTCCGCCGGTTGTACGTGACATGGTCGGTCCTCCTCAGCGATCGTAGGGCATGTATTTGAGCACCAGCTTGCGGTCGGGCTCGGACAGAACGGTGGTGCCGCGGGCATTGCGGATGAACTTCGATGTCCGCTTGATCATGCCGTGGCGCTTGCCGGCCTGGCCGGCAATGACCTTGCCGGTCGCCGACACCTTGAAGCGCTTCTTCGCGCTCGACTTCGTCTTCATCTTGGGCATTTCGGTCTCCTGTAACCAGGTCCTCTGAACGCGCGACTCGGCATGCCGCTTCCGGCCGGCCGCGCGGGACGTGAGGTGCCCCGATACAAGGCCGCTCACAGGATTGCAAGCCGCCGAAGGGCCGGATTGCGGGCGTCCTATTCCGGCTCGGAGGCGAAGATCAGACGTTCCTCGCAAGGGGCAACACGCAGGATATTGGTCGAGCCCGGCGTGTTGAAGGGCACGCCCGCCGTGACGATGACATTGTCCCTGGCCTGCGCCAGACCCAGCGAGCGGGCCGAGCGGATCGCGGCGAGAACCGCGTGCTTGAAGCGGTTCACCGGCTCGACGATGACGCAGGTCGTGCCCCAGTGCAGGCATAGACGGCGCGCCGTCGCCTGCACAGAGGTCAGCGCAAGGATCGGCACCCGTGGCCGTTCGCGTGCCACCAGCGCCGCCGTGGTCCCGGATTCCGAGAAGCAGCAGATCGCCTTCACCTTCGTCGTCTCGGCGATCTCGCGCGCGGCGGCGACGATACCATCGGCCACCGTGACACGGTTCGCCTTGCGCGAACTCTCGATCATCTCGGTATAGGCGGGGTCGCTCTCGACCTCGCGGGCGACCGCATCCATCGTCGTTACCGCCTCGACAGGGTAATTCCCGGCGGCGGATTCAGCCGAGAGCATGACGGCATCAGCGCCCTCGTAGATGGCGGTGGCCACGTCGCTGACCTCGGCGCGGGTCGGCACCGGGCTTTCGATCATGCTCTCGAGCATCTGCGTGGCAACGATCACCGGCTTGGCGGCAGCACGGCATTTGTTCACCAGCCGCTTCTGGATCGGCGGCACGTTCTGGACCGGCAGTTCCACCCCCAGGTCACCGCGCGCGACCATGACCCCGTCAGAGGCGGCGAGGATGGCATCGAAGGCGCGGACTCCGGCGGGCTTCTCGATCTTGGACATGATCGCGGCCCGACCCGCAGCCAGGGCGCGCGCCTCCTCGACGTCGGCGGGACGCTGTACGAAGGACAGAGCCAGCCAGTCCACCCCAAGCGAACACGCGAACTCGAGGTCCTCGCGGTCCTTCTCGGACAGCGCCGCCAGCGGGAGGACCACATCAGGGACATTCACCCCCTTGCGATTCGAGATCGTCCCGCCGACCACCACCTCACAATCGGCAAAATCGGCGCCGCAGTCGCGCACCTTCAGCCGGATCTTGCCGTCATTCACAAGAAGCATCGCACCGGGTTCGAGCGCATCGAAGATTTCCCGATGCGGCAACTGCACCCGCTGCGCATCGCCGGGGGTGTCGTCCAGATCAAGACGAAAGCCCTGCCCCTCCTCAAGCTCGACCGCGTCCTCCGCAAAGATGCCGACCCGCAGCTTGGGCCCCTGCAGGTCGGCAAGAATGGCGATCGGCAGGCCGACTTCGGCCTCGACCTCGCGTATGATGCGATGGCGTTGGGCGAGCTCTTCATGCGTGCCATGCGACATGTTGAGGCGAAACACATCCGCCCCCGCCTTGTGGAGCGCAGAGATCACCTCGTGCGTCGACGACGCCGGGCCGAGCGTGGCCACGATTTTCACATTGCGCTTGCGTCTCATGTCGTCACGGACTCCTGTAGGTCGGATCAGCGGGCGGCGTTACCGCTAACAGCCGCTTCGGGGCTTATCGCCCAATTCAAGCTGCACGACAACCGGCCCCCGGCCGGATGCACGGGCCGATATCGTGCCCGCCAGAGGAGCCCACGCCTGCCGGATTCACCGGGCGCGGCAATTTGCCTCTCCGGGGCGCGCGTGACAAGGGCTGTGCCCGGCCCGTCATACTTGCAGGACACAGGCCAGAAGCCTAGACTCATATCATGGCCGCAACATTCGCACCCCTTATCGACACCTTTGCGCGCACGATCAGCTATCTGCGCGTCTCGGTCACCGACCGCTGTGATTTCCGCTGCGTCTACTGCATGTCCGAGGCCATGGAATTCCTGCCGAAGCGCGATCTGCTCACCCTCGAGGAACTCGACCGGCTTTGTTCGGCCTTCATCGAACTGGGCATAACCAAGCTGCGCATCACCGGGGGCGAGCCATTGGTGCGGCGCAACATCATGCAGTTTTTCAACGCGATGGGCCGCCATATCGACAGCGGCGCGCTGAAGGAGCTGACCGTCACCACCAACGGCAGCCAGCTCGAACGCTTCGCCGGTGATCTTCATGCGGCCGGCGTGCGGCGGATCAATGTCTCGCTCGACACCCTGGACGAGGATAAATTCAAGGAAATCACGCGATGGGGCCGCTTTGCGCAGGTGATGCGCGGCCTCGACGCGGCGCAGGCGGCGGGGCTGAAGGTGAAGATCAACACCGTCGCGCTCAAGGGCGTGAACGAGGATGAATTGTTCGCCCTGGCCGAATTCTGCGCGTCACGCGGCATGGATCACACCTGGATCGAGGTCATGCCGATGGGTGACCTGGGCAATGAAAGCCGGCTGGATCAATACTGGTCGCTCGATGACCTGCGCGCGACTCTGGCGCAGCAATACACGCTGACCGACCTGCCCGATTCCACCGGCGGACCCGCGCGCTATGTGCGGGTCGAGGAAACCGGCCAGCGTATCGGCTTCATCACGCCGCTGAGCCACAAGTTCTGCGAATCGTGCAACCGCGTGCGGGTGACCTGCACCGGCACCATCTACACCTGCCTGGGGCAGGAGGGGCATCTGGACCTGCGCGAGCCGCTGCGGGCCAGCGAATCGAACGGCCCGCTGCATGATGCGATCCGCCGCGCCATCGCACTGAAGCCCGAGGGCCATGATTTCGACTATTCGCGCGGCGTGGTCGGCGGCCAGATCAGCCGCCACATGAGCCATACCGGCGGCTGAATGCCGGTTGCCTTGTGGCTATGGCGTCTGTTGGTGCGGCCACTGGCGCCATTCCTGGCACAGCGTCTGATCGCCCGCCGACGTGAGGCCGGCGTATCCGAGGCGCGGCTGAAAGAGCTGCGCGGAATCCCGTCGCGCGCACGGCCCGAGGGGGGGCTGGTATGGCTCCATGCGGTCAGCGTGGGGGAAAGCCTGTCGATCCTGCCGCTGATGGATGCCCTGCACAAGGCGCGGCCTGACCTGACCTTCCTTGTCACCACCATGACCCCGGCCTCTGCTGAAATCATGGGTGCGCGGCTGCCCGGATATGCCTTGCACCAATTCGCTCCGGTCGATGCGCTGCGTTATCTGCGCCCGTTCCTTGACCACTGGCGGCCTGATCTGCTGATCGTGGTTGAAAATGACCTTTGGCCCCTGATGCTGGAAGAGGCAAAGCGCCGCAGGATTCCGCGTGCGCGGGTGAATGCGCGCCTTTCGGCGCAGACCGCGCGGCATTTCCAGCGGATGCCGGCCACTGCACGGGCGCTGACGGGCTATCTTGACCTCACGACGGTGCAAAATGCCGAGACGAAGACGGCGCTTGCCCGTCTCGGCGCGCGCAATCTGATGTTGAGCGGTGACATGAAGGCAAGCGCCGCCGCACCACCGGCGGACCCGGTCATGCTGGCGCGTTTGCGGGCCGAGGTCGGGGGCCGCCCGGTCTGGGCGGCGATCTCGACCCATGAGGGCGAGGAGGAATTGGTGCTGGCGGCGCATGAGGCGGTTCGTGCCCAATTCCCCGATGCGCTCTTGATCCTTTGCCCGCGCCACCCCGACCGGGCAGGCCAGATCACCGCCTTGGCCCCCATGACCCGCCGCTCGCAGGGCGAGGGGCCGGGTGGGGCGGTCTGGCTGGTGGATACTTTGGGCGAGACCGGCCTGTGGTATCGGCTGGCTCCGGTCAGCTTTATCGGTGGATCGCTGGTGCCGGTAGGCGGCCATAACCCGTGGGAGGGTGCGCGTGTCGGCACGGCGCTGCTGCATGGGCCCGAGGTCGCCAATGCCGCCGCTGCATGGGGCGTGCTCGATGCGGCGGGGGGCGCGCGCGAGATCGGCGCCGATCTGGGCGCGGTAGTCGCCGGGCTCCTGGCTGACCCTTCGCTTGTGCGGGCGATGGCCCAGGCCGCACAGGCGGTGGCCGAGGCGCAGGAGCAGGCGACGGGACAGGTGGCCGAGGCGCTTCTTGCGCTCATCCGGGACCAGGAGTAGGGGGCGGAATGTTCATGAACCCCACCAACCTCGATGTCATCGCGCCCAATTTCAAGCGCCGCTGGTCGGGGGTGAGTTCAACGGTCATCGGCCTTGTTCCCGTGCAGGCACAAGACATCGCCATCGCCGCCTGCGGCCCGCGACTGCCCGACGACATCCCCCGGATACGGCTGCACCAGCTTGTCACCATGTCGCGGCGCGGGCCGCAGGGTGCGCGGGTGTTTCATGCGCGGCGCAATATCGAGATGCTGGCGGGGCTGGCGCTGAAGCATGTCTTGCGCAAGCGGCTGAAGCTGATGTTCACTTCCGCGTCGCAGCGCCAGCACAGCGGTTATACCCGCTGGCTCCTGGAGCATATGGAGCGGGTCATCGCCACGTCCGAGAAGTCCGCGGCCTATCTGCGGGTGCCCCATTCCGTGATCCGTCACGGGATCGACACCACCGCCTTTGCCCCGCCCAAAGATCGCGCGGCACTGCGCCAGCGCCTCGGGCTTGACCCCGATGCAGTGATCATCGGCTGTTTCGGTCGTCAACGGCCATCAAAGGGCACTGATCTGTTCGTTGACGCGATGATCGCGCTCTTGGCCGACCGGCCCGGCCATCAGGCCGTCATCATGGGGGCTGTCACCCAGAAATTTGCCGGCTTCGCCCGTGAGTTGAAGGAAAAGGTCACGGCGGCAGGTCTGGCAGACCGCATCCGCTTTCTGCTTGATGTTGCGGGTTGGGACATGCCGGGCTGGTTCCAGGCGATCGACCTCTACGTCGCCCCGCAGCGGCACGAGGGTTTCGGCCTCACCCCGCTTGAGAGCATGGCCTGCGGCACGCCGGTCGTGGCGACCACGGCGGGCGCCTTCGAGGAACTGGTGGTGCATGAGGGCACCGGCCTGATCGTCCCGGTGAACGACCCGCAGGCGTTGCAGGCGGGCATTGCCCGCGCGCTCGACAACCCCGAGGAACGCCGGGTATGGGGGGCCGCGGGCCCGCCCCATATTGCGCGAAACTTCCGTATCGAAGGTGAGGCAGCGGCGCTTAACGCCATCTACCGCGAGTTGCTGGCTGCCTAGCCCAGGGGCAGACGCCGCTCGGCGATCTCGACCCAGTAGGAGCAGCCCGCCGGGATCGCGTCGTCGTTGAAATCATAGGCCGGATGATGAACTCCGGCGGAATCGCCGTTGCCGACCAGGATATAGGCTCCGGGCCGTTCCTCGAGCATATAGGCAAAATCCTCGCCACCCATGGTGGGGGGCGTGTCCGCACAGTCACCGGCGACCGCACGGGCGGCCTCGCGGGCGAATTCCGTCTCGCGCGCGGCGTTCACCATCACCGGATAGCCCGCGTGCCAGTCCAGCTCCGCCCTGGCGCCAAAGCCCGCGGCCACGCCCTCGGCCAGCGCGCGCAGGCGCGATTCGGCCATCTCGCGAATCTCGGGTCGGAGGCTGCGCACGGTTCCCTTCAGCGCCACGCGGGCGGGAATGACGTTATAGGCGTTCGACGAGCTTTCGAACGAGGTCACCGACACCACTACCGAATCCAGCGGATCGGTGTTGCGGCTGGAAATGCTCTGGATCGCGGCCACGACATGGCTGGCCGCCAGGATCGGGTCGATGCCGTCATTGGGCTTGGCCCCATGCGCGCCGCGCCCTTCGATCCGCAGGTCGAACTGGTCGGTGGCGGCGAAGAACGCGCCCTCGCGGATGGCAAAGCTGCCCACAGGCATGCCGGGCCAATTGTGCATCCCATAGACTTCGTCGATCTTCCACCGAGTCATCATTCCGTCTTCGCACATCTCGCGCCCGCCACCGCCGCCCTCTTCGGCGGGCTGGAAGATCACCACCACGGTGCCGTCGAAATTGCGTGTCTCGGCCAGATATCTCGCGGCCCCCAGCAACATTGTCGTATGGCCGTCATGCCCACAGGCATGCATCGCGCCTTCGGTCCTTGAGGCCCATTGAGCGCCGGTCTGTTCGTGGATCGGCAGCGCATCCATGTCGGCGCGCAGACCCACGACCCGGCCCGATCCGGTCTTGCGGCCGTGGATCACGCCCACGACCCCGGTG
>JACDJA010001340.1_pt1 | contig 21022 bp, 21 predicted proteins | sample 7449241 | NCBI WGS metagenome assembly JACDJA01 (sample SAMN14253289, study PRJNA609438) | sludge metagenome | isolation source: initial anaerobic sludge | collected 2018-12-20 | reverse complement strand
GATGGAAGATGAAGGTCGAAAGTGACAAGCGGATCCAAGTGATGGCAATAGCCCTTATGACATCAGAGCTGAATCAAAGTGCAAATCGGAAGCCCCACAGACACCACCCTCTCTGTTTGGATACAGAGAGCTTCATTCTAGGCAATAAGGTCCGCTTTCATGAGCTTTAAAGTTTATTGAGAGATGGAACACCGTCCTATTTCTTCTTCACTTACATTCTTAGCCATTCATGGCCTGGTCTCGAGCCAATTGAATTTCCGCCATTTCTCGAAAGATGCGAACCGGGTTTGCATAGGAGCGGTTTGAACAGGGAGATTAGGGGGGTTCTCGAGTCCGGAACTCTGGAGAAACTCCAGGAAAGCCAGAAGCCGCTATGGAATGAAGTTGAGAAAGACGCTATCGAAGCTTTGGTCGGTAATAGTATTGAGAGAGTTAGTGGCGGTTTTTTTGGAATAATTACAAAGAACTTATTTTCGCTCCAAATCCGCTTTTCCCTGAACTTGTTTCCCTTGGTGCATCTGGATCTGACGGGCTCCACAGTATTGCAAGATATCCAGGTAGAGCGACCGAGAAGTGGCCCTATGAGCCAGGGATCACGGCGCCCGATGAAGAATTCTCCAGTTATCTTGAGAACTTCGTCTGGTCTAGAATCGTTGCTTTTTACGAGTTCTGTCACCCGCGTGCAGATCTCTTTCTCTCGCGGAACGCCGAACTCGTCAAAAGACTCGAGCACTCACCTTTCGCGCTTGGAATTCTCGAGTCTTACGGAGAGAAGTATCCTTCCCGGGAAGATATGTTCGCCGAGTTTCTTATCTTCGGGATGACATATGCCTATCTGCTGGACGAATTTGGAGAGGAAGTTGCAGAAAGCTTCCGTAAGACCATGGAAGACAAAGCAGGCTTCAAGATGAGCAATGTTGTTGGAAGACAGCTTCACCTTTACCTGAAACTCAAGAGAAGGGAGAGCTATGAAGTTTGAAGATGAGCTTGCCGAGATTTCGGCATAGAATAGACAGCATCTTCTCGACAGAGCTCTGAGTGTTAACTGATAAGGATCGCCTAGAGTTCTCTAGCCTTTGACAGAGCCCGCAAGAAGTCCTCTCAGGAAGTATTTACCAAGCAGTACATAGACAACCAGCGTTGGTAGAGCAGCCAGCAGTGCTCCAGCCATCTGAACATTCCATTCAACAACCTGACTCCCGGCAAGATTGACCAAAGCGACTGTAATTGGCTGCTTTGTGGGATCACTCGTTACAGTTACCGCGAAGAGAAACTCGTTCCAGATATTAGTGAACTGCCAGATCACAACTACTACGAAGCCGGGTAGAGAAATTGGAAAGAGAACTTTCAGGTAGGTCCTGAATATACCGGCGCCATCTATTCCAGCCGCTTCAATTAGCTCCGTAGGTACTTCACTGTAGTAATTGCGGAAGATCAAAGTTGTTATCGGCAATCCATAAACTACATGGACCAAAATCAATCCCCAAAGTGAGCCGTAAAGACCTATGTCTTGCAGGAAACGAATAAGAGGGAAGAGGACACTCTGGTAAGGAATGAACATCCCGAAGAGAACTAGAGCGAAAAGCAAATCGGAACCTCTGAATTTCAGTTTCGATAAAACGTAACCGTTAATAGAGCCAATTATGGCTGATAAGAGCGTTGCAGGAATCACCAAAATGAATGAATTCCTCAGGTTAGGAGCGAGACGGTTGAAAGCCTTTGCGAAGCCATCAAGAGAGGGTTCCTTAGGCAGGAACCACATTTTCTCCAGGCCGACTTCTCTGAGAGGTTTGAGACTTGTCGCCAGAAGGACATAGATTGGCATCAGAAAGAACAATGCAAATACAACCAGAAGAATGTAAGTGACGATTTTCTTGATCATACCCTCTTCTCCTTTCTGAAAGCCGAGGCAAGATATGGGATAATTACAACGGCGACCAACAAGAGCATAATGATAGCTATTGCCGATCCAGTTGCGTATTTGTTTGCTCTGAAAGTCGTTTCAAACATATACAGCGCAGGCATATCGGTTACGTTGTTTGGCCCGCTTCCGGTCATCGCATAGACCAGATCAAATATCTTCAACGATATGTGACCGAGAATGATCATCGCACTCAAAGTGATCGGCCTGAGAATAGGAAATTTGATTCTCCAGAAGATCTGCCAGCCCGTCGCTCCATCCACTTCAGCTGCCTCGATCAGATCTTGCGATATTCCGCGCAACCCTGCAAGGTACATTGCCATAGTATATCCTGACATTTGCCAGACAGCGGCAACTATTACAGGAATAAGCGCAACATTGAAGTTCAGGAAGCTCTCCGTACTTGTGAACCACTTCCACTGCAAGAGATCGAGCCCAACAATATCGAGAAGAAGGTTCATGCCCTGAGGGCTATTTGGAAGTATTCCAGGAGCGAATATCCATCTCCAGACGGCACCGGTTACTACAAACGATAGCGCCATCGGGAAGAGATATATGTTTCTGAATATACTGGATGCCTTGAGGTTTCGATCGATGAGTGCAGCAAGAATTATCCCTAGAATCAAGCATCCCAGTATGAAGAATAGAGTGAAATACAGGGTGTTCCATAGATCCGTCTGGAACCTCGGATCTTCGAAGAGTCTCAAGTAATTTCTTAATCCGACAAATTCAAATTCACCTTTAAGGAGTCTCGCGAAACTATTCCAGTTGGAAACAGATGTTCTGATCGTCTGACCGATGAAAAAATAGACGAAGATTCCTATTGCTGCGAATGTTGGTGAAAGAATCAGGAAGGAGATAATTCCACGTCTTGTCTTCCTCTTGATTTAGAACACCCCCAAATAAGGGGCCTGCTACTTGCAGGCCCCTACTAACAAGGATTAATCAATATAGTCTTCAGCGGCACTTTTCATTGCTCTCATCAAGGCCGCTCTGTCCTTTGTGGTTATGAAGATGTTCACTGCATCGTTCAACTCCGTTACGAACCCTTCCGGAGCGGCTGATCCATGGGCAATAGAGGGACATAGAGCGTTGGTCGAGAAATCCTCCATCGACCAGATGAGATAGGGATCATAGAGAGACTTGTCTGCATCGAGTCTTGCCGGAATCGAACCCTTTATCGGGTTGAAGGCATCCTGCCCTTCTACCGAAGCGACAATTTCCAACCACTTGAGAGCATTCTCTCTGTTTGGTGCGTTCATAGGCAGTCCAAAAGTATCCGTAACAACCATGAAGGAGCCCTCTGTTCCGGGAACTGCCATCCAGCTGAACTCTACCCCCGGTGTCCAGCCAAGCGTCTTCAGGTAACCTTCTGCCCAGTCTCCCATCACATTGAACGCTGCCTTTCCTTCAAAGACCATTCTTGTTGCGTCCTGCCAGGTGAGAGCGGCATGATCTTCATTCACATACTTGATCAATTCTTCAAACACGACTATTGCTCTTTCAACCCCCGGGTCACTGAAGCTTGTCGCGCCGTTCCACAAACCATTATAACCATCAGGTCCGAGAGTTGAAAGCAAGATCGTCTCAAAGAGATGCCCAGCTTCCCACTTGTCCTTGTCTCCTAGCGATAGGGGTATATACCCTGCTTCCTTAATCTTTGCACATACTTCAAGGAAGCCGGGTACATCGGTAGGCACTTCGTCGATTCCCACCTTGCGGAGGATTTCATTGTTTATGAAGACCACGTTTCCTCTGTGCACGTTAACAGGAATCGAGTAAACCTCGCCTTCGTAGCTACAGATGGTCATAATGTCCTCAGGGAACTTGTCAAGGATTCCCCAGCTTTCAAGAATGGCGGTAAGAGGTTCCATCATTCCAGTAACAACGTACGTGTCGATCAATTCCATGCCCCCATGGACCTGGAATGAATCGGGAGGATTACCACCGAGCATTCTGGTCTTCAAGACTGCCTTAGCATTCGTCCCTGCTCCGCCGGCAACCGTTGCGTTGATTATCTCTACGTCTGGATACTTCGCTTTGAAGACATCGTAGATTGCGGCGAGTCCTTCCTCTTCCCCTCCACCGGTCCACCAGCTGAAGATCTCAACACTTCCCGAAGAAAAAAGCAGACTTACGGACAAAAGAAGAACTGCCAACAAACACTTTTTCATCTAAACACCCCCTGTTATTCGGCATAAAGCCGATTGATAGTCTTCTTCGTCCCTCAAACCGAGTACAGCTCACTAGATATTATACTACGGTTAATATTGCAATAAGCATTTGCTTTGAAAAAGGTTCCAAAAGGTCCTGAATGAGACACGTCTTTCTGGAACATGTACAGCAATTTGACTGAGCGACGCATTTGTTTGTTTAACTGTCCATAAGTTGTCTACATGGTCTCGAGTTTCTGAGCAGCAGTAAATTAGTGGTATCATTTACTAAACGACGACTGGGAGGGATTGGTTTGTCTGCAGTGAATATCTGCATAATAGGTGCAGGAAGCGCAGTGTTTTCGCTTAGGCTAGTGAGCGATATTTGCAAGACAAAGGGACTTCACAAAAGCAAGGTAACTCTAATGGACATTGATGAGGGAAGACTTGAAGCGGTGCATGTTCTAGCCTCGAAATTAGCTGAAGAGATGAAAACTGATCTCAAGTTTTCGAAGACAACGGAGCTAGAAGAAGCGGTCGCGGGAAGCGACTTCGTGATTAATACGGCTCTAGTAGGTGGACACGGATTCCTGGACAGAATCAGGACCATCGGAGAGAAGCATGGTTACTATAGAGGGATAGACACACAGGAATTCAACATGGTTTCAGACTACTACACACTGACAAATTGGAATCAGCTTTCGTTCTTTTTGAAGATTGCCGAGACAATGGAAAGACTGGCGCCGGAAGCATGGATGCTTCAGGCGGCTAACCCGGTATTCGAAGGGACCACGCTCATAAGAAGAAAATCAAAGATCAGAATGATCGGATTCTGTCACGGTCATTACGATGTTATGGAGGTTGCAGAGACCCTTGGTGTTCACAAAGATGAATTAGACTGGCAGGTTGCCGGTGTCAACCACGGAATATGGCTCAATAGGTTTAGAAGAAGAGGAGAGGACTTGTATCCATTATTCGAGAAATACACTTCGAAATTCGATGCGAGTCAGTTCAGGCCGTCTAATCCTTTCAATATTCAGATGTCTCCCGCGACGATTGACATGTATTCATTCTATGGTCTGGTTCCTATTGGAGATACGGTTCGAAACAGCGGCTGGAAGTACCATTATGATCAAGATACTCTGGAGAAGTGGTATGGAAGTCCGTGGGGAAGTCCCGACTCAGAACTGGGATGGAAGTGGTACAAGGAGCAGCTGGGTGAAGTCACGAACGCAACCCTAGCTCTTTCGAAAGCTATCGAACAGTTCCCCGGAGCGAGTCTGGAGAAGTTAATAATCGAGGGATCGAAAGGTCTTTCGGGGGATTTCGCAAGAGAAGCTGCCCAACTATATGATAGAAATTCAATGAGCGGTGAGCAGCATATACCTTTTATCGATGCGATTGTCAACGGAAACTCTGCGAGATTCATTGTCAACACTCTTAATCAGGGTGCGATTAAAGGGATTGATGACGATGTTGCCGTTGAAGTTCCGGCAATCGTCGATAGTGATGGAATCCATATAGAAGAGATTGAACCTGCCTTGCCTGAGAGAGTTGTTCAATGGTATCTGAAACCAAGAATACTGAGAATGGAGTGGGCACTTGAGGCATTCAACGAAAGAAATCCCGAACTCATAATCGAAATACTGTTGAGAGATCCTAGAACGAAATCCTACGAACAGGCCAAAGCGGTTGTCGGGGAGATATTCGATTCAGAAGGTGAATATGTATAGATAGATGAACCTGTTCTTTCAAAAACTAGATGATCACATGAAAATGATCTCTTCTCTTCTTGGCGTGAATCTTCAACAGATGCCCCAGCCGAGTCATTTGGAAAAAGTATTTGGGTGACGGAGTGATTACTATGTCGAAAATTGAACGCTGTCCATGGTCAGAAGTAGACGAATTGTATATTGAATATCATGATAGAGAATGGGGAGTTCCAGTTCATGACGACAAGAAGTGGTTTGAGTTCTTAATTCTTGAAGGGGCCCAGGCTGGCCTTAATTGGCACACTGTGCTCAAAAAGCGAGAGAGCTATAGAGAAGCCTTTGCTGGATTCGTTCCTCGGGTGGTGGCTGATTTTGGAAGTGGCGAAGTCGAAGAGTTGTTCAAGAACGCGGGTATAATCAGGAACAGGAGAAAGATTGAATCGGCAATAAACAACGCAAAGAGATTTTTAGAGATTGAAGCTGAATTTGGCGCTTTCGATACTTACATCTGGGGTTTTGTCGGAAATAGACCTATAGTCAACAAATGGGAAAGTCTTTCTGAGATTCCGCCTCTTACCAAAAAGTCCGCTGAGATATCTCGCTCACTCAAACAGCGCGGATTTACTTTCGTTGGGCCGACAATCGTCTATGCTCTTATGCAGGCAACCGGGTTGGTGAACGATCACTTAGTGCATTGTTTCAGGTATACAGAGGTGTGGGACTGACCCGTCAGCTTCTATGCCTCGCCAAGATTGATGGTATAGTATCTCTTGCCTATTGACGACTTCACGAGGGATTCAAGTGAGCTGGCTTCATGCAGAGGAGATCTTCGCTCTTATTGATCTGGTAGATTCCGGTAGAGGTTCTTGCGAGGAGAAAGCGAGTAAGGTTCTCGATTCACCTCTTTCGAAGATGTTTACACAGTTTCGTGTGCACGCTTCGGAGGCAAAGGAATGCTTGCTTGCTGCCATTTCCCGGAGGGAGGATCTTTCGGGTCTTTCGAAGGATTGCACAGAGCTCATAGTTGGACAAGATCAGGGAGAGAAGGCCCGAGTTGAGGGTCTTTCTGGATCTAATTGTGAAAAACGAATCAAAGATAAGATCTTCAGCCATCTCAAAGGCGAAGATGTACCTTCCGGATCAAGCGTCCTTTGAGGGTTTTAACGTCTATCTCATTCCGATGCCTTACAATGCGAATGCCGATCATAGGGGAGTCTAGTTCGATCCTGTTTTTGCCCTGGATATAGGTTTCGATGCGATTGAGTAAGTTCTGGCTCACGAAACACATCGGAAGAAACTCTATCACTGACGAAAGGATTGTGTTTGACGAGACTCCTCTTGATCAGCTCGTGTAGAGATTTGTGAGTGTGGAGTGCGAAGGAATAGCGAACTTTGTTAGTGATTCATCTAAGATACCTGCGATGAGACGTGTTGCACTGTCGAGATCGAAAGTCATGGAAGGTTTTGAGAAACATCTCGAGTTGCTTCAGGAAGTCTTCCTTAGTCTTGTGCATAAGAGTATTTCCGACGATGAAGCTAGAATGATTATGGAGAGAAGTTGGTTCGGTATCGGTAGTTTGGTTCCGGTGGGGATGAAAATGGCCATGGAAACAAAGAAAGAGGTAGGCAAGAAAAGACTTGTGGAGACAGTTGGGGACACAGTCGCATTTCTAGAAGCATACCAGGAGGCGGCACTGAAAAGACCTTACTACCTCCTGGAAGACGAAACGTTTCACAAATTGAGAACACTACTCAAAGCTTAGGGGTATATCAGAGCTTAGAAGCAAATTCAGAACCGAACTCTCTGCAGTCGGCCAAGTTTGCGTCGTCGGGGGACCACATTTTCTTCAGGCCAGCCTGGACTACTTCAAATCCGGCTTCTTCAACCATCTTTCCCAGGACTTCTACTGATTCTCCGCTCCATCCATAAGTGCCGAACACCGCTGCCTTCTTGTTCTTAAAAGCCAGCCCCTTCACTTCATGAAGCATGCCGGAAAGAGGTGCGAGGATTCCCTTATTGACTGTCGGAGAGCCAAAGAGAACAGCCTTCGACTTGAATATCTCTGTTACAATGTCGTTTTTGTCTGTTTTTCCAGCGTTGTAGAGTTTCAAAGCCGTGTTTTTGCTTACTCTGCCTATACCATCGGCAATGGCTTCAGCCATCATCTTCGTGCCTTCCCACATAGTATCGTAAACGATAGTCACCTGATCTTCCTGGTAGTCGTTTGCCCACTGCAGATACTTTTTGACTATCTGTGTCGGATCTTCTCTCCAGATAATCCCATGGCTAGGGCATATCATGTTCACCGGTAAATTGAAGGAAAGAACTTCTTCTATCTTTCTTATTACGAGCTTGCTGAAAGGAGTTAAAATGTTGGCATAATACTTCACTGCCTCTTGATACAGCTCGGCTTGATCCACAAGATCGTTGTACAGAAGCTCTGTGGCGTAGTGCTGTCCAAATGCGTCGTTGCTGAAAAGAATCGCGTCACCATCCAGGTACTCAAACATTGAATCTGGCCAGTGAAGCATAGGCGCTTCCACAAAGGTTAAGGTCTTCTTGCCGAGAGTGAGAGTGTCGCCCGTCTTCACTGTCACGAAATTCCAGTCCTTATGGAACTGCCCTTTAAGAGACTTCACCGCATTAGCCGTGCAGTAGATTGGCGTGTCTGGAATCTCTCTCATTAGTGCAACGAGACCGCCGCTGTGATCAATCTCCCCATGGTTCGCAATGACATAGTCAATCTCGGACAGATCAATCTCCTTCTTCAGGTTCTCCACAAATTCCTCTGCAAAGGGTGCCCATACTGTATCTATCAGGGCTGTCTTCTCGTCCCTTATTAGGTAAGAGTTGTAACTTGACCCTCTGTGAGTCGAATAATCTTCTCCGTGAAACTTCTTAAGTTCCCAATCGATCTTGCCGACCCATGTAACGCTATCTGTTATCTTCCTTCCCATATCGACACCTCCCGTTTGTTCATTAATACTCTACCAAAAGTGACAGCTTTACTCGGTAACATTTGTTACGTGTACTTGAGTCATACGTTGAAGGGATTCTTCTCCTATATTGCTCAGAAAGAGTGATGATGCCATTATCTCAGAGCATGAAGTTACTCGTCTCTTGACTGTGTCACTCACTTCTGCTTGCTCAGCGAAGAGCTCTGTTCATTATCCTCTATTCTTGCTGGTCTTGCCGGGTCAATGTCTGAACTAGAAGTGAAGAGATCTTCACTGTCAAGGTGGAAGGTCTGGCAGTATATGTCCGATCATGATAATCTTGAAATGTGAAATGTTTCTATAGGGACTGCCGGAAATTGTGATTTCTTACAGGCATTTGCGAAAAAGGGACTTGCGATAGGAGTGGAGATTTGAAAAGGTTAACAACATATCTGTTTGATCTTGATGGGACGCTAAGTTCTGTTTCTGACGAGGATTTTGCCAGACGTTATTTTCAGCTAATAGCAGACTTTGCTGAGGGTAGAGTCGATTTCGAAAGATTCATGGCATCTCTGCACACATCGCTGAAGAGTCTTTTCGGTGAAAGAGACGGACTCATAAATAACTACGATCATTTCATGGAGAATTTTACCGATTCTATGGGGCAGTGTGACAGGAAATGGTATGAACTGTTCTTCAACGGCTTCTATGACAGTGAGTACAACAGGCTTCGGGAACTGATTGTACCGCGCGAAAGGGTTGTTAAGTCACTTAAAAACCTGAAAAGGGCAGGAAGCGAGATTATTATCGCCACAAATCCGATATTCCCCGAGAAGGCTATTAACAAAAGATTACAGTGGGTAGGATTAGAAAGCGAATTCATCGATTATGTAACTACAATGGAAAACTCTCATTATGTGAAACCCGATGTTAGATACTATCGTGAGATTCTTGAGATAAATAACCTCGAGGCAAAGAACTGCGTGATGATTGGGAACGATATTACCATGGACGGTGTTTGCACGGCTGCAGGAATAGAATACATAGATGTATCTTCAATTGAAGCTATCTGGAAAACAACCTAGACTGCACTCCTGCCACAAGCTCAGCCGTGAACCTCGAGATCAGGTGAAGAACGTCTTCTCTGTCTTGAGGACTCTCTATGAAATCATATCTATCTCCGTCAATAACTAACTTACGACAGAAGGTGACGCTGTTGATCCATTCGCTGTAAAGACCGTTCAGTCTTTCGATGTAGTCCTCGCTGACACCACTCTCGAAACCACGCCCTCTCTTCCTTATTCTCTTCAACAACACGTTCTTCGAGCACTTAAGATAGACAATTCCGTCTGGGGCGGTCAGATGTTCAGAAAGTGTCTGGTAAGTGTCCATGTATAATTGCCAGTCCCTTTCATCGATATAACCCATAAGCTGAAGATTGCGAGCAAATATCTCAACGTCCTCATATATAGTTCTGTCTTGAAGAATCACTGCGCCCTCTGTCACGACTCTCTTGAGGAAGTCGAATCTCTTTATCAAAAAAAATAGTTGCGAGTGGAAGGCCCATCGCTCCATGTTGGAGTAAAAATCCTTCAGAAACGGGTTTTCATCCACTGCTTCGTAGACCCCTCTGAATCCCAGAGTCTCCTCAAGAAGCGAGGTGAGAGACGATTTTCCTGCCCCAATGTTTCCGCAAATTCCAATAATCATAAACATGCCTCTATTCTGTTGAAAATAGTGTTAAGGTCATCATGGTTCCTCACAAAGTCGATGTTTGATGTATCTATCCTGAGCACTTTGCTTTCCTTCACGTCTTTCATATATTCTTCATACGCGTCTCCAAGCATTGTTATGTAAGTTCTGTCCATTCTTCTCTCGAAGGGTCTGTCCCTCAAAGCGATTCTGTTCATCAAAATGTCTACCTCAGCAAAGAGATAGACTATGAGGTCGGGATGGAGGACCTGCTCTTTAAGAGCATTGAAGATCTTCTCATAGAGTCTTAGCTGTTCGCCTTTCAGAGTTAGCGAAGCGAACAAGTGATCCTTCACAAATGCATAGTCGGAGATTACTCCTTGGCCTTGAGAAGCCGCCTTTTTCAGTAGTGACTGTTGATCAAATCGGCTTATCAAGAAGAAGAGTTGAGTTTGAAAGGCCCACCTGTCCATGTCTTCGTAGAAGTTCGTGAGAAAAGGATTCTCCTCGACTACTTCCAGTACAGTGGGCATCGTGTACTTCTGAGATAGCAATTTGACCAGGGTAGTTTTACCAACCCCGATTACGCCCTCAACAGAAACGTATTTTCCACTAACTTTTGAAAACATCATATGAATTCAAAACTCCCTTACACTCAAGACTTAGTAAAGATCTATATCGAAAATCCGAAATGACAATAAGGAGCGATTTTCTCACGATTGCTCACCGTATCACAAATTTACATTGCCATCATTGCCAAGAATCTTCTCCGGCGCCCTCAGTCCATCAAAAAAAGGTTTCAGGTAATCCAGAACAGCCTCCAGATAGTAATGAACTGTCTCATGATATCCTGGTACAGAAAGTACTATTGAGTCTTTTATCGTTCCTGCTCCCACCCTGTAAAGGCACAGAGATGGATCGGCAACAATTGCGTTTCTCAACATGGCAGTCTCGATTCCTGTTGCTCTCTTGTCTACAAGAGATAAGACAACCTCAGGACCAATGTCTTCTCTGTATAGACCAGTTCCTCCAAGAACCAGAACAACATCGTTTGAACAGGAGTCTGCATATATCGCTTCTTTCAGGTCGCTCATTACTGGAGCGACATCAGTGGAGCCGGTATACGTGAAATCATGGTCTTCAAGAATTCTCTTTGAGATTTCTATTGACCGGGAGATTTCCTCAAAGAAGCCAGACTCAAGTATTCTGATTATCTTGCAGCTGTACATAACACACCTCCGAAATCACTTGTGAAGGATATAAGTGGATACCGGTGCAAGTATTACCTTTCCGGACAGCCTTTCAAACGCATCTTCTGAGACTCTGTCTTTGTCAGCAACAAGATTCCAGCTTTCATCTGGTAAGGTTATCTCGCTTGGTTCAAGATTACCGTTGAAGATTACGAGAATTTCATCCCAAGAATCGCCTACCGCTCTGCCATCTATAGTGAAAGCGACTATGTTCCTAGGAGCGTCCAGGAATTTGAGATTTCTGCTTATTTCTTCGGCTGAGCCCATCCTGAATGCGGGATGATTGTTTCTCAGGTGTATCAGAGCCTTGTAGTACTCGAACAGGTCAATGAATTCCCCTTTTCTGGAATAGTCCATCTTGTTCAGCTCTACCCCCGCGTTGTAACTGTTCTCGTTTCCGTATTTCGTGCGCGCAAAATCAACTCCTCCATGTAGGAACGGAATCCCCTGCGAAAGAATAACAATGGCGTTTGAAAGTTTCTGAGCACTAATCAGGAGCTCTTTTGGGGCATCGGGCATCGCTGCACTGTTCTTGTCCCAGAGTGTCTGATTGTCATGAGCCGAAACATAGTTTATTGTCTCTGCCGGGTCATCAGCAAAGTCCTTAATATCGTTGCTGTAATCAATACTACCTACAATTCCACGCATTATCCTTCGTTCTTTTGCACGGCTTCCAAGAGCAAAACCCTTTACCTTTGGATCGAAAACGCTACCTCTTATCGCATCGCGAAGATTATCATTGAAGACCGCTACTCCGGTACCCCTCTGATCTCCCTTGCCAAAGGTGATCGTTGCTCCCCAGCCTCCCCAAGGTTCACCGTATAGGAGAATCGATTCATCAATAGCATGTAGTTCTCTGTCTATTGCAAGAACAGTGTCGCGGTCTATCAAACCCATGAGATCAAACCTAAAACCGTCGATTCGGTAATCTTGGACCCACATCTTAACTGTATCGAGAATATGCTTCCTCATCATCGGCCTTTCGGTAGCTATTTCGTTTCCAACCCCAGTTCCATTAAGATAGTCGCCTGTTCTGTCCGTTCTGTAGAAGTAATAGGGAACAGTCTGGTCAAATGGTGAGGAAGAACCTGTTGTTGCAGTATGGTTATATACTGTATCGAGAATCACCCTGATTCCATTATCGTGGAAGGCTTTGATCATCATTTTCGACTCAGCAATCCTGCTAAGTGGGTCATAAGGATCTGTGCTATAGTGTCCTTCCGGAACCATGTATAGATATGGATCATACCCCCAGCCGTATTGTCCGTCAACGCCCTCATCGATATAGTGAATATCATTGAATGGCATAATATGAACGTGAGTTACGCCAAGTTCAATTATATGATCCAGTCCGGCGGTGACCCCATCAGACCCGGTCTTTCCTCTTTCGGTTAGTCCCAGGTACTTTCCTTTACTCTCTATGTCGGTATTTGAGTCTGATGTCATATCGCCAACATGGATCTCGTAAATAACCGCGTCCTCCGGCTTCGCAAAAGGGGGGATTTCATGGCCTGTCCAGCCATCGAACACTGCCTTGTTATGATCGATTACGACTGATCTCTCGCTGTTTCTTGTTACTGCTCTAGAGTAGATGTCTACAGTCTCTCTTTCCTTACCGTAAGAGAAAAACCGGTACTTGTAGGCTTTTAAATGCTGATCACCCTCAACCGTCGCTTCCCACACACCTGCCTCGATTTTGCTCATGGGGACCTCTGTGTAGACTTCGGAATAGAGGTCTTCAAAGAGTATGACTGTAGCCGAAGAAGATACGGGAGACCAAACTCTGAATACTGTTTTACTCTCCGAGTAGATTGCTCCAAGTTCTTTGTCGTAGTAAAACTGTGGATCATCCAGCGCCTTTCTAACGATCACTTCGCTTGACAGAAACCCTTCGATCTCTAGAGAGAGTTGTTTGTTCACGTTTTCAGCGGCAATCGGTTCGGAAAGCACAATCTTCACGTAGTTTGTGGTTGATATGTCTGTCGGATCAGCCTTCTCAAACCTCTCGATTTTGAGCACAGAGCCGTTCAAGGTAACTTTTGGAGCTGCCGTTTTAGTGTCAACCGGGGCGGATAGAGAGGCCAGAATCTCAGTCAATGAATCCAGGAAAGCGATCTTAACTTTCGGTGTAAGATCTATCTTTTCCGGATCTAACAAGAATTCTTCTTCACCCTCAACTACCCAAATCTCTACTACACCGGATTCAGGGATATCTACAAATCTATCAACGGCTATGTCCTTTTTTTCCCACTCGCGAAGTCTAACAATGAATCCGAGTCTCGAATGTTTGTCGGCAAGCCTTACTATCGAAGTGACTCCGAAATCGTCGATTTTGTCGAAAGAATATGACTTTCCATCCATGCTCTTTGGTTTATCGGGCCATACCCAGAGATTCCAACCGTCGTAGTTGTTATCGTACCTATGATAGTGGATTATAATTACAGTTTCTGCGCTGTAATCAGCTGAACTTTTCCCCATGCTTTCTCCTGTAAAAGCCAAAATCGTTGTTCCGAAGATAATCACCAAGAAGAACAACACTCTTTTCATTATAAAGCCTCCCTCAGTTAAGTGGGGTTACAATGAAGCCACTAATTCTTCTATCGTATTCATATTCGAAAAGGGTTTCGCTACCACTTGGAGCCCTTACCCTCAGGTAGCCTCCTCTAGGATCAAGGAAGCTTTCCCAGACAAAATCATACTCATAAGAAACGGTTCGTGATCTGTCAAGTGTTACAAGTATTGTTATTTGCTCGTGGACTTCAGCCTCTTTTCCTGAAGCGAAGAAGAAGACATCCTCATCAACACTTCTATCTGACTTTGAGACTATCGAGATTGAATAACCTTCTGAACTTCCTCTCTCTTCAGCGGCTAGGACTATAAGGGCATACTCGCCGTTATCGAAGATCTTGATTTCTGAAATCACGAGTTTTGCATTCTGGACTGACGAGTCTTGGACAGGCGGCTGATCTTCTTGCCCATAATCTTCTTCTATTCGTGATTCCAGAGAGTTTGCTTCATCTGCCCAGATACCCAGTTTCTCCTTGGAAGCGTATTCCTCGGCATAGCTCAGTTCGATTTCTCCATCTGCAACGGAAATAGCAAGACCGCTTGATACGATTATTGATTGAAGTAGATAGGCTTCATCTTCGATCGAGATCCATACGTAAGCAGAAGAAGGTTCTTCAGTAGATATCTTCTGGATCCTTGCCCAAGACCCTATTGTACTTCTCAGAAGAGCAAGAAGCGCTCTGCTATGAGGTCTTGACCAGTCATACTTCGGAATCTCGATTCCCTCCAAAACCACTCTTTCAAGAAGACCTTCTTTCAAAATCAGGAGATCAAAGTTGTTCACAGTCCCTACTATGAGGGCTGGAAACCCGGAAGGCGTAGCATCCGGAGAAACATAATGAGTATTAACCATAGTAGATGGCTCTGCCATAACGACCATGGGCGAAAGGCTTATCATAAACGATATCAGAAAGATTGATAGCAACTTCACTGAGCTTCTCTCTTTCAAGTATTACACCTCCCCTCACGATCAAAAAGAAGTATATCATCTTAGCTTATTAGAAGAATAATTTGAAGGTCTGTGTTGAAAGTTGGACTTTGCTGATCAAGTGGTTTTATCCATGAGAATCTCTGTTTTTCAGTAGAACCATGCAGCGTTCAACAATCGAAAAAACGGTTGCAGGAACAATCCAGCCAAGGTAATTGAACAAGATATCCAGAGTGTCGAACTGTCTGTAAGGAGATATGATTTGAAGAGATTCGAGGACTAAAGGTCCAATCACCAAGAAGAACCCAAGGGCAAGCCTGTTCAGACGGCTGGCTCCGATTCTTGAAATCAGAATCAGAAGAACACCTCCGGAGAAGAATCCTACGAAATGAAGGAACTTGTCGCTTCCGACTACAAAAGTTTGTACTCCCGGTCTCAAATAAAAGTAGACTGTTGCAATCATGTATGTGATTGACAGAATCGCAGTTATTATCTTCTTCATAACTAAGATTATGCTTGTGACAAACATGAAAGTCAACGACATTTCAAGAAGTGAAACCTCCCAAGCGAGTTGAAAAGCTGATCTTTCTTTACTATAATGAATTGTATTGCGAATCGAGAGGAGGACAAATCAAATGTCCAAAGTTTGTGAAGTTTGTGGTAAGGCACCAAGAACCGGAAATATGGTCTCTCACTCAAATAAAAAGGCCAAGCGCTGGTGGAAGCCGAATGTTCACAAAGTCCGTGCCGTAGTTGATGGTGAGGTAAAGAGAATTAATGTTTGTGTGAAGTGCCTTAAAGCTGGGAAAGTCACAAGAGCAATTTAGTTATAGCATACCGAGCGTGTTTTGCCAAAAAGGTATTCCATGAATAGTAGAAAGACCTACGCCTTAGTAAATCTGTCTGCCTATAGACAGAATCTTCTTTATTTAGCTGGGAAAGCATATCCAGCGAGGCTGATGGCAGTTGTGAAAGCAGATGCGTACGGCCATGGCGCTGAACAGCTGTCCAAAGTAGCCGAGGAAGCTGGCGTTGAAAGGCTTGCAGTTGCTTTTCTTGAAGAGGGGATAAAGCTTCGAGAGAGCGGAATATCTCTTCCGATTCTTGTCCTGAACTATGTGGATAATGAAGAGATACTTGCTGCAAAGGAGTACGGTCTTACATTGTCGCTCTGTTCCTCCGGTCAGCTTGATAGCATTTCTGGCCTCAACGAAACCCTTCCTGATTTTGAGATTGCAGTAGATACAGGGATGAGACGGCTTGGGATGAAATGGGAAGAATCGATCAAGTTATATGAGTCGGCGGTCGCTAATGGAATCAAAATAACGGGTGCTTACACACACTTTGCTACCGCCGATGAAAAGGATAGCGATTTCGTTTTCGAGCAGAGTGAGGAGTTCAGAAAGTTCCTCCAGGGCATTGGTAAGAGCAGGGGCAGGGACTTCGTGGTTCACATTTCGAATAGCGCCGGTACCATCTTTCTTGATAACAAAGACTACGATTATGTTAGAGTGGGTATTGCAACATATGGTCTTCAACCATCGAGCGTTATTGACTATAATCTCAAGCCGATAATCGAGTGGAAAACCTGCATTTCCTTCCTAAAGAAGATTCGAGCCGGTGATTCAGTTAGTTATGGAAGAACCTTTGTTGCCGGACGAGAGATGCTTGTTGCCACTATTCCTGTTGGCTATGCAGACGGCTTTAATAGACTGCTCTCTAACAGAGGTTGTGTTATTATTGCGGGCAGGAGATGTAGAGTCCTGGGTAGGGTTTGCATGGATCAATTTGTGGTTGACGTATCACATGTCGATAGTAAGCTGTCGGTGGGAGACGAAGTAGTTATAATCGGTTCACAGAAAGAAGAGACGATAACTGCGGAGGAAATTGCAGAACTGTGCGGTACCATAAATTACGAAGTGGTTTGCTCTATCACTTCTAGAGTTCCCAGGATCTATTGGAAAGGAGAAGATTATGAAACTCCGCGACATAATAGGAAATGAGATTCTTAGTCAGATAAATGACGACCAGGATAAAACTAATAAGGACGGTCTTCCGTTTGTTTCGGACCTGCGCCCGGGAAGTTCTGTCCTTTCAATATTTAAGGTTCATTCTAAGAGAATTCAGGAGGCTCGAGACGGGAAGAAATTCCTTCTTCTCACTCTTTCTGACAAGACAGGCGCGATAAGAGCTATCGATTGGTTCAACGCAGAGCACAACGATGACACTCTGGAACAGGGAACCGTTGTAAGAATCTCGGGGCGGGTAGTTGTATATGAAGATAGGCAGCAGCTGAATCTTGATTCGGAAGGTATTCAAGTTCTAGAAATCGGACAGTATGATCCCGAAAGATTCATGGCTGTAACAACCAAAGATATCCCGCAGATGTATGATGATCTTTTGGGTCTTATAAACAATATGAGTGAAGAGCATATCAAGGCCTTGCTGAGAGATATCTTCGAAAACGATAAGAAGTTCATTGAGAAGTTCATTATCTCCCCTGCAGCGGCAAAGGTACACCATGCTTACAAGGGTGGTCTTCTGGAGCATACAATGTCTGTTGCAGAGCTTTGCGTTTTCTTGGCAACGAAGTACAGTGATTCTATAGACAGGGATCTTCTGATAGCAGGTGCATTGTTGCATGATATAGGCAAAGTTTATGAATACGCGGTAACGCCTGCCGGAATCGATCGAACTAACGACGGTGAGCTAGTTGGTCATATCGCTATGGGAATTGAGATGGTAGGCAGAGCAATAGCGAAGATACAGGGCTTCCCGCGCTATCTTCAAACCGAGATCAAACATCTTCTTCTATCTCATCACGGAGAGATGGAGTGGGGTTCCCCTGTTATTCCAAAGACAACTGAAGCGATTGTTCTTCACATGGCCGACGACCTCGATTCCAAAGTTGCCCAGTTTCGTGAGATTGAAGAGAGAGAATTCAACGGGTCAACGGCTTCTTGGAGCAACTATGATCGTTTTCTGAATAGAAGGGTCTTCATGAAGAACAGAAGATCAGGTGACTGAGGAATTGGGAGTGATATCTTGCCTGACAAGCTTGTTATAGTTGAGTCGCCCGCAAAGGCGAAGACGATTAGTAGATACTTGGGAAAAAACTACGAAGTTGCAGCTTCAAAGGGACATGTTAGGGATCTCCCCGAATCTAATCTCGGATTGAATCCTGAGAATTTCGAACCCACATATGAAGTCCTGAAAGGGAAGGAAAAAGTTGTACAGGAACTCAAAAAGAAGTCCAAAGGCAAGAAAGTCTTTCTGGCTTCTGACCTTGACCGTGAAGGAGAGGCTATTGCGTGGCATATTTCAGAGCTTCTTGGCCTTCCCAGAGATGAAAAGAACAGGATAGTCTTCAACGAGATTACTGAATCTGCAATAAAGAGCGCAATTCTTAGTCCAAGAAATATCGACATGTCAAAGGTTGAAGCTCAAGTAGCTAGAAGGGTTCTGGACAGAATTGTGGGCTACAAGATAAGCCCGCTTCTATGGAGAACTATGACTAAGGGTTTGAGCGCCGGCAGAGTTCAGTCGGTGGCTCTGAAGTTAATGGTTGAGCTTGAGAAGAAGATCGCAGTCTTTGTTCCGCACAGATTTTTCAAGATTTTTGCTAAGACTGCCGAGGATCGGTTCGCTCTTTCGCAAATTGAAGGAAAGAAGTTTAACAACAAATCCGTGACTACTGAAGAAAAGAGAGATGAGATCATTGAAGAGCTCTCGAAAAGCGTTCTCCGTGTTAAGGATGTTAAGAAACGAACTTCCAAGAGAAGCGCTCCGATGCCTTTTATTACTTCAACTCTTCAACAAAGCGCGATTGGTGAGCTAGGATGGAGCGCCAGCAAGACCATGAAAGTTGCTCAACAGCTGTATGAAGGAATTGAGACAGATCAGGGCCAGATAGCCTTCATCACATACATGAGAACAGACTCCACAAGGATTTCGAGTCAGGCAAGAGATAAGGCAGTAGAGATAATCAGCAACAGCTTCGGAAGCGAATACGTCGGTCCTGTTAGATCAGGCGGTAAAGGTAAGAAAATTCAGGATGCTCATGAAGCGATCAGACCAACATATCCCGAAAATGATCCGGAGATGGCCAAGAGGCTACTGTCAGGAGATAATCTCCGTCTCTATGCCCTAATATGGAATAGATTCATTGCTTCTCAGATGGCGAGTGCAGAGTATGCGGTGACAGATGTTGAATTGGCTGACGAAAGCGGCAAGTACATTCTGAGTTTGACCGGAGAAAGAAGACTATTCGACGGGTTTGAAAGGATTATCTCAAGATCCTCAAAGAGCGAAATTGGCCACGACTACAAAAAGGGAGAATTAGTCAAGCCTTCCAAACTAGAATGGGAAGAGGATACAACCAAACCGCCTTCCAGATTCAGTGAGGCCTCCCTGGTTAAAGAACTTGAGAAGAGAGGTATAGGGCGTCCGTCAACATATGCAACGATAATTTCCACACTTCTCGACAGGAAATATGTGCTGAGACAATCCAGAGAACTAAGACCGACATTGCTGGGCTCTATTGTGAATGAGTTCTTAAACGAGTATTTTCCGGATGTTGTTAACACGAATTTCACAGCAAACATGGAAGAAGAACTCGATGGTGTTGAAAACGGATCAAAAAAGTGGCGAGATGTTGTTCACGATTTCTATGAAGGTTTTAGAATAGATCTTGATCAGATTGACAAGAAGATCAAGAAGGGAGAGTTAAGAATCGAATTCGAGACCGATAGGGAGTGTTCTTGCGGCGGAGCCTTCAAGGTTGTATTCGGAAGGTACGGCGGATATCTTAAGTGTCAGTCTTGCGACAAAAACGAGTCTGTGGACATGACGTCCTTCACCTGTGTTATCGATGGAAAAGTTCTTCTGAAAGATGTTGCCCCGAATCAGAAATTAGAAGTTGAGATAGATGAAAGCTGTCCCGAATGCGGATCCAATTTGGTTAAGAGAAAAGGAAGATACGGAGAATTCATTGCCTGTTCTGCCTATCCGAAATGCAAGTATACAAGGAACGTCAGGATTGATGCACATTGTCCGAAATGCGGCGGGGTTGTTGAAAAGCTTAGAAGCAAGAAGGGGAAAAACTACTACAAGTGTTCCGGTTGTGGGGAAATGTTCTGGAACGAACCTACAGAAGAGAAGTGCGAGATCTGTGGCTCCAATCTCTTCCTCAAGGTGAAGCGAGGCGGAAAGAGAGTCAAGTATTGTGAAAACTGCAAGAAGGATTTCGAGGTGGGAGAAGCTTGATGCAGCGAAGGGTTGCCGTTGTTTACGGCGGGCTTTCTAATGAGAGAAACGTTTCGATTAAGAGCGGAATGAACGTAGTAACTTCTCTTGAGAAGCTCGGTGTGGAAGTAGTGCCCTTTGATCTCAGAAGGGAGACGATTCCTGCTCTTCTTACTTTAAAGGTAGACCTCATGTTTTTGGCTCTACATGGTAAGTTCGGTGAAGATGGGACGCTTCAGGGTATGCTAGAACTGGCAGGAATGCCCTACACCGGTTCCGATTCCAGGACCAGTTCGATTTGCTTCGACAAGGAGATTACATACAGGCTTGTCAGGGATATCGTCGATCTGCCCGTATGGAGAAGAATTGGCGGCGAGGTCGATCTTGAGGAGTGGGAGACATTTCCCTGTGTGGTGAAGCCGGTAAGAGAAGGATCGAGCATCGGCGTATTCATCTGTGACGATCTTGCGGTATTGAAGGAAAGAACAAGGGAACTTCTTGGCACTTACGATTTTCTTCTCCTTGAAGAATACGTAGAAGGAAGAGAAATCACCATATCTATCATTGATTCGGAAGATGACCATATGGTTCTTCCGATTCTAGAGATAAGACCGAAG
>JACDJA010001338.1_pt1 | contig 21045 bp, 22 predicted proteins | sample 7449241 | NCBI WGS metagenome assembly JACDJA01 (sample SAMN14253289, study PRJNA609438) | sludge metagenome | isolation source: initial anaerobic sludge | collected 2018-12-20 | reverse complement strand
TCGTGGTGCTGATGCTGTGGTTCCGGCCAAAATGGGCGCGAATGCCGAGGGTTTCCCTCCATGTCGCGTGGTTCGCCGCCATGGGTCTCGGCGCCGCGCTCATCGTCTGGATCTTGGTGCAGATGACCATCCTGCGCTTCTTCTTGCAGCCGATACTCCTGGCGCTCGGCGTTGGCATCATCGGCATCGGCGTGTTGCCGGCCGTGCGGCGGCATTATCGTCACGGGGGGCCGGGTTCGGCGGCTTCCGAGGGTTGAGGCGGGGCGAGGCACAAGTTCGTTCTTAGTCCTCAGCGTTAGAGTTCTTAGTGCTCCCCGTTAGCGTGTCAAGCGGGGGCGCCATCACGCCCAGAAATCGGGGCGTACGGCGATCAACGAGGTTGGTGCCCAGAAGATGAGTAAGAGAGCGGAGGGAGCAGATCGAGAGCCGCGACCGCTGGTAAGGCTTTTCGCTCCCAGTCCGGGGCTGCTCACACATATCGGTCCTCCATCTCTCCCTACGTCGACGAAGGCACAGGGCTTACGGCATTACGGAAATCCTGCGCCTCGCACCCAGCTGGACGGACAACCGCTCCGCGGCTTCCCGTACCGCTCGCGTATGTGTCTCGCGGATCTTTGGGGTGAGCCTGAATACGGGTCCGGCGATGCTAAGCGCCGCGATGACGTTGCCGGTTGGGCCCCAGATGGGCGCAGCTACGGAGAACGCCCCCACGTCCAGATCGTCCTCGCTGAAGTGATAGCCGCTATTCTTGATATCGGTAAGCAGGCGCCGCAGCTGTGCCGGGTCGGTGATCGTCGCGTCGGTGAACTTCTCGAGCGGCCCATGGATCACTTCGTCTATCACTTCTGGCGGTGCGTGTGCGAGCAAGACCTTGCTGCTTCCGCCCGCGTGAAGCGGGCCTAGTCTCCCCGGCCTTGCGTAAAGTCCAACCTGGTGCAGGCCGTAGCTCACGGCCAGCGTCAGGCTTTGCGTGCCCTCGCGAACCACGAGGTGCGTGTTCTCCGCCACTGCCGACGTGAGCTCGTCCATCACCGGCTTGGCCACCGTGAGCAGATTGGTCTGGCTCTTCGCCAGCTCCCCCAAGAGCACCATCCGGTAACCAAGCGTGTAGCCCCCGGTGCGCTCGTCACGCACCACGTAGCCACGCGCTTCGAGGGTGCGCAGCAGCCTGAAAACGTGCGATTTGGTGCCCCCCATCAATGTCGCTAATTGGGTGATGCCTGCGTCCGGGTGCTCGGCCAGGGTCTCGAGCAACCTAAGCGCAGCGTCTACGGCGCCGATCGTATAAGGCACGAAAGCGTGAACCCCCTTTCATTCACAGCAACACCGTCGCTGCTCATCACCGTATCGCTGCAACGGGCGGTCGTATCGACACAGTCTACGCCGCCCGTAACTAATACTTCTTGAGCGCTCGATGAGGCCGGCTCCCTACTTGTGCCATACCTCGTCGAGCACGCGCATGATGTTGCCGCCTACCGCCATGCCGATGTCTTCGTCGCTGTAGCCGTGCGTGACCAACCAGCGCACGATGTTCGGGAACGACTCGGACGGGTTCTCCAGCCCGCTCACGAACTCGACCTTAGGGTGATCGAGCTTCCCTGCGGAAGCACCGATAGAGAGGGCTTCCGAGAGTGCATCATGAAGACCAACGTGATCTCCGAACAGTAAGTCAGGGCCGAACGCCACGTGATCGATGCCGACCAACTCGGCGCAGTACTCGAAGTGCTCCATGAATGACTCGAGCGTGTGGGTCCTGTTCCTCCTCGTGATGGTCGTATGCGGGGCAGCCTCAATACCTATGACGCCGCCCTTGTCGGCGCACGCCTTGATGGTCTCATCGTTTTTCAGCCTGCGTGAATCCCATAGGCTGCGTGCGCCGGCGTGCGTGATGAAGATCGGCTTCTCACTAGCCTCGATCGTGTCCAGGCCCGTCTTGTCACCGGAGTGAGAGATGTCGATGGCGATGCCCAACTGATTCATACGCCGTACGGCCTGGCGGCCGAACACCGTCAACCCGCCGTCGTTCGGCTCGCGGAGGCCCGCGCCCAGCGCGTTAGCTTCACTGTATGCGATGCCTAACGACCGTACGCCAAGGCCGTAGAGGATATCGATCCTATCCAGTTCGTTCTCGATCATCGCAGAGCCTTCGAGTGACACTACGAAGGCAATCTTCCCGTCGCGCTTGGCCCGGCGGATGTCCTCTGTACGCGTGGCGAGCACAACGAGGTTCTGGTGCGCGATGTCAGATAGGCGCATCCCGATGTCGTAGATCACGTCGTCCCATTTCCAGCCCCACTTGCTCGTGATCATCGCGGTGCCGTTCATCATGTTGTCGAACAACGCGTCCATCCCGCTCCGCGCTAAGCCCTCGTAACCGGTCCAGTCACGCCCTTGCCGGCGCCACGGCCAGAACTCGTCCAGGTTCTTGGGTGCAACGAAGGCGTGATCGTGCAGTGAGATGATCAGGTTCTCGCTGAAGATCTTTTCCACCCGAGCTTCTTCGGCCTCGGTGGTCGCCACGCGCAAGCTGTCGCCAACCCGGTCTACCTCGGCTGAGAGCTCGTAATCCTTGTAATCGATCCCGGCCTCTAGGTATTGAAACGATCTGTAACCGTCGTACTTCTTCTCCCACGACGCCATCAGCGCCTCCTAACTCGGCTCGGTCCGGAGACCTCCGGACGCCAAAGCCGCAAAGACCTATGGGTGAGCTGCCTGCTTCTTCCGGGGCAGCGACATTGGGCCGCACTTGAGCTCGCCTTGTTCCATCACTCCTTCAGGCGCGGCATCAGCACCTCCTCGTACCCACGGCTGATGAAGAACCCTGCCGTCACCAGCAATACGATCGCGACGCCCGGTGGCACGAACCAGTAGAACGCGCCGCGCGACAACGCTTGGGAACTGTAAGCGTCTTGCAACATGAAACCCCAAGACATCACGGTCGGATCGCCGAAGCCGAGGAAGCTCACGCTGGCCTCGGTGAGGATCGCCCACCCGATCGCTATCGAGCCATACAGGAACGCCATGGGCGTGACGTTGGGGACGATATGTGTGAACATTATTCGAAGCGGCCCACTACCCAACGCGCGCGCGGCCTCGACGTATTGCCTCTCCCTTAGCGACAAGACTTGTGCCCGGATGACGCGGGCGGTGTCGCGCCACAGGATCAGCGCCATGGCGATCACGACGTTCCAAATACTCGGTTTGAGGAAGGCGGCCAGGACGATGACGAAAGGCAGGAAGGGGATCCCGAAGGCAACGTCCGTAACGCGCATGAGCACGACGTCAACCCACCCTCCGAAGAACCCCGAGATCACGCCGACCAGGCTGCCCACCACGACGACGAAGAACGCAGCGGTCAATCCGACGATAAGGGCGCTGCGGCTCGAGATGACCAATTGCGAGTAGATGTCACGCCCTAAGTTGGTCGTTCCCAACGGATGTTCGGCGGTAGGCGACAGGTTCGCGGCCATCTTGCCGTTTTCCGTGAACAGGATCTCTTGCGGATCGAATGGTGCTAACTGATTGGCGAACAGCGCCACCGTGAATGCAAGCACGTATACGATGATGCCTATCAGGGCGAACTTATCCCGTAGCAACAACCGCAGGTTTTTTCCGAATTCGCTTCCTCTCCTTGATTCGGCTTCAACCATTCTTTACCCTCGGATCCAGCAGCCGGTAGGTGAGGTCGGCCAAGAAGTTCATGATGACGATCACCAGTGCTATGAGAAAGAACGCGCCCTGCGCCAACGGGTAATCGGACGCAGACACCGCCCGCACGAGCAACCGACCCAAACCGGGCCAGCTGAACACCGTCTCGATCACTACGTTGCCGCCGATCGAGTAACCGATCCCGAGCGCGAACGCCGTTACTACCGGCAACATCGCGTTTCGGCTCACATGTTTGAACAGCACACGGGAGTCGGACAGGCCCTTGGACCTGGCGACCGTGACGTAATCTTCCTTGACCACTTCGAGCACGCTCGAGCGCATCAAGAGCGCGGGCATGCCGAACAGGTAGAGCCCCAAGCTCAACGCAGGCAGGAACAGGTGCGTCCAGAAATCCAACGACAAGAAGCGCTCGAGTTCGCTGCCGAATTGCGCCCCCGCCGTGTTCGCCCCGCCGGATGGGAACCAGCCGAGTCCGAAACTGAACACGGCGAGCAAGATCATGCCGACCCAGAATTCAGGCGCCGCGCGACCAATCAGCACCAGCGGCACGGAAACCTTCTCGAATCGCCGCCCTCTGAACCAGCCCATGAGCGCACCCCATACCGTGCCGATCAGGTACGAGACCAGCAGCGCCGAAATGGTGAGCACCACGGTGTTCGGAAATACGGATGCTATGACGTCCCTGACGGGCCGTCGATACGTGAACGACACGCCTAGGTCTCCGCGGACCAAGTTGCGCAAGTAGATGACGTACTGCTCTGGCAACGACTTATCAAGGCCGAACGTCTGGAGCAGCTCCTGCTGCTGCTCCAGACTGAACGTTGGCTCGATGTAGGCGGCCAAGGGGTTTCCTGGCATGAGGCGGAAGATGAGGAACAGGATGGTAGCGATCGCCCACAGCACCAACAGGAGCTGTAGGGCCCTCCTCGCGAGCTCAACCAGGGTGCTCATGACTTAGTTTCTCGTAGCGGGGTAGAGCAGGCGCCCTTTGGAATCCCAGGTGTAGCCTGCTTCTTCGAGAATCGCTCGCGCTACGTCCTCGCCCGTAGCTGGATTGTCTACCGCGGGGTTGTGCCAGAACGGCAGGGCGATCGACACGACCGAGTTCGCAGGAGTGGCGTAGCCGGAGAAGGCGGCCTGGACCAGCACGTCGCGGCTTACCGAGTACGAGAGCGCACGCCTGAAGTCAGCCGAATCGAACGGGGCGCGCCGGTTGTTGAACGTGAACATGCGAAAACCAATGTCTTCCGCTAGCACCAGCTTTATCGGCCCGCTCTGTGCTACCTCCTCCAGTAATCCGATGTCACCGGCATACTCGCTCACGAAGTTGAGTTCACCCGACCGCAACATGCCGAGCACGGCTTCGGTGTTGGCGATGTTCCTGAGTATGAAACGGTCCACCTTCGGAGGCGAGAAGTGATCCTTGTTCGCCACCAGCACGATCTCTTGGTTCATGATCCAACGGTCGAAGCGGAACGGGCCCGACCCGACGGGCACTTCCTCCTGGTAGGACTCCGCGTTCTGAGGGCTGTTCTTCAGGTCTTCGATGACCGGTTCCCAGATGTGCCGGGGGATCAAGTTGATCTTAGCGAGCGTAGCGGTAAGGAACGGTGCGTTCGGTTCCTTCAGGTGGAACCTCAACGTCCAGTCGCCGACCTTCTCCATCGACTCGATGCCTTTGACGAAGGGCGCATACATGGGCGCCTCGCCACTGCCGGCGGTCTCGTAGGAGAACACCACGTCGTCCAGCGTGAGCGGCTCTCCGTCATGCCACTTCATGTCGTTCTTGACGGTTACGTCGATGGTGACGTCGTCGAGCCACTCGTACGATTCTGCCGCCCACGGCGTGGGCAGACCGTTCTCGTCGATCCGAAGGAGCCGATCCCAGATCAGCTCGTAAACCCAGCTATCCACTCCGCCAGAGATGTACAGCGGGTTGATCGCCTGCACCGGATCGGCCGAGTTGGTGACGATGTCGCGCTGGTTACCGATCGGCTGGAGGCTGATGTTGGTCCAGAAGTTCCTAATGCCCAACCCGCTCTGCAAGACGGCGCTGTCAGGGTCGAACACGTCGGCGCGGAACGCGTGCGCGTTCAGGGGGTACGCGGTCATCATGTACGGCTGGTCACGCGCGAGGATCTCCTGGGCCTCGAAGATCTCGGCCCGGCGCTTCTCGGGGTCCGTTTCGCCACGCTGAGCTTCGACCACCGCGTCGTACTCCGGGTTTATGTACCCGACGAAGTTGTAGCCGTCCTCGGCCGTGCTGGAGTGGAAGAGGTTATAGACGATCTCGTCAGGATCGGACCGTTCGGGGCGGCCTACCATCTGCCACCCGGAAACGTCCCACGCGTCCCGTTGGTACCAGACCACGTCGGACATCTGCTCCCACGGCATCACCTGAACGTTGACGTCCAGGCCCAGTTTGCGCCATGTCTGTGCGATGATCTGCGCGCTCTGGAACTCGTACGGTGCGGCCGCTTGCGGCCGTGTCAACAGAGTGAACGACCTCACCGGCTCCTGGGCGAGGCTCATAGCCAACGCGCTCAGCGCGAGCCCGATCAACAAGCTCCTAATCGACAATCTTCTCATCTACTTACCTCCTGGGTTATCCGGCCACTGCTTGGAGCAGCTTGGGTGGTGTCGGGAACGCCCGCTTGCTGTGTGCCAGTCTCAGCGACACGAGACTCTCGGCGGCCTTGAGTGCAGCCATGCCGGCGTTGATCACTGGCACGCCGAGTGCGCTCGAGATCTCGTCGGCAACGTCCAGGAACGACATGGTCATGCAGCCGAGCATCAGCGTGTCGGCGCGATCCTCGGTGACCGCCTGGCGCCCGACTTCGATGACGCGCTTCAGCGACTTGGCCTTGTCTTTCATCAGGTCGAGCACTGGAATATCGGTCGCGCGCACCGACGCGAGCTTGCGCCGAACACCTGCTTTGTACGCCTGCAACTCTTGTCCGGCAACCACGTTGTCGAGGATGGTTATTACCGAGAACCTGTGCCCTAAAGACGCACCCAGGAGTAAGGAGCTCTCGCCGGGGCCGATCACCGGGATCTTCACCAGTTCGCGTGCAGCTTCCAGGCCCGGGTCGCCGAAGCAGCCGAGGATCACGGCGTCGTAGCCATCCTTCTCGGCCTGCATCACGCCCTCGAGCGTCGCTGGAACCGAGAGTAGCTCCTCGTAGCTCGACTCGATGGACGCGGGTCCGTCGGGAACGTCGACGACGGTCACTTCGGTTCCTTTGAATGCCCACAGGTTCAGCAGGCCTTCGCGGCGCTGCATCTCCTTTAATCCCATAGGGCCTTGCGACATGGGCCCCGGGACTAGGTACTGAATCTTCACGGTAATCCTCCTAGGTACTTGCCAACCACTAAAGGTGCTGGTCATCAGCGCAGCCGCTGCCAGGGCGGCCGCGCTCGCGGCTCGCGTTCGCTACCCTGAGAGCCTGGATGCGCCCTCGCGCCGTGACGGCGCCACGCCGCCGGTTCCTTCTCTTAGGCCGCCCTCCCTTCCACCAGTCTGGTCGCCTCCCTCAGCGTCGCGACCAGTCGGTTCTGGCCGCGGGTGAGGTGCGTTAGCGCGAAGCCGCGCTCACGGTCATTCAGGTCCGCCAGGTCTACGGCGACGGACAGGTCGGGGAGTTGAGGGATCGTCAGCGCCGGGTCGTGCCAGAAGCGTAGTTCGCGGGTGAAGTTCACCGGGATCAAGAGCCGGGCCAACCGTTGGATAACGGCGTTGGCTGCTTGCGCCGGCACCTTGCCGGCCTGCAGGTCGCTGTAGAAACCGTCCAGCGCAGCCTTGAATGAACCGATCGCTGCTCTCGCCTTGCCGAAGTCGTACGACGCGCCGGCCTTGGCCTGGTACTTCTCGAGCACGTCGCTGAACTCGTCGGCGGTCGCCCGCCAGTCGAACGGCAACACTTCGACGTTCGCGTTCCTCAGCGCCGCCAGGAGGTAGATGCGGATGTCTTTGAGTAGGATGTCGCGGTCCGCTATCTCGAGCGTGTCGTTCTCCGTGTGCCACGCGATGTTCCCGCCGGCACCACCGACTGCGTAGTAGCCCTTGGCGGCCCGCAAGTCGTCCGGCATGGTCGATAACAGCATGAAATACCCGCTTATGCCGATGTTGTTGAACGAATAATCCCCGGCCTGGTGAGCCCGCTCCGCGTAGAGCGGCTGATCCACCGCGTCGCGGATGACGTTTGCCGCGAAGCTCTCGGTTTCGGCGGTCAGCGAGACGTCCTTGTACTCGGTGGCCCACCGGCAGCCCGGCGAATCGCAGTTGATATGCGCTACACAGTTCTCGTCCAGGTCGATGGCGAACTCGTCAGCGAACCAAGTGCTCCCCGCGTACCGACCCGTCGAGTGACCAGGCCACCACGCGATCCGCACAGATCTGCGAAGCGACGAGCGGTTGTTCCACAAGACGCGGGCGACCTCCAACATTGTGGCGTCCCCCGTCGCGTTGTCGCCAACGCCAACGTCCCACGAGTCGTAGTGGCCATGGAGGAGCACGAACTTGTCCGGCTCGACGCTGCCCGGGATCTCGACCACCGGCAGTTTCGAGTCGTACCAACCCTCCTCAAGGTCGGCGATCATCGTGGCTTCCCCGCCGCGGGCGGCCATCTCGATGAGTTGCTCCCCGTCCGGCCTGCTCACGGCCAACGCCGGGATCTTCGGTTTGCGAGGCAGGTCGTACAGGTCGGGCGAACCCCAGATGGAGGTGCAGGTCCCCCAGTGCACGTCCACCCCAAGGTTTACGGCGATGACGCCAACCGCGCCCGCCGCTTCGAACTCCGCCACGTTCGCCGGTCCGGCGAAGCCATCGGTGATGACGATCTTGCCCCTCACGTCGGTCTTCGTGAGCACTTCCTTGGACGTGAAGTCGAACACGTCATCGGCCACTTCCGCGTCATGACCGGCGGCAACGTACACCATCTGGGCCGTCAACCCGTCAGCGGCGATCGCGCTCATGGAGGGCGCCTTCGCCCGGAACTCCTTCCCGCCGGCCTTGACGGACGACGGCCGGGGCAAGCTCAAGAACAGCCGTGGCTCGTACATGGTTACCGGCACGCCAAAGCCTCTGAGGCGGTCCGCGATGACATCGGCGGCCCGGTTCACATCGGTTGGGTGTTCTCGCACCATGGTTGAGAACTTCTCGATCAGCTCCCACGGGTGCTCTAGTGAGATGTCGTCTAGAACCTGTTTTTCCAAGTCATTCATTCGTCGTCCTTCCTTCCGGTTGCAGTCGTCAGTAGAGGCCGTGGCGTTCCAAGAAGCGCTGCACGGTCATGATCCAGTCGGCGTGCTCTTCGATCTGAGGGGAATGGCCAGAATTCTCGAACACGGCCAGTTGGTTGTTCGGGAGTAATCTCGCAAGCTCTTCACTGGCACTCACGGGGGTGATCCAGTCGAAGCGCCCCACCGTAATCAACACGGGCATCCGCAGTTCATGCAAGCGTTCCCTAAGGTCGTAGTTGGGCAGGTTGCGCGAGAAGGCGTAATTGTTGCTCAGGTAGTTGAACTTCGTGCGGCTTATCCGTTGCGCGGTGGCGTCGGGGTCGTGATTGACGTTATAAAGTGGCGCTATCGCCGCGAAGCATTCGCGATAATCGTCGTCGTCTCTGATCGTGCCGGTGAAGATCCGCTCGAGCACCTCATCGGTTATGGCGGGGAACTCCTTCGCCCGGGCCCTCGCGTTCTTTATGGCCTCCTTACCGTAATCGCGCGCAGCCGTGTCGCGCAGGATCACCGCCTCGACCCGGTCGGGATGAGCCAGTGCGTACTCGAGCGAGAGGAACCCGCCGTACGAGCCGCCGCCCATGATGATCGAGTCCGCGCCGAAGTGCTCTCTGACGGCATCGATGTCAGCGACCCACTGCTCGTGGGTGTAGGGGCCCACGTAATCCGATTCGCCGCTGCCGCGAGCGTCGAAGGTGACGACCTTGAGGCGGTCGGCCAACAGGGCGAACGCCTTCGCTGGTTCTGCGTGAGACGATAAGCCCGGGGCGCCATGGTGGCCGATGAACAGTCGTTCGTTCGCTTCGCCCTGAACATCGACAAGCAGGTTCACGCCGTTGATTCGGATCTTCTCGGTCATGCCTCTCCGTTCGGTCTACGCCCGTTCGGTTGATGGCAGGGCAACGCCGGGGCCGGTCTTGGACTTCGGACCTTGAGGTGGAGGGGGCGACGGAAGTCGCTCCCTCCACCAGTCCGCGCGTGGGGGGTCAGTTGCCAAGCCAGACGTTGTTGTAGGTAGTCACGAGTTCGATGCCCGAGTTCGGGTCGGCGAAAGCGTCGTGCACCCTGGTGCGGTGAGAGAGCGTGCTCGTCTGGTGGTAGGCGGGAATGTGTGCCACGTCTTCTAGGAAGATGACGCGCGCCGCCTGCCGGTAGATCGCGAGGCGCTCGTCCATGTCCGTGAGCGTGCGAGCCTCCTCGACCCATGCGTCCACCTGGGGATTGTCGTAGCGCGCCGTGTTGAACGTGACGGCGTTATCTTTCCAGGCGGCCGGATCGCTGTGGAACATGTCGTAGATATAGTTGTTCGGGTCCACCCCGTTCGTCCAGCCAAGGATCCACATGGGAGCGTCACCGGTGTACGTCAGCGGCAGAAGGGTTCCGAACTCCACAGACCGCACATCGGCCTTCACCCCCACTTGCGCCAATGCCGCTTGCACCAGTTCACCGAGTTGGCGCCTTGCGCTATCGGTTGGCGTGTAGAGCGTGGTTTCGAAGCCATTCGGGTAGCCCGCCTCGGCCAGTAGCGTCCGCGCGGCCTCGGGGTCGTACGCTGGGTAGTCTTCGACGAGTTGCGCGCTGTACGCGAGGTTGTTGGGGGCGAATGAGCTGTAGGCGCGGATGGCGCCGACCCCTTGGAAGATGGTGTCGACGAACTGATCCATCGGGATCGCCATCGCAAGGGCACGCCTCACGCGGGCGTCGGCCATGGGGCCGGATTGGTTGTTCATGGCGATGTAGTAGTAGCTGAGGGTCGGAGTCGAGTCGATGACGATGTTCGAGTTGCCCTCGAGCCGGAGAAGGTCTTGAGCGTTCAACGATATGGCGAGGTCGACGCCGCCCGACTCCAGCTCGACGGCGGCCACGGAGCGTTCCGGGATGGCGCGGAACACCACGCCGTCGAGGTGCGGCCGCGTGAGCCAGTAGTCATCGTTGCGTTCGAGGACCAGTTCGCTGTTGCGCTCCCAGCTGACGAACTTGAACGGTCCAGTACCGACCGGCTGGATAGCGTAAGCATCTGCGCCCACCGCGCTGTGCACCTTACTGTCGGGGATACCGAGGTACACGATCTGGTCGAGGAACGATGCGTCCGCGGCCTTCAGGTGCACGGCGACAGTGGCGTCGTCGATGACCGTCACGGCTTCTACGCCCTCGAGGATGCCCAACCATTGCCCTTGTAGGGCCGGGTTGAGGGCCTCGTCGAAGGTGTACTTCACGTCGTTCGCCGTCAGGGGATCGCCGTTATGGAACGTGATTCCGGAGCGCAAGTGGAACGTGTAGGTGGTGCCGTCATCGCTGATGTCCCAGGACTCGGCGAGCCGCGGGGTCACGTTGAGGTCCTTGTCGTAAGCAACCAGGCCTTCGTGGATCTGCATGAAAACGATTCGCGAGGGGATGTTGTTCGTCGTGATGGGATCCATGCTCGTTGGTTCGCTGACGGTCGCCACGCGCAACACGCCGCCATCCTGTTGCGCGAACACCCCGCCTCCGAACAAGACTGCAAGCATTACGACTAAGAGCTTTCTCATCTGGGTGACGTTCCTTTCACTCGAGGGCGTTGCCAGCGCTGCTGGCGTTTAGGACTTACGGACCGACCTGGCCGGCAGCACCTGGCTAGTGACGAGCCAAAAAGTCACGGATAGTAGCAATCCACTTGTCGTTCTCCTCGACTTGTGGAGAGTGCCCAGAGTTCTCGAAGATGACCAGCTCGCTGTTGGGCAGCAGGCGATGCATCTCTTCACTGGCGGCAACGGGCGTGATCCAGTCGTGGCGCCCGACCGTGATCAATACCGGCGTCGTCATCTCGCCAAGCCGGTTGCGAAGGTCGTACTTGGGTAGGTTGTGGGAGAACGCGAAGTTGTGCGTGTCATGCCTGAAGGTCATCGCGGCATTGGCGGCTTTGGCCGCCTCGGGATCGAAGTCCACGTCATACAGGGGCGCGATGATCAGGTGGGTGTCGGAGAAGTCCCGGTCGCTCTCGTACTTACCGTCGAAGAGCTTGGCGAGCAGTTCCTCGGTGATCTCCGGGAACTCTTCCGCACGGCTGAGGGCGTTCTGTTTCGCTTTCTCGTTGAATGCGCCAGAGGCGGCCGTGTCACGTAGGATCACGTGCGTTAGCCGGTCGGGGTGGCGCAGCGCGTACTCGAGCGTCACGAACCCGCCATACGAACCGCCTTGCATGATGAATTTCTCGATGCCGAAGTGCTCGCGGATCGCGTCGACGTCGGCCGCCCACTGCTCGTGGGTATAAGGGCCCTTGGCTTCCGAGCGGCCACTGCCCCGAGCGTCGAACGTGATGATCTTATGTTCGGATGCGAGTTTCGCCAGCGCCTTGCTCGGCTCAGCGTGGCTCGACATGCCCGGAGCGCCATGATGCCCGATGATCGGCGTGCCCGGGCCGTCCCCCTGCACGCTTACGAACAGTCTGGCGCCGTTGATCTGCAGTTCCACTTGTTCAGCTCCCTTCGATCAAGGCCCGGTCACGAAGGAACTGCACCACGCGCGCGAACCAGGCGTCGTGCTCCTCGATCTGGGGCGAGTGTCCCGAGTTCTCGAAGATGACGAGTTCGCTGTCGGGTAAGAGCGAATGCATCTCCTCACTGGCCTCGACTGGCGTGATCCAGTCATGGCGGCCCACGGTGATGAGCACCGGTACTTCGATCTCGTGCAGCCGCGCTCGAATGTCGTAGTTGGGCAGGTTGTGTGTGAAAGCGTAGTTGTCGGCGAGATAGTTGAGCTTCAGGCCCGCCAGTCGCTCGGCGCCCTTCGCCGGGTCGTAATTCACGTCATAGAGAGGCTGGATGGCGCCGAACAGCTCCCTGAACTCGTCGTTGTCCCGGAAGCTACCGCCAAGGGCCCGTTCCACCAGTTCCGGCGTTAGCCACGGAAACTCCTTGGCCCGCGCCAAGGCGTTTCGCTTCGCCTGCTCCCCGTAGTCGCGAGCAGCGGTGTCCCGCAGTACGAGGGCGCGGACTCGGCTAGGGTGCGCGAGCGCATACTCGAGCGATAGGAAGCCCCCGTACGAGCCCCCGCCCATCACGAATTCCTCGGCGCCGAACGCCTCGCGAATCGCGTCGACGTCGGCTACCCACTGTTCGTGCGTGTAAGGACCCACATAGTCGGACTCGCCGCTACCGCGCGCATCGAACGTAACGACCTTGAACCAGCCGGCAAGGCCACCGAACGCGCGTTTGGGCTCCGCATGACTGGACATGCCTGGCGCTCCGTGATGGCCGATGAAGAGCGGTTCGTTCCCTTCGCCCATCACGTCGACCTTCAGCCTTACGCCGTTGACTTTCAAAGTCCTCACTCTTTCCCTACCCTTCCAGGTCGTCGTGCGGTCGTGACGACCGGTTCGAGGAACCTCTCGTAAGGCCACTTCGACCCAGCCGCCGCGGCACGCAGCAGTTCTCGCACGAAGCGACGACCATCACGAACTGCCTCGGGGGTCCAGCACGTCTCGAATGCCGTCTCCAAGGAGGTTGAAGCCGACAACGGTGACGAGGATGGCGAGGCCGGAGAAGTTGGTCATGAACGGCGCGGTCCGAAGGTATTCCCGCCCCTCCGCGAGAATCCCGCCCCACGAAGGAGTCGGCGGTTGCACCCCGAGGCCTAGGAAAGAGAGCCCGGCTTCGGTCAGGAGTGCGTTGGCGACCGAGATGGCGGCGAACACGATGGTCGGGGTGAGCGCGTTGGGGACGATGTAGCGGACGATCACCCGCAGGTTGCGAACGCCGCTGGCCCGCGCGGCTTCGACCATCTCCGAGTTCCGAATCGTGACTACCGAGCTGCGCATCACGCGCGCGAAGCCGGGCACGGACACGAACGAGATCGCGAAGATGAGGTTGGCCAGGCTTGGCCCTAGCGCGGCGATGAGCGCTAGCGCCAGCAGGATTGCAGGAAACGCGTACAGCACGTCTGTCACGCGCATGATCAGCTCATCCAGCCAGCCGCCGTAGAAGCCGGCGAGGAGCCCGAGCGACGCTCCAACGAGCATGCCCAGCGTGACGGACGAGAAAGACACGATCAAGCTCACTCGCGTACCGAGCACGATGCGTGAGTAGAGGTCCCTGCCGAAGTTGTCGCGACCTAGCAGGGTGCTCACCCCCGGCCTTTCGAGACGTTGGCTTAGCTTGCCGAAATCGACTTGCGTGGGGTCTTCAACGGTCAGGCGCGGCGCGAATATGCCCACGAACAGGACCAGGACGCAGATGGCGAGGCCCAGCATGGCATTGATGCTGCGAAGGAAGCGCCTGAAGGCCTTCGGCATCAGCGCCCTCTCACGAGTACGTCACCCTTGGGTCGATGAGGCCATAGAGGGCGTCTACCAGTAGGTTCATCAGCACGAAGATCACGGCAACCGTGAGCACGGTCCCCTGCACGAGCGGGAAGTCGCGGGCGAAAATCGCGTCTACCGCCAAGCGACCCAACCCGGGCCAGGCGAACACGGTCTCCGTCAACACCGAGCCGCCCAGTAATGCCGAGAACTGCAGACCGATGATCGTTAGGAGAGGGATGCCGGCGTTCTTCAGGGCGTGCTTGACGGTCACGCGGCGGACGCCCAACCCTTTCGCTCGCGCGGTGCGGATGAAGTCTTGCGCTAGGACCTCCAGCATCGTCGCGCGCGTCATGCGCGCCAACAACGCTGCGAACGAGAGGCCGAGAGTCAGCGCCGGCAGGAACAAGTGACGAAGGGCCAACAGAAGGTCTTGCGGTTTACCGCCTAGCAGCGCCCCGACAGCAGGTAGTAGCGCGGGTCCGCGCCCCGAGACGGGGAACAATCCCCAATCGAGCGCGAACAAAAGTATGAAGAGCAGCCCCAAGTAGAAAACGGGCGCCGAGACCCCAACCAACGAGAAGACCGTGATGAAGTAGTCAAGAGGTCCATTCGCGCGAACGGCGGATACGACCCCGAGCGTGACTCCGAGTATCAGGGCGATCACCATGGCAAGTCCGGCCAGTTCCGCCGTGGCTTGGAGTTTCTGGCCGATCAGCTTCGCGACGGGCTGTCGGTGCGATATCGAGCGGCCAAGATCGCCGCGCGCTATGTCGGCCACGAAGATGCCGTACTGCACGTAGAGGGGTTCGTTGAGCCCCATCTCCTCGCGCAGCTTCTCCACCGCCTCCCTGGAGGCGAAATCGCCAAGCATCATCTGCGCAGGGTCGCCCGGCGTCAGATGGAGTATCAGGAACACGACCGTCGATACCCCAAGAAGGACCGGGATCAGGGCGACCAGCCGCTTGAGGACGAAGGTGGTCATGACGTCAGATCTCCGTCACGATGTCTGACAGCGGCAAGCGGTACGGGGCCGCGGGCTGATGCCGGGCGTAACCGAACGCCACGATGCCAATGAGTTCGAGTCCGTGGCCAAGGGATAACGCTGCATGGGCATCTTCGGCGCGAAAACCTCCGATCCAAGCGGCGCCTAGGTTCAGCGACGACGCCGCGATCAGCATGTTCTGTATGGCTGCAGCGACGTCGAGGCGAGCGTACCGGCGGCCGTCTTCCCCGTAACGAGCCATCGTTCGAACGGCGTTGCTGCACACGGCTATCAGTTCGGGAGCTTCGAGGAGCCAAGCTTGTGACGGTGCGCTCTGCGAGTAACCGCCGTACGTGCTGGCAACCAGTCGCTCACGGATCTCGGGAGTGATCACTCGTAAGAACTCCCATGGCTGCACGTTGCCACTGGTAGGGGCGTGCGTGCCGGCTTCCAGGACCATCGCGAGAATCTCGTAAGGGACCGGGTCGGGCTTGAAGCTCCGCACGGTTCGCCGGCGCTTGATCGCTTCTATCGCCGGCAGGCTCATGAAGTACCTGCCTGTTGGCCGGACGACCGGCCGTCGTCATGGAGCGAGCGCTCCCCGGTGGGTACCACCAGCGCGGCCGCGCCTTCCGCGGCAGCACGGAGAGCAGTGCCTTCGCTGAAGACGAAATGCTCCGGCTCCAGGTGCGGTGGTCGTTCTAGGCCGCTGGTGTCCAGCAAGCCGAAGGCGAGGGCCCCCTGAAGCCGAAGCCTCGGAGCGAGGCCAAGCTCGGTCTCGATCTTTCCGAACTCGAGTTCCCTGATCCAGTGGCTGGCGATTCCTTTGGCGTGCGCGGCGATGCGTACCGTGTGCACCGCCGCAGCCACGTCCTGAACCGCAAAGACGTCCAAGCCACGGTCGCCGAAACGGCACTTCGCGCGCAGCACGTCGATGCACACCAGGACAAGGTGTGCCACGTTCACAATCGCCAAGTTCCGATGGTTAGGCATCGGTAGCCCCAAAGCGTTAAGCGAGTGGTCGGCTAGGAGCTGGATCCTCTCGGGCGTAGTGAGGCTCACGAACGCCCAGGGCTGTAAGTTGGCGGCCGACGGTGTGAACCTGGCTTCTGCCAATACATCGAGTAACAGCGCCTCGGTCACCGGCTTAGTGAGCTCGGTTAACGGCACATCAAAGACATTGCGTAGCTGGTTCATCGTCGCAATCTTGGGAATCGGCCGAACTCCTTAGTTATCAAGTGACGGCAGCGTAATGTTTGAGGCATCCAAGATGGTGGCGACCCCCTGAGGCGTGGAATCGGCCTGCTGCCGTGCTCCACGTCTCCGTTTGTGTTTCATACGCCGAAACGTCGTTTCAGCAATGCAGCCGCTTTGTTTACGGCATCGCCAGGTTGAACCATGAGCAACTCTACTCAAGGGCTAAGGCTGTGTCAACAACGCAATGGGCCGCATGGGTGACCCGAGCGGCGCCTCGAAGAGGCCCGGGGGGACACCCGTGCGAGAAGGGACACGACGCGCAACAGTTCTTGACCCGCTGAGTCGGCGACTAGGGCGTGTTCACACTAACGGAGTTGGTCGGCGATGAAGGCGATGGTGATGAAGGCGCTGAACATCAGGTCGGTCTTGTCGTAGCGGGTGAAGACGCGTCGGAAGCGTTTGATGCGGCCCAAGAGGCGTTCGATCTCGTTGCGGCGCTTGTACAACTCGGTGTCGTACTCCCATGGGTCTCGCCGCGATTGCAGCGGTGGCACCACCGGCTCGAAGCCCAGCGACTGCGCCAGGTAGCGCGTCTCGTTGCCCTCGTAGGCGCGGTCCATGATGAGCGGGATCTGCAAGTTGTCGACCCCGAGGCTCTGGAGCAGTTCACGTCCGATGGGCGCGTCGTGCGCCTGGCCGGGGCTCAGGCAGAAGCCGAGGACCTGCTTGAGGCCCGCGGCAACCAGATGAACCTTGGTGTTGAGCCCGCCGCGGCTGCGGCCGATGGCTTGAGGCCCCCCTTTTTCAGGGCCCCCGTCCCGTCCGGGTGCACCTTGATGCTGGTGCTGTCGAGGCTGACGACCTCGATCCTGACGCGCAGGAGCTGGAGCATCTGGAGCTCCTCGAACACGCGGTCGAGGACACCGGCCTTCGCCCACCGACTCATGCGCGTGTAGACCGTGTGCCAGCGACCGTAGCGTGCGGGCAACCCGCGCCAGGTGCAGCCGTTCACCGCGACATAAAGGATCGCGTTCAGGAGCGTAAGGTTATCGATGCGCACGTTGCCGCGCTGCACCGGCAAGAGATGCTCGATCAGGGCGAACTGCTCGCGAGTAAGCTGCATGACACACACTACCACATATAGTGTGAACACGCCCTAACCGACCTGCGTGGCGCCCTATGCGCTACTTGGAGATTCGCATCGATGACGCGGCCATCATCCGCGGCCGCCCTTGCCGCAAGAAAACAGCGCACGACCGAATTCAGGAACCACGAAAAATCGACAACTCACAGACGCAAAGCCGCCAAAGACCCCGCATCACAGACATTTATGGAGAACCGGTTGCGACCCGGTTGAGATCGGGACAACCCTCGCCTTCGCTTACCATGAAAGGCTTGGATTCTGCCGTTCATTCACGTTGAGGATGCCGCGGAACCCTTGGGGTTCGGTATAATGCTACGTGCCCAACATACGCGACGTTGCCCGATTGGCCGGAGTGTCAACGAGCACTGCCCGTCGCGCGATACATCAACCTGACCTACTGTCCCCGCAAACCCTAGAGCGAGTGCGGCAGGCGATCGACGTCTTGCAGTACGAACCAGATCAAATGGCTGGGGCGTTACGCAGGGGCCGCTCGACTACCATCGGGATGGTCGTCGGCAACATAATGGAGCCGTTCTTCGCCGCATTGATACGGTCAGTTGCCGGTGACCTGATGGCCCGAGATTACGCCCTGATATTCGCCGAGAACCAATACAGAGTTGACATCGAGCTTCAGCAGCTGAGGATGCTTCACGGGCACCGGGTTAGTGGCCTGATACTGCGGTCCGGGTTCGGCGATCCAAACCTTAGCTACTTACGAAAGATGCACGAGCGCGGTACGAGCATAATCCATATCGATTACTTCTTTCAAGGCAGCCCATTCGGGTACGTTATGCTGGATAACGCTGGGAGTGTCGAGGCTGGCATCCAGTACCTACACTCGTTGGGGCACCGAAGAATCGCGTCTCTCGCGACGTACCACCCCGTAGTCTCGCCCGAGGAGAGATCAAGCGCCTTTCCTTTGGCGATGGCGAAGTATGGCCTAAGCGTCCCGCCACAATACCAGCGAGTGGTTTCCCTGGCAGATGCAGACGACGCTTATAGGCTTACTGTTGATCTCATGGGGCTCGAAGCGCCCCCAACCGCGCTCTTCGCCCTGACTGGGAACCAAGGCCTAGGAGCGTACAGAGCGCTCAAGGACCTCGGGATCCGCATTCCTGAGGAAGTCTCGCTACTCACTTTCGACACTTATCCGTGGATGACGCTTGTGCAGCCAAACCTTGACTCGATCGAACAGCCGGTCGACGAGATGGGGCGAGCGGCCGCCAATGCCTTACTGCGCGAAATCGAAGCCACCGAAGCGGTAGACAAGACTCAGCTGAGGTTCCAAGGGACCTTACGGCGCCGGGGAAGCTGCGCCCCGCCGCCCAGCGGCTGACCACAGGCTACTGCCCTAAGTCAAACCCCTCGACGGGCACGGGCCCGGGCCACTCAAGACATCTCGATTTGGATCTTCACCGCACTCTTCGGAAGTGACTTCGCGAACTCAAAAGCCTCTACGGCGTCGGCGAAGCTAAACGTGTCTGTAATCAATCCACTTGCGCGAATCTTCCCACTCGCAATGAGCTCCAGCGCCCGCTCGAAAACGTTCGCGTACCTAAATACAGTCTGGATTCGCACCTCTTTCGTCTGTGCGGCCACGACGTCGAACTTTATCGGTTCTTCAGGCATTCCGACGAACACTATCGTTCCGCCGGGCGCTACGAGATCCACTATGTCTTCGGCCGCGGCGGCGACCCCGCTAGCCTCAAAGACGACGTCAGCTCCCCAGCCAGCTGTGCGGGAAGCTACTACTTTCCGTATGTCCTCGGTGGTGACGTTCACTGGGATTATCCCGGATAAGTCGCCGGCGATTGACAACTTTTCGGAGTGAACGTCGGTGATGACGACCTCGGCGCAACCGGCTGCCAAAGCGGAGAGCGCGGTAAGGATGCCTATAGGACCGGCTCCGATGACGACCGCAAAGTCGCCGGGCTTCACACCAGCCCTCGTCGCGGCGTGCACCCCTACTGCCATCGGCTCCACCAGAGCACCCTCGGCGAACGACACGGAATCGGGCAACTTGTAAGTGAAGCGGGCTGGATGTACGACATGCTCACGCAATACGCCGTGAACGGGTGGTGTAGCCCAGAACCGGACCGACGGTTCCAAGTTGTACAACCCCAGCTGAGTCGCCTTCCCAGGCGACTGCACAACCCCTGGTTCCATGCAAACGCGTTCACCAACCCGCAAGTGCTCCACTTCGGAACCAATGTCAACGATGACCCCAGATGCCTCGTGACCGAGCACCATCGGACCGTGAACGACGTGGGGCCCGATGCGGCCAAACCGGCAGTAATGCACGTCACTGCCGCAGATCCCTACGGTGACCGGCCGGATGCGCACATCACCGGGCCCAAGAGTCTCCTGGATGTCGATGTCACGCTTGACAATGGAAAGATCTCGTTCCAGTACTAATGCTTTGATGACTCACCTCGAAACCATGAAACGGTTACCGCAAACGCGGACCAACGACAGTTACTCCTTGAGCGCGAGTTGGATGCTTAGGCGCGCCTGGCCTGTTGCGCTAGAAACCGCGCCCTTGAGTCTCAACCATCCGCCGAAATGACTGACTCGGACGAACGTGGTACCCAGTCCTTCAGAGGTCAGAGAACTACCTTCGTCAACCCAGTTGATACCGTCGGCAGACAGCTGAACCCTCGAGCGGACGATCGAATCTTCGGGCGATGGCTCCTCGATCCGGACGAAAAAGACGGCTTCCGCGGCCCAGCCGACTTCGTACGGCTCAGTGGCGAAGTCAACACCAACGTCCTTGAGGCGCTCCAAAACAACCATTACGGAATTGCGCATGCTACTTATCGCCTTCCGAGGAGATGAGCACCGAGTCGACGAACAAGAAGGCTCGTCGGTTTGTATCTGACTCCACCCACAAGAGCGGATTCAGTAACTGATTGATTCTCGGGTAAGGATCCACGAGCGTAGCCTCGATGCCTCTAAGGTCGAAGACCTTGTTCAGGCACGACAAGGAGACGTACTGCCGTGCAAAGAGATCTATCGTCAAGCTCATGTAGTGCCAGTTGATCTTGTCGGCCGTCTCGTTGTAGCAGAGTTCCTGGCTCCCACCAGGTACGTCCACGAAGCCGTCACCACTTCCGTCCGAATACCGCTTGCCGAGGTGTTCAGAACCCAGGCCGCGCCTGATGAAGATCTTTTTCGCTGGCCCCCCGTCTGGGTCGTGTCCTACGGCACTCTCGCCGAGTTCACCCCACTCCTCGTCGGTCCCTTCGGAAGCCTGCAAGTATTGCCAGCGCTGCTGCGTTACCCCGTTGGCGGCGTTCATGAACCTCACTCCGATGAAGTACCGCTTCTCGCTATCTTGGATGTCCCAGGTGAAACCGAAAGCGCGGATGTCGTTGTCGCCAATCGAGGGTCGATCCTGTTCCGCTTTGAGCGCGAACATCATCTCGAATTTCAGAAAGCGATCCTTCGGCAACGTGAGTCGCTTCAAGGCTATGCCGAGGCTCCCAGCGGCCGGCAGCTGCTCGGCAGGGGCCGCTACCGGCCGCGTCGGGACTT
>JACDJA010001335.1_pt1 | contig 21119 bp, 10 predicted proteins | sample 7449241 | NCBI WGS metagenome assembly JACDJA01 (sample SAMN14253289, study PRJNA609438) | sludge metagenome | isolation source: initial anaerobic sludge | collected 2018-12-20 | reverse complement strand
TCCTATTTCCGGCACCAGATTCAAGCAACGACAAAGGCCCGGTCCGGCGACCGGGCCTTTGTCGTTTGTGCTGGCCGGGCTCAGACGGCGTCGGCGCCCGGCAGCGACCACGCCACGCTCTTGCCGGCCCGCATCGGCACACAGACAGTGTCGCCGAAGGCGAAGTCTGCGGGTACGTGCCACGGGCGCTTTTCCAGGATCACGCGTTCGCTGTTGCGCGGCAGGCGATAGAAGTCTGGCCCGTGGAAACTGGCGAAAGCTTCGAGCCGGTCGAGTTTGCCGGCTTGTTCGAACGCCTCCGCATACAGCTCGATGGCCGCGTGCCCCGTATACACGCCGGCGCAGCCGCAGGCCGATTCCTTAGCGTGGCGCGGATGCGGTGCGCTGTCGGTGCCGAGGAAAAAGCGTGGATTCCCGCTGGTGGCGGCCTGCACCAGGGCTGTGCGATGCGTTTCGCGCTTCAGGATCGGCAGGCAGTAGTGATGCGGGTTGAGGCCGCCTTGGAACAGGGCATTGCGGTTCATCAGCAGGTGATGCGCCGTGATCGTCGCCGCCAGGTTGGCCGGGCCGGTACGCACGAACTCGACCGCGTCGCGCGTGGTGATGTGTTCGAGCACCATGCGCAGGCCGGGAAACCTCGCTTGCAGCGGTATCAGGTGGCGCTCGATGAAAACGCGCTCGCGGTCGAAGATGTCGACCGCCGGGTCGGTCACCTCGCCATGCAACAGCAGCGGCAGGTCATGCCGCTCCATCGCTTCGAGCACGTGGTACACCCGGGCGAGGTCACGCACGCCCTCCTGCGAGTTGGTGGTGGCGCCGGCCGGATAGTACTTGACGGCAAACACGGTGCCGCTGGCCTTGGCGCGCCCGATTTCTTCCGCCGGCGTGGCCTCGGTGAGATAGAGCGTCATCAACGGTTCGAAGCGCGTGTCGGGCGGCAGGCTGGCGAGAATCCGTTCGCGGTAGGCGTTGGCTCGTGCCACCGTCGTCACGGGGGGCTTGAGGTTCGGCATCACGATGGCACGAGCGAATCGGTGAGCGGTGTGGGCAGCCACCGAGGCAAGCGCGGCTCCATCGCGCAGATGCACATGCCAGTCGTCAGGGCGGCAGATGTCGAGCCGATGGGCCGTCATGGGTGGAGGTCCGGGTTGCTGAGGGCACCTGCGCGATGCGCGACAAGTGGTGGGGTGGGGTGGCAATGATTGTCCATGCACGATTCCTGCCGGAAGATGGGTGAAGGCATCTGGCGGTGAAGTCCTGATCCGGTGTCGCCGTCGGGTCTTATTGCGTCGCGCCTGTTCCGCCTATTATCACCTGTCGCGCGGTCGTGCCGTGGCAATGTGATTTCCATCACTTTTCCAGCGCCGGGCGTGCCGCTTGTCGGCCAATTCCTACCGCTTGTCGGTTACACACTGGTCTTGGCCGGCATGATCGGTACAGTACACCTTGGGGTCTCAGGGAGAATTCCATGCAAGTGGTTACGCGTCAGCGGGGTATCTCGTTGGTCGAGGTGATGGTCGCCGTGCTGATCTTCAGTATCGGCTTGATCGGCCTGGCCGGGTTGCTGGTCGTTTCCACGCGATCGAACCACACAGCGTATCTGCGCACCCAGGTGACGTTCTTGGCCAACAATATGGCCGATCGGATGCGCGCCAACCCGCTGGGAGTCTGGACCAGCAGCTACAACAGCACAGCGTATCCGATCGCCGGCACGACCGATTGCCAGACCGTGGCTTGTTCCCCGGTGGACATTGCCAAGCGTGATCAGCAGACGTGGAGCCGGCTGTTGACGACCTTGTTGCCGGGCGCAAAGGCCGGCATTTCCTGCGTGGCCAACGGTTCGCTCAGTTATGCGGTCAAGGCGGACGAGTTTGCCCGGCGGCCTCCCTATGGTGGCACCTGTGCGATGACCATCAGTTGGACCGAGCGCGGAAGTGGCGACAAGACCCACAGCGATGCCGCGTTGCAAACCTTCGCCTGGGAGTTCCAGCCATGACGGCAATGATCCATTCCCCACGCCAGCGTGGCTTCACCCTGATCGAATTGATGGTGGCGATGGTGCTGGGGCTGCTGGTGGCCGCAGGCATCGTCACGGTGTTTTCGTCGACCTCGAGCAGCAACAAGGCCCAGACGCAACTGGCGCGGCTCCAGGAGGAAGGGCGCTTTGCCATAACCCGACTCACCGACGACTTGCGCTTGGCCAACGCCCAGTACTGCAGCAGTACCGGAGGCGTGGCGACCAATAGCGGCAGCAACGGTTTGTACATGGACAGCCTGCGGGCACCCAAGGTCTACGCCAAAGATCTGCTCGGAGCTTTGAGCGACGTCACCACCCAATGGGCAGCAAGCCCGTATCCCGCTGCGCCGACATCGCCGTATTACATGCCTGCGTTCTTGTCGATGCGCGGCTATGACTGCACGAAGACTGCGTGCACGCCGGTCGATCCGCATGCCACGGTTTCCGCGATTCCCGCCATGGGCACGGCCGTCGGCGACCGCGTCGTAGGTACCAGCATCCTGACGTTGCGCTACATGAACTCCGCGCGCGGCTGGGCACTGGACGGCACCAGCAGCGCTGTTACCGCCGATGCGGCGGGCAAACTCCTCAGCATTACCGTCAGTCCCGCGGCAGGCGAACCTCCCCTGACGGATTTCGCGGCGGGGGATCTGGCCATGTTGGCGGATTGCTCCAATGCACAGATATTTGCGGCCACTGCACCGAGCGCGGGCGTACTGACGGTCGACAGCGCGAACAATTTCAACGGCAGCGCACCCATCAGCATCCAGCCGCAATCGGCACCGAGGTTGTTCGACGTGAACACCGACTTGCTCACGGTGACCTACTACGCGCAAGTGGTCGACAACGGCAACGGACAGAAAACAGGCGCATTGATACGCCGTGTCAACGGCACGTCTGAAGAGATCGTGCGCGGGGTCGAGCGCCTGAACTTCCTCTATGGGGTAGAGAACAGCGATGGCAGTACGCAGTATCTCAGCGCGTCAGACGTGGACAGTCGTGTCGGCGGCACGTTCGATTGCCCGTTGTCTGTCCCGAGTGTCGACAGCGCCGCACCGTCCATCAACCCGGTGGGTTGCATGTGGCGTGCGGTCAAGAGTGTCGATGTGCGGATCTTGATGGATGGACAGGTGCCGTTGTACACGCTCGCCCCCAATGATCTCATGTTCACCTACGCGAGCGACGGAAACACTACGCCGAAGCCGCCGGATGACCCGAGCCGGGCGGTGACCCCAGCCGATCAGGGATTCGTCAATGAAATGCTGCGTCGTGAATTCAGCGCCCTGGTTTCCGTACGCAACTACAATCCGTGATGGTCGAGAGGCCGATGATGTCGAACACATTCCACACGCCGATGCCTCCGCCCGGAAGCCGATGCCTGGACCGGGGACAGGCCGGTCACATCGTGCGTCGTCCCGCAAGGCGCCTCGGGCGCTGGCGTAGTAGTACCGCACCGCACGCCCAGCGCGGGGTAGTGCTGGTGGTGGCGCTGATTTTCCTGCTGCTGATGACCATCCTGGCGGTCAGTGCCTCAGGCCGGTCCCTGTTGCAGGAACGCATGGTTGGCGGCTTGCGCAATGCGCAGCAAGCGCAGATCGGGGCCGAGGCGGCCATCCGTGGCGCGGAATGGAAACTGTGGAGCTTGCCTGCCAGTGGCGGCAAACTCATTTGCCCCAGCAACACTCTGCCGAACTGCTACCAGCATGACCCGGCGGCCCCAAACGCAGACGTCACCGCGTTTCGCACCGCAGCCGGGTGGCCCACGGCCGGCTCCACCGAATACAAGGGCGACAACAACGGGCTCGACTACACCACGATGAGCGGCAGTACCTTGACCACCGACCAGAAGCTGGTGGCCAAGCTCGCACGCAACCCACGCTACATCATCGAACGGTTGGGAATGGAAACCCCACCCGGCGTCGGCAGCCAGATCGAAGGGGGTGTCACGGCCACCTATGGGAGCAGCTCCACGCCTTCCACTTCGCTCTGGATCTGGCGCATTACCGCGCGTTCCACGGGCGGAAGCGAGAACACGGTCCGCGTCCTGGAAAGTACCTACGCCGCCCCCAGCAACTGAGCCACGGGACTACAAGATCATGCGCACTGCAAACATTCTCCGCGATCGTCTGGCTTCCAGCCTGGGTGGCCTGGTGTTTACCCTGGCCGCCGGCTTTTCGGCGACGTCCATGGCCGGCACGGTGGACCTGAGCGCCACCCCGCCCGAGGCCAGCACGACGGTGGCGCCGAACCTGGTATTGACCTTCGATGATTCCGGGTCCATGAACTGGCATCACTCACCGGACAAGCGTCCGTATACCGGAGCCGGCTGGAATACGGCAGATGACCGTGATCAGGGTGACAAGGCCAATCGGACTTATCGCAGCCAGGCCGGCCCCTACCTGTGCGCCGGTGTCATCACCCCGAAGAGAGACGATGCGACGGTTGACGCGGACGACCCACGCTCGTGGAGCATGAATGGCGTCTACTTCAATCCGGACAATACCTACGAACCGCCGTTGAAGGCGGACGGCACGACATCCATGCCGGATTCCGACTATACGAGCGCCTGGGACAATGGCATCGAGATCAACCGACCAAACAACCCGGTGACAGAACGCACATCGGGGTACAACCAAAATACCCGTAACCTGAGCACTTACTCGTTCTGTGGCAACACCGGCGCCGGCTACTACAAATATACCGGCAGCAAGGCCAGTCTTCCGCTGAATGACGGGCAGTTCACCGCAGCTGCGACGTCGGCGCTGTATACGGACAGCAACTGGACGTGGGTTCCGCTGACGTCGGCGGCCGACCAGGCCAACTTCGCCAACTGGTATTCCTATTACCGTACACGCACGATGGCTGCCGTTACGGCCATGGCGCTTGCGTATGCGCCTTTCAACAAGAATGTGCGGGTTGCGTGGCAAAACATCAACTCCAGCTCCAGCAGAATCAGTAACAGCACCAAGATATTCAAGTTTGTTGATGACGCAACCACCAATTATGTGCGGACGCGTTTTTATGATTGGTTGTTTGCGATGCCGGCCTCTGGGGGCACCCCCAATCGGACGGCGGTAAAACGTGTGGGAACGTATTTCACCAATCGGACCGGAGCGGCAGACAATAATCCGTATTGGGATCGTGATGTCGGCAAGGAACTGGTGTGCCGACAGAACTTCCATATCCAGATGACGGATGGCATGTGGAATAGCGACAACCCAACTACGCCGAGGAATGACACGACGAATGTCACCCCACTACCCGATGGCAGACACTTCTCGACGTCAGATCCGGAAAGCAAGATCGTGTGGAATGAAGCCGGCAACTCGGTGGTAACGATGGCTGATCTTGCCTTCTATTACTGGTCGCAGGATCTCCAGGCGGGCGTCACTTCCGGGGTGTTTAGTGACGCTGCCAATCGCCTCAAGGTGCCGCCACATATCGCCGACACCTCAACCAACCTGTTCGGCACGTCCTGGGCAACAGGCACGGACGCACGCGACAACAAGGAAATCTATTGGAACCCGGTCAATGACCCGGCCAACTGGCCACATCTGGTCCAGTACATGATCGGGTTTGGCGCGGCAGGTACGTTGGGCAACAACGATACGACGTACCTCGGTTTACGTAATGGAACCATTGCATGGCCTGTGCCGGTGGTTAGTTCAGATGATGGGAGGAAGATCGACGACATGTGGCACGCGGCACTGAACAGCCGTGGTGAATACTTTGCCGCGAGCAGCCCCAGCGAGTTGGTGCAGGCGCTGAAGAAGATCATCAACAGCATTGTGGCGCGCAGCACCACGGCGGTGTCGGCCAGTCTGAGTGCGGCGATCCTGAGCCCTGCGGCCGAGAGCTTCAAGGCCGGTTACGACACCAATGACTGGACGGGTACGTTGACGGCCCATAGCGTGAATTCCGATGGCACGGTCTCCACCGTGGCGACCTGGAACGGGCGCGATTTGCTGGATGCGCGCACGTCGGGCAACCGGGTCATTCTCACCAGCACGGGGGTGGGTGCGGGCAATGGCGCGGCGTTCAGTGGTTCGGCCGTGGTCAATGCAATCAATGCCGTCGATTCGAACTTTGGCACGGCAACCAGCACGCCGTCGGGGACGGATCGATTGGCCTGGGTGCGCGGGGACACGAGCAAGGAGGGTACGAGCTTCCGGCAGCGCAATCACCTGCTCGGTGCCGTGATGAATGCACAGAGCCTGTATGTTGCGCGGCCTGCCAGCGGTTATCGCAATATCTGGCCGGCCATGTCGGACGAGGCCCAGGCGGAGGCCAACGGTGAGGGTTACACCAAGTTTCTCGAGGACCATGCCACGCGTGCCCCGACCCTCTATGTGGCCGGCAACGACGGCATGTTGCACGCGTTCGACGCGACGACGGCGTCAGACACCTATCCTGACACGGTGGACGTCACCCCGAGCCCGGGCAAGGAGCGCTGGGCCTATGTGCCGTATTCGGTGTACGGGAAGCTGGCCAACTGGTCGTCGTTGACGAACTTCAGCTTTGAACCGAGCGTGGACGGTACGCCGGTGAGCCGGGACGTGTATTTCCGCAGCGGCACCGACAAGGGTTGGCATACGATCCTGGTGGCCGGGTTACGTTACGGCGGCCGCGGTGTGTACGCGCTGGATATCACCGACGCATCCGCCAGTGAGTTTACACCGGGTGCGAAGGTGCTGTGGGAGTTCAACAACACGAGTACGGGTGGGGCCAATCTCGGTTACACCTACGGCCGTCCGAATATCGGACGCATGGCCAACGGGCAGTGGGTGGTGCTCGTCCCGGTAGGCTATTTCCCCACCGGCAGCACCGATCCGGCGGCGAGCAATTCGTTCAGTTCGTTGTTCGTGCTCGATGCGCAAACGGGCGCGCTGATCAAGGAGATCAAGACGCCGACCACGGTCAGCGGCATATCCGGCACCGTGGCGAGTTGGGGCCTGACCAGCCCGGTGTTGGGCGACTACCAGGGTGATCAGATCGATGATGTGGCGTTTGCCGGCGACCTGCAGGGGAATATCTGGCGTTTTGACCTGACTGGCGCCAGTACCAATTGGAAGGCTGAGTTGTTCTTCCGCCCGTCGAATCCGGGCGACCGCCCCGTCACTGTCATGCCGCGGTTGTTTGCCGATCCCATTGGCGGTGGCATGACCGTGGTATTTGGTACCGGCAAGTACCTGGCTGCCGTCGACAACGTCATTGACAGCAACACCAAGGTGCAGGCCGTGTATGGTATTCGCGACTCGGGATTTGCGGGGCAGCCGGTGGTGGAGGAAGGCTCGACGGCCACGCCGCTGGTCGAGCAAGTACTCTCCGAGCAGGACTCTGTCCGCGGTTTGACTACCAACCCCGTCCCCGCGGAAAATTCCTCGGGGGTAACCATCCGTGGTTGGTATTTCGACCTGTATGTGAGTGACGGCACGAGCCAGACGAACAAGGGTGAGCGTGTGGTGGTGGATGCCGCGGCGTTGACCGATACCAATCGTGCCGTCATCACGACTTTGATTCCGCAGGACAATGATCCATGCGATCCCGCACCGCGAGGCGCCGTGATGTTTGTCGATGCGGCAACCGGAGGCGCGGCTTCGGGCGTCGACTACGGCACGTCGGGAGGATGGGCTGCAGGCACGCAACAGACTGGCGTGCTGGTCAAGAACCCGCCCACGGGTGGCTTCCTCCCGGTGGCGACGTCAGTGGGCGGCGGCAGGGTGTATCTGCCCGGGCTTACCTTGCTGGATGACACCACGACGCCGAGCGCCGGCGCACCCATCTGGCGCCGTCGTTCCTGGCGTGAGTTGAACAATGATCAGTAATCCTTGCGGGGTGGATGGAATGAAGAAACTGGCAAAGGGTTTCACGTTGCTCGAACTGATGATCGTGGTGGTGATCGTCGCGGCCCTTGCCGCCCTCGCGATCCCGGCGTACGGGCGCTACGCGTTCCGTGCGCACCGGGTGGACGGGCAGGAGCTGCTGCTGCGCATCGCCAATGCGCAGGAGCGCTACTACTCGACCACCAACGCCTACGGCAGTCTCGCCGATGTGGGCTACGACGATCCTTCATCGGAGAAGGGTTACTACATCGCGTCGATCGCCATTCCTGCCGGCAGCGCTTCGCAGGCCTACGTGGCTACTGCCACTCCGGTCGGCGGGCAAGCGCAGGATGTATGCGGGCCATTGACGATCGACAATGCCGGCAACAAGACGCCCGGCCCGGCCTCGGCCGCGTCCAACAGCAACGGCAGTTGCTGGTGAGCCCCGTGACCGGCATGTCCTCCCGTGCGCGCGGCTTCAGCCTGCTGGAGTTGATGATCACGATCAGCGTGATGGTGATCCTGTTGGCGATTGCCGTGCCGAGCTTTCGCGACGTCATCCACCGCAATCAGGTGAGCTCGGCCAGCAATACCCTGTTGGCCAGCGTGAACTACGCGCGGTCGGAAGCGGTCACGCGAGGCCAATTGGTCTACATGTGCCCCGGCGACAAGGCCTCGGGATGCAGCACGGGCAGCAAGGTGTACGACCAGGGCTGGCTGGTCTATACCGCCCCGGCCGGCGCCGCCTCGGTGGGCCAGGCCTATGCGGCCGCCAGTTCGATCCTGCTGCGCAGCACGGACCCGCAGACCAACGTGTCGATCGAGGCAAGCAGCGACACCGTGGTCACCTTCGGCCAGCAGGGCCAGCTCCGGCCCAGCACGCCCTTGACCTTCGCCGCCTGCTATCGCAGCGCCGGCAGCGGTACCGGCACCATTACCAGCAAGGTGCCCGGCGTCGAGTTGAGCGTGAACGGCTCGGGCAGCATCACCAGCAAGCCGGCAACCACCTGCAGTCCTTGAAGGTCGGCCGGTGGATTTTGCGTGGTGTGGCTGCCGCGCAGGGCCACGATTCACGGCACCGGTGCCCGCAACCGCTCGCGCAGCCCGCCCTGGCGTCGGATCGGCCGGTGCAGGGCCGTTCTCAGCGCTTCGTCGGTACCCCACACCTCGGCCCGCTCGCGTGCGCGCGAGACGCCGGTGTAGACGAGTTCGCGACAGAGCAGGCGGTTGTCCGCGTCCGGCGGCAGCACCACGGCGACGTCACGGTATTCCGAGCCCTGGCTGCGGTGGATGGTGATCGCCCAGGCGCTTTCGTGGGCGGGCAGGGCGCGTGGTGAATAGCTGCGCAGGCCGGCGTTGCCCTCGCGGTCGCTCACCTCGAACCACACGCGCAGCCCCCGCGCGCCGTGCAGCGCGACGCCAATGTCACCGTTGAACAGGCCACGGGCATAATCGTTGCGGGTGATGATCACCGGGCGGCCGTGATACCAGGTCGGGCGATGGTCGAGGTCGAAGCGGGCGGCAAGCCGGCGCGTGAACAGGGTGTTGAGTCCCTGCGCACCGAACGGTCCGTCGCGAAGCGCGCACAGGATCTGCAGTTGGCGGCATTGCGACAAGGCGTCCGCGGCCCCGATGTCGCGCCTGAACATGGACTGCAGCAAGGTCGCGTGCGCGGTGATCCAGTCATCGACGCAGCGCTGCAATTGGTGAGCCTGGCTGCACTCGCGCAGGCACAGCCCGCCATCGCTCCGTTCGCGCAGCAACCGGTCGAGCCAGGCCGGATCGGGCGTATCGCGCAGGGCCTCGATACCGTGCTGCAGTCCGCTGCCGGCGCGCCAGCTATGGGTAAGGGTGATCACGTGACCGGCCAGTGCGGCGTGGTCGTCGTCAACCGCTGGTGTTTCCTGCAGCAGGGGTGCGATCAGTTCGGCGAGCGCCGGCGGGAACCGGTTGTTGGGTGCACCGGCGACGATATCGGCGAGCACCGAGCCGGCGTCGACCGAGGCGAGCTGGCTCGGATCGCCGAGCAGGATCAGCACGGCCCCGGGGCGCAGCGCATCGAGCAACTGGCGCATCATCGCCAGGTCCACCATCGAGGCTTCGTCGACCACCACGATATCGGCCGCCAGTGGATGGTCCGGGCCATGGTGGAAGCCGTTGTCTTGCGGCCGGTAGCCGAGCAGGCGATGCAGGGTGCGCGCGTCGGCGTGCGGGATGTGTTCCAGGAGCGCACCGTATCCACGAACGGCGGGCCCAGCCCGCCTCGCGACATCAACATCAAGAGCATCGCGCACGACCGAGGGACGTCCCTTGTGGACAGGGTGCGCTTTTGCCAATTCCGCCTTGCCCCCGGCGATCGCCTGCGCCAGTCGCTGCGCGGCCTTGCCGGTGGGTGCGGCCAGTGCGATCGATGGTCGGGCGGGCAGGCCGCAGGCCTGGGCATGACGCAGCAGCATCAGCAGCATGCGCAGCACGGTGGTGGTCTTGCCGGTGCCGGGACCACCGGTGAGCACGAACAGGCGGGTGCCGGGTACCGCGGCCACGGCGGCGCGTTGCCAATCGGTGGAGCCGGCCGGCATGCCGGCGAACAGTGCGTCGAGGTCGGCGGCCAGCACATCGGTGGAAATCGGCAGGCTTCGATCGGTGCAGCGTTGGCGGATTGCCGCGGCGAGCCTTTCCTCATGCTGCCAGTTGCGCCACAGGTAGAAGCGCCGGTGCGTATCCAGCACGAACGGCGTGAACGTCGAGCCGTCACCAACCCAGGCGTGCTGGCGCAGGATGGCCAGGGCGTCAGCGTCGAAGCTGGCGTCCGCCCCGGGATCATCCAGCGGTGCGCAGGCATGCCCATGCCCCTCGGCACGACTGGCGGCCCGTACCGCGGCGGCGAGCAGGGCCGAGCCGGTGCGCTCGTGCACCCATTGCGCCAGGCGCTGGTCGATCGCCCGCTCGTCTGCTGCGTGGGAAGGCGAGGGAAGTGCATTCATGCCGCAGCCTCCCCGACGCCGGCGAAGGCGTCATCGAGTGCTTCGACCAGCGCGGGGGGCCAACGCTTGCGCCAGACGCCAACTCCTGTTGCAAGACCGAGCGCGCGAACGAACAGATAGCGACTGTCGCCAAGATGCCGCTCGGCCGCGTAGCCGTCCATCCGCTGGCGCAGGTAGCGATGCAGGGCAACGGTGTAGATCAGTGCCTGCAGCGGGTAATGGTGTTCGGCCATGGCGGCGTCCAGGGCGTTGCCGCGGTAATCGTCGAGGCTGGGGCCGAGCCAGTTGGTCTTGTAGTCGAGTACGTGGAAGCATCCCTTCCACACCAGGATCAGGTCGGCGAAACCGGTAAGCATGCCGTTCAGGGTGGTCAAGTCCAGGCTGGCCGGAATCACCTTGGGGCAGCCGTGGGCGATGCAGAGCTCGCGCAGGCGCGCCAGTGAAACCTGCTGCACGGGAAACTGGAACTCGAACTCGATGATGCGCTGGTCGGCAGCGAGGTCGGCCAGGCGCAGGCCGTCACCCAGGTCCGCGTGGCGGGCGCGGTCGATCATCCGACCGACCCGTTCCAGTGCGTCGTCCGCATCCATTGCGTCGCTGCGGACCGCCTGTGCGGTGAGCTCGCGTCGCAGCAACCGGCGCTGGTCCGGCCAGAGCGGACCAGGTTGCGCCAGTTCGAACAGCTTGTGCACAGCGTCGCCAAAGCGTGGGCCGCGCAATGGGTACAGCGAAAGCAGGCGGGCATCCTCGGCATGCATCGTGGTGTCGGCGATTGGTTGCTCCCGGTCGGCTGCGTCCATGTCGTCGCCCTCGTCCACGGTTGCGACCGCCGCAGCGTAGCGACTGAGTCCGCTGAAGCTGTGCAGCCACTGGAACGGACGCCGTTGCGGCAATGGTGTCTGCGCGGCGAGCCGGGATCGAGCCTTGGCAGGGGGCTGATAGCTGACCCGCCCGGCGGCAAACGGTGGCGCGATCCGGATGCCACCGAGGCGCGAGGCGAACGCCTCGAGCGACGATTCGCCCCCGGCCAGTCCGAGCTGATGCTGGGCCTGTGTGATCAGCAGGTCGATCGCGGCACATTTCCAGGCCTGGTCGTCGCTGTCGGGCAGTGGGCCGCGATCCACCCAGTACACATGCAGGCCGTGCACGGCCCGGGTCATTGCCACGTAGAGCAGGCGCAGGCGCTCTTGCAGGTCTTCGTGGAAGTGCCGGCGGCGGTGCGCGATGAAATTTGCCGAGCCCAGGTCGACGCAGCGCCGGCCCATCGCATCGTGGTAGCGCAGCAGCCTGGGTGCGTAAGACCCGCTGCTGCTGCGGATGCGCCAGGCCAGCGGCAGAAACACGATCGGAAACTCCAGGCCCTTGCTGGCGTGGATGGTCAGCAACTGGACACGCCGGGCATCGCTTTCGATGCGCAGTTGGCGTTCGTCGGCGGCTTCGGTATCGCCGTCGCGGCCGCCCATGCGCATCTCGCGCAGCCATGCATGCAGGCCGTCGAGGCCTTGCCGCAGGCCTTCCTGTTCGGCCAGCAGTTCGCCCAAATGACGCAGGTCGGTGAGCAGGCGCTCGCCTTCGGGCAGCGCCAAGAGCCCGGTGGCGCGTGTGGCCAGGATGTCCTGGACCAGCGCCAGCACGCCGCGTTGGCGCACCAGCGTGCGCCAGGTCTCGAAGCGCTCCAATTCGTGCTCGAACGCCTCGGAATGGTCCTGCCAGTACGTGAACTGCGCCAGCGTGGCGCCAAGCAGGCGTGTAGCCAGCGCGCCGCGAACGGCCTGGTCGTCATCCGGGTGCCGTACCGCGAACAGCAGCACGTCCAGCTCGCCGGCCAGCTCGCCCGAGAAGATGTTGCCGCGACCACTGCCGACGCAGGGCACGCCGCGGGCCACCAGTCGCTGACGCAAGGCCACGATCTGGTCGTTCTTGGACAGCAGGACGGCGATGTCGCCGGGACCGACGCGGGTGCCGGCAATCTGCTGTTGCGGATCGTTCAGCAGCTGCGCGATGCGGTTGGCGCAATCATCCAGCGCCAGCGCCTCCAGTTCGCCAAGTGCGCTCAGCGGCTTGCCGTTCTTGTCGGTGGCCTCGCCACGGAATGGGTGGATCACCAGCGGGTCGGATACTGCCCGGTTCTCCACGGTATACGGCTTCTTGTCGGTCCCGCCGGCTGCGGCAACGCGTTGATAGCGGATCTGCGGATGCTCGAAACCGCCGTCGACTCGGCCGTACCAGTCGTTCAGTGCCTTGACCAGGGTTTCACTGGAACGGTAGTTGGTGCCCAGCGAGAAGCGGTGGTCGGTCTGTTCGGCGGCACGCAGGTAGGCGGCGATGTCGCCGCCACGGAAGCTGTAGATCGCCTGTTTCGGGTCGCCGATCATCACCAGCGTGCCGCGTTCGCGATAGATCCGGTCGAAGATCGCGAACTGGCGCTGGTCGGTGTCCTGGAACTCGTCGATCAGGGCGACCGGAAAGGCGTCGTACAGACGGTCGGCCAGCAGACTGCCGGCGTTTGTGCCGCACAGGCGCTGGTACAGCGTGTCGATCAGCATCGAGAAGGTGAGTACATGGCGCCGGCGTGCGCGTCGCGGGATCTCCTCGCGGCAAAAGCGTGCGGCCTCGGCGAGCACGGCACCGCGGGTGAAGACGTCGCGCAGGTCGAGCAGTGGGCGAAGTGCCTGCAGCGCAACGATCAACGGATGGCTGGAGAGTTCGCCCTTGTGGCTGGCGGATTCCTGGGCGGCAAGCTTGTCCGGTTCGAACACCTCGGACAATGACCTGGCCAACTGCGCCTCGTCATCGTCGCGCAAGGCCGTGACGATTTCCGACAGCCGGCTGCGCAGCGCGCTATTGCTGCGCTTGTACAGTGCGGCATCGTCGACCAGTTGCTGCAATCGGGCGATGTTTTCCGGGAGCTTCAAGGTGGTGATCCCCCGCTCCAGCTCGACCAGCCCGCCGTCCTCGATCCGCGCATCGGTGTTGTTGCTCAGGCCGCCAAGGTCGCGCAGCAGGCCTTCGGGGCCGTCTTTCAGCAGCAGTTCGGCCTCGCGTGGATCGACGGTACCGGCAAGATAGCGGCGTCGCCAGAAATCCTCTACGCATTCGCGCCGCAGTTGCGATTCGTCGAACAGCTTGTCGCTGGCGAAGGCGGCGCCGCTTTCCAGCGGGTAGTCGCGTTGCACGCGCTGGCAGAACGCGTGGATGGTCGAAACCGGCGCGCGATCGAGCTCGGTACGGGCCAGTTGGACCCGGCGCAGGGCTTGCTGCCTCGGCTCCTCGTCTGGGCACAGCGCGGCGAGCCAGGCTTGCAGCGGATCCTTGCTGGCCGGATCGAGTGCGCCGGACTGGAGTAGGCTTTCGGCTTCCACCAGGCGCCGGCGCAAGCGCTCGCGCAATTCTTGCGCGGCGGCATCGGTGAACGTGGTCACCAGGATCTTTTCTACCGGCAAGCCTCGCTCGAGCAGCAGACGCAGGTAGATGACCCCGATGTTCCAGGTCTTGCCGGTGCCGGCGCTGGCTTCGATCAGGACGCGCCCATGCAGGGGCATCCTGCGCCAGTCGAGCAGTGGCGTGGCGGCGCTCACGTCGCCATCCGCTCCCGCAAAAGCGATCATGGCCGGGGCTCCTTCAGCAGCGAGCGCTGTTCCGGGTCGAGTACGCTGCAGACCAGTCTGGTTGCGCTGACGAAGGCGTGGTGGTCAGGGCTGTCCGGATCGAACAAATCGATCCCCCGCGTCAGCAACGCGGCGTAGCCCGGTGCGTAGTCGCGCTCGCCGATCTGGTTGAAACCGTTGCCTTCCCAGGCGGACCGGGCGTTGTGCATCCGATCGTCAGGGGCGGCGTGGGCCCAGGCCAACGCGGTCTTCGGAAAGAACAGCAACGGTTGCTGTTCGGCGCGGCGACTTGCCTCGATCAGGGTGCGCAGGCCGTGGCGCAACTGTTCGGCATCCTGGGCATGGATCGCTTGCAACAAGCCGGCGCGGCGGGTCGGTTCGGTCTTGGGGCCCGGCTCGAGATACTCACCGTGCACCACGCCGGGCAGACTCAGTTGCAGCGCCGCCCAGTCGATGTAATAGCCAAGCAGGTCCTTCAGCCCGGCTGGGCGCGCCGGCTGCATGTCGAACAGCAGCGGCCCGCCGGTGGCGCCGCGAAAGACCCGCTCCACGGTACCGGCCAGGCGCAGCTCGCCGCCAAGGTCGAGGTCGATCACCTGCGGCAGGCTCTGTGCACGCTTGTCGGCAAACAGCGGGCGGGCGCCGTCGAGCATGGGTTGCAGTTGATCGCGCAGTTCGCTCCAGGTGCGTTCACCAATGGTGCCGCCGGCGAGCAGGCCCGAGCGTGTCAGCCAGGCCGGTGGTTCTGCCGGAAGTGTCTGCATGCCGTTGGCGAGCGCCTCGAACAGGACCTGCCGGTCGACGCGTTCGATGCGTGCAAGGACCGTCTCCAGCGGTTCGCGATCGGGCCAGCCGGCGTTGTCGAGCGCTTGCAGGCTGATGCCATGACCGCGCAGCAGCGTGGCCTTGGCCGGCTCGCGCCAGAAGCGGTGCAGCGAGTCCAGGGAAACTTCGCCTGCACTGCTGGTGGGCGTGGCGGTAGCGGCGTGGAGGAAGCGCGGCTCGACCTGGCTGGGTGGGATGGCCGCGAATGCCGGGTCGTAGGAGAACAATCTCGGGTCATGGCGGGGCAGGTCGTTGGCATCGCGTTCGTAGTAGCGCGCATCGAACGGCTGCAGCGGATGGCGGACCCGCCAGGGTCGGTCCGCCTGATCGTCGCCGGCGATGCCGTGCTGCTCGTCAAGGAATTGAAGCAGCTCGGCCAGCGGTGCGGCCGGATTGCGCGGTTTGCCGTCGCGCACTCCTTCGCCGATGTAGCTGATGTGCAATATCTCGCGTGCCGACATCAGCGCTTCGAGGAACAGGTAGCGATCCTCGTTGCGTGTGTCACGGTCGCCGCGGCGTGGCTGGCTGGGGATGCGATTGATGCCGGTGTCCTGGCCTGAACGCGGGAACTCGCCCTCGTTCATGCCGAGCAGGCAGACCACCCGGAACGGAATCGACCGTTGCGGTACCAGACCGCAGAAGGTCACTCCGCCGAGCAGAAAGGGTTGCCGTTCCGGCACGGCGTCGAGCGCGCCGCGCAGGGCTTCGCGCACCACGCTCCAGGGCAGGTTGGCGGTCAGGCCGGTCTCCTCGGCCTGATGGCCGAGATCGGCGGCGAGTCGGCGCAGGCTGTCCAGTGCATGGTTCTCCGCTTGGTCGCGGGGATCGGCGAGGAACAGTGCGTCGATCAGCTCCAGCAGCCATCCGCTCCAGGCTGCCAACGGGCGTTCGCTGCCGAACGTGGTGCGGGCGCGGCGCAGTTCGCCGAGCAGGCGATCGAGCTGGCCCAGGGCCTCGGTCGCGCCGCCGGAAACCCCCTTGAGCGGCAGGATGCCGTCGAGCAGTCGATCCCCGCCATGGTCGCCGACGATCAGGCCGGCATACATGCGGTCCAGACCAAACTGCCAGCTGTTTGCATCGACGGCTTCGGCGCCGGCCTCGGCCTTCATCGCGGCATCGAGTCCCCAGGCCACGCGGGCACGGTGCAGCCAGGCTTCCAGCGCATCGCGGCCGGCGCGGTCGATCGTGAAGCGGCGCGCCAGTGCCGGCACGTCGAGCAGGTCGAGTACCTCGCTGACCGTGAGGCGGCTCTCGGCCAGCTCCAGTACCTGGGCGAAGGCGCCCAGCACCGGATGCGTGCGGGCCATGCCAACATCGGCCAGGTGCCAGGGGATGTGCGCGGATTCATCGCGATACGTCGCCGGTTCGCCGAAGACCGCGGCCAGGTAGGGGGCGTATGCACTGATGTCGGGCGCCATCACCACGATGTCGCGATGTTGCAGGTCGGGATGGTCGGCAAGACAGCGCAGCAGGGCGTTCTTCAAGACTTCCAGTTCGCGCAAACGGGTGTGGCAGGCGTGCACGCGCAGGCTGGCGTCATGGCGCAGCGTCGACAGCCGGTCCTGCAATCCGTCGGCGTCGGTCGATGGTTTGCGGATCGGCGCGCCGACCAGATCCGGCTGCAGGCAGCGGATGCTGGACTGCAGCCGGGCCAGCAATCGGCGGGCATCGGGTGACGGTTCGGCTTCGTCCAGCGGGTCACGCAACTCGACGATATCGCAGGCGTCCAGGGTGATGCAGAAGTCCTGTGCGATGCGACCCAGCGCCACCAGCAACGGATGGCCGATCTCGTAGTACAGCGCCTCCGGATCACCATCTTGCTTCAGCTGGAAGCGGCGGCTGCGCAGATCCGACCAGTATTCGCGGCAGGGGTCGGGGAAATACAGGTGTACCGGTGTGTGCTGCGCGGTGACCTGCAGCGCCTGCAGTACGTCTGGTGGCAGGTGGCTGACGCCGAACACGTGCAGCGGCGTGGAAGGCGGATCGGATTCGCTGGCGAGCGCGTCGAGCAAGGCCGCACTGCGCCGGGCCCGGTGTGGTTGCCGGATGGTGGCCTGCAGTTGCCGCCACAGCGTGGCCTGCCAGTCGTGATCGGACGAATCGTACCCGTGCGTACCGGATTGTTCCCAGGCGAGGATCCAGTCCGGTCGATAGAGCAGGTACTGGGTGTAGACGCCGGCCAGGTGCTCGGCCAGCTGGAAGCGCCGGCGGGCGGCGTCGTCACCGGCAAGATAGGTGCCGACTTCGGCGGACTTCAGCGCGGGCAAGGCCGCCAGCAGGCGCCAGCGCAACAGCTCGTGCCGATAGGCGCCACCCGCCAGTGCCTCCTCGCCGAGCACGCGACGGGCGCTGCGCTCGAACCATTGCCACGGCAGGATCATGTCGAAGTTGGCGGCGATGCCATGAGCGCCACCCGGTCCGCGACGCCGTGCAAACCGATCCAGCAGCCAGCGCCGCAGGCCTGGGTGGGCCACGACCACGACCTGCGCCGCGAGTGGATTGCTTGGTCGCTGCACTTCCAGTTGACGGGCCAGTGCATCGGCGAGTCGTTCGGTGCGGCTGCCGCGATGAACGATCAGGTGGCCCGGGTTGTCAAGGGTCGGTGGAGGCACGGCTGAATCCGTGGAGATCAGGCGACACAGCATAACGAGCCCGAGTCGCAACTCCCGAGATTTGTTTCCGTGGCGGGGTTTGTCGACTCGTGCGGGTGTCGTTTGTCGGTTGGGCGGGGCCGGAATGCTGCGTGGGTCCCGCAACACAACGGCGGTAGACGTGACTGCTCGGGTGACATCCCTTGCCGAGCCAACTGTGACCCAAAATGGCCGGGCACCGCCGGCGACCGGGCCGGCGGGGTGCGATGCCGGGTACGACAAGCGTTGGTTGACAAGGCTTGCGCCGGATCCTGCCCGGTGGCCCGAAAATTGCTTATTGCATCCCTCGAGAACCTTTCGCAAGCGGTTTTCAACCTTGGCCTGGCGCGAACAGCCCGGCTCCGCGCCATCCTTCGGCCGCTGGATGGATCTTGAGGCCACCAGGATGGGGCGTTCCGGGAAAGGATTTGGCATGACGATGGATGACCACCGGCGGCAACATGGTGATCTTCGCGAGCGCTTCCATCAGAGCGTGGCGGAGACGCTCACGCTGCTCCATCCGGCCGAGGATCACGATCGCCGACAGGCTTTGCTCGAAGTGGCCAGGACACTCGCCGGCACCATGGGTCTGCCCCTGGTGTGGATCGGTCGGCGCGAGCCGGGGCGATCCACGCTGGACCTTGTCGCGGCCGGTACCGCCGCAGCGTACGCGAGGGCGTTGTCGATCAGCAATGACCCCCGTGAACCCGGTGGCCGGGATCCGGCGGGGGTGGCTTTGCGCGAAGGCCGTCCGCAACTGGCCTCGGTCGACGCCCCCGAGTATGCGGATTGGGGCGCGGCGGCACGGACCCACGGGCTCGACTCGATCATGGTGGCGGCGTGCGGAACGGCTGACGGTGGGCAGTTGACATTGGCCATGTATTCGGCTGCGGGTGGTCCGGCACTTGCCCACGAACTGCTCCACTGGGTGCAGCGACTGGCTGACGAACTGGGTCGTTTCTGGGACGACCAGGCGCGGCTCGAGCGCAACCTGCGCCTGTGCCGTTACCGCGACGCGCACCGCACGATCCAGCGTGCCCTGCTCGGCCATCCCGAGCCCGCCGCCATCTACCTGGCGCTGGCCGACGCCATGGTGCAGGAGGCCACGGCGATTGCGGCCATCGTCTACGTGCCCGAAGGCGAGACGTTGCAGCGGGTGGTCGGTATCGGTCCGATCGCCGATGCGATCGCGGGATTGCCCGAGCCACCGACGCATACGGATGGCTCGCCGGTCCCCGCGCCCACGCAGGCGTGCATGGAGGGCTCGCCGGTAGTGCGCTTGCGGCCTTCCGTGCAGGCCGATCTGTCGCCTGCCTGGCACGGCGAATCGCCGCTGGACATGGCCGCGATCGGTTGCTGGCCGATTTTCTCGGACTTGGCCGGTGAGCCGACGACGGACCATCGTGTCGAGGCCGTGCTGTTGGTGGTCGCCGCCAAGGTCGATGCGTTCGATGCCGATATGCGCCGGTTGCTGGATGAAATGTCCGACACTGTGGGGTTGGCGTTGCGCCACCATCACCACCACCAGGCGCTGTCCCGGGAACAGGAGCGCCAGACTTATCTTGCGCTGCACGACGCGCTGACCGATCTGCCCAATCGTCGCGCGCTGGACTACCACCTCGAGCGTGCGCTCGCCCGGGCGGCGCGCTATCAACGTCTGGTCGCGGTCGGCATGCTCGACCTGGACGATCTCAAGCCGATCAATGATCGCTATGGCCATGCCGCAGGCGACCGCGTGCTGGTGGAGGTGGCGCGACGCTTGCGCGATTCGCTGCGCTCCGAGGACTCCGTGGCGCGTGTCGGCGGCGACGAGTTCGTGTTGGTGTTCGAGGACCTGGCGGGCGAGGACGATCTGGCCGGCCTGCTGGAGAGACTGTGGCAGTCGTTGCAGCAGCCGATCGCGTTCGGCGAGTCGAACATCGAGGTCACCGTCAGCCTGGGTATCGCGCTGTACCCGAGCCACGCCCAGGCCAGTGGTGAGCAATTGCTGCGGCTTGCCGACCAGGCGATGTATCACGTCAAGTCGCACAAACGGCAGGGGTTGAACTGGTGGGGCCTGGCGCGCCCTGAGGGCGATGCCGAGCTGGTGTCGCTGGACGAGGCCGACGTGGCCGCACCGCACGGCGAGCAGGCAGCCGCCTGGCTGCGCCCGTGCATCGACGCATGGCAGCGGCAGTTGCCGGTGGTGGTGGAGCAGTTCGGCGACGCAATGCAGGCGCATGCCGGTATTCGGGCTCTGCTCGACAGCTTCCCGCCGTACGCGCCGGATGCGTTCAAGGCACGTTTGTCACGCCAGTTGCACACCTTGATGTATCCCGACCTCGACCTGGAGACGCAGCGCCTCGGAGCGATCAGGGCCGGCGTTTGCCAGGCCGCCTGTGGGCTGGAGGAAGCATGGCTGGTGGAGGCGATCGAGCAATTGCGCGGGATCCTCGCCGGCACGCTGGCATCCAGTACGCGTGAGCGTCGCAATGCCCTGGCGGTCATGTTGCAGCGGCTGGGACTGGAACAGCAATGGCAACTGCGGAGCATGCGTGATCTGCAGCGCCGCCGCGGCGCGACCCTGGCCAGGATCCATGCCGCTGCCTGGTCGGCGCATGGCTGCCTGGAGCTGCTCGAGGACGTGGTCGGAGTGCTGGCGGCACACGAGGAGATTGTCTTCTGCGCCACGGTGCGGCCTGACGCCTCCGGCGAGATGGTCCATGAGCTGGTGGCGGGTCCGGTGCCGGCCGAGTATCTGCGGATCACCGATCGTGGCCTGGTGCCACCGCTGCGGGTCGATCGCGGGAACACGCCGGGAGAGGAGCCGATCACGCGGGCATGGCGGTCGGGAGGCATCGAGCGCTGTGCCCACTACGGCAGTGACCCGGCCATGGCTTTGTGGCGCGACACGGCCACACGCCATGGCGTTGTTTCGCACGTGGCGATCGCCCTGTGTCTGCTGCCGCGCAAGCCGGTGGCGATGCTCGTGCTGTACAGCCCGTATGCCGGGGGATTTGGCAGCGAGAACCAGCAGGCATTCATCGCACAGATCAAGGCCGTGCTGGAACATGCCCTGGTGCGCCTGGCGCCCCGGCGCCGGTTGGCCGCGATGTTGCCGGCCTTCGTGCGGCAGCGTTGGCGCACCCTTCTTGCCGGCGGAGCGCTGCGTATGCATTACCAGCCGATGATCCGGCTGGCCGACCGGCAGGTTGCCGGGTTCGAGGCGTTGGCGCGCTTGCGCGATGATCTGG
>JACDJA010001333.1_pt1 | contig 21129 bp, 19 predicted proteins | sample 7449241 | NCBI WGS metagenome assembly JACDJA01 (sample SAMN14253289, study PRJNA609438) | sludge metagenome | isolation source: initial anaerobic sludge | collected 2018-12-20 | reverse complement strand
TTATGGTTTGCTTCAACGTTCGTAATCACCCATTCATCACCGAAATCTAAAAGCAGATTGAAAAAATCTTTTGTGAAATCCATTAAATATATGTTTTGCCAAAACTAATCTTTATCCACGAAAATGGTAGTAGAACCAATATTATTATAGGTTTCTCTCTAACGGCTGCTGGAGAGAAACCTAAATTATTTATATAAATAAACATACTTGATACCCGTGCAAATAGTACTGAGTACTGCTTTATCCTGATTAACACAGACGTTGCTGCTAAATCAATTTAGCTGGCTTTAAGATTTTTTGGTGTGTGCAATCTTTCAAAATAACTAAAGAAGCCGTTCTCGTTTTGCAACGATTAAAAAAAGACTTGACTGTTCAAATTCGATACAGCAAACAAACTCAAACATCCTCTTAGTTGTGTTTTAAAAACTCAATCAATTCAGCAGGTTTGTCGGTTTGGATTCCATCAGTTCTCCAACTGATAATTTTTTCCCACTCTGCTTTTGAACCCTCCTTTTCGTCAACAAAAACCTTTGCACCGAATTTGTGCGATTCTTCAACAAAGCTATGGGATAATTCCTCCATATCCGTAGCAACTACTTTGGCCTTTAATTTTTTAAGTATGGGTTTCAGGTTCTTTTCATTTTGAGGATCGGGCATGATAAATGAATGACCAAAAAGTGTTTCTAAATCTTCAATATCCATTAAATATTGGTAAGGTATGTACCAGATAATATCCTGTTCCATATCGTATCGGCGAATGATTAACATCAATTCAGGAATAGGTGCATTTTTCAAATCAAGATAAATACCGATTTTTCCTTTACATAACTGCAGTATCTCTTCGAAAGTCGGAATCCGTGTATCTTTCCATTCATCGCCCAACTTTTCACCAATATCTATGGATTTCAGTTCAGCTAAAGTCAAATCTTTCACACTCCTTTTTTTCCCACTTGTATAATTATCGATAGTCGAATTGTGAACGCTTACAAATTCTTTGTCTTTGGTGGTTCGAATGTCAATTTCAACAAAGTCACAACCCAAATCAATTGCTTTTTGATAGGCTGGCAACGAGTTCTCAGGGATTCCATGGTGTGCACCACGGTGGGCAATCACATATATCTTGTTGTTTGGCTTCCTGAAATTGTACATAATATTCATATTCTGTCCGAAAATAACTTTCGGAAAAAGAAGAAGTAGAGTGTTCACCAAAAGAAAATGTTTACAATTAAACTTTCCTCTCATCTTTTTATTTATAAATTATCGTGAATTTAAAGTATAGGCATCAGACCGATAGCAACTTAAAAACAAACATCTTTCAATAAATAAGATTAGGAGAAAGAATCGCCATATTTTGCCTCTTTTAAATTCTCGAAACCTATAAATAATGAAACGGATAATTCCAAAATTAATGGTTGTAGCTCTTTTCCCTTTATTACCTGGATATGGATGTGGAGATGACAACGCTCTAACCATTGCTGACGAAGGGAATGTAGTAGGGAGTCCTTTACTGTGCTGAAACATCCTCTTTCTTAAAGATACTTCACAAAGAACTCCTCCATTCGTTTCTGTGAAAAATCATTCACCCGTTTGGCAATATCCATGGAATGCGGCCACAGCGGAACAGGATAAAACTCACAAGGCACTCCCAATTCGTCCAGCCGGCTTTTCAGAGTTTCTGACTGGCTGATGGGGACGAGTTTATCCGATGTTCCGTGTAGAATCAGGGTGGGTGGAACGGAACTTTTCAACCAGGTGATTGGGGAAGCTTCCTTGTACAATTCTGGCTTTTCAGCATATGAATGGCCAATAAAACCTGTCACCAGTCGCTGTGTTTGTCCATATTCGGTGGTCAAATCCACCGGTCCGTAAATGTCAACCACAGCTTTAATCCTATGGGCGCTCTCAGTGTTATCATTTTGTATACGGGAATCTTTCCATCCGTAACCCACCAACAAAGCCAGGTGAGCACCGGCCGAACCGCCAATCAGCGCTATGCGGTCGGGATCGTAACCATAGGTTTCACCATTTTTGAACAGCCATTTCACGGCATCTGAAATATCTTCCACACAGGCCGGGTAAATACTGTCGCGTTTCAGCCGGTAGGAGACCGTGGCCGTCATGTACCCTTTTTCGGCAAAACTGGCCAGATAAACCAGGTAATCGGCACGTTTGCCGCTTTTCCACCCTCCACCATGAATAAACACAAGTAACGGTAAAGGTTCGTTTGCATTTTTAGGCCGGTAAAAATCCATCTGCAACGATTTTCCGTTTACCTTTTTGTATTCCACATCTTTTATCTGTTCAATGGTTTCCGGAACTTCAGGCTCCAAATCGGCCAGTTTTTCCAATCCGACACCGACAGCCAGATACGCAAGCTTTTCAAAATGATAACCAACCGGCGGTTTTTCAGGAAATAAAAATCCCAGTGTTCGCGGGATAACCATCAAAAGACAAAAAAGCAGGAAGGCCAGTAATAAACCTTTCAGAATACGTTTTAAAATTCTCATTTTCATGATTCGTTGTTCCTTTAAAATTTTATTTGAAAAATTTGTAAGCGTAAAACAGAACTTCTTTCACTTCTTTCACCCCTTTAATCTCTAATCCTTAATCCTTTTTTAATCCTTTTTCCCCTTTCACTCCCCCAGCTCCTTCAGCATCTCCAGCAGATTCCGGTGTACCATGGGTGCTGTTTCAGCTCCCAGTGAATTTACTTCGCCATAAGGCGGGTTATCTCTGCCGTATGTAAATGGCGCTTTGGTATCCCACTGGCTCTTTGGAATGATGTAACCAATTTCATCGTTTGCCAGTCCGATGACAAACTTGTATTTGCCAGCCATTTTATCCCGCACCGGAGGGACTTCCAGCGGTTCAATCCCAAAATCGTTTCCCTCTGGTGCTGCCACGCCGCCGTTTATGATTTCAGGATAAATTTCGCCAGGAACAGTAACGAACGATACCGGCCCGACTTTAAACACTGCAAGTTCTGTTCGCATTTTCATCCATCCGGAAGTGCCCCTGTCAAGCACCCCCAGGGCAGTGGCCAGTTTAAAAAGTGTATTCCCGATGGGCAACTGAAGGGTACGAACAACCAGTGAAATTCCTGCTTCTTCGATCACTTCCAACGGGTTCTCCATGGCATCCAAAGCCAGCAGTGAAAGTTGGTTTCCCTGTGCCGCCGCCTTTTCAAATGTCGGTTCCAGCAACTCTTGCCCGGTAAACGGGTCTATGACAGGGTGGCTTCGGTGCGTAGTCATCAATCCTCCAACGGCACCGTTTAAATAAACCGCCACTCCCCCGATTCCCGGTTTCACCAGGCTGTCGCCCCAAAAAACACCCTTCTCTACACCTTCCCTAAAAAAATGGGGAAAATCGGACGACACCAATAGGTTTTCGCTCCACAATGTTTCCGGGTGATTGCTCCATGCAAGCAGGCTTCCGAGTGTTTTTCCTGTCTCTTTATCAATTGCTTTGATAAAACGTAATCCCGAATCGAAGACTTCGGGACGGCGGGTATCTTTAACCTGTGGAATGGCTCCGGTCAAATCCTGCGAAATCTCCAATCTGGCCGGACGAATATTTTTTACTGCAGCTTGAATGGATTGCACTGTTTGTTCTTTTACAAACTGCATATATTCTTTGTTCACACCGCTTTTAAAAGGAGTCTTGCCCCAAAGTCCCAATAGGTCCGGACCTTCGTGAGTGTGCGTTGAGGCAATGATTGTATAAGTTAAACCCAGTTCTTCCGGAACCATTTTGCGTATGTCCACCACATCGTCGTGCATAAAACCAATAGCATCAAGAATGACAATGCCCAACCGCGTTTTCCCGTCGTCTATAACCATGGTGCGTGCCCAGGTATCGTCGTGAACGCCATTGGCTGGTTTACTGTTGCTGAACCCGGCAATCCACACCGGATCGAACTTTCCGTTTCCGTTTCCGTCCGTAAACGTATCTCCATCTCCCGGGTTGTATTTGGCATCGCCATTCTTATCTTCCCACCGGTCGGAGACCTCCGGTGTAATGGGTACGGCGGCAAATCCTGCTTTTAATTCTGAAGATGATTCATTGAGAATTTTCAAATCGGCACTGTAATCCGGATGGCGGTCTTTCATATTTGAAAGAGACCAAATCGACACACCAATGAGTGCCAAAAGGAGGATGATTCCGGATATTTTAATAATTTTCATCACAGTTAATTTGTTTTTTATCGACGCCGACGGATGTAACAACGCTAACAGGTCAAAGAGTTAATACATATTTTTTCATCCGCACAATAATCCATGTAACAATAATGGCTGAAACTAAAAAGAAGATATCAACGAAGAACCGGCGGCAAATTATCTCGCAGAGACCCATTCCTCTCACAGATAAAGTTCCTGAGAAAAGAACCAACCGGAGCAAAGAAATGCCAATGCACGACCAGATTAGCACTAAAAAGAGGTTTCCCCCACTGTTTTTCTGCCTGCTGTAATAAGCAGTCAACACTGCCACCACCGAAGTAAGGAGAAACACCCAAAAGAGGTGCATAGTAAAAGGTGCCCAGGGATTCACATCAGGATAAAAATCACTTAAAAGACTGATGGCTGCATAGCAAAATGTGAGTGTAATTCCAATCTGCCAGGCCATTTTTGGAAATCGGATTATTACTAAAATAAATACAAAACCATAGAATGCGTAATTTATTAGAACTCGCGCAACACCGCGAACAAGCGAAAGAAAAAGCCCATCGGCAGCGCTGGCACCTTCAACAAATGGTTCCAGCGAATTGGGAAACAACCAATGGGTAAAAAGAGTAATCGCCAGCAAAAGACCAAACTCTGCAACCAAAGACAAAGCAGGAGATTCCAGCGAGCGGCTGTGTTGTAAGTTGTTTTTCAGGTCTTTCCGGCTCTTCCAGGCAGCCAATCCCAGTGAAGCGCCTAACAGCAAACCGAAAGTGAATTCCATGGCTTTCCACCACTCTGTGAAAATTACATTGGGAAGATGGCTTCCCAAAACCATCCAGAAGCCCCCCAAACCAAATCCCAGTCCGCCGCCAACCAGTCCGTAAAGGGCAAAACGGAAAATCAGTTTAAATTCAACCGAGTTTAGTTTGAATTTCAAAAAGACCAGCAAGGCAATTGCGCCTGTCAACAAGGCCGCCCATGATTCGGGACGAGGGTTTTCAGGGTTGGAGAAATAGAGCAACATGGGTTCATTCACCAGCTTAAATCCAAGGAAGAACCCCAGCAACATCAACAAAAGTCCGTTAATGATTGTCTTTTTTGGAATGCGGTCATAAACAAAGCCTATCGAAAAAACGGCACCACCCAGAAGCCCCCAAACTGAACCTTTCAGCGTTGTTCCGGCAGTTCCCCACCATATGGTGTCGGGATTTCGCAGAAAGCCCAGCGTTTGCCCATAGGTCATTTCACCACCAAGGCCAATTCCAAAAACTCCAAAAACCAGAATAATAGAGGTAACTGACACGGGTAATTCAAGCAACAGGCAAATGCTGAGTGCAACCATGGCACCGGGAATCATGGCACCGAATGGTCCGCCGCCTATGTGCCCGCGCAGCCCCCAGCCCAACATCATTGCCACGGCCGGAAAAAGAACAAACATCCAACGGGAAAACCTTTCGTATTGTATCATGCCTTAATCTCTAAAAGCCAGCGACGCAGCTCCCATACAACCGGCATTATTGCCCAGTATGGCTGCAACTATTTCGGTATTGACTGAGCAGTCGCGCATTGCGTAGCGAAAGGCCGACTCTTTTATCATATCGATATAAAATGGCCCCGCTTCGGAAATACCACCGCCTATAACCACTTTTTGTGGCGCAAAGATGTTTATGAATCCGGCAATTCCATGCCCCAGATACCCGGTGTGGTCCCGCATACAATCCATAGCTTCGGGTTCATTTTCCTTAAACTTCCGAACAATATAGTAACCGTCAATATCTGCTGCATCTTTGCCTGTTCTTTTGGCATATTGCTGAATAAGCGCTGTAGTTGATGCATAGGCCTCCAGGCAACCGCGACCTCCGCAATTGCACTCAATGCCATCGTGTTGAATGGGTATGTGTCCCAGTTCCGTTCCCCGGTTTTTATATCCGCCATACAATTGGCCGTTCATCACAATGGCACCGCCAATACCGGTTCCTACAGTAATAAAAACAACATCGGTGCAATCTTTTGCTGCACCAAAAGCCACTTCACCCAGCCCCATCACATTTGCATCGTTATCCACGAAAACAGGCAGGCCAAACATGTCCGAATAGATTTTGCCCAGATCAATGTTTTCCCAGCGGTCGAGGTTATCTGCACCGCCCAAAACCACGCCATCGTAAATAATTCCGGGTGAGCCAATACCAATCCCCTTCAATTTAATTCCTTTTTCCGCAGCTTCATCTACCACCTGTTGAATAGAGTTTTGAATGGTTTTCAGCGTATCTTCGCGGGTTGCCTTCCCTCCCACCGGAAGTTTCCCGGCGAACGAAATTTCTCCTGATTCCGCAACCAGTGCGTATTTTACAAAGGTTCCGCCCAAATCAATGCCAGCGGCATATCTTTCTTTTCTCATAATCCTGATTATTTAATCCTTATTATATTCATTCTTTATAATTTGCAATACAACTAAAACTATCGCTGCCATCCGTTTTGTATTCAGGAGAATCCTCGCTTCACTTGCCAGATTATTGCAGAGCACTTATCATGAATAGATTCCTAACCCTAAAGGCTTGGGAAAAACAGGATATTTGTGATGATACTCATTGGGCCAATCCTGTTATTTGGGGTTCCGGCGGGGTCTCCATTTTGGGACCCCGCGATCCGAACCAAAATTGGGTAATCACTCTGAACGACAGACTTTCGTAGAGTTATAATTTTTCCTATTTCAAAATCGCGGGCTCCACATTCCAGGCCTTTAACTTCAGCAAGGGTTTATGATGGTTTGAATGTGCGGCAAGGAAAGAAGCCGTGTAACTCCGTGTCTCCCCAGGCAGCAGCGTGATGTAGTTATCGCTCCAAAAGACCGGTAGAACAGGCTCTTGTGTGTCGGGGTTCACCACATCAAAAAAGATAAAAAAAGCAATGTTCTCACCCGGATTTTTCACATGCAGCGTTATCTTACCATCTTCTCCCACAGTTTCAAACTCGTAATCACATTCGAGTTTTACTTCCGGCAGCTGATCCAATGCTTTAAAATCAGCATATTCTTTGGTCGGAGTATAGAATGGCCATTCCAGCTTTTGGGCCGCCTCGTAATCCAACACATCGGGTTTCACCGACAACCAATAAATGCTGTTATCCACCTCGGTATTATCCGCATCGTACACCCGCAAATCGAGAAACCATACTGAGGTAAGATTTCCAATCTCCGGAATTTGATAAATTAACTTAGACGTGTTGTTGGCGATATCTCCTCTCCAGACGTCGGCAAAGATCTCTTTGGAGTGAACATTGAAAGCCCTGATCTTCACGGTCAGGTTTTCAGCATCCTGCAAATCCTCATTGGCCAGGTAAATATCGTTGAACCCATACCGGTAAATGGCATGAAGAGGGTTACAGGCTTTCCGTACAGCATAAAACGAACCATTGGGCTGCAGGTAGGTATCGTACAATTGCCAGTACAAGTCAGGCCAGGCCGAATTGAGCATCCACTGGATGAGTCCGGTACTTTTGGGTTTATCCGCTACAAAGGCTTCAAACATAGGTCGCATCAGTTCGTAATTACTCACCTGACTTTTAAAGGCAAACTCCTCAACGCTGTTCGATTCGCCATAGCGTTCTTTAAGTGCCTTGCGGAACCGGTTGAGGGTTTTGAAATTATTTCGCCCTGTGTGATACTCCCAGTAAGTGGTGTCTATTGGCCAGAGACTCTCCTGAGGCAACATTTTTTTCAATGAAGCCAGGGGCATGATGTTGGGGCCCGGACAGGTTTCGGTATTGAAACCATAGCCGCCGCCCAACAGTGTATCGGTGAACCAGTAAACGGGTGGAGTATAAGCGTAAGGCCCCAGCATCTTCATGCCGGTTGGTCCGCTTATTTCGCTTACCAGCGGAACTTCAGCCACAATATTATTGTCTTCGGTGCCTGCTCCGCCCGCCGAAGTGATATATGGCCGCGAGGGATCGTATTTTTCAAATAACATAATATATCTCTTTTCCAGATCCGGTGCCGGCAACTTGTCGCTGCCCAGCATCCACACAAAGATACCAGGATGGTTGCGCAGCCACAACATCTGATCCTTCCAATAGGCAGAGAGCAGATTAATATCCTCTTTTGAGACGGCGCCACCATATTTTTCATCCGTAGGTTTTAACAGGTATTCGTCCCACTCCCACTCGCAGCTCCAGCCAATCATCACCAGAATACCATACTGGTCGCACAGGTCGTACAACGTTTGATCCTTTCCCCAGATTCCTTCACAACGGATGGCATTCAGATTCATATGGCGGATGTATTTCATCTGTGCCTCAACACTTTCAGGGGTATCCTGCAACAGCAAGTCATCCACCCATCCTCCACCCTTTATCAACACAAACTTTCCGTTTATGGTGAACGCACGATTTTTGTTTTTATCTAAGTAGCTGTCGATTTCACGAATTCCATAATGACTTTGAACCTGGTCCAGGATTTTTCTGCCGACTATAAATTCTACTTTCAGCGGATATAGGCTGGGTTCTCCCATTCCGTTGGGCCACCAGAGTTTTACATCGCTTACCGAAAGCTGGTCAAATTCTTCAGGCATAAATCTACAGGAGAGCGTTTCACCCTCCTCAATCTTTACTATTTTTTCAACCACTCCCAGGCCAAAATCGGCCCGCACAACCCCTTCTATAGCCTTACCGGTGTTGTTCTCCACTTCAGCCTGAATAAAGAGATCGGCATCTTTCAGGTTTTTTGTATTCACTTTTGAATATACAAACGGGCTCCGAATTTTAACACCTTCATTTATTTCCAGAAAAACCTCTCGGAAAATACCCATACTGCGATCGCGGGGTAACGGATTCCAGTCCACAAACCCAATTGAATATTCACCATCGGCAGGTTGCCACACTTTAAGTGCCAGGGTGTTTTCCCCTTCCTTTACAAATTCATTTATCTGGAATGAAAACATCCGGAATGCTCCGGCAAATTCATCTTTTCCCGCCACCTTTTCCCCGTTTACCCATAAATCGGCACGGTAGTTAATCCCATTGAACCGAAGAGAGATATGTTTCGCTAAATCACCTGCATCCAACTGAAAAGTGGTGCGGTACCACCATGGCTTTTTAAACTGCTCCACATTTACCTGCTGCATGTTGATACCGAAATAGGGATTTTCAATAACACCATGGGTCGCCATACTTCCCAAAACGGTTCCGGGTACTACGGCCCTGAGCCACTCGCTGGTGTCAAAGTCACCCCGGGAAACAACCGCCTCATCTGTGGCAAGTATTTTTTCGGAGGAGTGCATTTTCCAGTTTTCCGAAATGGGCTTAACCTCAGAGGAAACAGGTAGCTCAGAGTTACTGCAAGCTACGGTTAAAATATTAGCTGTCAGTACAAATAAAACCGCGGTTTTAAGATTAAAATGGAAACTCATAATAGATGGATCTTCTATGTATTATTTATCATTCTTTCAAACAGCTCTTTTTGCTCCTTCATTGCAGCAATTCTATCCTCAGGGTCTGTCCTGGCTTCGAGCAATATCCAGCCATTGTAATCAATTTCATTAAACAAATTGAAAAGTTTTTGATAGGGATAATCTCCGGCATTTAGTTCGCGTATATGAACCGTATCGCCAAACCATTGCTGCACCGAATGAAAATTGGTTTCCAATCCGGGTGGAAGCAAATCCTCATCGTTGGAATTCCAGCAAATCTTTACACTATTTTCAGTTACCTGTTCAAAAATGGCTTTCATATTTGGCAGCTCCTGCGTTAATTCACCATGTACTTCAACACGAACCAATTGGCCCAAATCGCTTGCTACCTTTCCTACCTTGTTGAGTGATTCGGCTATTTGAGCAATTGTTTTTTCCTTTGCCACCTCAACGGGCAATCCATTGGGTTTTACTTTTATCCCTGTAGCGCCAATATCTTTGCAAAGCTTTAGGTATTCTATCGTACCCTCGATATTCTCTCTCACCCTGTTTGGGTCCACATGGTGATAATCGAAATTGGAACCGTATCCAATGCAGATAACAGGAGTGTCAGCAAATCGATTTTTAACTTCAGCACGTTGTTTTGCATTCAGCGATGTTTCCACCCCGTGCGCATGTTCCGTACGAAGCTCAACTCCCAGCAAGCCTGTTTTTTCGCAGTTTGCAATTAGGGTAGGCAAATCCCAGTCCCTTCCCCATTGGTAGGTGACCAGCCCAAAATGCATCTTCGATTTTCCCTGCATGGAGAGGGCCGACAATGGATTTATCATGGATAATCCGACACCCGCTGCCACGCTTTTTTTTATGAAACTTCTTCGGGATTCATTCATTTTTTCAGACGTTTTTCATTGGTCAAACTATTTCGGGCACAATAAAGGGAGCCCGGTAATCGCGGGTAAGCATTTTGTCGGCATCTGCGTCATTTACAAACTTTTCGGCATTGGGATCAAATGTAAGAACACGGCCTAAACGGTAGGCAATATTACCAAGGTGCGCCAACCCTGACGAGAGGTGTGCCGTTTCCACAGGGCCATTTAACAGCGAGGGATCTCTCTTTCTAACTGCCTCAATAAAATTGGCAAAATGGCCGGTGGTTCCTCCGGCACCTCGTTCCATCCCGGTTGCGACTTCGCCCCCATCATCGCCCGATTTCCCGGGCTCCCGGTTCTGGCCCAGATAAGTTTGATATTTATTGTATCCATCCACCACCAGAATTCCTTTTTCACCGTAGAAAATATTGCCTACGGTAACGCCCTGTTCCGTATTGGTTGCCCACGGACGCACTTCGAACTGGATAATCTTGTTTTCTTCGGGGTAATTGTAAACCGATGTCAATACTTCGGGCACCTCCTTGGCATCGTCCCATAAAAATTTCCCGCCCATTGAAGTAATCTGAGTTGGCAAACCTACATCAAGGCCCCACATACACAAATCGGTTTCATGAATGCCCTGATTGCCCACATCGCCATTTCCATAGTCCCAATGCCAGTGCCAATTGTAATGCACCAGGTTGCGTGTAAAGGGACGCTTCGGAGCCGGCCCCGTCCACAGGTCATAATTCAAGCCATCAGGAACGGGTTCAAACCCTTTATTTCCAATACTGGGTCTCCAGCGAAACACCAGACCGCGTGCCATATAAACCCGCCCGATATAACCCTCGCGCATCAGCTGGATGGCCTCGTTGACGGCAGGAGAGCTTCTCAACTGCACACCGTGCTGCACTACACGATTATATTTTTGGGCGGCCTCCACCATTTTGCGGCCTTCCCAGATATTATGGCTGCCGGGTTTCTCGACATACACATCTTTACCGGCCTGGCAGGCCCAGATTACCGAAAGGGCATGCCAGTGATTGGGTGATGCAATACTGATTACATCTATATTTTTATCGTCCATCACCCTTCGCAGGTCCTGTTCCAGCGTTACATCTTTGTTGTATTCTTCTTTAAATGCATTTTGTCGCTCTCTGAGGACGTTCAGGTCGGGATCGCACAAAGTGGTTACCTGCACATTTTTCAAAGACATCAAACTTTGAACATGGCTTTTACCTCTTCCGTTAAGACCCAGCACGGCAGCATTAATACGGTCGTTGGCACCTTTGGCCGATGAAGGTATAATGGTGGGGGCTTTAGCTCCGAAGGCTTTGGGAGCAATGGCAACAACCACTGCACTCCTGGCCGCCTTTTTCAAAAAATCTCTTCTTGAATTTTCTTTTTTATACTCCATGATTTCGTAGATTAATGTGTTATTTTGATTCAACCTTTTCACTGGGTTAAACTGAACTATTTGAAGCTTTTGGCGATTGCATTAATCTCTGCATCGGTAAGATCGCCACCAACCACTATTTCGTGTTTAAAAACAATCTGTTCGCCCGGTTTTAACACCACCTTTACAGAGTCGGCATTTTTATCGAAGCTTTGCCCGCCCAGGTTGTTGGTAGCAAACAGGCCATAGCCGCGTGCGTGCGACCACGCCGGATAATTTTCGTTTTCCGGATGATCGATAATCACAATTGTAATTACTTCACCCTCCTTGTTGGCACGCAAAGCAACCCAGGGGCTTCTTTTCCCCCACACATCACCCCCGGTGACTCCTTCGGCATTGCGATAAACACCATTCACACCGTCGTTGTTCAGCACAGGCACCTCCGTCACAATTCCATTGGAATCCAGGAACTTGCCGGGTTTTGTCGCTGGTTCCTCAAAGGCACGGTCTAACCGCAGCCCAATTAACCCCTCCTTATTGCCGGAAAAGGTAACCTCCTTTATCGCTGTCAGTTTTGTTGTGCGTTGAATGATTCGAAGGTCTTCCTCGCCAGAAAAATCAAAGATGGTCTCTTCGTTCAGGAGAACGTTACCATCGTCATCTTCCCATTTGGCATTCGTAACCAATTCACCCTTTTTATCATTGACTGAAACTATCTTATCAAATTTTATGGTACCGTATTGAGGCTTATCGGCAGGTTTTATGGCAAACGAATTGTTCCAGAAATCGAGCCCGTTAACATCTCCGAAATTAAACCAAAGTCCAACATGGTGTGGGTGATCGGTACGCTCATAGGGTCTTGGATCCAGCGGGAATCCGCGTGTAATGACTTTCCCCGAAGCGGAATAGATGGGGTAAAGCACCTGCTTTTCCATGTCGGCGGGATAGATATAGGCTGTAAAAAATTTGCCTCCCACAAATACTTCTACCTTTTTTTCCGAGGGTTTGCTTACAAACTTCACTTTTTCAGGCTTTGCCGACTGCGTTAAACAAGAGGATAAAATAACTGCGACTGCTGTTAAAAATAGAGTCTTCATAACTATTGGTTTAAGTTCATTTTTTAGGTCCTATCTATTTCAAAAGGAACTCACATGCAACCATTTTCATAGCTTAGGGAGGCAAGCTTTTGCCTTAGCCTGCCCCGGTTTACCAGGGCTCATTTCATCGGTGTTCTTTTTATACAACGGCTCAAAGCCTTTACTCTATAAAAGTAGGTGATAAGATTATATTTTGCTTCTGACATGTTGGATAAAATACATTAAATTTTAACCTGCTGTTTATGTCAGAGGTGCGATTGCGCAGTAATCTGGTTAAGGTTGAAGCTAAATACACGGCAGCTTTTTAATTACTTTGTTGATTATTATTGAAATAAAGATAGGGGATGTGGCTTTGTTTAGCAAATAAAATGGCCGCAAATTCAGGAATGATTCAACTTGCAGGAAAAATAGCCAATTGTTTTAAAAAGACTCATAATGCAGGTTATTTTATCGGCTGAATTTTTGAAATATTAGGTGAGAAGTTTAGTATTGTACCCTCTACTCTTGTTAAAAAAGAGGCTAAAAAATAAATATATTGTCTATCTTTGGGAGTATATGTTCAACTAACCAGAAGATATAAAAGAAGCATATTTAACGGGTTAAGTATATAACTATGTTGTATGCAAGGCTAAAAGACCTAATTACGCAGAATTAACCTGATTAGAAATTTGAGAGACCGGATAGATTATATTGTATCATTAATTGAAGTTTGGTGCAAGAAAAAACTATCTTTTGCCCGTCCTCTTCTGCCCTTCGGGACAGTTTGGGAAGCCAGCCCACAATAGCACATTTGCAAATCGCACAAGCTGACCCACAACCAAAATTTGCAAAAGAGCTATTTTTCCCATTGCACTTTCTAATTATCGGCAGTTATATTTATTTGCTGCCGTAATATAGTTTTGTATATTTGCAATAAAACTAAAAGATATCAAAACAGACAAATTCCATATTGATAAGTTAAATTCTCAATTTAAGGACTACTCTTTTTTTTCGACTAAAGATATTGTTGCATTTTATAGAGAATTTGAAGCCAATATAAAGCAAACTACTATAAACTGGAGGGTGTATGCGCTTATTGAAATGGGTGTATTAACTCGAATTGGAAGAGGGAAGTTTATTTTAGGTAAAACTAAAGTTTATCATCCTGATATTACCACGAAACTAAAAGCAGTTTATAATAAGCTCATAAAAGAATTTCCCTATGTTGACATTTGCGTTTGGAACACTTCGACTCTAAATGAATTTATGAAACACCAACCTGGTGTTTTTTATTTTATTATCGAAGTGGAGAAAGATGTAACACAATCGGTATTCTATTTCTTAAAAGAATTAGAATATCCTGTTTTTATTGAGCCAACAAGTGACATTTTAGAAAAATATCTACCAATAGATAAAGAGGCATTTATTATTAAGCCTTTAGTTTCTGAATCCCCTACTCAATTAGTTAATGGAATAACAACTATTTCGATTGAGAAATTATTGGTTGATATATTTTGTGATGATATTATTTTTTCAGCCCAACAGGGTTCAGAAATGAGAACAATCTTCAATGAAGCCTTTTCTAAATATACAGTTAATCAGAGTAAAATGCTTCGCTATGCTAATAGGAGGGGAAAGAAGGAGGCCTTTCAAGAATATTTAAGCTTATTTCCAATTTATGGCAGCAATAATGGTAATGCTGCCAAATTATAGAATATGATTAATAAAGAAAGATTATCAATAGATTGGATTAATCAAGTCTCAAAGGAGAATCGAAAGGCAGATAAAATTCTTGTTGAGAAAGTAATTAGAGCATTGCTGTTACTTGAAGGACTTGTGAAACATGAAGTACCATTTGTATTTAAAGGAGGAACAGCATTAATGCTTCATCTAAATTCAACAAAACGGTTATCCATTGATATAGACGTAATTCTGCCAAATGAGGTTGAGAATTTTGATAGGATTCTTGATGAGCTTTCTGTAGAACAGGGTTTCTTAAGGAAAGAATTACAGCATAGAGACGCAAAAACGAAAATTAAAAAGGAACACTATAAATTCTTTTATACACCAATTCATAAATCGAACGAGGAGGAATATGTCTTGCTTGATATATTATTCGAAGAAGTGGGCTATACAAGACTTGAAAAAATCCCTATTCAATCATCATTTGTACCTATTGAGGGAGAACCAGAAAATGTAGATGTTCCTTGTTTAGAAGATATGCTTGGTGATAAACTGACAGCCTTTGCTCCAAATACAACAGGTATTCCATACTTCAAAAAGACGGATAGCATGAGTATGGAAATCATCAAACAGCTTTATGATATCGGAAACCTTTTTGATGTTGTTGAGGATTTAGAAGTAATAAAGACTACTTTCTCAACCTTTGCTACAGCTGAATTAACTTATCGAAATACGGAAGAGTTAACCAAAAAGGATGTGCTGGATGATATTTTCCAGACCTCTCTTTGTATTGTTACAAGGGGTACTGATGGAAAGGGAGAATTTGAACAACTGCAACTTGGAATACGCAGAATTGCCGGATTTATATTTTCCGAAAGTTACCATTTAGAAAAAGCAATTGTTCATGCCTCAAAAGCAGCTTATATTGCTTCTTTGATTTTAAATGATGCAAGCACTATTAAGAAATTTGAAAACCCGAGACAGTTGAAGGATTGGAATATAGGAGAAGGAATGAATAGCAAATTAAACAAACTGAAGAAATCTAATCCGGAGGCCTTCTTTTATTGGTATAAGATTTACGAATTAACAACACAGGCGAAATAGATGGGAAGGTCAACAGTACATAATCAGCCTACACAGCCAAGCTCTTCCCGATGAAGAAATCGGGAAGAGCTTGGCTGTTGGCCGACGCTTTTTTTGCCGATCCTAAAAACTATTTTTTAAAAAAACGGCAGTACTTCGATTGAGCGAATTAAAGTCTGTGACGAATAGATAAATAACCAATAATGAATAAAGCCCAGCATATAACGCGCGATATAAAACATTGGGGTTTAAGTAGTTATTCAAACTTCCTGCCACGCATTAAGTTCAGTGTAAACAGACAGGAAAGTTGCCCGCAATCCCCAACGATTTCATAGCGCTAAACGTTGCAAACATTTTAAAAAACACGGACATGAAACGAATGACACTTTTGCTTTTTTTAGTGACAATTGTTTTGAATACTTTCTCTCAAGAAGGAAATTTACAATTTAAACTTGACTCAATAGTTCAGGAAGCAGATTTACTATATGGCTATGAAAAAGTAGTTTGGAATGCTACAGATATAGTAATGGCAAATAGTAAATTGAAAAAGGATTATGGGGGCTACGTTATCTTTCACTCAAATGACACAATTTTTGCAACATTCATTGATAAGGGTCAGAAAGAGAAAATTGCAAAATACTATTTTATTAGTGCAAATTTAAAGAGTTTCAGAGGCAAGCGAATGCTTATAGCCCATTTCAACTTTTAGTGTGCTTTGAAAAAAGGTCGTCCACAATCCCTCAATGTTTTACCGCCATCGTCAGGCCACATAAACCAGAAAAAACAATGCTATGAAAATGAAAAAATTACTCCTCCTGTTCTCAATTCTATTTGTCTCCTGTTGGAGCTTTGCACAAAATTCTAAAATTGATAGTTTAGTTCAGGAAGGAATTAAGCTTCACGATAATGGAGAATATGATAAAGCAATAGAAAAATACAAAGAAGCTTTAAATATAGAGCCAAATTCAAGCCTTGTAAACTATGAGATTTCATTCTCATATCTATCCGCAAAAGATTACATAAACGCTGAGAAATATAGTAAAAAAGTAATTGATTTAGATGATGGAAATATTTTAGGAGCATATATTAGCTATGGCTCTGCCCTTGACATGCAAGGGAAAACCAATAAGTCAATTAAGGTTTATGAAAAGGCTATGAAAGATTTTAATAACTACCTTCTATATTATAATCATGCTCTAAGTTGTTTTAATAAAGGAGATAACAGTAAGGCTTATGAATCAGCATTAAAGGCTATTAATAATAATTCCTCCCATGCAAGTAGCCACTTGATTCTTAGTAAAATTATGGAAAGACAAGGGGTTAGAATAAAAGCTATGCTCCCATTATATTTTTTCTTATTAATTGAACCAAATTCTCCAAGATCAGCAACTGAATATCAGACCCTAAGGAATTTTATTGATCATGGGGTTACTCAGTCATCAGATAATAAAATTAATGTTTCTGTTCCAATGAATGATGATCCGGATTTTGGAGCAGCAGAGATGATGATTAGTTTATCTAAAGCCTCAAATAGTCTTGAGGAGAATAAAGGAAAATCGGAATTACAATTATTCGTCGAAAACAATGACGGCATATTCAAGATATTAGGCGAACTAAAAAAGGACAACACTGGGTTTTGGTGGGATTTCTATGTTCCATTCTTCTATGATTTAGCTGAAGAAAATTTAACTGAGACTTTTAGTTATTTTATTTCTCAGTCGCAGGGAGAGGAAGTATCTAAATGGTTTGATGAACATAGTGCCGACTTTGAAAAATTAAAAATATGGATGAGTCAATAAATTCCGCATCAACCCGGTACATCATGGATTTTGCTCCCATGCGATTGAATACCCGGGGAGAAAGTCCTACTTATCTGGAATTTACCAAGGGTCCCTTTTTGCCCGTAGTGGTCTTTTATTTTTTAGTAACTTTTAATTAATAAACATCTGAAGCAGCTATGAATAACATAAGTCTTTCCAAACTCATCCTGTCGTGCCTGGCAATTTTTATCACTTTACCGGTTGTGCCGCAGGTAAATCCACAGCTTCGATATAACGCTCTTTTCAGAGATGTTCAAAGCAGTCGTATTTTCCAAGATCAGAAACGTTTTGCTGATTGTCCTTCCAAAATTGATCCTGATTCTGTTTCGGGACTTTACAACATTCAAAAAAACAATCCGAACTTCGTCCTTAAAGATTTTGTAGGAACCTACTTTGATACTGTTCAAGTGGATACTGCTTCACTGTTCCGTCATCTCGATCTTCTTTGGAATAATCTCACAAAATTACCGGAACCACAAAATCCCAATTCCTCTATGATTGCGCTGCCCGAAGCCTACATCGTTCCGGGAGGCAGGTTTCAGGAAATCTATTATTGGGACAGTTACTTTACCATGCTGGGTTTGCAGGTGAGCGGAAGAACAGATATGATAGAACACATGGTCAATAATTTTGCCTGGCTTATTAATACCTATGGTCATATTCCCAATGGAAACCGGACTTATTATTTGAGTCGTTCTCAACCTCCGTTTTTTGCAATGATGGTGAAACTACTTGCCGATGCCAGGCATGACCAAAACATCTTGACCCGCTACTTAAAAGAGATGGAAATAGAATATAACTACTGGATGAGTGGAGAAAAAGTAGTCCGGCTCGAAGGTGGCAAAAGCCTTAACCGGTATTGGGATGAACTTGATACACCCCGTCCCGAATCCTGGCTTCACGATGTGGAAACATACAATGCATCCAATCGCGACTCTTCCATCTTCCGTGATCTCCGTTCCGCAGCCGAGTCCGGCTGGGACTTTTCTACCCGTTGGTTTGCTGATGGTAAGTCAATCAACAAGATTGTTACCACCCAATACCTCCCGGTAGATTTAAACTGTTTGCTATACAACATTGAATCCACCCTTTCGGAAGGGTACCTTATCAACAAAAGCCCGGAAAAGGCACAAGTATATTCCACTTTGGCAAAGGAAAGGAAGGATCTTATTTTAAACTACTTCTGGGATAATTCAAGAGGGTATTTTTTCGATTATAATCATGAAAGTAAAACAATTTCTGATAATTATAATCTGGCAGGCCTGTTCCCTCTGTTTTTTAACCTCGTTGACAGGAATCAGGCTGAGAAAGTCGTTTTAACCATAAAGGAGAAATTGCTGTATCCCGGTGGACTGGTTACTACCAATGTTAAAGCGTCGGGACAACAATGGGATTATCCAAATGGCTGGGCACCTCTCCAATGGATTGGTTACTTAGCCATGAAAAACTACGGTTACAATGACCTTGCCAACGAAATCGCAACCCGGTGGACCAACTTGAATATGAAAGTCTATTTTGAAACAGGTAAAATGACAGAAAAATACGATGTAGTACATCCGGATCGTCCGGGAGGCGGTGGAGAATACGAGAACCAGGATGGATTTGGTTGGACAAATGGAGTCTTTCTGAAATTATGGAATGAATTAAAACAATAATACATCAACAAAATACTATTTTAAAATAATAACTAATGCCAACATTTAGGACTGAATGAATCCTGCTCTACAAAAAAATCCTGCTCCGAAATCGGAGGCAGGATTTTTTTTGCCCGTTATTTAACCACATTATGTTTAATTAAAATTTTTCAGGAAATTGTTTTGCGATTCCATCCGCGATCGAATCAGCCATGTGCATCAGTTGTTCATAAACCTTGTCATATACTTCTACTTCGTCATCATGCCTCCCTTCCAGGTGGGCAACTGCTTGGGCCAAAGTAAAATCCAGGTGGTCTTTCATGTGTGTTTTCATATGGTCGAGATCCCAATTTTCCGGGTTTGCAGTATTTAAGAATACAGCTATGTCATCTCCATTCTGGTACCATTTAGCAACTGCTTCATTAAAACCTGCCGTGTTTCCTTCTCTGGCCGCAATAAGTATATCACCTGCCACTACAATATGTTCTGTTAACAAATCGGTTAATGCTTGACCGGCAGCATCACCATAATAAGGCTTAATGGCATTACCGATGTCAACCTGATTTTGTAACAACCTTGTTAAATCGTCATTTGCATCAGGAGTTTGGTCTAACAGTCCAAGAATTACATCTCGCGTCCATGTAGCATGTTCAGACCATAAGTATCGCATTTCTGCTTTAAACTCGGTATTATCTACTGTAGCCTCTGGAAGAGCCTCCTCTTCACAGCTTTGAAAAAACAATGCGCTAATGCACATTGAAAGCACTACAAACTTTTTTAAATTTAGTCGATTCATTATTTCTTGAATTTTGGTTATTAATGTGTGTTGGATATAGAAACCTGAAAAAGGTTACAACTTCTTTCATTCATTTGATTTACTAAGATTTTTTCTGATAATTTTGCTCATGACGGCGGAGAAATTCTGCAAAAAGCTTAGAAAATATTGATTCAACTATCTGATATATTGATGGACAAGTCCAGCACTGGAGCTATTGGTACTAAAACCAGGTAGTGGATTTAAAAAAAGTTTATAAAATCCTGTAACCTTTTTCAGTTTTTCTAATCTAAAGCTAAAAGACAAAAAAAATGGAAGCAGTAAACATCAATGATTTTAACAATCATAAAATTCAAGAGAGCGAAATTATAAAACGCATATTAGGTGGCGAAAAAGAGTTTTATGAAATTTTGGTCAGAAGGAATAATCAAAAGTTGTATCGGGCAATTAGAAGTTATATAAAAGATGAGGTTGAGATTGAAGATATAATGCAGGATAGTTATGTTAAAGCTTTTACCAAATTATATCAGTTTAAATTAGAATCCTCTTTTTCCACCTGGCTTATCCGCATAGGAATAAACGAATCCCTGGCTCGATTAAAAGAAAAAGGGAAACTGTATTATTTGAACGAACAATCAAATAATTTAAAGAGCATCAAGACTTTAGAAATTCCGGATGGCAAACAATTAAATCCACAAGATAAAATGATACGGGATGAAGCAAAACATTTATTGGAAAATGCTATAGATCATTTGGACACGAAATACAGAACCGTGTTTATAATGAGAGAAGTGGAAGGAATGAGCTTAAAGGAGGTTGCGATTGCTTTAGACTTAACAGTCGCCAATGTAAAAGTACGCTTACACAGGTCAAAAGTAATGCTAAAAGAGATGCTATATGAAATAACAAATGATACAAATATCTTTGAATTTGGATTTAACAGATGCGACAGAATGACTGAAAATGTAATGAAGCGGATAAGATGATTTTGAGACATTTTGGGGGGCAAAAAAGGACAACTATACTCTAATAATTACACTGCTTGAACAAGATATACACGCATATTGGTGTACAAATAATAATAAATGGGGTATCCAATCAATACCCGTGATTTTCGTTAATAATTTTATCATATGTCACAGGCTCTGCAATAACAGCCTGCTCAAGTAACCGCATAAACAATAAGCCTCTACTATTTGATGTTCTCCTGTTGTACCTGAAC
>JACDJA010001332.1_pt1 | contig 21141 bp, 20 predicted proteins | sample 7449241 | NCBI WGS metagenome assembly JACDJA01 (sample SAMN14253289, study PRJNA609438) | sludge metagenome | isolation source: initial anaerobic sludge | collected 2018-12-20 | reverse complement strand
TTGGAGTTGAGCTTGAAATCGGCTGGCACCTGCGTGAGGGCCTTCAGCCAAGCCTTGGCGTCGGCGGCGCTGATTCCGGTGTCTGGATCTGGCAGGGCAGCATCCGCGCCACCTTGGTACTTGTGCCATACCCCTTCGAGGGTCGAGTACGAAAGCTTGAACTCGGTGCTGCGCGCCGCCGACAGTTCGTCCTCGAGGTGCGTTCTGCGCTCGTCAGCGATGCGCTTGGCATCTTCGCTCGTGACCTCACCGAGCTTGGCGAGGTGGTCGAGGTAGGAGTCGAGCACGCCCTTGCGGTGGCGGATCTTCTCGTACATGACGGGCTGCGTGAACGACGGTTCGTCCGTTTCGTTATGGCCGAAGCGGCGGTAGGCGTACATGTCGATGACGACGTCGCGCTTGAACTCGTGCCTGAAGTCCATGGCGAGTTCGATGACCTGCGCTACGGCCTCCGGGTCCTCGCCGTTGACGTGGAAGATGGGGCTCTGCAGCATCTTGGCGACGTCCGACGCGTACGTGGTGCTGCGGCCTTGACGCGGGCCGGTGGTGAAACCGACTTGGTTGTTGACTATCACGTGCAGGGTGCCGCCAACGCGGTAACCGACGAGGCCGCTCAAGTTGAGGGTCTCCTGCACGATGCCCTCGCCGATGAAGGCCGCGTCACCGTGAATGAGGATGGGCAGGACGCGCTCGCGCTTGGTATCGCCCAGGCGGTCCTGCTTCGCGCGCGCGCGGCCGAGCACGACGGTGTTGACGAACTCGAGGTGAGACGGGTTGAAGGCCAGCGACAAGTGCAGGCTCTTGCCCTGCGAAGTCTGCCAGTCGCTCGAGTAGCCGAGGTGGTACTTGACGTCGCCCTTGCCTAGGTAGAGCTCTGGATCGGCGTCGTCGAACTCGCGGAAGATGGTGCGCGGGTTCTTGCCGAGGATGTTGGCGAGGACGTTCAGGCGCCCGCGGTGCGCCATGCCGAGCACGACCTCGTCGACGCCTTGCTCGCCTGCCTTCTCCACGGCGAGGTCGAGTAGCGGGATGAGCGTCTCGCTGCCCTCGAGTGAGAAGCTCTTGGCGCCCACGTACTTCTTCTGGAGGAACTCCTCGAAGATCGTGGCGTCAGTCAGCTTCGTCAAAATGCGTAGTTGTTGATCGCGCGGCAGCGCCAGGCGGTTGCGCGTCGCCTCCATGCGCCGCTGCAGCCACACGCGCACCTCGAGCGAATCGATGTGCATGAACTGCGCGCCGATGCTGCGGCAGTAGGTGGTCTGTAGGCCCTCGATGACCTCGCGCACGGTAGTCGCACCAGCGAAAGTGTTGGCGAGGACGGGGCGCTCCATGTCGGCGTCAGTCAGGCCGTAGTAGCTCGGGTCTAGTTCAGGCGCCTCGAAGCGCTCTCTGCCAAGCGGGCTGAGGTCAGCGAAGCGGTGACCCCTGACGCGGTAGTTGCGCACGAGCCGATCGAGCTTCTGTTGCAACAGGGCGGCAGCCATCTCGACCTCGCCAAGGCGGGCGCTAGAGTGGCCGCTGGGCGGGTTGAAGAGGCTATGCGCGGCGAAGCTCGGGCCTAGGGCTGGGCGTGCGCCTGGTTCTGGCGCTGGTTGCGTGGCGAAGTACGCTTGCCACTCTTCCGCAACGGAGGACGGTTCCTCCAGGTAGCGCAGGTAGAGTTCCTCGATGTACTCGAGGCTAGAACTGTTTATCGGACCGGGAAGGGTGCTGGCATCCATGCTGCGAGACCTCATGACCTACGTAGTTCTCGGCGCAAGTTGGGGCACGCCTGCTACCTTGCCCCTCGTTGACCGCGGCAGGCGGCACGGGGTGGCGCGTTGGCGTTCTCTGTCGTTGCGGTGGTCGCGCCGAGGCGCCACCGCCATCAGCCTCAAGTTGTATCACGCGGCGCAACGGCGGCGCGGTCCGTGTAGGACGAATGAGATAACTTACGGGGCCGTGAGGCTCGAGGGGTGGCTCTAACGCATGAAGGCCCCTCTGGGAGTCGATCTCGTCTGCCTCGGCGAGGCCCTCATAGACCTCGTGGCGGACGAGGCGGGCGCGTCGTTGGCGGACGCGCGGCGCTTCGTGCGCGCGGCCGGAGGCGCCCCAGCTAACGTGGCGGTTGGCGCCAGCCGCCTTGGGGTCAACACCGGGTTCGTCGGGAAGGTCGGCGCCGACCCGTTCGGCGATCACCTCCAAGCGGTCCTGATGGGCGCGGGTGTCGACACGAGCTGCTTGCGTAGGGACCACGAGCACCGGACCGGTCTGGCGTTCGTGAGCCTGTTGCGAGGTGGCGAGCGCGAGTTCCTCTTCTACCGCCATCCGTCAGCGGACCAGCACCTCAACACCCTGGAGCTGAACGACGACTACCTGACCGCGGCGAGGTTGTTGCACTTCGGCACCCTGACGCTAGCTGGCGGACCCGTGCGCGAGGCCACGCTGCACGCCATGAACGTGTCGGGCGCGGCTGGCGTTCTGCGCTCCATCGACGTGAACCTGCGGCTAGACGCCTGGCCGTCACCCGCGGTTGCGCGCCGTGAGGTGCTGGCGGCCATCAAGGGTGCGGAGGTCGTCAAGGTTAGTGAGGACGAACTCGCGTTTCTGGCGGGCGGCATCGATCACGCGGCGGCGGACAAGCTGCGCCACGCCACCTTGCGTCTGCTGGTCGTCACTCGCGGTGCGGCGGGCGCTAGTTACTACTTGGGCAGCGGTGCGCGTGGCGACGTGCCTGGCTTCGCCGTCGAGGCGATCGACACTACCGGGGCGGGTGACGCGTTCGTCGCCGGCCTCCTCGCAGGCATCCTCGCCGAGCCGGAGGCCCTCAACGAGCCTGCCGCACTGCGCCACGTGGTACTTCGCGCCAACGCCTGCGGCGCCCTCGCGACGACGCAGTTCGGCGCCATCCCCGCCCTACCGACCGGGGCGACGGTCGACGCGTTCCTCTCGGTACGTGGCCGCTAACGCGCCGTGCGGGGTCGTGGTAGACAGGTGGCATGACCGACAGCGTGCAGACCGTCTCGTTAGGTGAGCCGCAACTCGTTGACGTTAGGGCCGCGCGTGAGCGCATCAAGGACTCCGTCCTGCACACTCCCCTGTTGCCGCTCGACCTCCCAAATAGCGCCTTTCCTGTTTACGTGAAGCCTGAGAACCTCCAGGCCATCGGCTCTTTCAAGATCCGCGGCGCGACGAACTTCCTGGCTTCTCTACCCGCGGACGTGCGCGCCAAGGGCGTGGTGGCGCACTCGAGCGGCAACCACGCGCAGGGCGTTGCGGCAGCGGCCAAGCGCTTCGGCGTCAAGGCAACCATCGTCATCCCGGAGGGCGCTCCGGCCATCAAGGTGGCGAACACCAAGGCGCTCGGCGCTACCGTCGTACGCAGCGAGAACACGCAGGCCGGCCGCGAGGCCGCCGTCCGCGAGATCGCTGAGCGCGAGGGCGCGACGCCGGTTCCTCCGTTCGATCACCCCTGGATCGTCGCCGGGCAAGGCACGGTCGGGCTGGAGATCGCTGCGGACCTGCCGGCGGTGCGCAACGTGCTGGTGCCGATCGGCGGCGGCGGGTTAGCTGCTGGCGTCGCCTTAGCCATCAAGTCGCTGATTCCGGACGCGCAAGTTATCGGGGTCGAGCCTGAGTTGGCTGCGGACGCCAAAGAGTCGCTCAGCGCGGGCGTGGTCAGAACGTGGGATGCAGACGAGGTCGCGAGGACCATCGCTGACGGCGTGCGCAGCCAGAGCATCGGGCAGTTGAACTTCACCATGCTCTCGCGCTACCTGGCCGGCGTAGTTACCGTAACCGAGGCCGATATCGCAGACGCCGTCCGTTTCTACGCGTCGAAGTCACGCCTCGTTGTCGAGCCTACCGGCGCCATATCGTTGGCCGCACTGCGGCGCCTGCTATCTGAAGGAGCGGTCGACGGCATCTCGCTGCTCGCCGGTCCAACTGTCGTGGTTGCCTCTGGCGGCAACGTCGACCCAACCATGCTGTGCGACCTGCTAGCCGCCAAAGTCGAGTGACCTCGGCTCTCGACCTTTGCTAGCTGACTCGATACGGACTATTCTCGGGGAGTGAACGCACTCGCCGTTCTAGTCCTTCTGCTCTTCTTCATCGTCCTCGCGCTGTCGTTGACGGTGTGGGCGGCCATCAGCCTTGGCACCAGGCGCCGCAGCCCCGTCGGCGCTGACGAGCCCGCTAGGGCGCGCCAACCGCGGCAGGCGCGTGAGGCGCCAGTAGCCGCGCAGCAGGCCGCGGCGGCACCGAAGGCCGAACGCGCCGCCGAAGCGCGACGAGACGACCAGCGCGAGGGCCGCGGCGGGCTTGGAGAACCAAGCGCGCAGCGCCAGCGCGACGCCGCAGAGCAACCGTGGTTGCGCCCGCAAGTCGTGGTCGAGCGTCAAGAAGCGCAGGAGCCGGCGGCGGAACGTGCACGCCAGCGGCAGCCGCGCGTCGTCAACACTGACGCCGGCAACCACGGCCGCGCCAAGGCCGATGCTGCGGCCGCGGTCAAGACGGCGTCCGCGGTCAAGACCGCGGCGCCTGCCCAGCAACCCGCGCGCGCTACCGTCACGCCGCGCGCCGTGGAGCGCGACGCCTTCGATCGCTTCCTAGACGCAGAGAAGCGCCGCGACTAGCGAATAGTCGCGGCGCCACCTAACACGTCAGCCCGAGAGACTTACGCGCGCGTGCTCGCTAGCTCCTTCAGGCGCTCGTATGCGCTCTCCGCCCGCTGCCGCAGGTGGGAGTTGTCGGCCTTGCCTGCCATCATCAAGTGCATGTTGATGTGCTGGTCGACGTCGCCGAAGATGGAGTTGAGGATGTCGACCTCGTCGCCAGGGCGCAGCGTGGCGTCGCCACGGAACATGTAAGTGTAGGTGTGCTCGAACTGGTCGGCGTCGATGCCGCCGGACAGGAACTTCTCGAGGACGTCGAAGTAGGGGCGTAGATCCGAGCCGCTCGTAACGCTTGGGGGCGCCACTGGGTCGCCGACGGCGACTTTGGAGAAGCCGACGGTCAGCGCTTCCTGCGTTACGTCCCAGTTGTCAACGGCGAAAACGGGCGCGCCTTTCTCGAAGATGATCACCTGCGGCGACTCGTGCACGATGCCGGTGCGCTCAGCCACGAGATTGCTCGCCGCACGGGCCTCGACGACGCGAATGACGCCGCACATCAGGTCTTCGCGGTCCTCGAGCTGCTCCTGCACGAAACCAAAGCCCTGCATGGTCTTGTGGCACGTCCCAGCCTTGAAGATCACGCTAGAGGGGTAGCGGTCGATGAAGGCCTCTACGGCCTCCGGGGTGTTGAGTAGGACGATCCTGTCTTTCAGCATCTCGCCTCCGTAGTAGCTGGTTCAGAGTCTATCCAGTCAGCTGTGCTTGGCACTGTCTCGCAAGTACCCACGCGCTTTCGTTGACCGACCATCAGGCGACTGCTAGACTCCTTGGTGCCCGTCCGCTGCGCGCGTACGGACGTTACGCGGAGAGGTGTCCGAGTGGTTTAAGGAGCACGCCTGGAAAGCGTGTGTGTGGGGTAACTTGCACCGAGAGTTCGAATCTCTCCCTCTCCGCCACAAGCAGTTGCGCATGACCCCGGCCTAGCGCCGGGGTTTCGCGTGGTCGTGGGCGCTAGCCGCCCGGTGGTAAGCTCTCGAGGTGCAGAAGCCTAACCCCGCTCCCATCGGCGTGTTCGACTCGGGAGTCGGTGGGTTGACCGTCTTGAACGAGTTGCGTAAGGCCATGCCTCACGAGGCGTTCGTTTACCTGGGTGACACTGCCCGTGTCCCGTACGGCTCCAAACCGCTAGAGATGGTGCGCGGCTTCGCCACCGAGATCGTCGCTGAACTGATCGGCCGCGGCGTCAAAGGCGTCGTGATCGCCTGCAACACCGCCTCGGCGGCCGCCTTGCCTGACCTCGCCAAGCGCGTGTCCGTACCGCTGTGGGGAGTGATCGAGCCCGGCGTCAGCGCCGCGCTGCGCGAGACGCGCGGCGGGCGCGTTGGCGTGCTCGGCACCGTCGCCACCGTCAAGGCCCGCGTCTACCAGGACCGGCTAGAGGCAGCTGGCGCAAGCACCTGGGCGCGCGCCTGTCCCCTGTTCGTCCCCATCGTCGAGGAGGGCCTCGCCGCCGGGCCGGGTTCCGAGATCGCGGAGTTGGTGGCGCAGCATTACCTAGCCGACCGCCCGGAGCTTGACGCCATCATCCTCGGTTGCACCCATTACCCGGCTCTCAAGTCCGTGCTGCGCCGGGTCGTCGGCGCCGACCTGCCACTCATCGATTCGGCCGAGGAAGTTGCCGCAGTGGTGGCGCGCGACCTAGACGCGTTCGGGCTCGCGGCGCCAGCCGCCTTGAACGGCACCGCCCACTACCTCGTCACTGGCGACGTCGCACAGTTCGTTCACAGCGCAGGCGTCCTCGGCGTTGCGGCAGGCAAGACGGAACACCTTGACGTCGGCCAGCTCGTGCGGCGCCGCGAGGCGCACGCGTGACGCGGCGCGAGAGGAGCAGTACATGACCGCCCTTACGCGCACTTCCCGCGCGGCAAGCGAGTTGCGACCCGTGAAGGTGGAGCTGGGACCGAACCCGCACGCAGAAGGTTCTGCGCTCGTCACGTGGGGTCAGACCGTCGTGCTTGCCACCGTCACCATCGAGTCGAAGCTGCCGCCTCACATGCGGGGCGGCTTGCACAAGAGCGGCTGGCTGACGGCCGAGTACGCGCTACTCCCTCGCAGCACGAAGGAGCGCGTCGTGCGCGAACGCCTCTACGCCTCCGGCCGCACTCAAGAGATCCAGCGCCTCATCGGCAGGGCGCTACGCAGCACCGTCGACCTCAGGTTGTTCCGCGGCAAGACGATAACCGTGGACGCTGATGTGCTCGTCGCAGACGGCGGCACGCGCTGCGCTGCCATCTTGGCTGGCTACGCCGCCATGCACCAGGCCGCCGACCGGCTCGTGTACAAAGGTGAGCTAGCGGAGTGGCCCCTCAAGCACGAGCTGGCCGCCGTCAGCGTCGGAGTGATAGACGGTGAGTCCCGCGTCGACCTAGATCATGCCGAGGACGCCGCCGCCAGCATCGACCTGAACGTGGTCGCCACTGCAGCAGGTGACGTCGTCGAGGTGCAGGGCGGCAGCGAGGCGGACCCTGTCTCCGCCGAACGTTACGTCGCGCTCGTCGGCGCGGGCGTTGCAGCAGTCGAGCGGCTCCTCGCGCACGTCCGGGGGCAGCTCAAGTGATGCGCCAACGACTGGTGGTAGCCACGCTTAACCAAGGCAAGTTGCGCGAGTTCAAGGAAGCCCTCGCGGGTACAGGGCTCGAGGTAGTGGCGGCGACCGACGTTGGCGTGAGCGATTTCCCAGAGGAAACGGGCGCTAGTTACGAGGAGAACGCACTCGTGAAAGCGGGTCACGTAACCGCACTGACCGGTCTACCTGCCTTGGCGGACGACTCCGGCCTGGAGGTGGATGCGCTGGGCGGCGCCCCCGGCGTCTACACGGCGCGCTTCGGCGGCGCCGGACTGACGGACGGGGAGCGCATGGCGCACCTCCTCAGGCGGCTGCAGAAGGTGCCTGACGGGGAGCGCGGCGCGCGTTTCGTGGCCGCCGTCGTGCTCGCCACGCCAGCGGGCGGGGTGATGGCGTTCAGAGGCGAGAGCGCGGGCAGCATCCTGCACGGCCCACGAGGAGCAGACGGCTTCGGTTACGACCCGATCTTCCTAAGCACCGAGCTGGGAACAAGCTTCGCTGAGGCGACCCTCGAGCAGAAGCGCTCCGTTAGTCACCGCGGCCAGGCCTTGAAAGCGTTCGCCGAGTGGGCGGCCACCGCCGAGGGCAGTAGCGCCCTCGCAGAGGGCGCGCGCTCAGACTGACGTACTCGGCGCGCCGCCCAGGCGCGATCGAGTTAGCGAAAGAGCTCGCCTTCTCGTCACCCGCCAAAGCGGCGACGCCACGGGCCAGGCAGGTCGGCGACTCCGAGATGGCGAAATGGCACCTTCACGAGCGCGTCACGCCACGTCGCCTCAGTGACGCCGTAATGCTCGAGCATGTTCTCCGACCGTAGCCAACCCGGGGTGACTCCAACGGCAGTGAGCGCGTGGCCAGCCAGCTCGGCAGTCAGGCTCTTGACGATGCGCCGCCAGCCGCCTGCATGAGGTCGCCCGTTTCCTCTATGGTCTCGGGCCTCCCGATCTCCGACCGGCCAGTGACGCCGCTGCTGCGGCCAGTGGCGTAAACGTACGCGCCAGCGCGGGCGAGCTCGACGGCGAGCGCACGCCCTGCTCCACGCGTCGCACCCGCGACGAGTGCGACGCGGCCTGCCAAAGGCTTGGAGGCGTCCATGCTCACCTCTCAGACTTGAATGGTCACACGCGCCCCGTCGCCAAGGAGGTGGACGGAATCCGTGAAGCGGATGACGCGGGACCGGTAGCCCATGGTGATGCTATGTGTGCGCGCGCCGTTCTTGAAGAACTTGACCCCCCTCAAGAGGTCACCGTCGGTGATGCCCGTGGCGCTGAACACGATATCGCGACCGGGTGCCAGCTCCTCGGTGCGGTAGACGCGGTCTTCGCTTGCACCGGCTGCTTCTAGGCGCCTGCGCTCGTCATCATTGCGTGGCCTGAAGCGCCCGTGTATCTCGCCACCGAGGCACTTGAGCGCCGCGGCAGCCAGCACTCCCTCTGGAGCACCGCCGGTGCCCATGACGGCATGCACGTTAGTGCCCCGAACGGCGGCGGCTAGCGCGGCGATCACGTCGCCGTCACCTATCAACTTCACGCGCGCGCCCGCGTCGCGCACCTCGCGGATGAGCTGCTCGTGGCGCGGGCGGTCGAGGATGACGACCGTGAGATCGTCGACGGCCCGATCGAGGGATAGCGCCACGCCGCGCAGGTTGGCGGCCACCGGCCACGTCAGGTCGACCTTGCCCTTGGCCGGCGGGCCGACGATGAGCTTCTCCATGTACGTGTCGGGCGCTTGGAAGAGCCCGCCGCGCTCTGCCATGGCGATCACGGCCACGGAGCCGTTGATCATGCGGGCCGTGATGTTCGTGCCTTCGACGGGGTCGACGGCGATGTCGACCTCCCAGTCATCCGGTCCGGCGGTGCCGACGCGCTCGCCGATGTAGAGCATCGGCGCCTCGTCGCGCTCGCCCTCGCCGATGACTATCTCGCCATCGATGGGTAGTTCGTTCAGGACGGCGCGCATGGCGTCGACGCCAGCCTGATCGACCAAGTCGGCGTCACCCTTGCCCGCCACGCGGCTGGCGGCGATGGCGGCCTCTTCCGTCACCCGCACCATGTCGAGGACCAAAGCGGCCTCGAGGCCACCTGTCCTGATCACGCGCGTGCTTGGCTGACGCTTCTCAGGGGCGTGCTTGTCAGCCGCTGAGGCCCTCTTGCTCGAAGTCGGGTTGCCTGAACTGGACTTGGCCATGCCCCACTATGCTGCCAACGCTCTCACCGCGTGGGCCGTTGTACCCCCACTTCGGTGATAACGCACGCGCTTAGCTCAGGGTGTGGCGGGAACCAACTCGCCTTGGCTGTAATCGAAGCCTGCCGGCGGAGGCGGCAGCACGAACGACGACATGGGGTAAGCGCCGTGGTCAGGCACGCCTAAGGCCTGAAGCATTGAAGCCACCCAACTGATGGAGCGGTTGTAATGGTTTCCTAAGCTGCTGTGCGACTCTTGCGCCGTGATTCCCCAAACGTTGCTCGAAGACCCGTTGATACGCACGTTCACGTCGTCGTCAGCTAAGACGTTCGGGTCAAGGGAGAAGAGCCGGAAGCTAGTCCGCACTTCTAGTCCGAAGATGACGTTGGCCGGAACGACGTCGTTGATGTTCATCGGCTGCTTCTGGCCAGGCACCGTCAGGGTGCCGCATGGGTCGCCGTTGTCAAGCGGGAACGGGATGGTCCAGGGGCCGTCGACGAACGTGTCCTTGATGAAACCCTTGTGTTTGTTCCACCACATCCAACAGATGGCGTCAAGCGCCACGAACGAGTCGAAGGTGACGTCGAGGTTGTTCATGGCCAGCAGCGAGGCCCATACGGTGCCGTGCGAGTGGCCAACGAGGACGACGCGCGTCGGGTCGGCGACGCCATCGATCCAGGCGGCCTTGACCTCGTCAAGGTACGCCTGCGCCTGCAAGTAGCCCTGCTCGATCTTGCCGCTGATCGAGCTGTAATGGCTGGTAGCGAAAGACGAGACCCCGAAGACCTCGATGTCCCCGAAGCCTAGGTGCTCGTACGCCGTCTTGATGCCGTCAAGCACGGCCACTCCGCCCGTGCTCTCGCTAGCGTGGTCGAGGTACGACCAGGTGCTGCGCGTGTCGCACACGAGGCCGCAATGCCCCGAGAAGGCGATGATGACGAGATCGGGCGCGTCCGCTGGACGCTGGCGCAGCGCCGTCTCAGGCACGGTGCTCGGGACGTAACCGATGCCGTCCAGCGGCGAACCGCTCGAGGTCGCCCTAGCCGTTCCGGCGCGGGCGAGGTCGGCTGGTTTGGCGCTGGGCGCACACGCGGCCACCAAGGCGGCGACGGCGAAAAGGACAAGAAGTAGGGAACGCGAGCGGTGCGGCATCCTTTAGAGGCTATTACTTAGTCGAGCACGCCGGATAGTCCCCCGCTACCGCGTCAGTTGCGGCGCTCATCTAGCTTGTCGGCCACCCTGCCTAGGCTCACCCCGCGCTCCGTTAGCAGCACGCTCAAGTGGAACAGGAGGTCGGCGGTCTCCCCGACTAGTTCGTCTTCCTGTTCTTGCAGCGCGGCCACTATGACCTCACCCGCCTCCTCGACCACCTTCTGCGCCACGTAGCCGACGCCGCGCTCGTGGAGCTTGCGGACGTACGACCCGTCAGGTAGTGAGGTGAGCCGCTCGTTGATGACGCCCTGCAAACGTTCGAGCGTTCTACCCAACTCGGCGGCCCCAGCCTCGGACGCTTGGGGAAGGCCAGCGCCAGACAGTGCGCGGTAGTAGCAGCTGCGCTCCCCCGTGTGGCACGCCGGGCCGTTCTCCGCCACGCGGTAGAGGAGCGCGTCGCCGTCACAGTCGTAGCGCACTTCGGCCACGCGCTGGGTGTTGCCGCTCGTGGCGCCTTTATGCCACACCTCGCCCCTGGAACGGCTGTAATAGTGCGCCTCGCCGGTGGCCAAGGTGAGCTCGAGCGCTTCACGGTTGGCGTACGCCAGCATGAGCACCGCGCCGTCCGTTACCGACTGCGCCACCACAGGCACGAGCCCCGTCTCGCCGAAAACTACCTCGTTCACGCCCTCACCTCACGCACTTGCAACCCGGCCGCAGCGCATACGCGCTTGACTTCATCGATGCTCACCTCGCCGCGGTGGAAGATCCCGGCGGCCAGGGCAGCGTCCACGCCCGTGAGGAGCGCGTCGCGCATGTCCGCTGCGCTGCCAGCACCGCCAGACGCCACGATCGGGACGTCCACCGCAGCGCGCAGCGCCCTAAGTGCAGCGAGGTCGTAACCGGAACCCATGCCGTCGCCATCGATACTGTTGAGCACTATCTCACCGGCCCCTAGCGCTTGGCCGCGTTCCGCCCACTCGAGCAGCTCGAGGCCAGTTGCCTGCCGCCCACCAGCCACGTAGACCTCCCAACCACCGTTGACGCCGCGCTTGACGTCGATCGACAGGACCACCGCTTGAGAGCCGAAGTGCTCCGCGGCGTGGCGGATGAGGTCAGGGTTGGCAACGGCTGCCGAGTTGAGGGAGACCTTGTCAGCTCCGGCGAGGGTGAGGGCGCGCACGTCGGCCAACTCACGCACGCCGCCGCCGATGGTCAGTGGCATGAAACAGCTCTCGGCTACTCCCCTAGCCACGTCGAGGATGGCGCCTCGGCCCTCGCTCGTTGCCGTGATGTCGTACAAGACGAGTTCGTCCGCGCCTTGATCGTTGTAGTACAGCGCCAACTCGACGGGGTCGCCGACGTCCGTCAGTTCACCGAACTCGGCGCGCCCGAACTGTTGACCGCGCGTCACGCGCCCGGCGTGGACGTCCAGACAGGGGATGATGCGTTTAGCGAGCATGAGCACGAGTGTAGCCCCACAGCCGCTTAGGCGCGCGTAAGCTCCGAGAGGATCTCTACGTGGTGCGTTTGCGGGTAGAAGTCATGCGGTTGGAAGCGCGTGAGCTCGAAGCCCTTGGCTTCGAAGTCGGCCACGTCACGCGCCCACGTCGCGGCGTCGCAACTCACGTAGATGAGGCGTTTGGCGTCACTCGCGACGGCGGCTGCTCGGGTGTCCGCTGAGAGACCCGCGCGCGGCGGATCGACGACTAGCAGCTCGGTACCTGCCGGGATGCTCGCGGAGCGGGCGTCTTGGCGCACGAACTCGACGTTGGCGAACCCGAGGCGTTCCGCGTCTCGTTGGCCGCGCGTAACTGCGCCGCGGTCGATCTCCACCGCGACGACCCGCCCAAAGTTGGGGGCGAGGTGAAACGAGATGGCTCCGCCACCGGCATAGAGCTCCGTCGCACTAGCGCCCTGCCCCGCCCAGCGCGCGAGTTCGCGGTAGAGGACGGCGGCGGCAGCCGGGTTCGGTTGCACGAAGCTCATGGCGTTCATCGTGAGGAGCACGTCGCCGTAACCCTGCAACACGAAGCGGGCGCCGGCCAAGCGCTCCGCGCCAGAGCGGAAGCGCCCGCGCGGATCGTATGGAGCGTGCACCACTCCGGCCACGCCAGTCTGCACGAGTGCGTGCGCTAGGGGAATGAGTTTGCGCGCCGGCGCGTTCGAGACAAGAGCTACTAGGGCCTCCCCGGCTTCGTTTGCCCGGATGACGAGCTCGTGGATCCCGGCCGCCCGGTTGGCCCGCACGCTCAAGGCCTGCGCCCACGCCGCGTTGACGCCTGACGTCGCGGACGGGTCGGCCCCAAGCACCAGCACCTCGTTGCTGCCAGGGAGGCGGTAGCCGAGCCCAGCGGGAGCGGCTGCCGGCTGCACGCTGTTGCGGTAACCCCACGGCGCTGGCGCGGCGACTACCGCTGGCACGTCCGCGGGCGTCAAGCGCGGCGCCGCGGCAAGGCCGTCGTCTGCGCGGCGCGCCTGCGCACGGGCCCGCGAGAGGGCGTCAGCCACCACGGCGCGCTTCTCAACGAGTTGCCGTTCGTAAGACATGAAGGAGTAATCGAGGCCTGGGTGAACGTTGGCCGGAACGCGGTCTGGGCTGGCGCTAAGCACCTCGACCACCGCACCGATCAGCACGCCCTTCTCGCGGCGCACATCGGCGCGAACCGTTTCGCCTGGCAGCGCGCCAGTCACGAGCGCGACCGCGCCAGCTTCCGTTCTAGCTAGGGCAGCTCCGCCATGCACCATGCGCTCGACCGTCAAGGGCAGCCGCAGGGCGGCACTTGCTTTCGTTGGCTTGGGCTGCCGCTCGCTCACGCTGGGCAGTTTAACTGCACGGGCCGCCAGCACGTCGGCTGTTATACTGCCGCCATGAAGCGCTCCCTGCAAGAAGTCGTGGAGCTGGTCGTGTTCGGCTTAGTCGCCCTCTTGATCGGCACAGGCCTGTTGTGGGTAGTCGGCTGGGTGTTGTCTCTCGGCGGCCTACTCCTCAAAGCCCTAGCTGGGCTCCTCTGGTTGTTGCTGCGCTTCGTCGTGCCAGTGGCGATCGTCGCAGGCATCGTGTACTTCATAGTCAAGGCACTCCAGGGTCGCGGGAACGCGCAGCCCGTGACCGCCGCCGCGGGCCACGGCCAAGCGCCGGCGGCCCCTGCTGCGCCAAGCCAGGCAGCTAGCGCCCCGGTCACGCCGAGCGCTCCGAAGGCGGCCGAAGTCGCGGCAGACGCCAACGTCGCGGCTGCGCAAGCGCCCGCAGGACCGGAGGCGCCAGCAGGTGACGGCGCCAGCGCAGGCGAGCAAGACTCAGAAGACGAAGCCTGAACACGCGTCCAGCCAGGAGTCTCATGCCGCGCGGACTACTCCTTGGTTCGCTGACCATGTTGGCCGCTTTGACGGCTGGCCTCGCGCTCGCCACCGTGGCTGGAGCCCAGTCGCACGCAAAACCGCACTACCGAGAAGGCGTTCTAGCGGGGGCCATGCTCTACGCTCAGAACTGCGCCGTTTGTCACGGCAAGCAGGCAGGCGGCCTCGAGGAGGCGCGCTTGTCGTTCCCACCGGGCGAACGCCGATGCACGCGCTGCCACCGCCCCACCAACCGCGTGGTCCAGTCTCTCGCCGAGCCGCTGATCGACAACGACATGTTCGCAGTCGGTACGCCGCCAGCGCTTCACCGAACGGCTGAGCGCCCAGACCCGCTAGCGGCCTACGCCTCCGCCACAGCGTTGTGGGCGTACCTTAGCGCCACCATGCCGCGTTACGAGCCAGGCCGGCAGACCGCGGCCGAGTACTGGCTACTCACCGCTTACCTACTTGACTTGAACGGGCGTCCGGATGCGGCCGCGGAAGCCGTCGCCTCCGCGGCCGCGGTAGCGCTGCCCTAACCTGGCCTTAGCGGGTGCGCGGATCGAGGACGTCGCGGAAGGCGTCGCCCAAGAGGTTCCAGGCTAGAACGAACAGCAAGATGATCAGGCCGGGCCAGAACGACACGTACCAGTAGTAGAACGGCTTGCCTGGCGGCCCCAAGATCCAGTCGCGGGCGAACGAGATCATCTGACCCCAGTCCGCGTAGCCGATGTCTGCTCCGAGGCCAAGGAACGAGAGCGCGGCGGCGGTAAGCACGACCGAGCCGATGTCCAGGCTAGCGACGATGACGATCGGACCTATGGCGTGCGGCAAGACGTGGCGTCCGATGATGCCGAGGGTGCGGCGCCCGAGGGCGCGCGCGCCGGCCACGTACTCTTCCTCTTTGATGCGCAGCACCTCACCACGCATGAGCCTGGCATAGGACGGCCATGCCGTCACCGCGATGGCGAGCATGATGTTCTCTATCGACTTACCGAGCACCATGACGACCACGAGCGCGACGACGAGGCTGGGCAGCGAGATGACGATGTCCGTGAAGCGCATGACGATGTTGTCGAACAACCCACCGATGTAACCGGATAGGGAGCCGACTATCACGCCGACGAGGAAGGCGATGCCGACGACGATCAGGCCGACCTTGAACGCCGTCCTAGTGCCCCACAGGAGGCCGTAGAAGATATCGTAGCCGCCGCTCGTCGTGCCGAGCACGGTCTTGGTCGAGGCCGCGTCGGCCGGTTGCGTGCTGAAGCTGAAGCGCGCGATCGTGAAGCAGGAAGCTGGCGGGTTCACGATGGCCTTCCAGAACACCGCCTTGGTTGGATCGCGATAGTCGTGCTGGGTGGCGGCCGACAAGTTTAGGTCGCGCAGGCAGCTCCGCGGCAGTTCCGTAAGAACAGGCGCGAAGATGGCGAGCAGCACGAACACCGCCACCATGACGAGGCCAACGACGGCGAGGGGGTTGCGCCTGAAGCGCTTCCAGGCCTTGCCGCGCTGTATGGGCGTGTCTTCCAGTTGATCGACCATCACCGTAGTTGGTGCGTTATTCGCTTGATCGCTCATGCTACTCGTACCTGATACGCGGATCGACGATCCCGTAGAGGATGTCGACGAGGAGGTTGGCGAGCACGACCATCATGGCGGTGAACACCGCGAACCCGAGCACCGAAGCGTAGTCGAGGTTGACGGCGGCCGACGCCGCCCACTGACCAAGGCCGGGGTAGTTGAAGATCGTCTCGGTGATGACCACGCCGTTGATCAGGCCGATGAGCACGAAGCCTGAAAGGGTGATCACGGGGATAAGCGCATTGCGGCGTGCGTGCTTCCGCGTGACGACCCGCTCCGGTAGACCCTTGGCTCTGGCGGTGCGTACGTAATCGCGCCCCAGCGCGTCGAGTAGCGACGAGCGCATGACGCGCATGATCTGCGCGCTCTGGACGACGGACAACGTCACGACGGGTAGGACCATGTGCCTTAGAGCGTCCCAGAACACGTCCCAGCGCCAGTTCAGGATGGAGTCGAGGAGCATCATGCGCGTGTAGGCCACGAACCCTGAGTTGGTTCCCGCCAGCGAGATGGCGGTAGCGGTCGACACCCTGCCGGGCTGGAACCACCCCAACCACCCGTAGAAGATGACGAGCAACCAGATCCCCAACACGAATGTCGGTAACGACCAGCCGACGACGGAGATGACCCTGGTGAACTGGTCTATGGGTTTATCGCGATTGAGTGCCGCTGCCGTACCCATGGTTATGCCTACCCCGAGCACGGGGATGATGGCCAGGATGGCTAACTCGAGGGTGACTGGGAAGCGCCTGCTCAACGTAGTGAGTACGGGCTCGCGAGAGGTGCGGGAGTACCCGAGGTTGCCCTTGAAGACTTGTCCGATCCAGCGGCTGTACTGCTTGTACCAGGGGTCAGTGAGGCCGAACTGGACGATTATCGAGTCGATGTTGCGGATCTGCTGTTCTGATTGCACGTAGGCGGCGGCGCGCTGGTAGGGAGTGAGGAGCTGCATGAGCAGCACAATCGCGACCGTCACCCCAACGAACACCAATGGCAGCAAGAGCAGCCGCCTGATAATGAAGGTTAGCAAGATACGTTTTCCATGTCAGGTGCAAGCGCTAAAGCGAACCGACCGGCTGGTGACGCCGTTGACTTGTCTAGCTGCGGCGCCGGTATTGGATGGGTCGGGTCGGTCATTGCGTGCCGGAACCCATGTGGGTTCCGGCACGCAAAGCGAGCGGCTTTAGTTCTTGGACAGGTCCTTCCAGAGGAACTTGTCCGAGTACATGGTGTTGTAGTAAACACCGCCAAGGTTGGAGCGCACGACCAAGAAGGCGCTCTGGATGGGCACCGCGATCAGCGGGGCCTGGTCGTAATGAAGCGGGCCAACGCCGCGGTAGAGGAAGCCGCGGACATCGGGGTCAACCGAGGTGTCTGCTTGGTCGATGATGGCCTGGATCTCGGGAACACTGATGCTCGTGCGGGCCGAGTAGTAGCCGTCATCGTCGTAGAAGGTGTTGATGAAGTTGCTCGGGTCGGCGTAGTCAGCCGCCCAGCCGAGAGCGAACATCGGGGCGCGCTGCTCAGCGGTGCGGGAGAGGTAGTCGGCCCACGGCAGGCCGCGAACGTTCATCTTGAACTTCGGGTTGATGAACTCGAGGTTGTCCTTGATGAGTTCGAGGGCGGTCTGACGGATGGTGTTGCCTGAGTTGTAGAGGGCGGTGAACTCGAAGCCCTTCTCCCAGACCTGACCGTCGAAGGCGGCGCGGAAGTACTGCTCTGCGGCTTCGAGGTCGAGGGTGCGGATGGCGACGTCAGGGTTGTAGCCGAGGAAGGAGGGGGGCAGGCCCATGGTGATGATGGTGCCCTGGCCCTGGTAGACCTGTTCGACGAAGGCTTGCTGGTCGAAGAGCTGCGCGAAGCCGCGGCGCACGTTGACGTCCGCGAAGAAGTCGCTAGGGATGCCGCTGCCGTCGAGCTTGCCGCTGCCTACGTCTTCGTTGTTCTCGGTGTTGACGGCGAAGTTGAAGAAGACGGAGGTGACGCTGGCGGGAACCCAAGATGGGTCGCGGAGGACGGAAACGCCCGCGGCGCCCTCGACCTGCGCCACGGCGGCGTTCTCGTTGAGCGTGATGCGGTCGGCGTCACCCTGCTGCATGGCGAGGATGCGGGTCGACTGCTCGTCTACGTAGCGGTAGACGACGTGCGCGAGGGCGGGAGCGCCGCCCCAGTAATCGGCGAAGGCGTCGGCCACGACGCTGTCGTCGTTCCACTGCACGAGCTTGTATGCGCCCGTGCCGCTGACGTTCTTGTGGAGGAACTCGGCGGTGAGGTCACGGCCGACCCAGCTCTCCCAGGTGGCTTCCGTGCCGTCCCAGGCGCCGCCAGCGATGGCGAACTCGGAGTCGACGATGCTGAAGGCCGTGTAGGTGAGGATGGGGATGAGGGCCGGAGTGGCGTTGACGAGGTTGACCGTCGCCTTGAGGCCGTCTGCACCTTCTGGGCAGGTGACGATGTTGTCGATCATGTCCCAGGAGACTTCTGCGAGGTAGGCAGCCGGATCGGAGCCGTCGACGCCGGTGCCGAGCCAAATGTTGCCCATCAGGTACGCGGGAGCGCCCTCTGGGCTAGCGGTTACGGCGCCGTACTTGAACGACCAGGCGACGTCCTTACAAGTCATGGTGTTGCCGCTATGGAACTTGACGTTCGGGCGCAGGTCGAACGTCCAGTGAAGACCGTCGCTGCTCACAGAGTAGCCGGTGGCGAGGCTCGGCACGAAGGTGTCGATGGCTTCGCCGTCGTACGCCATCAGGGTCTGATAGACGTTCTCGAGGATGCCACCTGAGCCGGTGTCGTACGCGCGGGCCGGGTCCATGGACACGGGCTGGCCGAAGGTCATATACACATACGTGTCGGCCGGCGCTTGCGCGAAGGCCGAACCCAGTAGCAAAAGGCTGCCCGCGATAAGCGCAGCGATTGTTCTCTTCATCAATGTCTCCTTCAATCTCAAAGCGTCAAGAATTGGTTGCGCTGTGAACTAGGCGGTTGCCCGCATGTTCACCGTTCGTGGAACGACGTAAGCATTCCGGATCGAGGTCTCGGTGCCCCCTTTCCTGTCCAAGAGGGCTTCCGCCCTCTCATGTCGCATGCCGCAACTCTATCAGACTGGCGCCGAGCGCAGACAGGGGTATGCACGGTCATTAACGATTGGCAATGATGATGAGGGACTTGGGGCGGCCTACACTGGCAACCGTGCGCATGCGAGAACAGCGCGTTGCAGCGCGGGTGATGGGCGCTTCGCGGGGGGCGGTGTAGCATTAGCGGGTGCGACATAAGACCGCAATTTCGACGTCATTCGGCGCTGCCGTACTTGCCCTCCTTTCCTTGGGGTTGGGCGGTTGCGTCGGCCGCTCGGATTCCATGGCGCCGGTCGTTGCCATTACGGAGCCGCGCAGCGGCACCACGCGAAACAGCGACGATCTGAGCATCAGTGGTTACGCCATGGACGACGCGGGCATAGCCAGCATCAAGGTCGACGGCACCGACCTCCTGCTTGACGCCCAGTACGCTTCCGAACGGGGCAAGCGGCTAGTGCAGTTCGCGTTCACGAAGCCGAACCTCAAAGACGGCGAGCTGACTCTGACCCTCGACGTCACGGACGTGAACGGCCGCAGGGCGACCGAGCGCTACGTCCTCACCCTCGACGCCACGCCGCCTACGGTGGAGCTGACCAAGGTGGAGGGCATCGGTGGAGGGAAGCTCCGCGTGGAAGGGGTTGCGAGAGACAACATGCGACTTAGCAGCATCCGTATCAACGGTGTGCCACTGGCGTTCACGCCTGGCGCAGAGTACTCCTTCTCGGTGGACGTGGACGCCGTCGACGGCGGCCAAGTGGTGGTAGAAGACAGCGCAGGCAACGTCACTGCCGCCAACCTCAGATGACGAGGCCGGCCGTGGCGCCCACGCGCTTGCCTCACTCGACCTCCGAGCTGCTGAGGGGCCAGGTCGGCGACGCCCTCGACTTGGAAACGCGTCACGGTAACGGCGACCTAATGCGGGTGCTGGACATCCTCGGCATCGCCGGGCCGTTCAAGGTGCTTAACCCGTGGGAGCTCGAGGACCAAGAAGGTCGCCACCTCATTCACGCGGGCGGCTACGCTGCCATGCCGTTCGGCGAGGCGTACCCTCCCCTCTTAGACTTCGTGCGCGAGTACCTGGTCAACAATCACCAGCTGGGCCTCCCGCAGCAGTCGTTGAGTGAGTGGCGCGGCGCGCTCGCCGCCAACCTCGTTGCGCTGTTGACTAGCGTCGCCCCCAGCCACGCGGACAGTCACGCGTACTTCGGCAACTCGGGCGCGGAGGCGATAGAGGCGGCCCTCAAGATGGCGCGCGCCACCAGGCCGAAGGCCGAGCAGTTCATCAACTTCGAGCACGCGTACCACGGCAAGACCCACGGAGCGCTGGCACTCACCCCCAACGAGGAGTATCAGGCGCCGTTCCGGCCCCTCGCCCCTGACGTGCGGACGTTGCCGTACGGCGACATCGACGCTCTCGAGAACGTGCTGCAGAGGGGTGCAGACCGCATCTGCGCCATCGTCATCGAGCCGATCCAGGGTGAAGGCGGCGTCATCCTCCCGCCGGCCGGTTACCTGCGCCAGGTTGGGGAGTTGGCGCGCAAACACGGCGTCCTCGTGATCGCAGACGAGATCCAAACGGGTTTGGGTCGCACGGGGCCGTGGTTCGCCAGCGTGGCGGCTGGGATGGACCCCGACATCATCACGCTGGCCAAGCCGCTAGGCGGAGGGATCGTGCCGGTCAGCGCCACCATCGCTCGCCGCAGCATCTACAAGGCCCTGCTACCCGGCTTGGCTTCCAAGCGTCACTCGACCACCTTCGGTGGTGGTTCGTTCGCCATGGCCGTTGCGCTCAAATCGTTGGAGCTGCTCGTCAACGAGGGCCTACCTGAGCGCTCCGCCACGAGCGGCCGCTACGGTCTCGATCGCCTGACCGCCATGGCCAAGCGTTTCCCAGGCCTCGTCGACTCGGTGCGCGGCGCTGGCATGCTCTTCGCCGTCTCCCTCAAGCCGGTAGTTGGTTTCAAGGTGCCTGGGGTTTCGGAGGAGGACGTTCAGACCTTGGCCGCTGCCCTGTTCCTCAGGGAGCTGCACCAGGGTGGGGTGCACGGCTGTTACTCGACGAATGCCAGTCGCACGGCTCGGCTTACGCCGCCGCTCAATCAGCCTCAGGAGACGCTGGTCGAGATGTTCGACCGGGTCGAAGCCGTCATGGCGAAGAACCCGACGCCGCTTGCCATGCTCAAGAAGTTGCCGTTGCCGCGCATGTTGAAGCTGGCGCGGGTAGCGCTCGGCTAGTCGCCCTCAACTCAGGTCCAAGCTGCCTTACGCCGGTGCTCGCGCGCCGGCGTTCTCGTTGGGGCGTTCAAGTCCTGAGACGAAGATAGCGCGCGCCCCGTGGTAGCCAGTCGTGGGCGCCTCGACAGTAAAAGGATATGTGAGCAAAAGAAAGCGGGCGCCCCGAAGGACGCCCGCCTGACCCTTGAACCCGATCGCAGATGTTAATACCGTCTTGGCGTCACGTCCTAAGACGTTCAGCTTTACTCCTTAGAAAGGAGGTGATCCAACCGCACCTTCCGGTACAGTTACCTTGTTACGACTTAACCCCAGTCATGAGCCACACCTTAAACGCACGTCCCATTGACGAGACTAC
>JACDJA010001329.1_pt1 | contig 21150 bp, 20 predicted proteins | sample 7449241 | NCBI WGS metagenome assembly JACDJA01 (sample SAMN14253289, study PRJNA609438) | sludge metagenome | isolation source: initial anaerobic sludge | collected 2018-12-20 | reverse complement strand
GTCTTAGCTAGAGTATCTGTTGAAATCTCATTTAGATCTACCCACTCATTTAACCAACTTCTAGTAACTATCATCTAAACTGCTCCAACAATCTCATATCTCCCTCAAAAAGCGATCTTAGATCACCTATTTGGTGAATTAACATCGCAAATCTCTCAACACCCAAGCCAAAAGCATAACCACTAACATCTTCATAGCCAACGGCTTTAAAAACATTTGGATCTACGATGCCACATCCTAAAACTTCAAGCCATCCCGTTTTAGAACAGACCCTACAACCATCTCCATGACAAAACACGCAAGATATATCAACTTCTGCCGATGGCTCCGTAAAAGGGAAAAAGCTTGGACGAAATCTAACTTTTACATCTCCAAACATATACTTTAAAAAATCCTCTAAGATATACTTTAGATTTGCAAAAGAGACACTCCCTTGCTCATCAACAAGAAGTCCCTCAACTTGATGAAACATCGGTGTATGAGTTAAGTCATAGTCTCTTCTAAAAACAGCTCCAGGTGCTATCATCCTAATTGGTGGCTTTTGAGATAACATAGTTCTTATTTGGACAGGTGATGTGTGTGTACGAAGAAGCATCTCATCTTTGAAGTAAAATGTATCTTGCATATCTCTAGCTGGGTGGTACTTTGGAAGATTTAGTGCTTCAAAATTGTTAAAATCATTCTCAACCATACTACCTGTTTTAATACTAAAGTTCATAGATGTAAAGTACTCAACTATCCTATCCATCGTCTGCATAACAGGGTGCAAGACCCCTATGGAGCTACTATCTTGAGAAAAAAGCGAGACATCTACTCCTTGTGCTCTCATCTTAACTTCAAGCTCAATTAGGGCTAGTTGCTCTTTTTTAGCACCAAGTTCGCTTAGTAGTGCATTTTTATGTTGATTTAACTCTTTGGCAACTATGCCTTTTTCCTCGCCGCTAAGATCTTTTAACCTAGCGAGTTCTAAAGTAAGCACTCCCTTTTTGCCAAATATATCTACTCTTAAACCCTCAAGCTCTTGAGTATTTTTTGCTGCTTGTATAGCATCATACCACTTTTTCAAATTAACCTATCCATTAGTAAAAATTGCCGCTATTATAAGCAAAAAATGATTATAAGATGTTTATATGTTAAAATGTTACTCCTAAAACAAAAATTAGATTAAGGATAGAAAAAATGTGCATATTTTGTAAGATAGTAAATAAAGAGATTCCATCAAATATAGTGCTAGAAAATGATAAATTTATAGCATTTCATGACATCAACCCAAAAGCTCCAACACATATATTAGCCATACCTAAAGAGCATGTTGATAGTTTTCATGAAGTATCTGCAGAGATTATGCAAGGTATGACTACATTTATACAAGATGTTGCTCGTGAAGTTGGTATAGATAAAAGCGGGTACAGAGTTATAACAAACATCGGTGAAAATGGAAACCAAGAAGTTAAACATCTCCACTTTCATGTACTAGGTGGAGCTAAACTTGCTTGGTCGCACTTAAGTGATTCTAACCCTAAAGATATGTTCTAAGTAAAAAGAGTAGCAAAAGAGAGTCTATCTTTAACACCTAGTTTTTCATAAATACTCTTTATGTGGGTTTTTATGGTGTTTAATGAGACATTTAACTCATCTGCTATATCTTGATTTTTATACCCATCTTTAATGAACTCAGCAATCTTTTGTTCGCTTTGAGTTAGCTTGGAAAATATATCTTCACTTCTTTTTTGAGTAGAGCTAGTCATATCTTTTACCATATCAGAGACAATTTGTGGAGCTATCCACACAAAGCCTTGCTTTATAGCATCTAGTGCACTAGAGAAAAAAGATTGATTCATCAAAGAGTTTCCATAACCACTAACGCCAAGAGAGAGCATCTTTTTTGCACTCTCTAGCTCAGGAGATCTACTTAAATATAAGATCCTATTTTGGTTTTGAAGCAATCTTAGGATATTTAAGTTTCTATCTTCTAGCATAGCATCTTCATTTAGCACAATTATACTTGAGCTTAACTCCAAAAGAGAGTCTATAGAGTCCACCTTTTTAAGCTTGGCTAAAACATTTAGATGTCTTTCCCATCTTTGCAAAAGATCTATATCTTCGCAAAATAGCACTATTTGCATATCATCTCTCCGTAAATGTATATGTTTTTGTTTTTAAGATAGGCTTTAAAATGTAGTTGAGTACACTTTTTTTACCTGTAATAATATCAACATCGGCCATCATACCTGTTATGATATATTTTCTTTTTCCATCTTTTTCTATATAGTTTTGGTTTGTCTCAACACTGACTATGTAAAAAGTTTTGTTATCTTTTTCAGTGATGGTATCTGGCGAAATACCAACAACCCTACCATCAAGCCCACCATATATGGAAAAATCAAAAGCTGAAAACTTAACTTTAGCCTTTTGATTGCGGTAGATAAATGCTATATCTTTGGGCAACACTTTTGTCTCAATGATGAGCTTAGTATCTGTTGGTACAATCTCTAAGAGATCTTGAGCTGGTTTTATACTTCCACCTATGGTGTTTACATATAACTTTTGCACTATCCCATTTGTTGGTGCCCTCACAACTGTTCGCTCTAGCTGATCACTTGAAGCTACCTTATTTGCCTCAACATCTTTTAGTGAAGTTATGGTTTGATTTAGCTTCTCTCTTGTTTTAGCATCGCTATCTTCGTTTGTCTCTTTAATCTTTTTGTTTAGTTCTGCTATCTCTGAGTTTATCTTATCGATGCTAAGTATGGCACTTTGAAGTTTTTGCTTTGAGTCGCTCTGTTCCCTTTGAAGCTTTAGAAAATCAACCTGACTTCTAATCCCTCTAGCAACCATAGGCTCAGTCATCTCAACCTCTTTTGTAATGGCATCAACTGAAAATCTTAGATGCTCTATGGTTTGTCTAGTGTCGCTTAATTGATTTTTCTTTTGTGCAATTTGTTCGTTAAATATAGCTATTTTTGATGAGAGTTGATTCATATTTGTATTAAACAACTCTTTCTCATTTTGCAAAAAGCTATTTAACTCATCATCACTACCCAATGGCGGATTAAAAGAGGCTCTTGCTAGTTCTGCTTTTAGTCTTTGTATTTGAGCATCAAAGTACCTTGCTTTTATCTCATTTGACATTTGAGTTGAAGTTGATTTTTCATTTGAGATCTTAAGCAAAACCTGATCTTTTACCACGCTATCGCCCTCTTGAACTAAAAGCTCAGAGACAACTCCACCCTCTAGGTTTTGCACAACTTGGTTTTGTCCACTAGGTACAACCTTGCCTTGTCCTCTTGCTATCTCATCTATATCTGCAAAATATGCCCAGATAACAAATAAAGCTATAGTAACTAAAAAAGCTATCAAAACCCAGTGAAAAGTCTTAGATCTTGAGAGCAATACCGCTGAGCTAAGTGAGCTCATATACTCTAGATCAACTTCATTTAAATGTTTTGAGCTCTCCATTGTTTTTTTCTCAAAAAAGGCATCATATATATGTTTATATTTTTTAAACATCTTGCCCACCTAGTCTCTTTAGCACATCTTCTTTTGATCCATCTAGCACTTTTTGCCCGTGATTCATAACTATCACTCTATCTACTAAGTTTAGTAGGCTCATTTTTTGAGTTACTAGCAAAAGAGTCTTTTGTGATAAGGCTGAATTTAAGTTATTTAACACCATCATCTCTGTTGTTTGATCCATTGCATTTGTTGGTTCATCAAAGAGCCAAATATCTGCATTATTAACCAAAGCTCTAGCGATGCCAACACTCTGTCTTTGTCCACCAGATAGCCCTAAACCTCTCTCACCAATTGGTAGATCATATCCCATTGGGTGAAGCTTTACAAACTCGTCGGTTGTGCTTATTTTAGAACACTCAAGCATCCAGTTATCATCTACAAATCTATGAGCTGAAACGATATTGTTTTTTATGGTATCTCTAAATAGATGTATATCTTGTGGCACATAACCAACTGCATCTCTTATATCTGCTGGATCTATTTGAGATATATCTATGCCATCAATTAGTATTAATCCACTATCTGGTTTATATAGCTTTAGTATAAGTTTAGCAATGGTACTCTTACCTGAACCAATCCGCCCAATCAATGCCACTTTTTCACCTGCATTTATAGAAAAACTTACATTTTTAAGAGCATATGCTTCTGAGTCTGGGTACTTAAAAGATACATCTCTAAATTCGATGTTACCCTGTAGATTTGGTCTTTTTACAAACTCTTTTGCATGAGGTCGCTCAAGTGGTTTGTTTACTATATCATCTAACATTTTAAAAGATGTTTTTGTATCTTCAAAGTTAGTTATAAGAGCAACTAATTGTCCCATTGGAGCTATTGCACGGCCAGATAATATCATAGTTGCTATGATTCCACCCATTGTGAGTTTAAAATCTTGTATAAGATAAACACCAAAACCAACAACCAAAACGGTATTTATGCCAACTAAAAAGCCAGTTACTGTTGGGATGGAAGCTGAGATTAGTTTGGATTTTAAACTCTTTTGAGCTATCTCACCTGTTACCTCTTCCCAGTTATACTGCGTTTTACCAGCCATTGAGTGGGTTTTTATGGTTTCGATGTTATTTAGCGACTCTATGAGGATCCCATTTTTTTTGGCACTAGCCTCATATGTGCTCTCTATGCTTTTTTTAAGTGGCTCTTTTATGAAAAAAGCATATATAGCAACTAGCAAAAGCGTCACAATAGGAACCAAAACTAGCACTCCAGCTATGTAGTATATAACTATCAAAAACAAGATGGCAAATGGAAAGTCTATAAGCACACTAAGAGTTGAGTTTGTTAAAAAACCTCTAACACTATCAAAACTTTTTATGTTATTTGCAAATGAACCAACAGATTTTGGGTGAGAGCTAAGTTCAAGATCAAGCACCCTCTCAAAAATAATGGAGGACATTATAATATCACTCTTTTTTCCTGCCATCTCCAAAAAGTAAGACCTTAAAAACTTAAGTATTGCATCTAAGATAAAGACTACTATGATTCCTATGGTAAAAACCATAAGTGTCTCTTGAGCATTGTTTGGTATGACTCTATCATAAACATTCATAGTAAAAAGCGGTGTAGCTAAAACAAAAAGATTTACTAAAACAGAGGCTAATATGACATCTAAGTAGATCTTTTTAGAAAACCCTAAAGTGCTCCAAAACCAATGTTTTTGATTGTTAAAATCAAGTGTTTTGTTACCATGTTCATCCTCATACTCATATGCTTTTTTAAGCATAAAAGCATAACCTAGATACTCATCTTCTAGCTTAGATACTTCAACCCACTCCTGTGATGGCTCACTTTGAGCAGCAAAGATAATTTTGACTTTTGATTTATCTTCATTGAAGCTATCTAGTATGCAGCTATTTTCATTTTTTAGCATTAAAATAGCTGGAAGCTGAAGTTTTAAAAACTCTTTGATTGGTTTTTTGATAATAGTGCTCTTTAGCCCTGCCCTAGCTGCTGCTCTTGAGAAAAGGGACTTTGAGCTACTAGGCGAAAATAAAACTCCACCACCAGCCTTAGTATCAACAGGAAGTCCTTGAAGCAAGGACTCCGCCGAGTATGGTTTATGAAACAACTTAGTGTATAAAACTAGTGCATCTAATAAACTATCGTTTCTTTGGAATTTTACACCCACTTAAGCCTCTATTTTTGTACCGCACTTGGTGGAGTAGGTTTTAATACCATTTTAGTGTAAACCTCGTCCGTTAGATTGTATATGTTGTTTTCGTTTTTGATCTCACAACCATCTTTGTCTACCTTCATACCATATTGAGTATTTGGGCATTTATCCAGCTCATCAGCTACGCCATCAAAGTCACTATCTACAAAAGAGTTAGATTTTGCACCACTATATATGATCTTATCTTCTTTAGGCTCTAGTGTATCTAGTTGCCCTTTATAAGGTGAAGTAGTTGGAGTTATAACTTTATTATAATCCTCTTCATCAAGCGTGTTTTTAACAAGCATTCCCATAGCATCCAATATGCGATATTGTGCAAAAAGTTTGTCCATTTGAGCATTTATGATTTGAGACTTTGAGCTAATTAAATCATTTTGAGCCGATAGTAAATCAAGTAATGTTCTTCTACCCATCTCATACTCACTTTGGTAGCTCTCTAGTGTATCTTTTGAGTAGTTATAGTACTCATATAGATCTTTTAGCTGATCACCCAAGAGCTCATAAGCAGACCATGATAGACTTAGTCCCTCTATGGTTTGTCTTTTTAGATCTTTGTGAGTTTCAACTTCACGATTAATAGAGCTAATGCTTTTTTGCACATCTTCAATATCTGCTAAACCATTAAAAAGGTTCCAATTAAGCACAAGCATAATTCTTTGCCTATCATCTGGTGACTCATAAGCAGCACCTTTTCCATGTGAAGCTGATTGATTATCTAGCAGTTGCTCTGCTTCTATATTGATAGTCGGTAAATATTTGCTCTTTTTTTGTTTATAAAGAGCTTGCTCAGCCATAGTATTATAGTGACTTACTATAAGCGATGGATTGTTCTGCATAGCTATTTTTGAAGCTTCATCTATGTTTGATGGCATAACCATATCTAGAGCTGGAAGGCTAAGTTCAGATACATTTACATCTCTACCAAGCAATCTTTTAAATCTAAACTCTTTATCTACTGTATTGTTTTGTTGAACTACGAGATTTGAGTTAGCAAGTGAGAGAGCCGCATATATTTTAGTCATTTCCGATTTTGTTGTTAAACCTTGATCATATAGAGATTTTACATCCTCATAGATTTTTTTGTTTATCTCAACCGCATCTTTTGCATTTTGAAGCAGTCTATAGCTTCTTATGACATCAATATAAGCACCGCTCATCTGAAAAGCTATGTCATTAACATTTTCTATGTAGTGGTTTGCAGCAGCTAGTATCCTAGCTTCTTGATACTCAATCTTATGAGTTGTACTAAAACCATTAAAGATGTTTTGTGTAAGTTTTAGTGAGTTTGTGTAGTTGTTATAACTAGCATCACTAGCTCCATATCTCCAAGAAGAGCCTTTGCTTTTGAAAATATCTCCGCCATTATTTCTACCAATAGAAGCACTATAATCTAGCGATGGTAACCATTCAGATTGCGCTATACCCAAATCTTGTTGGATCTCTTTAAAATTACTAAGTCTCTCCTGAACTACAGGATTAGTAGCAATAACTTCCTCTATACTCTGTTTAAGTGTTAGAGCACTTAGGTCTAATGAACATAGACCACAAACCACTATACTAAATAGCGTTTTTTTGACCATAAATATATCTCCCTTTAGATTTATTACATTCCACAATTAAAGAACGATGCAAGATTATATCTAAAAAATGTCAAAAAACTAATATAAAGTAATAAAAATTAATTAATCTCGCAATTTAAAAGAGTAGCCTAAATTCAAGGCTACCTTTTTAGTGAGTTTGTTGTAGAGAGCATCTCATCGCTTGTTGTGATGATTTTTGAGTTAGCATCATAGGCTCTTTGCCCTGTTATAAGATCAGTTAGCTCAACAACTAGTTGAACATTACTAAGCTCAACAAAGTTTTGTCTAATGTTACCAAGTCCATCAAAACCAGCGACTCCCTCTACAGGTTGTCCAGATGAAGCAGTTTCTAAAAAGAGGTTATCTCCTAAAGAGTGAAGCCCTGCTGGATTTATGAAGTTTGTTAGAGTTATCTGTCCAACTTCAGTTGCTTCGGTTTGCCCAGCTTGTATAACACTCACAGTACCATCAACTCCAACACTTATAGATGTTGCATCTTCTGGTATAACAACTTCAGGGATCACTCTATACCCATCTGCATTGACTAAAGTTCCCTCCTCATCAACCTTAAAAGCACCATTTCTGCTATATACTTCATCGCCATTTGGAAGTTCGAGTTTAAAAAAACCTTGCCCTGTTATTGCCATATCCAAAGGATTATCTGTCTGTTTTAAGTTACCCTCTGAAAATATTTTATTTATCGCAGTTGGTCTAACACCAAGCCCATTTTCTATGCCCGTTGGACTTCTGGTTGAATCGCTTGTTGAAGTTCCCGCATACTCCATAACTTTATACATCAAGTCCGCAAACTCTGCTCTTGATTTTTTAAAACCTATGGTGTTAACATTGGCGATGTTATTTGCTGTTGTATCAACTTGCGTCTGCATAGCTATCATACCTGTTGAAGCTATATATAGTGATTGCATCATGATCTACTCCTTAAGTTACTGTTTTCTTGCTAATTTTTCTATCGCGTCACGGTTCATATCATTCATCTGCGAATCCATCGCTTTTTGATACATCTGAACCATTCTATTTGCTTCAATCATTTGAGTCATCATTTTTACTGCATTTACATTGCTTTTTTCAACATACCCTTGCATCACCGAAGATGTGTCATTATATGAGCCATTTTCTAAAGCTGTATCCTCAAAACTATAAAGATTATCACCCATTTTTTTAAGATCTCTTACATTTTGAACTCTAGCTATAAAAAGCTGTGCATTATCATCTAACATGGCTCCATTTACTCCACCTGTTGAGATAGTTCCGCTTTTATCTATCTGCACTATGGTATCTTCAGGGTTTAATCTTATGTTTTGGTTAGATATAAAATAATCACTCGGTAAAACTTCATAACCATCTTTTGTTATCAAAGTTCCATCTTCAGCTTTACTAAATGCTCCATCGCGAGTTAGCCTAAGCCCTGCTGGAGTTTTAACTAAAAAAAACAGATCCTCTTTGTTTAGAGCAACATCAAGTGGGTTTGAGCTTTGTTGCATATTTCCAACACTAAAGTCACTATATGTATCTACAATTTGCGGGGCTTTATCCAAAGATCTATTTATATATGAAGCTGCCTCATAAGTATGGTTTTTATAAGGTAACTCATCTCTTGCTTTTTGGTAAAGTCTTGAAAAAGTCCCAACTATAGCATTATCTTCTTTAAAACCATTACTATGTACATTGGCTAGGTTATTTGCTATCATATTCATGCGATTGAACTCACTCTGCATCGCTGAAGCTGAACTATAGTAGCTACTTTGCATATATAAAACCCCTAAAAATTTAACTTTACACTACTATAAGCAAATGGTATTCCACATTTATGTAAAGTAAAGATTAATAACAATCTGGGTATAATCCACCTTTTAAAATCCTTAAAGAGACTTCAATATATGACAACAAAAGAACTAAACCAAGCCATAGAGAATTTTTTTACAGAAAACAAAGCTAAAAAATTTACAACCTATGATGCCATCGTAGATTTTTTCGATAAGCAACCATCAGCGGCCCAAGTAAGCAATATCTTTAAGCTTATGCAAAAACACAATCTAAGCTTCTACTCATCTAGCGAACATGCAAAACTTCTAAATGAAAAAGAGCATGAAGCAGCACTTGTGGCTCATCAAAAGATGATAGAATCGGCTGAATTTGAGGAGTTCGATATACTAAAAGAGCACGAGTTGCTAGAGTGGAGTAGATCTGATTCACCTGTTAGAATGTATCTTCGAGAGATGGGGCAAATCCCGCTATTAACCAAAGAAGAGGAGATAGACATCTCTAAACAGATAGAAAAAGGTGAGGGAATCATCATAGATGCTATCTGCTCAGTGGCTTACCTCATAGACTTTATACTAGATTATAAAGACCCGCTAATAAACCGTGAAAGGCGAGTAAAAGAGCTCTTTAAAAACTTTGAAGATGATGGTGCTGAAGATGGCTCGGATGAGAGTGATGAAGAAGATGAGAGTGATGAAGAAGATGAAGAAGCCAAAGAAAAACCTCTCTCAGCTAAAGATAAAACAAGAGTTGAAAATGTAACTCAAAGTTTTAAAAACCTTGAAAAAGCGAAAAAGGATTGGGCAAAATTTGCCGAAAAAGAGCCTGAGTTTTTAGATATAGAAATTTCACTTGAATCTGTTTCATATTATTTAACATTAACTTTTAAAAAGAAAGTTTTAAAAGAGGCACTACTTGAGTTAGGACCAACTTCAAAACTTATAAATGAGCTAGTTAAAGCCATGGAGACAACTCTAAAAAGCGATGAGGGTTATGATAAAGAGTTAAAAAGACTAGAGTATAAACTTCCACTATTTAATGCAACTCTAAAAGCTAACCATAAAATGCTACTAGGAAAAATAATAAACCTAAACAAAGAAGAGATAGCTTCGCTAGTTCCTGAAGCAACAATGGTTAGTACATACATGGAGATAAAAAAGCTAGTTCAAACAAAAGAGGCTTCTAAAAATAGCTTCGATATGGAGCCAGAAAAACTAGCAGAGATCCTAGAGCAGATAAAAAGAGGAAAAAACATCTCTGAAGTTGCAAAAACAAAGATGGCAAAATCAAACTTAAGACTTGTTGTTTCCATTGCAAAAAGATACACAAATAGAGGTTTACCATTTTTAGATCTCATACAAGAGGGTAACATTGGGCTTATGAAAGCAGTTGATAAGTTTGAGTATCAAAAAGGTTATAAATTTTCAACATATGCAACATGGTGGATCCGCCAAGCTATTAGTCGTGCTATCGCCGATCAAGCTAGAACTATTCGTATCCCGATTCACATGATAGAAACCATAAACCGCATCAATAAAATTATGCGAAAACATCTCCAAGAGCATGGGAAAGAGCCAGATGTTGAAACAATTGCAGCTGAAGTAGGTTTGAGTGCTGAAAAAGTTAAAAATGTTATAAAGATAACAAAAGAGCCAATAAGCCTAGAGGCTCCAATAGGCAATGAAGATGATGGAAGATTTGGTGATTTTATAGAAGATAAATCATCAATTAGCCCAAGTGAAGCTATATTAAAAGATGATCTAAGAGTTCAAATAGAACAAGTTTTAGAGCAGTTAAATGAGAGGGAAAAAGCTGTTATAAAACTTCGTTTTGGGATCATGGATGATGAGAGCGATAGAACACTAGAGGAGATTGGAAAAGAGCTAAATGTTACTCGCGAGAGAGTAAGGCAGATAGAATCTAGTGCCATTAAAAAGCTAAAACATCCAAAAATTGGTCGTAGGCTTAAAAATTATATGGAGGAGTAATAATATAATATTATCTTCAGTTGTATGCAACTATAATATTACTTGGATCAGATAAAAACAGATAAAAACTTAAGGGGTGGTTATGTTTTTTAGCAACAATAAAACTAGTGAACTTGAGCAAAAAAACTCAAAGTTAAACATAGAGGTAGAGTCTCTAAAAAAAGAGATAGAGTCTCTAAGGGGTGAGGTTTCGCAAAAAAATAGTGAGTTAGAAGCTATAAAAAGTAGCAACTCAAAAGACTGTAAAAATCCTATCTTGGTTGATTACCTCATAGATAGCTATACAGATGGAATGTCCTTTTTGCAAAGCACTATGGAGGAGAATCTAAAAATGCTCCACGATATAAATAGCATCAATGCTAAAACTGCTAAACGAACACAAACACTGCATGATCAAACCAGTGTGGTAGTTAGTTCTATAGATAACATTCAAAAAATGAGCGAAAATATTCAAAATGACACAACATCACTAAATAATAGTGTTATGTCAATTTCGCAGATCATCAATCTCATCAAGGATATAAGTGATCAAACAAATCTTTTAGCACTAAATGCAGCCATTGAAGCAGCTCGTGCGGGTGAACATGGAAGAGGTTTTGCTGTAGTTGCTGATGAGGTGCGTAAACTTGCAGAGAGAACACAAAAAGCAACTCAAGAAGTTGAGATAAACATTAGCGGATTAAAACAAACATCAAGCACAATGACTGAAGCTAGTGAGCAGTTTTACACACTCTCAAGCGAAGCTATAAAGGTGCTAGATGAGTTTAAAATAAACATAGATTTTGTTATAAAAAATACAAATGATATTTTAAACGATACCATAAATGTAACAAATGAGGTAAATGTAAGCAACGGTAAGATTGACCATATAAACCTAAAATTAAAAGGTTATAGAGCATCTTTTTATGGTGAAAATATAAACATAGAAGATGAGCATAGTTGTAGGTTTGGAAAATGGTTTGGTAGTGAGGTTGTAAAACTACTAGAGACAAAACAAGATGCCATAAAAAATATCTCTCATCATCATGAAATAGTTCACCAAGGGCTAAGAAAAGCTATAGAACTCTTCAAGCAAGATAAAAATTCAAGCGAAGCACTAAATGAGATAACAAAAGTTGAAAAGTCCTCTAAAGAGGGATTTGAAGTGCTTTTAAATGCTATAAGATCGGTTAGAAAGTAGTCTTAAAACTCGCATAAGAAGCCACTATGCCTACCAAAAGAGATGGTAGGTATATGGCTACATTTAAAACTTCATTATTGCTCAAAGCTATAAAACCTAAAATCAAAACAGCATAAGCACCTAGCCTAAATGGCGAAAAAGTGGCACTTGAATTTTTAGCAACATCTTTAAAATTTAGTAGTTTTATCTTCTTCTTTTCCTCTTTTATGAGTGCTTTAAAATCTTCAGTGCTAACATCTTCCTCATCAAAGCCATAAGGGTCTAAAACTTCATCAAAAGCATCTCTTTTTTCTTCAAACTCACCACTACCAAGCTTAGAGTCCACCATCTTAGAGTATGAGTAAATTGATGCCCCTATGATAAGATAGGCACTCAAAAAAGCAACTTGCAAGTTTATAAAAAACTCAAAACCAATGAGCCAAGTTAGTAAGATAAACGCTTCGCTAACTAAAAATATCTTAATATTTCTCATCTTCCTCATCATCTTTTAAGCTCTTTTTTATGGCATATCGTGGCTCTTTTGATAACTCTTCAAACTCTTTATATTGCTTTGAGTAGGCCTTATATACATTAGATATTGCAGCAGCTATGCCTATGAAAACACCAACAAAAAGTGTCCAATTTGCACCTGTATATTTTTTCAAAAGTAGCCCTATGCCAACCCCCATTACGATGGCAACAACTATAGATATGCCAAGTGAGAGATGATCAGCTGCTTCGATGAGCGGTTTATACTTTGGTTTCTCTTCATTGTTAGTGTTATTTTTCATCTACAATCGCCCTAAACACTCTTGAACTAGCTTTTATGGCATCTTCTATCATCTCATCGGTTGTAGTAGTTGAGATAAAGCCCGTTTCATACTGAGAACAAGCAAAGTAAAAGCCCTCATTTAGCATTTTAGAGTGAAATTGTGCAAAGATTTTATCATCTGAAGTTGTGGCATCTGCAAAGTTTTTTACCTCATTTTCATTAAAGAAAAAACCAAACATACTCCCTCTTGTATCAACTTGCATTGCAATGCCAACTTTTTTAGCTTCATTTTTCATACCCTCAACCAATCTAATAGCTCTTTTGTTAAGTGTCTCTATGATGTTTGGATAACTTTGAAGTTTTTTAATAGCCGCAAGTCCAGCCGCCATAGCAACAGGGTTTCCACTTAGTGTTCCAGCTTGATAGATAGGTCCCTCTGGTGAGAGTTTTGACATAATATCCGCTCTTCCGCCAAAACCACCAACAGGCATACCACCACCTATAACTTTACCAAAAGTTACCATATCTGGCTTCACACCAGTGATGGACTCAGCTCCATGAAGTGTTGCTCTAAAACCACTCATAACTTCATCAAAAATCAAAAGTGTTCCGTTTTTATCGCAAAGCTCTCTTAATTCGTGCAAAAACTCCTTATCTGCGGGAACTAAGCCCATATTTCCAGCTATTGGCTCTATGATGACACAAGCTATGTTTTTAGAGTCCTCAAAGCACTTTTTCACACTCTCTATGTTGTTATACTCGGCTAAAAGTGTATGTTTTGTAAAATCAGCAGGAACCCCTGGTGAGCTAGGATTTCCAAAAGTAGCAGCACCACTTCCAGCTTGAACTAAAAGTGAGTCGCTATGTCCGTGGTAACACCCTTTAAACTTAACTATATCATCACGAGATGTGTAACCTCTAGCAACCCTTATGGCACTCATAACAGCTTCAGTTCCGCTACTTACAAATCTAATCTTCTCAATAGAATCAAAAAGTGAGATAACACGAGATGCCAATTCGCTCTCTGCTAAAGTTGGAGCACCAAAACTAAGTCCATGTTTAATGGCTTCCATAACCGCATTCTCAATGCTCTCATCTCTATGTCCAAAAAGTAGTGGTCCCCAACTTTGAACAAAATCAACATACTCATTTCCATCAATATCAACAAGGTAGGCCCCCTTGCCCTCTTTTATGAAAACAGGGGTTCCACCAACACTTTTAAATGCTCTAACGGGTGAGTTTACTCCACCAGGTATCAATCTTTGTGCCTCATCAAATGCTTTTGCTGAATTTTCTCTTATCATTTTATAACCCTAAATAATTTTTAATATTATAACCTAAGATGGTATAATTAGCCAAAAAGTGAGCCTTGCTTGAATAGAACCTATTTTTCTTTGTTTGTAGCCATACTTATACACCTACTTTTGGCTATGTTTATATATATAGTCACTCTTTTAACACCTCAAAAACAAGAGCAAAAACCACAAGAAGATAGAGTTAAAATCTCATTAAAAGAGTATGTACCACCAAAAAAACAAGAGCAAAAAGTGCCACTTCAAACCCAACCCATAGAGATAGCTCCGCCAATGCCTAAAGGTTCACAACTAAAAACACTAACTCCAAAAGCACAACCACTAGATAGTAAAAAACCTATAAAGCTAGATGAGAAAAAAACTCCATCAAAAAAGGTTGAGCTAAATAAAGCACCAACTCCTATAAAACCGCCAAAACAAGAGCCAAAATTTGAACCATTACCTCCTCAAAAACCACTTATTGAGCTCCCAAAAAAAGAGAAAAAACCTCAAGATGAGTACTCGTGGCTTAGTGAAGATAGATCTAGCGAGGAACCACAAAAACAAGAGCAAAGTGGTAGCAATACAAACAGCATAAACTCAAACATAAAAGAGCTATATGGTGATGAGTTTGGCAAACTCTCAAGTGAACAACAAAAATATATCATAGACAATCAAGAGATTATGAGGCGAATTACACAAGAGGTACTAAATAGAGTCGCAGATGTCAATTTAAGAGGTAGCAACCTAAGCAAAAATAGCATAAATGTTATAGAGTTTTATCTGCATCCAAATGGCGATATGAGCGACTTTAGATTTTTGAAAAAGAGTGGCTACTATGAACTAGATAGAACCACTCAAGAGACCATTGAGTTTGCCTACTCAAGGTACCCAAGACCAAAAGAGAAAACACTCATCCGCTACAATGTTTACTATAGATTTTACTAAAAACTATAAGCAACAACAGCTCGGTAGTGGTTTTGTCTTCTTTGTTTTACTCCATTAGCCAAAAGCCCATCATACTCACTAACTCTTTGTGAGTTAAAAACTCTCAAAAGTAGCTCTTTTGTTGGTTTATAATTTAGCCCAATATCTAACTCATAAGCAGATCTATTTGCTCTTAATACTCCAACCTTTGTATCTGATTTGCTATAGTGTGCATAATCAACTAAAAGTTTTAGGTTTTTTAAAAGCATATACTCGCCTCCTACTCCATAAGCTTCAACACCATCTCTATAAGCATTTCTTGAAAAAATTGTGCTTGTATAGGCAGGATCAGCTCCCCAAGCATTGAAAAAACCATCATTTACAGAGCTATCTTTTGACTCATTTGCCGCTAGATACAAACTCCAATCTTTGCTTCCAAAAGTGATTTTAGCTCCATACAGTGTGAAATCTTTTTGCCCGGCCAAGGCAGCTGATGTATCTTTTTGTTTGAGATACTGGGCATTTAGTTTTACAAAAAGATCATCTACTAAAGGCATTTTACAACCTAGTTCACTATAATAATCATTTACAATTTTATCTGAATGATACACCCAAAAAGAGGCATCAAAGTTTTTTATGCCACTATAGCTAAGCCCCGCAAAACTTCTACCATTGGTTCTAGTAACTCCCGCTGCTTCGCCCATATTGTAAAAATATGACTGCTCTTTTTTTGCATCTGGTTTATTAACATTAAAAGGTCCTATGGCTCCACCTGTTGTACCGCCCTCACCTATTAGTCCAAAGTCAGTCGCGGCTCTAGCTCCAAAAGAGATCTTAGAGATGTGTCCGATGTTTAACTCTAAGCCATCAAAAGGTTTTAATATTAATTGATATGCTTCGTAAAAATTGGGTGTTAATGAAGCTTGAATCTTTGTAAGTGGAGTATCTAGTTCACCGCGGCCAAGCCTAATGTCGGCATATTTGCTTTTATAATCAACCTTAAGAGTTCCTAAAACACTCTTAGTCCCGCCACCATATTTTGAAACCAAGCCACCTGCATATTTTTTATTGTGTTTTGAGTCCCAATCGGTTAAACCTGCATCACCATTTGCATAAAAACCTAGATCAACCTTAAGATTATCTACAAAAAGATCAGGCGAAACATAGCCAACATTTACAAGGTACCCGCTCCCTTGTGCTGGAGCATAGTTGTTGCTTTTATCATGCAACACACTCATAAACTTTAAACCAAACTTTGGTATGCCAAAATCCTCTGCATATAGTGATGAGCCAAAAAGTAAAAAACTTGCCACAATTGCTGAACTTATTTTCATCATTTCCCCTTTTATGCGGATATTATAGTATAATTTTTTTATGAAAATCTTGGTTAGTGCACTTGAACATTCCGCAAATATTCATCTAAAATCTCTAAAAAATGAGCTTGGCGATGAAGCTGGGCTCTTTGGCATCTTTGATTCATCGCTTGGAGATAGCATTGTAGATCTGCAAGAACTCGCAATCATGGGCTTTGTAGATGCCATAAAAAAACTAAGGTACTTTTTTAAACTAGCAGATGAGATGGTTCATTTAGCTAAAGATGCCGATAAAGTTTTACTTATAGACTCATCGGGTTTTAACCTTCCACTAGCAAAAAAGATAAGAAAAAAATACCCACAAAAACAGATCATCTACTACATATTGCCACAAGCTTGGGCTTGGAAAAGATCTCGCATAGCAGTTTTAGAAAAAACCATAACAAAACTTTGCTCCATACTTCCATTTGAGAGAGATTACTACTCAAAAAATGCTCCCATAGAGTATGTTGGGCACCCGCTTTTAGACCAGATAAAAGAGTACAAAACTACCATAAACAAAGAGGTAAAAAATGTGCTTTTTATGCCAGGGAGCAGAAAAGCGGAGATAAGCAAACTAATGCCCATCTTTATAGAGCTACAAAAACACCTAAAATGTGAAGCTACTCTTGTTGTGCCAAAACATTTTACAAAAGCCAACATAAAAAAAATTTATGGTAATATCACGAACTTTAAAATATCAACCGATGCACATAGTTCACTGCTAGAGGCCGATTTTGCTTTTATATGTAGTGGTACAGCAACTCTTGAAGCTTCACTTATAGGAACTCCTTTTGTGCTTAGTTATGTTGCTAAAAATTTTGACTATTTTATAGCAAAAACATTGGTTAAACTTGAGTTTATAGGACTTGCAAACATTATGTTTAGTAAGTTTAGCGATCACTCTATGCACTTAGAGCTTATACAAGATGATGTAAATGTAAATAATCTGCTAAATGCCTTTTACACGGTAAATAGAGATGCTTTTTTGAGAGATTCAAAACTTCTAAGAGAGTACCTAAGTCATGGTAGCTCAAAAAGAGTTGCACAAATCATAATGGAGTAAATATGAAGATAAATTTTATAGACTTACAAGCACAATATAACACCTATAAAGAACAGATCGACAAAGAGGTTTTAGAGGTGATGTCAAGTGCGGCATTTATAGGCGGAGAGAAGTTAGCTAACTTTGAGAAAAATCTTAGTTTATATACAGGTGCAAAGCACTCCATTGGTTGTAGCAGCGGTACAGATGCTCTACTTTTGGCACTTATGGCACTTGATATTAAAGCTGGTGATGAGATCATAACCACTCCTTTTACATTTATAGCTACCGCCGAAGTTATCGCACTACTTGGAGCTACGAGTGTTTTTGTGGACATTGATGAGAAAACCTACAATATAGACCCAAGCAAAATAGAAGATGCCATAACAGAGCGAACAAAAGCGATCATACCTGTTTCGCTATATGGACAGTGTGCCGATATGGACACCATCAATGAGATAGCAACAAGAAGAAACATTGTAGTCATAGAAGACGCTTGTCAGAGTTTTGGTGCCACATATAAAGGCAAAAAGTCATGCAACCTCTCAACCATAGCTTGTACTAGCTTTTTTCCATCAAAACCACTTGGTGCTTATGGCGATGGCGGGGCGATATTTACAAGTGATGATGAACTAGCCGCGAAGATAAAAATGCTACTAAATCATGGGCAAAATGAGAGATACAAACACAAATATATAGGCATAAATGGAAGACTAGATGCCATTCAAGCGGCCGTTTTAAATGTCAAGTTAAAACACATAGATACTGAGATAAAAGATAGAGACTTCATAGGAAGCAGATATAGCGACCTACTAAGTGGGTGTGATGTCATAACTCCTTACATAGAAGATGGCAACACAAGCGTGTATGCTCAATACTCCATAAGGGTAAAAAACAGAGATGAGTTTATACAAAAACTAAGCACAAAAGAGGTGCCAACCGCCATACACTACCCTTTGCCACTTCACCTTCAAGAGGCATTTTTGTACCTTGGTTACCACAAGGGAGATTTTCCTATAAGCGAAATGGTAGCAAATGAGATAGTATCACTTCCTATGAGTGCTTTTTTAAGCGAAGCCCATCAAGATTATATCATCGAGGCGATAAAAGGTGAGTAGTTTAAATGTAGCCATCGTAGGGCTTGGTATAATGGGTAAAAACCACTACAACACTCTAAAAAACATAGAAAATGTAACCATAAAAGCACTTTGTGATGTTGTTAAAAATGGCGAGTTTGGCGAAAAGTTTTACACTGATGTTGATGATATGTTAGCAAATGAAAAGCTAGATGCCATCATCATAGCAACCCCAACATTTTTACACAAAGATGTAGCTCTAAAGTGCATAGCAAAAGGTGTAGATATATTCATAGAAAAGCCCGTAGCTTCAAGTGTTAGTGAGGCAAATGAGATACTTCAAGTCACAAAAGCCGCAAACACAAAATGTGCCATAGGACATATAGAGAGATTTAACCCAGCCATCATAGCACTATGTTGTGAACTTGAGGATTATGAGATACTTAGCATTAGCATTCATAGAGATGCACCGTTTCCAACTCGCATCGCAGATGTTGGCATACTAACTGATCTATCGGTTCACGATAGCGACTTAGTTAGATTTATATCTAAAAAAGAGATCTTAAGCCAAGCTGTTTTTAGCTCAAGAAAGATCCACCCATCACATGAAGATAATGCTAAGCTAGTCTTTAAACTAGAAGATGAGATAGTAGCCGACATTAGCACATCGTGGCTAAGTCCCATAAGAAAAAGAGAGGTGATGGTTAGCGCTAGGCTAGATGAGAGTAGCAAGATAAAATATTTCAAAGCAGATCTGCTAAACCAAACCCTGCTTGAAAAAGTCAATGTAAACCCAACCACATACATAACTAAAGAGTGTTTTGTAAAACGCACAAATGCCCTAGAGAGCGAACTAAGAGAGTTTATAGAGTTTGTAAAAAATGGCAACCAAGGCTCACTAGCAACCATAGAAGATAGCATCATAACACTAAACATCGCAGGTCAAAAATGAACATACATCCAAGCACAACCATAGAAAATGGAGCCATCATAGCAGATGATGTAACCATAGGTCCCTTTTGTTTTATAGGCAAAGATGTAAGCATAATGAGTGGCACAAAAATAGAAGCAAATGTTATCTTAAAAGGTAATGTTAGCATACAAAATAGTGTTAGAATTTTTAGCTTTGCAACCATCGGTAGAGATGGCTTAAATGTCGATATTGACTCAAACACACATATAAGAGAATTTGTGCAAATTGGCACTCAAGATGGCAACAAAGAGGATATCATCATAGGTGCAAACAACTTCATAATGGGCTATGTGCAGATAATGGATGGGGTTAAACTTGGTGAATCTTGTATTGTCACAAATGCGGTTAGACTTATGCAAAATGTAACCTGCGAAGAAAAAGTCATACTAGGCGGACTTAGCAGTATAAATGAGGGTGTTACAATAGGTAGCGGTGTTATGGTTGGTGGTGCTAGTGTTGTGATGAGTGATATGCCACCTTTTATGCTAGTAGAGGGCAACAAGGCTACTATAAAAGGTTTAAATGCTGTAGGGCTTAGAAGAAGACTTGAAAATCGTGGCGATATTGAAGATATAAAGAGTGTTTTTAAGAAAATCTTAGGAAAAAATGCAGATAAAATCTTGGCAAAAGAGCTATCTGAATCTAACCCAAATGAGTTTATAAAAAGACTCGCCTCTTTTGTCGCAACTGCAAATATATAAAACTAAAAGAGCTTTTTCAAAAGGGTTTTTATCCAAGAGCTATCAACATCGCCTCTATAGTCCATAAAAACCTCTTTTAGCTTGGTCTCATTTTGGTAAAGCCCAAGAAGCAACATCCCATCAAACTGAGTGTTTGATGTTGATTTTATGAGTCCGTTATTGCAACTATTTGCATATTTTCGGTTTTCCATTGAGATTTTAAACTCCGATGGAGCCACTACAAAACCATTCTTGCTAAGAGTCTCTTTTAGAAGCATTGAGCTAAGTGGGTCAGTATTTACTATCTCTAAAGTTTTTGTGCTAAGCTTTACATCTTTATAAACAATACTATGCACTGGCGAATCACACCCACTAAAAAGTAGTAAAAAAAGCAGTAAAAAAGCTTTAAAATGTTTCATATTTTACTCTATAGTTATGCTTTTACTATCTCCAAAAAGTGGCTTTAGGAGCTCTTTGTCGCTTAGTTCAAGCTTCGCGGCAATGTTTGGATTTATGGCGAAACTAACCCAAGTTGATTTTACTATGTCGCCTTTTTGAAGGTTAGCGATATTGTAAGTTACATTTTTGCTTTGGTTTGCCTTTAGGTTAAGATTTACCTTGTAAGCCCTTGCATTTGCTGGAATGGTAGGGTTTTTTTGCTCATCTTCTAGTATCATCACAAAAGTTGCATTTTTATCTTCAAGCGGAGTTTCGCTAAAGTTGCTCCAGATTATATTTTCACCCCTAGTAACTGTAGTTTTTACAAACTTTAGCCTCATAGGCTGAGTGATGATGCTATGACCCATATTATTTTTTATGC
>JACDJA010001328.1_pt1 | contig 21156 bp, 17 predicted proteins | sample 7449241 | NCBI WGS metagenome assembly JACDJA01 (sample SAMN14253289, study PRJNA609438) | sludge metagenome | isolation source: initial anaerobic sludge | collected 2018-12-20 | reverse complement strand
ATCAGCCGGGCCCGGGCCGCATCGCGATCGCCATCGGGTCGTCCGCATCGGCCAGCAGTTGTCGATGGATGCGCTCCAGTTCGGCCAGCAATTGCTCGCGGGCTTCGGCGGCGAACGGATTCTCCCGCTGGATCGCGCCGAACAGATGGCCGGCGTCACCGCGCACGGCCGCCAGCATGTGCTTCATGCCCTGGAACGAAGGCGGTGCCATCGGCATGCCGTCGTCCACGCCGATGTCGATCAGCCCCTTGGCGATGAAAAACGCCAGCACATGGGTGCGGGCCATGGCGCGGTCGTGGCTCTCGGGGTCCTGGTCGATCACCTCGCAGCCGAGGTCGGCGAACAGGGTGCGCGTGCGCGCGGCCGCTTGCGGATGGTCCGCGGCGGCACAGATCACCGTGCGCCGCGGTTGTTCGCCACGGGCCAGGCTGAGCGGGCCGAACAGCGGATGCGTGCCAACGTGCGGGATCGCGCTGCCCAGCAGTTCCGCCATCGCCTCGCACGGGTGCAGCTTGACGCTGCCCACGTCGAACACGATCTGCCCGGCATGCAGCAGCGGGCGCGCCTGGTGCAGGGCCTCGCGCATGTGCGGCACCGGCATCGCCAGCACCACCCATGATGCGCCGTCGAGTGCGGCATGCAGGCTCGGTGCCGCCAGTGCAGGTGGAACCCGGGCGTACGGATCGTGCACCCGCACGTCGTGACCGCCCTGCACCAGCAAGCTGGTGAATGCCTCGCCGAACCGGCCGTAGCCGAGCACCGCGAAATGCATGGGCCGATCGCGGTGAGGCACCGGCGGGTGCGCGATGTCGGCCGCCGGCGGCGCCGGATTCATGGCGTGGCGCCGGTGGTGTCAAGCAGGGCGTGCACCCGTCGGCCAAGGAATTCGAAGTAGCGGTCGATGTAGTTGATGCCGTTCTCGTGGTCGATCAGGAACGGGTTCATCAAGGTGTGGCGCAGGATCATCAGGCGATCCTCCTCCGGATCGAGGTTGCCGGTGTCCAGGCCCAGCGCGCCGAAGATGCGCGTGGTCTGTTCGGGGCCGAGCATGTCCGGGCGCAGTGTCGTCACCGAACCGAAGAACTCCTTCGTCTGCAACGGCTGGTGCGGGTCGCTGCGCAAGGTGTCGTGCAACTTGCGCGCGAAGGCGTTGGCTACCGCCACCGAGGCATTGCCGCGTGGGTTCAGCGCCAGGCAGACCAGGTTGCTGTCCGGCGCGAACGGCACCAGCGCCTGCACGCAATCGACCAGCTCCAGGGCGAAGCGCTGCGCCCGGGCGTGGAAGAATTCGGCCGCGCGTACCGTGGCCCGCGGCAAACGGCCGAAATGAGCATGATCGAGCGGCAGCACCTTGTGGGTGACGTAGACCGCCGCCGCGGCGGCACCGGACTTGGAGCCTTCCGGGATGAACTGGCCCAGGCTGCGGTAGCGCACCAGATAGTCCTTTGGCGTGCCGCCATGGAACACGTAGTCGGCGCGCTCGGCCAGCAGGGCCATCGCGCGATGGTCGCGACAGATGAAAGCGCCGCTGCCGTACGGCAGGTAGCCGAGCTTGTGCGGATCGACGGTGACCGAATCGGTGTCGCCCAGTGCGGCAAACGCAGCGTGCACGGCCGGGGTGGGAAACTGCATGTAGTCGACCGCCACCTCCTCGCGCGAACGCAGCGAGCCATCCTCGTTGCGGAACAGCGTGGCCAGGTAGCCGCCCCAGGCGGCATCCACGTGCACGGCAAAATCCAGCCCGCGCCGGCGTGAGTCGTGGCGCGCGGCGAGCACGGCATCGATCGGGTCGATGGTGCCGTACTCGGTACCACCGAGCACGGCCACGCACATCAGCACGCCTTGTTGCTCGCGCGCGCAGCGTTCTAGCCTCTCGTGCAGCGCGGTGGGCTCCAGTCGCATGCCCTCGGTGGGCAGCAGTTCCAGCTGATTGCGGCCCAGGCCGAGCAGTTTCAGTCCCTTGCTCCACGAGTAGTGGGCGGTGATCGGTGCCAGCACCAGCGGCACCTTCAGCGTCGGGTGCGCGGCGAAAAAGTCGGCCAGGCCGCGCTGCTCGATCCGCTCACGCTCGACCCGCTGCAGCCAGCGGCTGCGTTCGGCCGCTGGTTGCGCAGCCAGCCAGGCTTGCCAGGACGCCAGCAGGGCGATGCCGTCGGCCGGCGCCAGGTTGAACGCGCTCCAGTCGTCCGGCGGCAAGTCGAGATCGGGCACCTGCGCCGCGCGCACGGCCACCGGGAAAGCCTTCAGCGCCAGCGCCAGCCGCAACGCCTGGTAGTTGGCCAGGGTGCCGCCGGAGGTGAGGTGGCCGAACGCGCAGGCATCCTGTGCCGGGTCGTGCGGATAGCCCAGCATGCGCGCCAGCTGCAGCCCGACCTGCACCTCCAGGTCGACCGTGACCGGTGCGGCGTCCTCACTGACATTGTTGGGGTTGTAGGGCAGGGTGAGGATCTGCGCGGCCAGCCCGGGCAGCAGCAAATCGGACGCCATGTGGCCGATGTAGCGCGGACTGTGGAACGGCACCGATTTCTTCAGCGCGGCGGAAAGCTGGTGCAGTTCGCGCCGCATGCGCGATTCGAAGGCCAGGTAGTCCGGATGATGCGCGGAAGCGGTGCCGATCGCCGGCGGATCTTCCGGATGGAAGTTGCGCCGCCAGTACACATGGTCACGCAGGAACTCGACCAGCAGCTTTTCCAGCAACCCGTCGTTTTCACCGTAGGGGCCCAGGAAGCAGGCATCCAGGGTGTGGTCGCGTGGTTCGATCACGGGAAATGGTTGTGCCGCAGTCATGCCGTCCATCCGTACAGCCAGCCCAGCGGGTGATGCATGCGGGCCACGCCCAGCATGTACAGATAGGTCACCACGGCGGCCACATAGAAGCCCAGTCGGGCCCGCGGCGTGCGCACGCGTTTCATGGCCAGCATCGCCAGCACCACATAGGCTACCAGCAACAGCAGCTTGAGGGTCAGCCAGCCGTTGGCGAACATCGCGCCGGGCAGAATGCCCAACAGCATCAGCGCGGCGGTGAGCAAGGTGGTGTCGATCGCGTAGCTGAGCAGGCGCACCGGCGTGTGTTGCGCGATGCCGGTGTATCCGACCTGCATGGCCAGGCCACGCAGGGCGAACAGCAGGCCGCTGGCCAGCACGCAGGCGACATGCACCCATTTGATCTGTGGATAGAACTCGATCATGTCGACACCCGGTTGGTGAGGCGAACGTACGGTTCGCGCGATGCTGGGGTTGGGCGACACGGCGGGTGCCGTCGCCGCAAGCCCGGATGATCAGGGTACGCCATCCGGCGTGCCCTGATGTGTATCATCCCGCAGGAAAGTCAGGCCCTTTCCGGGGCCGCCTGCGGCAGCGTGTCGCAGGCGGCGTGGCGCCGCCGGAGCGGCAACCACAGCGAAGCCACGAACGCCGTGATCACCAGCGCACCGATCGCGAACAAAGTGTCGCCGGGCACGCGCATCCACACCAGCATGTGCACGATCGGCTGATCCATGAACTCGGCCGAGCGGGCGAACCAGTAACCGTGGTCGAGTACCGCCTTCAATTGCAGGATGCCCAGTGGCAACAGGGTCAGCACGGCCATCAGCGACAGGCCGATATTGAGCAGCCAGAATGCGCTGCGCAGCCAGCTGTCGCGCCATTCCGCCTCCGGTTTGATGCCACGCAGGCAGAACAGCATCAGCCCCAGGCCGAGCATGCCGTATACGCCGAACAGGGCAGTGTGGCCGTGCGTGGCGGTGAGGTTCAGGCCTTGCATGTAATACAGCGCGATCGGCGTGTTGACCAGGAAGCCGAGCAGGCCGGCACCGACCAGGTTCCAGAAGCTCACGGCCACGAAGAACATGATCGGCCAGCGGTAGCGGGCCATCCACGGCGCGGCATGCTGCTTCTTCCAGGTGTCGTAGGCTTCCATCCCGATCAGGGCCAGCGGCACCACTTCCAGCGCCGAGAAGCTGGCGCCCAGCGCGATCACCGCCGTGGTGGTGCCGCTGAAATACAGATGGTGCAAGGTGCCCAACACGCCGCCGGCCATGAACACGATGGTGGCGAACAACACATTGACGGTGGCGGAGGTCACGCGCAACAGGCCGAGGCGGACGAACAGGTAGCTGATCACCGCCGTGGCGAACACTTCGAAGAAGCCTTCCACCCACAGGTGCACCACCCACCAGCGCCAGTATTCGACCATCGCGATATGCGTGTGCTCACCCCACATCAGGCCGGCGCCGTAGAGCAGGCCGATGGCCACGGTGGACAGGAACAGCAGGCCCACGATCGAGGCGCCTTCCTTGTTGCGGCTCATCGCCGGCCACAGCGCCCGGCCAACCAGGAACAGCCACAACATCAGTCCGATGAACAGGAAGATCTGCCAGAAGCGACCCAGGTCGGTGTATTCCCAACCCTGGTGGCCGAACCAGAAGTTGAACTCCAGGCCCATCTTGTCCATCACCGCGAGCCACTGGCCGGCGAACGAGCCGACCACGATGAGCAGCAGGCACACCCACAGGAAGTTCACGCCCAGGCGCTGGTATCTTGGTTCATGCCCGGAGATCAGCGGCGCGATGTACAAGCCGGTGGCCAGCCACGCGGTGGCGATCCACAGCACCGCCAGTTCGGTATGCCAGGTGCGGGTGAGGCTGTACGGAAGATAGTTGGCGATCGCGAAACCGTAGGCTTCCTGGCCTTCCACCTGGTAGTGCGCCGTGGTGGCACCCAGCAGGATCTGCGCCAGGAACAGGCCCAATACGGTCCAGAAGTACTTGCCGGTGGCCTTCATCGAAGGCGTGGCCTTGAACTCGGTCAGCGGGTCGCGTGCGGGAATCGGCGGCAGCGGTTCATGGTTTACCTGGTGGGCGTGATGCCAGCCGAGCAGGCCGATGCCGAAGATCATGAACAGGACGCTGAAGATCGACCACATGAAGTTGGTCGAGGTCGGTGCGTTGCCGGCCAGCGGCTCGTAGGGCCAGTTCTGGGTGTAGCTCATCGCCTCGTCCGGGCGTTGCGTGGCTGCGGCCCAGCTGGTCCACCAGAAGAACGCGGTCACCGCACGGCGATGGTCCTTGTCGGCCACGGTGTTCTCGCGCATGGCATAGGTTTCGCGCAGCGCATGCGTGGCCGGATCGTTGCCGAACAGGCTGATGTAGTGCGAGGCGACCGCTTCCATCGCGTGGCCGCGCAAGTTCGACACGGTGATGGTGCCGGTGGCCGGGTCGTAGGTGTTGTCGCGCAGCTCGGACAGGATCCGCGCCTTCAGCGCTGCTTGCTGTTGCGCATCGAGCGACTCGTACGGGCCCAGCCCTTCGTCGCGCGCGAGCAGGTCCAGCATGGCCAGGCTTTCGCGGTGCAGCCAGTCTGCGCTCCAGTCTGGTGCCAGCAATGCTCCGTGGCCCCAGATCGAACCCAGCTGCTGGCCGCCGACGCTTTGCCAGACCTGTCGGCCCGTTTCCATGTCCGCCTTGGTGTACAGCGTCTGGCCGTCGCTGGTGACGACGGCGGTGGGTAATGGCGGGGCCTGCTGGTGGACGACGCTGCCGATCCACAGCAGCACGCCAAAGGACGCGACCAGCAAGGTCGCCAGTCCCAGCCAGAGTTTACGGGTACTACTCATTGCGCATCTCCTGAAAGGTGCGCGCATGCTCGGTGACGCCGGAGTCGTAGACTTTGATGCAGGTCAAATGATCATCTGGCCGGCCTGCGCGAATTGTCGCGGTGATCCGGCGGCGGATTCAGGTGCGGCAAGAACGGTTTGGTGGTGCAGGGAATGCACTGCATCGTCGGCGCGGCAAGCGGCATTTCCCAAGGCGCGCCGAGCAGGATTGCGCAGGCGTACGGGATCGTCCGTCGGCGCCTGCGTGGATGTGCTTCAGGGGTTGGCAGCACACCCCGGGCAAGCCGGATCGCGCGACAACCGGGTCTTGTGGAAACGCATGTCCAGCGCGTCGAAGCTCAACAGCTGGCCGATCAAGGGTTCGCCCAGGCCGAGTATCAGCTTCAGCGCCTCGGTGGCCTGCAAGAGGCCGACCATGCCGGGCAGCACGCCAAGCACGCCCGCTTCGCTGCAATTGGGCGCGTCGGCGGCGGCCGGGGCGGCGGGAAACAGGCAGCGGTAGCACGGTGAATCCTCGCGCCGCGGGTCAAACACGCTGAGCTGTCCGCTGAAGCGCTCGACAGCGCCGTAGATCATCGGGATCCTCAAGCGCCGCGAGGCGGCCGCCAGCAGGTAGCGGGTGGGGAAGTTGTCCGCCCCGTCGATGATCAGGTCATGGCCGGTCAGCAGGCGTTCCGCATTGCCGGCATCGAGGCGTTCGGTGTGCATCTGGATGCGGACGCGCGGATTGAGCGCGTGCAGTGCGATCCGTGCCGATTCGGTCTTGGACATGCCGACGCGCGCATCGGCGTGGATGACCTGCCGGTGCAGGTTGGAGCGTTCGACCTTGTCGTCGTCGATCAGGGTCAGCCGGCCGACTCCGGCGGCGGCCAGATACAGCGCCGCCGGTGCGCCGAGCCCGCCGGCGCCGAGTATCGCCACGCTGGCGGCGGCCAGTGCGGCCTGCCCTTTCTCGCCCACCTGCGGAAGTCGCAATTGGCGCATGTAGCGTTCGGTGGCGTCCGTGTCGAGCGTGCTGGTCGTGACCGGGAGACCTTCGGCCTTCCAGCGGTCAAACCCGCCAGCGATCGAACTCACCTGGCGGTAGCCCAGGCGCTGCAAGGACTCGGCGGCGAGCAGCGAGCGCTGCCCCTGGCCGCACAGCAGCACGATCGGATGGTCGCGGTCGGCCTGCAACTGCTCGATGCGCAGTTCGAGGAAACCGCGGGAAAGTCCAAGCGCGTTGGCCGCCGTACCGGCAGCGCGTTCGGCATCGTCGCGAATATCGATCAGCAAGGCGCCATCGACCTGGCGTGCCAGGGCTTCGGCGGGAGACAGCTCGGGCACGATCCGGCGCAACTGGGCCAGCCAGGAGTTGCAGTTCAGGGGAGCTCTCATGTGGGCAGTTTATGGGATGTACGCCTGTCGTGGCACCGACCCGTGCGTACGCCCCCGGGGCAGCGGGATGAGCAGCCGTCGGGTACGCCCGGTCGGGGCATCAGTAGAACTGCAGCACGTTCCCTTCGCGGTCGAATGCGGCGAACTCGGCCACACGCCCCTCGTTGATCGCATTGACCATGAAGCGCAGCGGCTGCGCGGCCTCGTCCGTGGACGGCGCGACGCCGGCACGACCGGACAGGCTGGCGACAAACACGATGTCCCAGGGCAGGCCGGCGGTTTCCGATTCCTCCACCAGGGCGGCAAAGCTGGCGACCTCCTCCGGCGCCTTGTCCACGCACATGCTGGGCGCGAGGTTGCCGCCTTCGCCCGCCTGCGCGCGCGCGCGCTGGGCCTCGGTGGCCGCCTCCGGCAACTCGATCCGGACAAAGGTGAACAGCAATCGCTGCGGCTGCGGCTGCTGGCGACTGGCGTCCAGCAAATCTTGAAAGTTGGCCAGAGTCATCGCTCTTCGAACGCAATCCAGTGGGATGGTCCGGTGGAAATTACCACGTGGCCCCGCTCCCTGTGTGCATGGTCGTGACAACGTGCCACACCCGCGGTTGATGTCGATCAATTGTGTGGACATGTTCGCAGGTTTAGTCTGGCGTCGGTTGTGTGCACCCGGCTGGGCGGTTCCGCACCCGGGTACCTTGGGCGCGAGTTGTGGCACGATGGGAGTATCCGGGAGCCATCCGGTTTTCGAGTGGATGTGGAGCGGCGATGCGGGTTCTGGTGGATCATCACGGGCGTTCTTTTCCCTGGTTGCGGCTGGCGTCGACCGAAGCACCCGACTGCCGCCGCGCCTGTCCGGTGACCCGGGCATCCCGCGGCGGCGGTCGTTGCCGTCCGACGACCACCACGGTGCCCTGGTCGCACGCATTGCCACCCGCTTGGGCCTGAGGGCCGGCGGTCGCGGCTTCACCAGGGCCTGACCGGAATCACCCCGCACCTGGCTTCGATTGGAGGATGAACATGCCCGTTACCACGGACCACCCGGCCGCTTTCCACATGGCCGATATCCGCGCCAAGCGGCCGACCCGCCGCCGGGCCGTGGCCGTGGGCGAATTGCAGGCCGGCCCGGTGGCCTACCCATTGATCGTCGAACGTCGTCTGCCCAAGGGTGACGCGCTGGTGATGGCCGAAGTGGCCGGGTTGCAGGGGGCCAAACAGGCTTCGGCACTGATGCCGTTGTGCCATCCGCTGCCGCTGGAACTGGTACGCGTGCGTTGCGAACCGGTGGCCGAGCGGCTGGCGATCCGGGTCTACTGCGAGGTGGCCACCGAGGCGCGCACCGGGGTGGAGATGGAAGCGCTGGCCGGGGTCAGCGCAGCCGTGCTGACGCTGTACGACCTCAGCAAGCCGGTCGAGCCGGCATTGGGCATCGGCGGCATCCGGCTGCTGTTCAAGGAGGGCGGCAAGAGTGGGCTGTGGCGACACCCCGAGGGTATGAGCGAGGCGGAATGCGCGTATTACCGGCCGCGCGACGTCGCACGCCTGGATGAGGTGCCGTGCGCGGTGATCACCCTCAGCGATCGTGCCCATGCCGGCACTTACGTGGATCGCTCCGGTCCGCTGCTGGTGGATCGCCTCGAGGCGCTGGGCGCACGGGTGGACCAGGTCGAGCTGCTGCCCGACGGCATGGAGCCGCTGGCCACGCGGTTGCGTGCGCTGGCGGACGCAGGAGTCCGCCTGTGTCTGTGCACCGGCGGCACCGGGCTGGGCTCGCGCGATGTCACTCCCGAAGCCTTGATCCAGGTCGCCGACCGGCGTATCACCGGCCTGGCCGAAATGTTCCGCAGCGAAAGCGCCCGCCACACCCCGCTGGCCTGGCTGAGCCGGGCCGAGGTGGTGCAGGTCGGACGCATGCTGGTGTTCGCGCTGCCGGGCAGCCCGCGCGCCGCGCAGCAGGGCATCGACATCCTGGCACCGTTGCTGGCGCATGCGCTGGCGATGATCGACGGGGAGGCCCACCCTTGATCGGCTACTACGATGCGCTGGCGATCATTCTCGAGCGGTCGCAGCGGCTGGCGACCCGGCGCTGTCCGTCGCTGCAGGCGCTCGGACAGATTTTGGCCCGGCCGGTGGTCAGTCCGGCCGACCTGCCGCCGTTCGACAACACCGCGATGGATGGTTTCGCGCTGTACGCCGGCGACGCGCGGCTGCCGGCCGGGAGCGAATACGCGGTGATGGGAGCGCAGGCTGCCGGCGACGACCTGGCGCAGGCCGATGGTGGCGCCTGGGAAATCATGACCGGTGCGCGCATGCCGGTCGGCATGGATGCGGTGGTACCGGTGGAACAGGTCGAGATCACCCGGCACGACGCCAGCGGTCGCCCGCTGAATGTCCGGTTGGGGGTGGAGGTCGTGGCCGGGCAGCATGTGCGTCGCGCCGGCGGGGACGTGCCGCGCGATGCCGAGGTGATCGCCGCGGGCGAACTGCTGCAGGCCCAGCACCTGGCACTGCTGGCCGCGCTGGGGGTCGCCGAGGTGGAGGTGATGCGCCGCCCCCGGGTGGCGCTGATCTGTACCGGCCGCGAGCTGGTGGATGATCCCGCGCAAGCGCTGCAGTCGGGACAGATCCGCAACAGCAACGGACCTTTCCTGGCTGCCCGCATCGCCCTGGCCGGCGCCGAGCTGGTGTACCAGCAGACGACAGATGACGAGCCGGCGGCATTCGTGCAGGCGGTGGAGCACGCGCGCCGTATGGGCGCAGACGTGGTGTTGAGCACCGGCGCGGTCTCGATGGGACGCCACGACTTCGTGCCGGAGGCATTGCGCGGACTGGGTGCCGAAGTGCATTTTCACAAAGTGCGGATTCGTCCGGGCAAGCCACTGCTTTTTGCGAGCCTGCCCGGTGGTACCCTGTGCTTCGGGCTGCCGGGCAACCCGGCATCCAGCGCGGTGGGCCTGCGTTTCTTCGTGGAACCCGCGCTGCGCGGCATGCTTGGCCTGCCGCTGGAGCAGCCCTTGCGGTTGCCGCTGCGCGAGCGCTTCGACAAACGCGTCCCGTTGCGATGCTTTCTCAAGGGCAGGGTGTCGCTGGCCGGGGACGGTCAGTTGTACGCTAAAGTATTGCCGGGACAGGAGTCGTTCCGGATCCGGCCGTTGCTCGATGCCAATGCCTGGATCGTGGCAACCGAGGACGCCGACGGTTGTGATGCCGGCAGCCTGGTCGATGTGTACGGGCTGGGGCATCTGCAGCCACCGATGATCGGGAGTGTGGCATGAAGATCGAGGTCAGCTTGTTTGGTGCGTTCCGGGACTACGAACCCGGTGCGTCGGTCGTACTGGAGGTCCCTTCCGGTTCGCGGGTGGCCGATCTGCGCAGCGCGCTGTCGGTGCACGGGCAGACGCACTGGACGGGATTCAAGGAGGGCTTGCTGCAGCGCTCCGCGTTTGCCAGCGAAGCGTGCATCCTGCGCGATCATGAGCCGTTGCCCGAGGGCGAGCGGATCGTGGTGCTGCCGCCGGTCGGCGGAGGTTGACGTGGACGGATTACGCGGTGTCATCGTGGATGTTGCCCACGAGCGGATCGATCCGGCGGCCGCGCTGGAGTTCGTGTCCGACCCGGGCTTTGGCGGCCTGGGTCTTTTTGTCGGCAGGGTGCGCGACCACAACCTGGGTCGCGCCGTCACCGGCGTCAGCTATGACGTGTTCGACCAGTTGACCCTGGTCGGCTTCGAGGAGATCGCCCGGCGGGCACTGATGCAGTTCGGACCGCGCCTTCGCATCTACATTGCACACGCGAAGGGGCGGCTGGAGGTGGGCGACATCGCCATGGTCGTGGCGGTCGGCACACCGCATCGCGAGGAGGCATTCGGTGCCTGTCGCCAGGTGGTCGAGGCGGTCAAGCACGGCAGCCCGATCTGGAAACAGGAACACTATCTGGACGGCAGCAGCGAGTGGGGCGAGGGTTGCTCGCTGTGTGTCACCGACGACGAACACGTGGCCGGGTCGCCGCATCGCGACCACGCCCACGGCTGAGCGCCGCTGCCGTGTTCCACGGTGTCGTACTGGCCGGTGGTCGCTCCTCGCGGATGGGTACCGACAAGGCCGGCCTGCCGTGGCGGGGCCGGCCGCTGCTGCAGCACATGCGCGAGCTGCTGCGGCAGGCAGGCGCCGTCAGGGTGCTGACCAGCGGACCTTATCCCGGCCCCGACGGACTGCCCGATCGGGAAGCTGGCATCGGCCCGCTGGGTGGCCTGCTGACGCTGGCGCAGACGCAGGCCGATGGGGTCTACCTGCTGGTGCCGGTGGACATGCCGCTGCTGACCGCATCGCTGTTGCAGCGGCTGGCGGCGGCGGTTTCGGCCGACCACGGAACGCCCGGCGCGATCTGGGCCGGATATCCCCTGCCGCTGTGCCTGCGCCTGGATACCCGGGCGCGCCATGCGATCGCCGATCTTGCCAGGCAGCCGCAGTCGGGCCGCTCCTTGCGCGCGCTGCATGGTGCACTCGGCGGGGCGGAGCTCGTGCTTGCCCGGGACGAGGCACGCTGCCTGGTCAATTGCAATACGCCCGGACAATGGCAAGGGGTGGCGTCATGAAACTGCAAATCAGCGACCAGCAGTGGCGTCTGCGGGTGAGCGAGGACGAATTGCAGCGCCTGCGCGAGGGCCACTCCCTGGTCAGCACCAGCATCTTGCCGGGCGACGCCTTCTTGCGCTTTGTGGTGGAGCTGGTTCCCGCGCCGCAGGCAAGCATCGGCAAGGAGGGCGACAGCTGGAGGTTCTCCCTGCCCGCGGCATCTGTCGACGCCTATGTCGAGCGTCTGCCGTGCCGGGAGGGCGTGGACTTTGTCCTGCCGGGCGGGACCGACGTGGCACTTCAGCTGGCATTCGAGGTGGACGTGCGTGACAGCGTCCGCCGGCGTGGCGCAGGGTCGCGCCGACGCTGAGTGCGCAGGCCCCCGTGGCCCGCGGTCCGGTTCGGCCTGTGTACGGTCCCGTGCACGCCCGGGAGTGCCTCCCGCCAGGGAGATTGCTGCGGCAGGAGGTCGCAGCCGCGCCACCGCGGATTTCCTGTCCGGAAGCACCCGCACCACGCAAACGCACGCACGGCAGGGCTTGCGCCGATGTGGCGGTCGCGATCATGGCCGCGCGGTTGCCGACGGACCGGAAAGGTCGCCGATGGTGCGATTGATCGAAGTCAATAAGCAGGCCAAACCGCTCACCTAGTCTGGCGTCGCCGGGGCAGTGGCCCATGCCGGGAATGCGCTGGCTTTTCCCGCTTGCAGAACAAGATTTCCAAGAGGTTTCCGCATGAGCTACTTCCTTGACCGACTGCAATTCTTCAAGCGCAGCAAGACGCCATTCTCGGACGGCCACGGGGTCACCCGCGACGATGACCGCGACTGGGAAAACGCCTACCGCGCGCGCTGGCAGTACGACAAGATCGTGCGCTCCACCCACGGCGTGAACTGCACCGGCTCGTGCAGCTGGAAAATCTACGTCAAGAACGGCCTGGTGACCTGGGAGACCCAGCAGACCGACTACCCGCGCACGCGCCCGGACCTGCCCAACCACGAACCGCGCGGCTGCCCGCGCGGCGCCAGCTATTCGTGGTATCTGTACAGCGCCAACCGCCTGAAGTACCCGCTGGTGCGCGGCGCGCTGCTGCGCATGTGGCGCGAGGCGCGCAAGTCGATGGCACCGGTCGATGCATGGGCCAGTATCGTCGAGGACCCGGTCAAGGCGGCCGACTACAAGAGCAGGCGCGGCATGGGCGGGTTCGCGCGCGTGCGCTGGGACGAGGCCAACGAGATCATCGCCGCGTCGAACCTGTACACCACCAAGCAGTATGGTCCGGACCGCGTCATCGGCTTCTCGCCGATCCCGGCGATGTCGATGATTTCCTACGCCGCCGGCGCGCGCTACCTGTCCCTGCTCGGCGGCGCCTGCCTGTCGTTCTACGACTGGTACTGCGACCTGCCGCCGTCCTCGCCGCAGGTGTGGGGCGAGCAGACCGACGTGCCCGAGTCGGCCGACTGGTACAACAGCCGCTACATCATCGCCTGGGGCTCGAACGTGCCGCAGACGCGCACACCGGACGCCCACTTCTTCACCGAGGCGCGCTACAACGGCACCAAGACCGTGTCGATCTGCCCGGACTACTCCGAGCTGGCCAAGCTCACCGACCATTGGCTGCATCCGAAACAGGGCACCGACGCGGCGCTGGCGTTTGCCTTCGGCCACGTGATCCTGAAGGAGTTCCACGTCGAGCGCCCCTCGCAGTATTTCACCGACTACTGCCGCCAGTATTCGGACATGCCGGTGCTGGTGCGGCTGGAGCGGCGCGCCGACGGCCGGCTGGTGCCGGAGCGCTTCCTGCGGGCCAGCGACCTCGGCGGCCTCGGTGAAACCAACAATCCGGAATGGAAGACGCTGGCGTTCGACGAGAACACCGGCGCCATCACCGTGCCGGGCGGCTCCGTGGGTTTCCGCTGGGGCGAAAAGGGCAAGTGGAATATCGAGGAGAAGGACAGCAACGGCCGCACCACCCGGTTGCGGCTGAGCCTGAAGGATTTCAACGAAGGCATCGAGGCGGTGAGCTTTCCCTACTTCGGTGGCGTCGAGCACGACCACTGGACCGCCTCGAAGTTCGACGACATCCTCGAACGGAACATCCCGGTGCGCAAACTGCCGCTTGCCGACGGCAAGGAATGGGCCGTGGCGACCGTATACGACCTGCTGCTGGCACAGTACGGCGTGGATCGCGGCTTCGGCGGCGCCAATGTCGCCGCCAGCTTCGACGACAACGTCCCGGGTACGCCGGCGTGGCAGGAGAAGATCACCGGGGTGTCGCGCGGCGAAGTGATCGAGATCGCGCGCGAGTTCGCACGCACGGCCGACAAGACCCGTGGCCGCAGCATGATCATCGTCGGCGCCGGGATGAACCACTGGTTCCACAATGACATGAATTACCGCGGCCTGATCAACATGCTGATCATGTGCGGCTGCGTGGGCCAGACCGGCGGCGGCTGGGCCCATTATGTGGGCCAGGAAAAACTGCGCCCGCAGACCGGCTGGATCCCGCTGACCTTCGCGCTGGACTGGTGCCGCCCGCCGCGGCAGATGAACGGCACCTCGTATTACTACTTCAATACCGACCAGTGGCGCTACGAGAAGGTCAAGGTCGAGGAGCTGCTGTCGCCGCTGGCCGATGCCGGCAAATACTCCGGCTCGCTGGCGGATCTCAACTTGCGTGCGGTACGCATGGGCTGGCTGCCGTGCGCGCCGCAGCTGGACCGCAATCCGCTGCAGGTGGCGCGCGAGGCGGCGCAGTCCGGGCAGACGCCGGCGGACTACGTGGTCGGCCAGCTCAAGTCCGGCGAACTCGATTTCGCCTTCGCCGATCCCGACTCGCCGCAGAATTTCCCGCGCGCGATGTTCGTGTGGCGCTCCAACCTGCTCGGTTCCTCCGGCAAGGGCCACGAGTACATGCTGCGGCACATGCTGGGTACGCGCCATGGCCTGCAGGGCAAGGACCTGGGCGAGATGGGCGAGGTCAGGCCCGAGGAGATCAAGTGGCGCGACCAGGCCCCGGAGGGCAAGCTCGACCTGCTGGTCACGCTCGACTTCCGCATGTGCACCACCGCGCTGTACTCCGACGTGGTGCTGCCCACCGCGACCTGGTACGAGAAGAACGACCTCAACACCTCGGACATGCATCCGTTCATCCATCCGCTGTCCAAGGCGGTGGACCCGGCGTGGGAATCGCGCAGCGACTGGGACATCTTCAAGGGCATCGCACGCACGGTCAGCGCGATGGCGCCGGGCGTGCTCGGCGTCGAGCAGGACGTGGTGCTGGTGCCGACCCTGCATGACACCCCCGGCGAACTGGCCATGCCGTTCGACGTGCGCGACTGGAAGAAGGGCGAGTGCGAACCGATTCCCGGCAGGACCATGCCGTCGATCTCGGTGGTCGAGCGCGACTATCCGAACCTGTACAAGAAGTTCACCTCGCTGGGGCCGCTGCTGGACAAGCTCGGCAACGGCGGCAAGGGCATGAACTGGGATACGAAAGACGAAGTCGAGTTCCTGGGCAAGCTCAACCACAGCGTGCTCGAGCAAGGGGTCAGCCAGGGCCGGCCGCAGATCGAATCGGCGATCGACGCCTGCGAAGTGGTGCTGCACCTGGCGCCGGAGACCAACGGCCACGTTGCCGTCAAGGCGTGGGAGTCGCTCGGCACCTTCACCGGGCGCGACCATACCCATCTGGCCAAGGGCAAGGAGCACGAGGCGATCCGCTTCCGCGACATCGTCGCGCAGCCGCGCAAGATCATCTCTTCGCCGATCTGGTCGGGGCTGGAGGATGACCACGTCAGCTACAACGCCGGCTACACCAATGTCCACGAGTGCATTCCGTGGCGCACGTTGACCGGCCGCCAGCAGTTCTACCAGGACCACGAGTGGATGGTGGCGTTCGGCGAGGGCTTCATGAGCTACCGCCCGCCGGTCGACACCAAGACCATCAAGCCGCTGCTGGACAAGAATGGCAATGGCAACAAGGAGATCGTGCTCAACTGGATCACGCCGCACCAGAAATGGGGCATCCACAGCACCTACAGCGACAACCTGATCATGCAGACGCTGTCGCGCGGCGGTCCGATCGTGTGGATCAGCGAGGATGATGCGCGTGCCGCCGGGGTCGAGGACAACGACTGGATCGAGCTGTTCAACGTCAACGGTGCGATCACCGCACGCGCGGTGGTCAGCCAGCGCGTGATGCCCGGCATGGCGATGATGTACCACGCCCAGGAACGCATCATCAACATCCCCGGCTCGGAGATCACCGGCACCCGCGGCGGCATCCACAACTCGGTGACGCGGGTGGTGGTCAAGCCTACCCACATGATCGGCGGCTACGCCCAGCTCGCCTACGGTTTCAACTACTACGGCACCTGCGGCACCAACCGCGACGAGTTCGTGATCGTGCGCAAGATGAACACGATCGACTGGCTGGATGGCGAAGCAGCACCGAAATCGGCCAAGGAGATTGCGTGATGAAAGTGCGTGCACAGATCGCGATGGTGCTCAACCTGGACAAGTGCATCGGCTGCCACACCTGCTCGATCACCTGCAAGAACGTGTGGACCTCGCGCGAGGGCGTCGAATACGCCTGGTTCAACAACGTCGAGACCAAGCCCGGCATCGGCTATCCCAAGGAGTGGGAGAACCAGGACAAGTGGAACGGCGGCTGGGTGCGCACCCGCGCCGGCAAGCTGGTGCCGAAGGCTGGCGGACGCTGGCGCATGCTGGCCAAGATCTTCGCCAATCCCGACCTGCCGCAGATCGACGACTATTACGAGCCGTTCGACTTCGACTACCAGCACCTGCACGAGGCGCCGGAGCTCAAGCACCAGCCCACGGCGCGGCCGCGCTCGCAGATCACCGGCCAGCGCATGCAGAAGATCCACTGGGGCCCGAACTGGGAGGAGATCCTCGGCACCGAGTTTGCCAAGCGTGCCAAGGACCGCAATTTCGACGGCATCCAGAAGGAGATCTACGGCGCCTTCGAGAAGACCTTCATGATGTACCTGCCGCGCCTGTGCGAGCACTGCCTCAATCCGGCGTGCGTGTCGGCGTGTCCCTCCGGTGCGATCTACAAGCGCGAGGAAGACGGCATCGTGCTGATCGACCAGGACAAGTGCCGCGGCTGGCGCATGTGCGTGTCGGCCTGCCCGTACAAGAAGATCTACTACAACTGGAAGAGCGGCAAGTCGGAAAAATGCATCTTCTGCTATCCGCGCATCGAGATGGGCGAGCCGACCGTGTGCGCGGAAACCTGCGTGGGCCGGATCCGCTACCTCGGCGTCATGCTGTACGACGCCGACCGCATCCAGGCGGCCGCCTCGGTGCCGGCGGAGAAGGATCTGTATCAGGCCCACCTGGACATCTTTCTCGATCCGTTCGACTCGCACGTCATCGAGGCGGCGCGCAAGGAAGGCATTCCGGACAGCTGGCTGGAAGCGGCCAAGGCATCGCCGGTGTACAAGATGGCAATCGACTGGAAGCTGGCACTGCCGCTGCATCCGGAATACCGCACGCTGCCGATGGTGTGGTACGTGCCGCCGTTGTCGCCGATCCAGTCTGCCGCCGAGCGTGGCCGCGTGGGCATGAGCGGTGAACTGCCCGATATCGCCTCGCTGCGCATCCCGGTGCGTTACCTCGCCAACATGCTCACCGCGGGCGACGAGGCGCCGGTGGTGCGGGCGCTGGAGCGGATGATGGCGATGCGGGCCTGGCGCCGCGCGCGCAACGTCGACGGGGTCGAGGATCTGGCCGTGCTCAAGCAGGCCGGGATCACCGTCGCGCAAGCCGAGGAAATGTACCGGTACCTCGCCATCGCCAATTACGAGGACCGCTTCGTCATCCCCACCGCCCATCGCGAATACGCCAATGATGCGTTTGGCGAGCGCGGCGGTTGCGGCTTCACCTTCGGCAATGGTTGCAGTGGCGACAGCCCGGCCGACCTGTTCAGCGCGCGCAAGACCACCACCTATGCGGTGCACCCCAACCGGCAGGAAAAGGAAGAGGTGACCCCATGAGTGTGTTGAAGCTGGTTGGCGTGTTGCTCGACTACCCGCAGGACGAACTGTGGGAGCACGGCGACGAACTGCTGGAGGCGGCCGATGACGCGGCATTGTCGGGCGCGCGCCGGGCCGAGCTGATCGGGTTCGTGCGCGAGCTGCTGGATAGCGATCCGCTCAGCGCACAGGACGCGTGGTTGCGCACCTTCGACCGCGGGCGCTCGATGAGCCTGCTGCTGTTCGAGCACATCCACGGTGAATCGCGTGATCGCGGCCAGGCGATGGTCGACCTGATCGAGGCCTATCGCAAGAACGGCTTCGAGCTGGCGGCGAAGGAGCTGCCCGATTACCTGCCGCTGTTGCTGGAGTACCTCTCGCACCGCCCGCAAGCAGAGGTCAACGATTGGCTCAGTCATATCAGCCACATCGTCGGCATGCTGGCGGCGCGCGCGGCGGAGCGTCAAAGCCCGTATCAGCTCCTGTTTCGGATTCTGGTCGAGCTGTCCGACGGCCGGGTCGACCTGGGTGCGCTGCGTCAGCGTGCCAGCGAGGAGCCGCGTGACGACACGCCGGAGGCCATGGATCAATTGTGGGAGGAAGAGGCGGTGCGCTTTGGCCCCGAAGCTCCCAGCGACGACTGTTCGCCGCCGGGACGCCCACCCCGGCCTTCCGCCGCAGCACAGGTGCAGCCATGAATTATTTCGATCAATTTGCGTTTCAGCTGTATCCGTACATCGCCATGGCGGTGTTCTTCATTGGCAGTTGGGCCCGGTTCGACCGCGCGATGTACACCTGGCGTACCGGCTCCAGCCAGTTGCTGTCCAGCCGCGGCATGCGCCTGGGCAGCAACCTGTTCCATGTCGGCATCCTGGTGATCCTCGGCGGCCATCTGGTTGGCCTGCTGACGCCGCACGCGGTCTACGCACCGTTCATCACCGTGCCGCAGAAACAGTTGCTGGCGATGGTGGTCGGTGGCGTTTTCGGTGCGATGTGCCTGGTCGGCATCAGCATGCTGCTGGTGCGCCGGCTGTTCAACCCGCGCGTGCGCGCCACCGGCACCGCGGGTGATACATGGATCCTGATCCTGCTGTTCGTGCAGTTGCTGCTGGGACTGTACACCATCGTGATTTCCACCCGTCACATGGAGGGCGGGGTGATGGTTGCGCTGGCCGAATGGGCGCAACACATCGTCACCTTCCGCTGGGGGGCGGCCAATTTCGTGATGGGCGTGCACTGGACCTACAAGGCGCATATCTTTCTTGGCATGACGCTGTTCCTGCTGACGCCGTTCACCCGCCTGGTGCACGTGTGGAGCATCCCGGTCAGCTATCTGTGGCGGCCGTATCAGGTGGTGCGCAAGCGCCAGGCGACTTTGCGCTACGGAAAGAGGGCCTGACCATGGCACTGCGCAAAGCCGAGGCACGGCGCATTCCGCTGACCATCATCGATTCGGCCAAGCCGGTGACGCAGGAGGCGCACGAGCACCAGCACGACGACAAGGGCGAAGGCCCACGCACGCTGGGCCAGCCTGCGCCGTGCTACCTGTTCGTTGGCGACTTGCCGATCAGCGAAGCCGAGATCGCCCAGGAAATGCAGCACCATCGGGCGCCCACTCCGGAGCACTCCCGTGCCGGTGCCGCCCGGGCGCTGGTGGTGCGCGAGCTGCTGCGCCTGGAAGTGCAGCGACTTGGCCTGGCCGACCAAGTCTCGGCCGGCAGCCATGAAACGGCGGAGGAGGCGGGGATCCGTGTGCTGCTGGAGCGGGAAATAGAGGACCGCGTGCCGACCACGGACGACTGCCGGCGCTACTACGAGCAGAATCGCGAGTTGTTCCGCGCGCCCGACCTGATCCGCGTGCGGCACATCCTGCTCGGGGCGGCGGCCGATGATGTCGCCGGTCGCATCCGTGCCAGCGCCGAGGCCGAGCGACTGGTCGCCGAGCTCAAAGCCAATCCCGTGCTGTTTGCCGATTTCGCCATGCGCCATTCCGACTGTCCGTCGAAGACGCAGGGCGGTGAGCTGGGCTGGTTGCAGCGTGGCCAGACCACGCCCGAATTCGATCGCCAGGTGTTCCGCCTGCGCGTGGGCCTGGCGGCGTTTCCGGTCGAGTCACGCTGGGGCTACCACGTGGTCAGCGTCGACGAGATCCAGCCCGGTGCCGAGCAGGAGTTTGAAGCGGTCCACGAACAGATTTCCGACTACCTGGAGCTGCAGGTGCGCCAACGCGAAATGCAGCTCTACCTGCTTGGCCTGCAGGAGCGCTACCCGGTGCGCGGGCTGGATGAGATCGAGGCACTGGTCAGCGCCTGATGCGCCGGTTGCACATTTCCGCGACAACGACAGCCGGTCCCGCGTGGACCGGCACTTCAACGCCTTACGCCTACCGGACCCACCACCATGCATGAGCCGAGCGTCGCTTCCCGTGGCGAGCAACAGCGTGCCATGTGGCTCAGCACCTTCGCCTTCACCGTGTGCTTTGCGGTGTGGACGATATTCTCCATCATCGGCATCCAGATCAAGCAACAACTCGGTCTCAACGAAACCCAGTTCGGCCTGCTGATTGCCACGCCCATCCTCACCGGATCGCTGATCCGGTTGTTGCTGGGCATCTGGGCCGACCAGTATGGCGGCCGCCGCGTATTCGCCGCGGTGATGCTGTGTGCGGCCGTGGCCACCTGGATGCTTTCCTACGCGCACACCTATCCACAGTTTCTGGTCGCGGCGTTGTTCGTCGGCATTGCCGGCGGTTCGTTCTCGGTCGGCGTGGCCTATGTATCGAAGTGGTTCCCGGCGGGCAAGCAGGGCACAGCGCTGGGAATCTTCGGTGCCGGCAACGTGGGCGCCGCGGTCACCAAGCTGATGGCGCCGATGGTGATGGTGGCCTCGGGCTGGATCATGGTCAGCAAGATCTGGGCGATCGCGCTGGCGGTGACTGCCGTGTTGTTCTATCTGTTCAGTGCGGAAGATCCTTCCTTGGCGCAACGGCGCCTCTCCGGCGCGAAGCCGATGTCGTTCCGCGAACAGATGATGCCGCTGCGCAATCTGCAGGTGTGGCGTTTTTCGCTCTACTACTTCTTCGTCTTCGGCGGCTTCGTGGCGCTGGCGCTGTGGCTGCCGCACTTTCTTACCGGCGTCTACAAACTGGACGTCAAGACGGCGGGACTCCTTGGCGCTGCCTACTCGATTCCCGCCAGCCTGTTCCGGATCGTCGGCGGTGTGCTGTCCGATCGCCTCGGTGCGCGCAAGGTCATGTACTGGACCTTCGGCGTCTCCGCCGCCTGCACCTTCCTGCTCGCCTATCCGGACACCCAGTATGTGGTGAAGGGCATCACCGGTGACATCACCTTGCACCTGGCCATCGGGGTGGTGCCGTTCACGGTATTGGTGTTCGTGCTGGGTTTCTTCATGTCGCTGGGCAAGGCGGCGGTGTACAAGCACATCCCGGTGTACTACCCGGACCATGTCGGTTCGGTAGGTGGCGTGGTCGGCATGATCGGCGGCCTCGGTGGTTTCATCCTGCCGATCACCTTCGGAGCGTTGAACGACCTCATCGGCGTGTGGACCAGCTGCTTCATGCTGCTGTTCGTGCTGGT
>JACDJA010001327.1_pt1 | contig 21158 bp, 17 predicted proteins | sample 7449241 | NCBI WGS metagenome assembly JACDJA01 (sample SAMN14253289, study PRJNA609438) | sludge metagenome | isolation source: initial anaerobic sludge | collected 2018-12-20 | reverse complement strand
GGCCGTACCGCTGGTAAGCGGGTAGAGCCAGGAGATCGCCATGCAAAGGCGTGAAAAAATTATATCCGGGTTTTGCGGTGCCTCTCCTCGTTCAGGCTTGTGATTGTCGGAAAATGGGGTGGAAAAATGGGGTCAGACTCTGGAAAAATGGGGTCAGAAAAATGGGGTCAGACTCGATTTCCCTTCACTTCATGTTACCCGGAAAATTAAACCTGACCCCATTTCTCCCCACGATCAAGCGACTCTCGACCAGGCGGCAAGCGCAAGGTATCGCTTGACGCCTGGCCAGGCGTGCCCGCCAGAACCAAAAAAGGCGGCCCTTCCGGAACCGCCCTTCGTAAAGGGGGGGGGGAAATCGAGTCTGACCCCATTTTTCGGTTTTTCAGTCTGACCCCATTTTTCGGCATGGCTGGCCTGGTTCCTCGACACGTTCCGCGGTGCCGTCGAGAACGCGCATCGCGCGCTTGACCGTGTGCTGGCGAAACCGATCTTCTGGCAGCGCTGGGCGGGTACGCCGCTCAACGCGTGTCAGGTCAGGGTGCTGAACAGGATGCTGGACGGTTTCGAGGGCAAGCTGACCAGCAGCAAATGGGCAGCGATGGCCAGGTGCTCCTCGGATACCGCCTTGCGGGACATCAACGAACTCCTGCCCTTGGACGTCTTGAAGAAGTGTTCCGCGGGCGGACGGAGCACGGCTTACGAGATGAGCGACTGACGATCCTGGCTGGCTCTGCCGGAGCGTCACGGCGGTCGTTCGAAGCGGAAGGCAGGGGTCAAATCTGTGCGCATGTTAATGAGTCGGTTTTCTCACTGAAAAATGCATTATTCGGTTTGATTCGCCCTGCCAAAGACTAATGTCGTGGGCGCGTACGCAGCAAGCTAATGATTTAAATCAATTAATGACACCCTGACCGGTTTTGCGTAGTATTGGACAGGTATACCGGTCTGCCCTCCGAAGGTTTTGTCCCCATTTCCGTGTTTATCCCTGATCCGTTCGGGTTTTTGCCCGCCCGGTGTTGGTTTAGACTTGGGGCGTCGTCATTTTCGCCAAAAGGTGCCCGCATGGCCCTGCCCGTTCCTACCGAAATCAAGCTGCACCAGGCTTCGCACATGATGGAAATCGCGTTTGCCGACGGGGCGCGGTTTGAACTGCCTTTCGAATTTCTGCGTGTGTACTCGCCTTCAGCCGAGGTGCGCGGTCACGGCCCGGGGCAGGAAACGCTGCAGGTCGGCAAGCGCGAGGTGGGCATCAACGCCGCCGAGCCGGTCGGCCATTACGCGATCAATCTCTTCTTCTCCGACGGCCACGACAGCGGCATCTACTCCTGGGAATACCTGTACGATCTTGGCGCGAACCAGGAGGCGATGTGGGCGGAGTATCTGCGCCGCATGGAGGCCGCCGGCGCCTCGCGCGACCCGGGCATCGCCAAGGTGTTCGAGCGCCAGGTCAAGCCAGAGTAGACCCGGCGCGCGCACGGCGGTGGGCGAACTGCTCGACGGCGTGTGCGCGGCCATCGGCGCTGCAACCGGGATTTCCTTCCGCGCGCGCGACGTGCGCACGGCGCACGGCGGCGACATCAGCGCGGCGAGCGTTCTCAGCGACGGCACGCGCCGTTATTTTCTCAAGACCCAGCCGGCGCACCGGCGCGACATGTTTGCAGCCGAGGCCGCGGGGCTTGCCGAGCTTGCCGCCGCCGGCGCGGTGCGCGTGCCGCAGCCGGTGTGCCATGGCGTCGCCGGCGGTCAGGCTTTTCTCGTCCTGGAGGCGCTGTCGCTGGGCGGGCACGGCGACGCGGCGACGCTTGGCCGGCAGCTTGCGCAACTGCACCGCGTCAGCGCGGCGGGATTCGGCTGGCAGCGCGGCAACTGGATCGGCTCGACACCGCAGGAAAACGACTGGATGGACGACTGGATCGCGTTCTGGCGCGAACGGCGGCTCGGCGTCCAGTTGCGTCGGGCGCAGGACAACGGTCATGGTGGCGCCCTGCAGCGCGACGGCGCCACGCTGCTCGAACGGTTCGATGTCTTGTTCGCCGGCTACCGTCCGTCCCCCAGCCTGCTGCATGGCGACCTGTGGGGCGGCAACCACGGCTATCTCGACGAGGGCACGCCAGTGATCTTCGACCCCGCCGTGTATTTCGGCGACCGCGAATGCGATCTTGCGATGACCGAGCTGTTCGGCGGTTTTGCCGCGGCCTTCCATGCCGCATACCGCGAGGCCTGGCCGCTCGACCCGGGGTATCGTGTGCGCCGCACGCTCTACAATCTGTATCACGTGCTCAATCATGCCAACATGTTTGGCGGCGGCTACGCCGGGCAGGCCCAGCGCATGATGCGCGAACTGCTCGCGGAGCTGCGTTAATCGATTTGGGCGTGCACAGCACATCGTTCGCCCCTCGCCCGCGTGCGGGTTGGGGAGAGGGGCAAGGTTGAGAGGTGCTGAATGGAGTGGGTCGGGGAGCGGGCGGGCGTGACTCAGGACACCGGCGAACCATGGGTGAGCCCGCGCAGCGTCGGCACGGCAAGGCCGAACGCATCCGCGTGCGCCAGCGCGCGCGCCAGTCGCGCCGGTGCCGAGCGTCCGGCGCAGCCATGTGCCGGATCGCCGGCGAAGGCTTCGAGCATGCCGGCGACGAGTTTTTCGCGGTCGTGCTTCGCGCCGGTCAGCGCGTCCTGGATATCCATCACCTCGTTTGCCACCTGGCGCGCGAAGGCTTCGTGCTGCGCCCACAGTTGCGACACCGTGCCGCCGACTCTGAGACCGGCGAGGTTGGTGGTGAGGATGTAGACGTTCTTTTTCACCAGTTCGAACAGCAATTCATCGTCCGACGCTATCTCGCGGCAGGGCAGGTCGATCGACGTCAGCGCGCGGCACACGAGCGTCGCACCGGGACCGGCGACCGGTGAGGCAATCAGCGGCCTGGCGTCGGTGCCCTGCTTCTTTTCGAACCACACGGCAATCACCGTGGGGTCGGCGTAGCGGTATTGCTCCCAGTCGCGCGGCAGCAGTTCGTTCTGGATCAGTGCGACGCGTGGCCGCCACGCCGCGGGCATCGCCGCCAACACGGCGTGCAGATCGTTCTCGGCGACCGCGACCAGCACCAGCGCGGGATCGGAATGCGCGCGGGCGACGCGGGACATGTCGTCGCCGCGATTGACCGGCACGACGACGTGGCCGCTGCGCAGGAAGCCGCCGGCGAATGCACGGCCGAGCTGGCCCAAGCCGATGATGACGATTTCGTTCATGGTTGTTTCCGTGAGGGTCTGTCCGCGAAGGACACGAAGGGACGCGAAGAAATTCAGTGGGTCGGGCTTCAGCGCGACTGGACCCCGGCCGACCGCTGTGTCGGGTTGAAACCCGATCCACAAGCCTGCCTCCCGCCTCCTGATGGATAACCCGGGATGGAAGCCCTTGGGGTTTTCTTCGTGTCCCTGCGTGCCCTTCGCGGATGAAAAAAGACTTACTCCACGCCCTTCGAATGCAGATACTCGTCGTAGCTGCCCATGTAGAACTCGACGCCGTCCGGCGCGATCTCGAGAATGCGCGTGGCGAGGCTGGAGACGAACTGGCGGTCGTGCGAGACGAAGATCAGTGTGCCCTTGAACAGGTCGAGTGCGAGGTTCAACGATTCGATCGACTCCATGTCCATGTGGTTGGTCGGCTCGTCCATCAGCAGGACGTTGTGGCGGCCGAGCATCAGCTTGCCGTAGAGCATGCGGCCCTTCTCGCCGCCGGACAGCACGCGCACCGGTTTTTTCACCTCGTCGCCGGAGAACAGCAGACGCCCGAGAATGCCGCGGATCACCTGCTCGTCGTCGCCGGCTTGCGCCCACTGATGCATCCAGTCGGTGAGCGTCATGTCGGAGTCGAAGTCGGCGGCGTGGTCCTGCGCGAAGTAGCCGATGTTGGCGTTCTCGCTCCAGCGCACCTCGCCGAACTGCGGCGCCAGTTCGCCCATCAGCAGCTTCATCAGCGTCGATTTGCCGACGCCGTTGCCACCGATGACGGCCAGCTTCTCGCCGGCCTCCAGGGAAAAGCCGAGGTTGGAGAACAGTGCGGTGCCGTCGTAGCCGAACTTGAGGCCCTCCACTTCGAGCGCGCGGCGGTGCAGCGCCTTCTCCGGCTCGAAGCGGATGTAGGGGTTCTGGCGCGAACTCGGCTTGAAGTCCTCGATCTTGATCTTGTCGATCATCTTCATACGGCTGGTCGCCTGGCGCGCCTTCGACTTGTTGGCCGAGAAGCGGCGCACGAATTCCTGCAGTTCGGCGACCTTCTCCTTGGCGCGTGCGTTGGCGGCGGCCTGGCGCGCCTTGGCTTCGCTTGATGCGAGCATATAGTCGTCGTAGTTGCCCGGCCACACCCTGATCGTGCCGTAGTCGAGGTCGGCCATGTGGGTGCAGACCTGGTTGAGGAAATGGCGGTCGTGCGAGATGACGATGATGGTCGCGTTGCTTTCGTTCAACACGCCCTCGAGCCAGCGGATGGTGTTGATGTCGAGGTTGTTGGTCGGCTCGTCGAGCAGGAGGATGTCGGGGCTGGAAAACAGCGCCTGTGCGAGCAGCACGCGCAGCTTGAAGCCGGGCGCGATCTCACCCATCGTGCCCGGGTGCTGCTCGGTCGGGATGCCAACGCCCAGCAATAATTCCCCCGCACGCGCCTCGGCGTCGTAGCCGCCGAGTTCGCCGAAGCGGGTTTCCAGTTCGGCGGCGTGGAGGTAGTCCTCCTCGGTTGCCTCGGGGTTCATGTAGATCGCGTTCTTTTCCTCCATCACGCGCCACATCTCGGCGTGGCCCTGCATGACGACGTCGAGCACGCGCTGCGCCTCGTAGGCGAACTGGTCCTGGCGCAGCCAGGCCATGCGCTCGCCCGGGTCGAGCGAGACGTTGCCGGCGGTCGGCTCGAGCTCGCCAGCGAGGATCTTCATGAAGGTGGACTTGCCCGAGCCGTTGGCGCCGATGAGGCCGTAGCGGTTGCCGTCGCCGAACTTCACGGAGACGTTCTCGAACAGCGGCTTGGCGCCGAATTGCAGGGTGATGCTGGAAGCGGTGAGCACGGCGGATTCCTGGATGATGCAGAAAACCGTCAATTTTACCATCCTGCCTCGGCAGGCCGCGCGGTCAGGCTTGCAGCGCGGGGTGATCGGCGACCGGCCGGTCGAGGTGGTAGCCCTGCACCAGGTCGACGCCGAACTGGCGCAGGAGCGCGAGCGTGCGGCTGTCCTCGACGTATTCGGCGAGTACCGACTTGCCCAGCCCCAGCGCGACGCTCACCATCGCCTGGACGAACACCTGGTTGGCGGGATCGTCGGCCAGGTTGCGGATGAACACGCCGTCGATCTTGATGGTATCGACGTGCAGGTGCTTGAGATAGGCGAAGGAGGCGAAGCCGACGCCGAAGTCGTCGAGACAGACGCCGCAGCCGAGCTGGCGCAGGGCCTCGATCATGCGCTGCGCGTCGTGCAGGTCGGATACCGCCGCGGTCTCGGTGATCTCGACGATGAAGCGGTGCGCATCGACGCCGCAGGCACGCAGTTCGTCGGCGATGAACTGCGGCAGGGTGGGCTCGCTCAGCGAGCGTCCCGACACGTTCACGGCGATCGGCGGGATGGCCGGGTTGGCGGCGAGCCGCCGCAGCACCTCGCGGATCACCCAGCGGTCGATGTCGAGGATGCGGCCGCTCTTTTCCGCCAGCAGGATGAAGTGTGCCGGCATGATGAGCTGCCCGGGCTGACTTTCGTCGGCCATGCGCACCAGCGCCTCCAGGTGCGAGAGCGCACCGTCATCGGCACGGTACACGCCCTGGAAATGCAGCAGGAACAGATCCTTTTCGAGCGCGTTGCTGATGCGCTCGTTCCACGACAGGCGATTGCGCATCTCGCTGTCGGCGCCGGCGTCGGCACGATAGACGCGCCAGGTGTTCTTGCCCGATGCCTTCGCCTGGTACATGGCGATATCGGCGCGCGCGACCAGATCGTCGGTGTCGATGGCGTGGCCGGGATAGTAGGCGATGCCCAGGCTGGTGGTGACGCGCAGGTTCTGCCCCTCGAAGCGGAACGGGATCTGTCCCACCGCGCGCACCACGCGGTCGGCCAGCGCCTCGGCCTCGTTGTTTTCGGCGCCGGGCAGCAGAATGGCGAACTCGTCGCCGCCCAGACGCGCCAGCACCTCGTTGCGCCGCACCAGCGCGCCGATCTCGCCGGCCACGCGGATCAGCAGCGCATCGCCCGCGCGGTGGCCGTAGCTGTCGTTGATGGCCTTGAATTCGTCGAGATCGAAGAACATCACCGCGCAGCGGCTCTGGTGGCGGTCGGTTTCCAGCATGGCGCGCGCCAGTTCCTGCTGGAAGCGGTGGCGGTTGTAGAGGCCGGTGAGGGCGTCGCGCTCGGCCAGGTACACCAGTTGCTCGGCCGTCTGCCGTTCGTGGGTGATGTCCTCGTAGATCCACAGGTGGCCGATGAAGCGGCCTTCGCGGTCGCGCACGGGATAATCGATTTCGGTGATGACACGCCCGTCGGTCATCTGGATTTCGTAGCGTTCCGACAGTTCGTGCGCTTCCAGCACCGCCATCATGTGGCGCGAGTAATGATCGGGGCGCGCCAGCACCGACACCGAACGGCCGATCGCCTCCTGGGCGGTGAGGCCGATCAGGCCCTCCGCTTCGTCGATCATCCAGATGCGGGCGAACGCGGGGTTGTGATAGATCACGCGGCCGTCGGCGGCGACGAACAGGATGCCGAGATTCATCGCCGACAGCAGGGCGACGAGGCGCGCCCGCTCCTGCTCGGTCTCCTCCAGGTATTTGCGTTGCAGTCCTTCCGCGGTGCGCAGTTCGTGAATCGCCTGCAGGAGGCTCGCCTCGGTCGCCTTGAGATCGTCGATGCTGTGCAGGCTGGCGCGGATACCCTGATAAACGCCGGCATAGTCGTGGATGGGCTGCCAGTTGACCGCTGCCCAGAAATGGCCGCCTTCCTTGCGGCACACGCGCGTCGTGTAGCCCTGGCCCGAGGTGCCCCGCAGCGCCTGGTGCAACTGGAATTCGGTGGCTGCGCGGTCGTCGGGGTGGACGATATCGAGCGGGAAGTGCGGCATGTCCAGACACTCGCCGACGCTGTAGCCGAGCATCCGCTCGACCGACGGGTTCACCCACAACAGGCGGCCTTCCGGCGAGAGCCAGAATTCGAGGTCGTGGGTGTAGTCGGCGATGGCGTGGAAGCGCGCTTCGTTCTCGCGCGCGCGCTCGATGTTGAAGCGCACCGCTTCGGCCATCAGGTTGAAGGTGTCGACGAGCTGGCCGATCTCGTCGTTGCCGCCACCGTCCAGGCTGATGTCGAGCTCGCCTTGGGCCATGCGCCGGCTGGCGCGCGTGAGCACCTCGAAACGACGGATCAGTGTGGCGGCGGCGAATACCAGCAGCACGCCGGTCGCCAGCAGCGCGACGGCGGCGATCAGCAGGCTCTGCTGCAGGTAGCGCGCGCGCGCCTCGATGATGAAGTCGCCCGACAGCACCAGCACGATCTCGCCATAGCGCTGCGTGCCGAATTCGACGGGCTGCTGCAACTGGATGTCGGTATCGTTTCCCGACACGCCGACCTGGTGGATGATGCGTTCGCTGGCGTCGCGCACCTCGATCATCTTCAGGGTGTTTTCGCCGTGCAATGTCTCGACGATGTCGCGCACGCTGGCGTCGTCCTGTTCGGACAAGGGCGCGAGCAGGGCCGCAGCCAGTGTCTGGCCGATTTCGTGGACGCGCTGCGCGCCCTGCTCCTGCAGGGTCTTCTGCGTGAGATGGACGCCGTTGGCGATGAGAAAGGTCAGCATCAGCGCCTCGACCACGAGCGCGGCGAGTGCGAGTTTGTAACGCAGCGAAAGCCGCGCGAACCAGCCCGTCATCGCCGCTCCCGCAGCAGACCCTGCGCGCGCAGGGCGTACTCGTGAAACTGGCCGAGCTCGCTGTCTTCCGCGGCCACCAGTCCGCCGTAGCCGCCGTTGGCAAGAAAGGCGCGTCCCTCGGGTGATTCCGCAAAGGCAAGCAGGCTCGCGCGCAGCATCTCGGCGTCGCGGTCGCGCAGCCGCGGGTGGGCGAGATAGGTGAGACTCGACAGCGGCGGCGTCTCGAGGAGGATGCGCAATTGCGCGCGGGCGGCCTCGGGCTGCATCCTGTACGGGTGGATGCCGACGATGGCCGCATCGACGCGCCCGGCGAGGACCTGCGCAATCGCATTGGTGTGGCTGCCGCCCGGATGCAGCGTGTAGTCACGCCCGTGCACGATACCTTGCTGGGCGAGCGCCATCTCGATTGCCAGCGTCGCCAGCGCGAGTGCATCGGTGAACGCCACGCTGCGGCCGCGCAGCGCTTCCGCCGAGGCGAGTCCATTGTCGTTGCGGGTGACCAGCAGGCCACGTACCTGTGCGCTGTATTTCAGCAGCGGCCGGTAGCCTGCATCCTGGCGCGCCAGCCAGGCGAGGTGTGGCGGGGTCAGCAGGAGATCGTAGACGCCCTCGCGCGTGCGCGCGACGAAGGTCGGGAAATCCGGCGCGGTGTAGATGATCACCTGCCGCCCGAGTTGACGCTCCAGAGCCTGCGCCAGCGGTGCGTACGTCTTCAGTACCTGCCGTGCGGTCAGGTTGGGAAATACGCCGAACACCAGCGGCGCATCGGCGGCGCGCGCCGCGCCCGCCAGCAACAGGGCGAACGCGACGAGCACGCCAGCGACCCAGCAGAACCGCGGCCGGACGCCGAAAGCGCCGCGCCGGGCGTTACGACTGCAGCGATTTTTCAAGAACCTTGGATTTCCTCTTGTAGTTGTAGAGCGCCTGTTTGCGTTGCGGCAGGCGTTCCAGACCGGTTTCGACGAAGCCGCGCTCCTCGAACCAGTGCTCGCTGCGCGTGGTCAGCACGAACAGCCGCTCGAAGCCGGCCTTGCGGCCGTGTTTCTCGGCTTCGGCGAGCAGGCGCTCGCCGAAGCCGCGGCCGCGGAATTCGCGCGACACTGCGAGACAGGCGAGCTCCGCGGCATCCTCTTCGGGAAAGGGGTAGAGCGCCGCGCAGCCGGCGATCACACCGTCGGATTCGAGGACGAGGAAGCGCTCGACCTCCATTTCCAGCAGTTCGCGCGAACGCCGCACCAGGATGCCTTCGCGCTCCAGCGGCTCGATCAGGCCGAGAATGCCGCCGACATCGTCGATGGTCGCGGGGCGCAGTGTTTCCAGCGGCATCGGCGTCACCAGCGTGCCGACACCGTCGCGGGTGAACAGCTCGGACAGCAGCGCGCCGTCGCGGTGACGGCTGATGAGGTGCGCGCGTTTCACCCCCCCGGTGCAGGCGGCGATGGCGCACGGCAGATAATAGGCGACGTCCTCCGGCAGTCCGTCTGCGTTCGCCATCACCTCGCGCGCCTCGCGCACCGTGAGTGCGTTGTGGATGCCGGCTTCCGCGTCCGGTACCCCTTCGGTGTCGATGTGGAAGATCAGCTTGTCCGCCGCCAGTTCCACCGCCGCCTGGGTGGCGACGTCCTCCAGGCTCAGGTTGAAGATCTCGCCGGTGGGTGAATAGCCGATCGGCGACAGCAGCACGATGTCGTGCTGGTCGAGCCGCCGCCGGATCGCCGCCGCGTCGATCTTGCGCACTTCGCCCGTGTGCAGCAGGTCGACGCCGTCGCGCACCCCCTGCGGCTGCGCGGTGACGAAGTTGCCCGAGGCCACGCGGATGTCGGCGCCCGCCATCGGCGTGTTGGCGATACCCAGCGACAGCAGCGCCTCGATCTCGACGCGCACCGTTCCGGCGGCTTCCTTGACACAGGCGAGCGCCGCATCGTCGGTCACGCGCAGGCCGTTGACGTAACGGATGGCCGTGCCGTTCTCGGTCAGGCGCGCCTCCACTTGCGGGCGCACCCCGTGTACCAGCACTACACGCACCCCCAGGCTATTCAGCAGGTTGACGTCGTGCGCCAGTTGCACGAAACCGCCCTCCGCCACCAGCTCTCCACCGAACGCGATGACGAAAGTCTTGCCGCGAAAGGTGTGAATGTAGGGCGCAACGGAGCGGAACCAGTGGACGAATTCGGTGGTGTTTTTCAAGGTACTGCGCCAGCGCGGTTGGATCACCCGAAGGATACCGAAAACGCAAGCCCCGCGCAGGGGTTTGGGGGCGGCAACGTCGATGTTTCCCGACATTTTTCTACCACGTCACGCCCCAGTGGGGTACCGCAATCGGGCCGGGGCGGCCCTGCTGCAACAGCGCACTCGCGCCGCGACTCGGTCGGTGAAACCCTCGGCGCGGCGTCTTCTAGAAATCTCCCCACAGCGTCTGCATCGCCGCCAGGGCGGCCAGCGCCGCGGTTTCGGTGCGCAGTACGCGCGGACCGAGGCGCACGGGGATTGCGCCGACGGCTTCGAGCGCCGCGAGTTCGTCGCCTTCGAAGCCGCCTTCGGGGCCGGCGACGAGGCAGTCGGTGGCGGTGGGGGCGGACAGGTCGGCGAGCCGCGCTGCGGCGGTCGGCGACAGGAACAGCAGACGCCCGGCGCGCGGCGTGGCGAGCCAGTCCGCCAGGGAACGCGGCGCGGCGACCGGCGGCACGCGGTTGCGCCCGCACTGCTCGCAGGCGGCGGCCACCACCGCCTGCCAGTGCGCGACGCGGCGCTCGCTGCGTTCGCCGGCGAGCTTCACCACGCTGCGCCGGGCAGCGATCGGCTGGATCGCCGCGACGCCGAGCTCGACGGCCTTCTGCAAGGTGTAGTCCATGCGCTCGCCGCTGGAGATGCCCTGTGCGAGGACGACCTGCAAGGGTGATTCACGCTCCACGTCGGTGAAGCCGCCGACGCTCACCGCCACCTCGTCGCGGTGGATGCGCTCGATGTGTGCGGCGTATTCGCCGCCGCGGCCGTCGAACAGGGTGATGACGTCGCCCGTGGCAAGGCGCAGGGCGCGCGCGGCGTGGCGCGCAGGGCCCGGTGGCAGGCTGAAGCGGGCGCCCGGGGCCAGGGTCTGATCGAGGTAGAAGCGCGGTGGCGGCATGTTGGTTATTATGCAGGGATTAGCCCGAAATCTCCTGGAGTCCCCCATGGTTTCCCTTACCACCCCGGTGTGCGAATTCGGCTGGCAGGCGGTCGATTTCAACCTGCCCGGCGTCGATGGCCGCAACTGGACGCTCACCGACGCGATGGGTCCGAACGGTCTGCTGGTCATGTTCATCTGCAACCACTGCCCCTACGTCAAGGCGATCCGCCCGCGCCTGGTGCGCGATCTGGCCGAACTGAAGCGCGATCACGGCATTCACGCCATCGCCATCATGTCCAACGACCCCGCTGAGTATGTCGAGGATTCCTTCGACAACATGAAGAACGTGGCGGCGGAATTCGATTTTTCCTTCCCCTACGTGCTCGACGCAACGCAGGACGTCGCGCGCGCCTACGGTGCCGTGTGCACGCCGGATTTCTTCGGCTTCAACCGTAACTTCGCGCTGCAATACCGCGGGCGCTTCGACGCGTCGAAGAAGGACACCGCCCCCGAGGGCGCGCGCCGCGACCTGTTCGAGGCGATGAAGCAGGTCGCCGCCACCCAGCGCGGCCCGGCCGACCAGATTCCCAGCATGGGGTGCTCGATCAAGTGGAAGGGAGAATGACATGACGGACCGCCGCACGCATTGGGAGAATGTCTACCGCAACAAGGCGGTGAACGAGGTGAGCTGGTTCCAGCCGCAGGCGGCCTCGTCACTGCGGCTGATCGAGGGCTGCGTCGGGCGCGATGCGGCCATTATCGACGTTGGTGGCGGCGCTTCGGTCCTGGTCGACAACCTGCTCGACGCCGGTTACCGTGACCTCACCGTGCTCGATCTCGCCGAAGCGGCGCTCGCCTCGACCCGCGCCCGGCTCGGCGGGCGCGCGCAGGCGGTCGAATGGATCGCCGGCGACATCACCACGGTCCCGCTGCCCGTGGCGCGCTACGACGTCTGGCACGACCGCGCGGTGTTCCATTTTCTGACCGATGCGGCGGATCGCGCCCGCTACGTCGCGCAGGTGCTGCGTGCGGTCAAGCCGGGGGGGCACGTCATCGTCGCCGCCTTCGGTGCGGGCGGGCCGCTGCAGTGCTCCGGGCTCGATGTCGTGCGCTACGCCCCGGACGCGCTGCACGCCGAGTTCGGTGCCGCGTTCCGTCTGGAACGGCACGAAACGGAGATTCACCACACGCCCGCCGGCAAGGACCAAGAGTTCGTCTACTGTTACTGCCGGCGCCTATGAGCATGCTCGAAGCGGTGCAGTCGCTGGTGCGCGAGGTCGCGCTGCGCGAGATCACGCCGCGCTTCCTCAAGGTCGCGCACAGCCGCAAGCCGGACGGCAGCCTGGTCACCGACGCTGATGCCGCCACCCAGGCGGCGCTGGAGGCCGCCTTGCCGGAAATTTCCCGGGTGCCGGTGCTGGGCGAGGAAATGACCGAACCGCAGCAGCGCGACGCCTGGGAGGCCGGGCGCGAAGGCCTGTGGTGCGTCGATCCCATCGACGGGACTTCCAATTTCGTCGCCGGCGTGCCCTATTTTGCGGTGTCGGTGGCCTATCTCTACAAGGGCCAGCGCCAGCTCGGCGTCGTCTACGATCCCGTCGGCGATGAAATGTTTTCCGCCGAGCGCGGCGCCGGCGCGCACCTCAACGGCTTGCCGCTGCCGCTGCGTCCGCCGGTGCCCGAGTTGCGGCGCGCCCTCGCGGGGGTCGAGCTCAAGCGCATCGACCGCGGGCTCGCCGGCCGGCTGGCGGCGTGGCCGCCGTACGCCTCGCAGCGCAACATGGGCGCGTCCACGCTCGACTGGTGCTACACCGCGGCGGGGCGTTTCGACATCTATCTGCACGGCGGGCAGAAATTGTGGGATTACGCCGCCGGCGCCCTGATTCTGGAAGAAGCGGGCGGACGCGTGGCCTGCCTGTCCGGCAGCTTCGACATTGCCAGCGTGTGGGAGCGCTCGGTGGTCGCCTCGGCCAGCCCCCAGCTGTTCGAGCTGTGGCGCGACTGGCTGAAGGCGGCGGGGGCATAAACCGGCCTCACGATCGAATAAGAAAGTTTTTGCGGCACGATCTCGGGCGCGACTTGAGGTTTTCGCGCCAAGCTCTTGTGATGAAACCGTTTCAGCAGGTTTTGACGCCGTCTTGCGAAAGTCGGTCGTGCTGACGGATAATCAAGGTTTTTGCATATTCTGCCCAAGCTGCCGCCGCACGGTTCTTAGGGACGGAACGTATGCCCGGTTTTTCACCTAGCAGAAGGGAACGCAATGCCTACCCGTAACGACCTGGCCAACGCCATCCGCGCGCTCGCGATGGATGCCGTCGAAAAAGCCAAATCCGGCCACCCCGGCGCCCCCATGGGCATGGCGGAAATCGCCGAAACGCTGTGGAACCACCACATGCGCCACAACCCCACCAATCCCAAGTGGGCGGACCGCGACCGCTTCGTGCTGTCGAACGGCCACGGCTCGATGCTGATTTACGCGCTGCTGCACCTGACCGGCTACGACCTGTCGATGGAGGACATCAAGCAGTTCCGCCAGCTCCATTCCAAGACCCCCGGCCACCCCGAGTACGGCTACGCGCCTGGCGTCGAAACGACCACCGGTCCCCTCGGCCAGGGCATCACCAACGCCGTCGGCATGGCCATGGCGGAAAAGGTGCTTGCTGCAGAATTCAACAAGCCCGACCACACCATCGTCGACCACCACACCTATGTGTTCATGGGCGACGGTTGCATGATGGAAGGCATCTCGCACGAAGCCTGCGCGCTCGCCGGCACCTGGAAGCTCAACAAGCTGATCGCCTTCTGGGACGACAACGGCATTTCCATCGACGGCCACATCGAGCACTGGTACACCGACGACACCGCCAAGCGCTTCGAAGCGTATGGCTGGAACGTCATTCAGGGGGTGGACGGCCATGACGTCGTGGCCATCGAGGACGCGATCCAGAAGGCCAAGGCCAGCAGCGACAGGCCCACGCTCATCTGCTGCAAGACCGTCATCGGCAAGGGTTCGCCCAACAAGGCCGGCACCCATGATGTGCACGGCGCCGCGCTCGGCCACGACGAAGTCGAGGCCACGCGCAAGCACATGGGCTGGAACCACCCCGCGTTCGAAATCCCCGCCGACATCTATGCCGGCTGGGACGCCAAGACCAAGGGCCAGGGACTCGAAACCCTGTGGAACAACAAGTTCGCCGAGTACAAGGAGGCCTACCCGGCCGAGGCCGCCGAGTTCGAGCGCCGCATGAAGGGCGAACTGCCCGCCAACTGGAAAGCGCACGTCGCCGAGCAACTGGCCGCGATCAACACCAAGGGCGAGACCGTCGCCACCCGCAAGGCGAGCCAGATCGCGATCAATGCGCTGGCGCCCGCGCTGCCCGAGTTCCTCGGCGGTTCCGCCGACCTCACCGGCTCCAACCTGACCAACTGGACGGGCTGCCATCCGGTGCGCCACGGCAAGCCCGGCAACTACATCAGCTACGGCGTGCGTGAATTCGGCATGGCCGCGATCATGAACGGCATGGCGCTGCACGGCGGCCTGCTGCCTTTCGGCGGCACCTTCCTGATGTTCTCCGAGTACTCGCGCAACGCCATCCGCATGGCCGCGCTGATGAAGCAGCGCGTGATCCACGTGTTCACCCACGACTCGATCGGCCTCGGCGAGGACGGTCCGACCCACCAGCCGGTGGAGCAGACCGCGACCCTGCGCATGATCCCCAACATCGACGTCTGGCGTCCGTGCGACACCGTCGAGACCCTGGTCGGCTGGGTGCATTCGGTCGAGCGCCACGACGGCCCGACCTGCCATGTTCTCTCCCGCCAGAACCTGCCGTTCATGCATCGCGATGCGGCGACGATGGCCAACATCGCCAGGGGCGGCTATGTGCTGAAGGACGCCGCGGGCGCCAAGGCCGTCATCATCGCCACCGGCTCCGAAGTCGAACTCGCCGTCAAGGCCCAGGAAGCGCTGGCCGCCGAAGGCATCGCGGTGCGCGTGGTATCGATGCCGTCGACCAACACCTTCGACCGCCAGGACGCCGCCTACAAGGCCGGCGTGCTGCCCAAGGGCCTGCCGCGCGTCGCGGTCGAGGCCGGCGTCACCGACTTCTGGCGCAAGTACGTGGGCCTGGAAGGCGCCGTCATCGGCATCGACCGCTTCGGCGAATCCGCGCCCGCGCCGGTGCTGTTCAAGCACTTCGGCATCACCACCGAGGCTGTCGTGGCCGCGGTGAAGGGCGTTCTGTAACCCTTTTTCCCGCGAAGGTACGCGAAATTCTCTCTTCGTGACCTTCGCGTCCTTCGCGGATCGGATTTTTCTTTTTTTATTCAGGAGACTGAAACATGGCAATCAAAGTTGGTATCAACGGTTTCGGCCGCATCGGCCGCATGGTGTTCCGCGCCGTCGCCAAGGACTTCCCCAACATCGAGATCGTCGCGATCAATGACCTGCTCGCCCCCGACTACCTCGCCTACATGCTGAAGTACGATTCGGTGCACGGCCGTTTCAACGGTGACATCGCCGTCGACGGCGGCAACATGGTCGTCAACGGCAAGAAGATCCGCCTGACTGCCGAGCGCGATCCCGCCAACCTGAAGTGGAACGAAGTGGGCGCCGACATCGTGATCGACTGCACCGGCTTCTTCCTGACCACCGAGTCCTGCGACGCCCACCTCAAGGCCGGCGCCAAGAAGGTCGTGCAATCTGCCCCGTCCAAGGACGCGACTCCGATGTTCGTGTACGGCGTGAACCACGACACCTACGCGGGCGAGAAGATCGTTTCGGCCGCGTCGTGCACCACCAACTGCCTGGCCCCGGTGGCCAAGGTGCTGCATGACAACTTCGGCATCAAGCGCGGCCTGATGACCACCGTGCACGCCGCCACGGCGACCCAGAAAACCGTCGACGGCCCTTCCAGCAAGGACTGGCGCGGCGGCCGCGGTATCCTGGAAAACATCATCCCGTCGTCGACCGGCGCTGCCAAGGCCGTCGGTGTCGTGCTGCCCGCGCTGAAAGGCAAGCTCACCGGCATGGCCTTCCGCGTGCCGACCTCCGACGTGTCGGTGGTTGACCTGACGGTCGAGCTGAACAAGGAAGCCTCCTACGACGACATCTGCAAGGCCATGAAGGCCGCCTCCGAAGGCGCGCTGAAAGGCGTGCTGGGCTACACCGACGAGAAAGTGGTGTCCACCGACTTTATCGGCAACCCCGCCCCGTCCACCTTCGATGTCGATGCCGGCATCGCGCTGGACAGCACCTTCGTCAAGGTTGTCGCCTGGTACGACAACGAGTACGGCTACACCTGCAACATGCTGCGTCTGGTCGAGCACGTGGCCAAGTAAGGGATCAGAGTTCAGGGATCAGGGATCAGATCGTTGCGCGGGCTTCGCCCGCGGCTTCTTTCTGATACCTGTTCTCTGACGCGTGAGCCCTAAGGCCTGGCGCGGCCCACACCGCGCCAACCCTTAGACCTTACTTTCCAGGAGACACCACCATGGCATTCATCCGCGTCACCGATCTCGATCTTGCGGGCAAGCGCGTTTTCATCCGCGCAGATCTGAACGTACCCGTCAAGGACGGCAAGGTCACCTCCGACGCCCGCATCACCGCGTCGATGCGCACCATCGAGCACTGCCTCAAGGCCGGCGCCAGGGTGATGGTCACTTCCCACCTCGGCCGCCCGACCGAAGGCGAGTTCAAGGAAGAGGATTCGCTTAAGCCGGTGGTCGACGTCATCGCGCAGAAGCTCGGCAAGAACATTCGCCTCATTCGCGAGTGGACCGACGGCGGCTTCGACGTCGCCGACGGCGAGCTGGTGGTGCTGGAGAACTGCCGCGTCAACAAGGGCGAGAAGAAGAACGCCGACGAGACCGCGAAGAAATACGCCGCGCTGTGCGATGTGTTCGTGATGGACGCCTTCGGCACCGCGCACCGCGCCCAGGCCTCGACCCACGGCATCGCCAAGTTCGCCCCGACCGCCGCGGCCGGCATCCTGCTGACCGAGGAACTCGACGCGCTGGCGAAGGCGCTGGCGAACCCGGCGCGGCCGATGGTCGCCATCGTCGGCGGCTCGAAAGTGTCCACCAAGCTGACCGTGCTCGAGGCGCTGTCGGAGAAGGTCGATCAGCTGGTGGTCGGCGGCGGCATCGCCAACACCTTCCTCGCCGCCATGGGCAAGAACGTCGGCAAGTCGCTGTGCGAGCATGACCTGATCCCGACCGCCAAGGCGCTGATCGAGAAAATGGCCGCACGCGGTGCGTCGATCCCGATCGCCGTCGACGTGGTGGTCGGCAAGAAATTCGACGCCAACGAACCCGCCGTGCTGAAGACCGCCGATGAGGTCACCGACGACGACATGATCTTCGACATCGGCCCTAAGAGCGCGCAGGAACTCGCCGACATCATTGCCAAGGCCGGCACCATCGTGTGGAACGGTCCGGTCGGCGTCTTCGAGTTCGACCAGTTCGGCGAAGGCACCAAAACCGTGTCGATGGCGATCGCCAATGCAGACGGCTTCAGCCTCGCCGGCGGCGGCGACACCATCGCCGCGATCCAGAAATACGACATCTACGACAAGGTGAGCTACATCTCCACCGCCGGCGGCGCTTTCCTCGAATACCTGGAAGGCAAGGTCCTGCCGGCCGTGGCGATTCTGGAGGAAAGGGCGCAGTAAGGCAGGGATCAGGGGTCGGTATTCAGGGGCCAGGGAATCGGCGCACTCCGCCTGCCCTTGTCCCGACTTTTCGACCCTGACCCCTGAATCCTGAATTCTGACCCCTGAATATGATCCGCAGAACCAAGATCGTCGCCACCCTCGGCCCCGCCTGTTCCGATTCCAAGGTGCTGGACCGGATGATGGAGGCCGGCATCGACGTCGTCCGCCTCAACTTTTCCCACGGCAGCGCGCAGGACCACATCGACCGCGCCGCGCTGGTGCGTTCGCTGGCCAAGACGCGCGGCCGCGCCATCGGCGTGCTGGTCGACCTGCAGGGCCCGAAGATCCGCATCGGCAAGTTCAAGGACGGCAAGATCGTCCTCGGCGCCGGCGAACGCTTCATCCTCGACGCCGCCTGCACGCTCGGCGACCAGACCCGCGTCGGACTGGACTACAAGGAACTGCCCAACGATGTCAGCCGCGGCGTGACGCTGCTGCTCGACGACGGCCGCATTGAGCTGTGGGTCGAGGAGGTCCAGGGCACCGAGGTGCACTGCAGGGTGGTGCAGGGCGGCGTGCTGTCCAACAACAAGGGCATCAACCGCAAGGGCGGCGGGCTCTCCGCCGCTGCGCTCACCGAGAAGGACATTGAGGACATCAAGACTGCCGCCGCGCTCAAGGCCGATTATCTGGCGGTGTCCTTTCCGCGCTCCGGCGCCGACATGCGCCAGGCGCGCGAACTCCTGCGCGCCGCGGGTGGCAGAAGCCAGCTCGTCGCCAAGATCGAGCGCAGCGAGGCGATTGCGCATCTCGATGAAATCCTCGAGGCCTCCGACGCCATCATGGTGGCGCGCGGCGACCTCGGCGTGGAAGTCGGCGACGCCGCCGTGCCCGCGCTGCAGAAGCGCATGATCCGCATGGCGCTCGCGCGCAACAAGCTGGTCATCACCGCCACGCAGATGATGGAGTCGATGATCACCAGCCCCATCCCCACCCGTGCCGAAGTCTCCGACGTCGCCAACGCCGTGCTCGACGGCACCGACGCGGTGATGCTCTCCGCCGAGACCGCCGCCGGTGAATACCCGGTCGAGGCGGTGCGCGCGATGGACCGGGTGTGCCGCGAGGCGGAAAAGGAAGCCGAGCCCGTGTTCACCAAGGAACGTCTCGACCACAGCTTCCTGCGCGCCGACGAGGCGATCGCCATGTCCGCCGTGTTCACTTCGGTGCACCTCAACATCAAGGCCATCGCCGCGCTCACCGAGTCGGGCAACACCTGTCTGTGGATGAGCCGCCTGTCGACGCAGGTGCCGATCTACGCCTTGACACCCCAGGCCGAAACCCGTAGAAAAGTCACGTTGTTCCGCAGCGTGTATCCTATCAACCTGAAGACCGCCAGCAAGGACCGCGACGAACTCCTCGCCGAAGCCGAAGAGGAGTTGCGCCGGCGCGGCGCCGTGCGCGAGGGCGACCTCATCCTGCTGACCATCGGCGAACCGATCGGCCAGCCCGGCGGCACCAACACCATGAAGATCGTCCGTGTGAGCGGTCCCAAGAAATCCTGATTTCGCTTGCCCATTTTCAACCAGGAGAGAGTAAATGGCACTGATTTCCCTTCGTCAACTGCTCGACCATGCCGCCGAACACGGCTATGGTCTGCCGGCGTTCAACGTCAACAACATGGAGCAGGTCCAGGCCATCATGCAGGCCGCCGCCGCCGTCGATTCGCCGGTGATCCTGCAGGGTTCCGCCGGCGCGCGTTCCTACGCCGGCGAACCCTTCCTGCGCCATCTCATCCTCGCCGCGATCGAAATGTATCCGCACATTCCGGTCTGCATGCACCAGGACCACGGCGCCAGCCCGTCCATCTGTTTCCGCTCCATCCAGTCCGGCTTCAGCTCGGTGATGATGGACGGCTCGCTGAAGGAAGATGGCAAGACCCCGTCGACCTATGAGTACAACGTCGAGACCACCCGCAAGGTGTCCGAACTCGCGCACGCCTGCGGCGTCTCGGTCGAAGGCGAACTCGGCTGCCTGGGCTCGCTCGAGACCGGCAAGGCCGGCGAGGAAGACGGCCACGGCGCCGAAGGCGTGCTCGACCATTCCGCCTTGCTGACCGACCCCGACGAAGCCGCTGACTTCGTCGCCAAGACCAAGGTCGATGCGCTCGCCATCGCCATCGGCACCAGCCACGGCGCCTACAAGTTCACCCAGAAGCCCACCGGCAAGGTCTTGCGCATCGACCGCGTCAAGGAAATCCACGCCCGCATCCCCAACGTCCACCTGGTCATGCACGGCTCGTCCTCCGTGCCGGAAGACTGGCTCGCCATCATCAACAGCTACGGCGGCGACATGGGCCAGACCTACGGCGTGCCGGTCAGCGAGATCGTCGAAGGCATCAAGAACGGCGTGCGCAAGGTCAACATCGACACCGACCTGCGCATGGCCTCCACCGGGTCGATCCGCAAGCACCTGGCCGAGAACAAGGCCAACTTCGACCCGCGCAAGTTCCTCAAGGAAGCCACCAAGGCCATGAGCGGCATCTGCCAGGCCCGCTACGAAGCCTTCGGCTCCGCCGGCATGGCCAGCAAGATCGGCAAGGTCTACAGCCTGGAAGACATGCAGAAGCGCTACGACAAGGGTGAACTGGATCCCAAGGTCAACTGATCACTGGCTTCGGCCGGAATCAGACGCTGGAATCAAATGGGACGCTGCGGCGTCCCATTTTTTATCCAAGTTGCCGACGCTGTGGAGCTTGCCGGGCGGCATCGAATCTATTGCGGCCACTTTGGCTTTCCCCCTGATGGTCGGGAGGTTTGTCTTCCTGGATTTGATCGAGAGTGCTCCCAGACGGAAAGAGCCCCGCCAACAGCGGGGTTCAACTAAATGCAAGGACAGTGGAATGTGTATCTCACAATTACTGTTCAGATGCTTTTCTCCAAACATGGGCATAAAACCCGTCCTGAACGTCATAGTCAAAATAGTGGATGCCATCCGGGGCACGGAATACAGCAAAGCAGTGCTCCTCATACCCTCCTTTTGCCATAACCCCTCTTCCCATTTTTGGTAAGGACCTGCAATAGGTGTCATTTTTTTCATCAATTCGCCAAGTCCCGGAAGCATCTTGTCCTACTGCATGCTTGGCAGCTTTTCTGAGACATGTACCGTCAACATTCTGGGTGATGAGGTGCCTGCCCTTTACTCCCTTCGAGTCAACTACACCGGGCAACACCGCCTTTAAGTCCTCCACGCCCAACCGTGGCAAACCCCTTGATTCCGCTTCTTTTATGTTTGGCGGGGCCGTTGGGAATTCTTGAGCAAAGCTTACAGTCAGGGGCATAACCAGGGCCGTTATCCACATAGCTATGAAGTAACGCATCATACGCACCTCCTATCTATTTATTACTCTGACACTCTGAAGCCCCAATTTCAATAGAAATATAGAATTCGGAAAGCAAGGCACAAGGCGTTGTTGAGATTTTGAAGTTTTATGAGAAAAATGGGGTCAGACT
>JACDJA010001325.1_pt1 | contig 21173 bp, 17 predicted proteins | sample 7449241 | NCBI WGS metagenome assembly JACDJA01 (sample SAMN14253289, study PRJNA609438) | sludge metagenome | isolation source: initial anaerobic sludge | collected 2018-12-20 | reverse complement strand
CTTTTTAAATACAACGCATTTTGTGTCATAAGTGATGGAGTAAATAATAAATCAGGTTCATTTTTTTCACCTTATGAGTTTTTTTATGCTTGGAGAAAAATAACAGGAGATGAGGTAGAAGTAGATGGAATACCATCTATGCACTCTATGATTGCTGGAATGTTTCACAAAGAGCGACTTGTAGATATTATTCACAACTTTATTTATATGCCAGATAAATCAAAAAAAGAGGAAAAAATTGTTTGTCGTTATCCTCAATATTACGCAACTAGAAAACTATATGAAAATATAAAAGCTCATCAAAAGCCAAAAGGGGATGGAAAAGGTGGTACATATTTTGGAGCAACTGGTTGTGGCAAAAGTTTTACTATGCTTTATCTTGCAAGAATGCTTATGAAAAGTATTCATTTCTCAAGTCCAACGATTATTTTAATTACAGATAGAACAGATTTAGATGTACAGCTTAGTAGCCAGTTTTCAAATGCAAAAGGTTTTATAGGTGATGATGGAATAGTAAGTGTTGAAAGCCGTGCTGATTTAAGGCAAAAACTTCAAGGGCGAGAGAGTGGAGGAGTATTTCTTACAACTATTCATAAATTTACAGAAGATTTAGAAGTTTTAAGCCATAGAACAAATATCATAGTAATCTCTGATGAAGCACATAGAAGCCAAATCAACTTAGAGCAAAAAATAAAAGTAACACAAGATGGTGTTAAAAAGAGTTATGGTTTTGCAAAATATCTGCATGATTCTCTTCCAAATGCTACTTATGTGGGATTTACGGGAACTCCTATTGATGCAACACTTGATGTTTTTGGAGATGTTGTTGATAGTTATACTATGACTGAGTCGGTTAGAGATGAAATCACTGTAAGAATTGTATATGAAGGAAGAGCAGCAAAAGTACTATTAGATAACTCAAAACTTGAAGAGATAGAAAAATATTATGAAGAGTGTGCAAATCTTGGAGCAAATGAACATCAAATAGAAGATAGTAAAAAATCTATGGCAAATATGAGTGCAATATTAGGAGATATGGATAGAATAAAAGCAATAGCAAAGGATTTTGTGGAGCATTATGAAAAAAGAGTAGAAGAGGGTGCAAGTATAAAAGGAAAAGCTATATTTGTTTCTAGTTCAAGATCTATTGCTTATTCACTTTTTAAAGAGATAATTGCTTTGAGACCATCTTGGAATGAATCAAAAGTTTGTGAAGATGGTGTTGAACTAAGTGATAAAGAGAAAAAAGAGATTCTACCTCTTGAAAAACTAAAAATGATTATGACAAGAAGCAAAGATGATGAAAAAGAGCTTTATGATTTGCTAGGTACTAAAGAGTATAGAAAAACTTTAGATACACAGTTTAAAAATGAAAAATCAAACTTTAAAATAGCTATTGTTGTTGATATGTGGCTTACAGGATTTGATGTACCATTTTTAGATACTATTTATATAGATAAACCTATACAAGAACACAATCTTATCCAAACTATCTCAAGGGTAAATAGAAAATATGCAGGAAAAGAAAAAGGGCTAGTAGTTGATTATATAGGTATAAAAACAGCTATGAATAAAGCTTTAAAACAATTTTCAAAAATGGACTCACAAAACTTTGAAGATATAGAAGCTTCAATAGTTGTTGTAAGAGATCAGCTTGATTTATTATCAAAATTATTTTATAAATTTGATAGTAGTAAATATTTTAATGGAACACCAACAGAGCAACTAAATACTTTAAATAATGCAAGTGAGTTTGTGCAACTTACTCGTGAGCTTGAAAATAGATTTATGTATATAGTAAAACGATTAAAAAGTGCTTATGATATTTGTTGTGGAAGTGAAGCTTTTACTGAAATAGAGAAAGATTATATTCACTTTTATTTAGCAGTTCGTTCAATTGTTGTAAAGCTAACTCGTGGTGAATCTCCTGATACAGCTTCTATGAATAAAAAAGTTGCACAAATGATAGAAGAAGCAATAAAAAGTGAAGGTGTAGAGGAAATCTTCAAACTTGGAAGTGATGATGAGAGTAAAATTGATATTTTTGATGAAGATTATATAAATAAGATAAATAAAATCAAACTTCCAAATACAAAGATAAAACTACTTCAACAGCTATTAGCAAAAGCTTTAGAAGAGTTTAAAAAAGTAAATAAAGTAAAAGCAGTTGATTTTTCTAAAAAGTTTAATGCACTTGTTGAAAAATATAATGAAAGAAAAGAGAATGATGTACTTGTAAGCAGTGTTTTAGATGATTTTACAGATGAGATTATAGATCTTTATTATGCACTTCAAAAAGAGAAAGAGTCTTTTGTTGATTTAGGAATTGATTTTGAGGAAAAAGCCTTTTATGATATTTTAAAATCAATAGCTATTAAGTATGATTTCTCATATCCAGAAGATAAACTATTAGCCTTATCAAAAGAGGTAAAAATTGTAGTTGATGATAAATCAAAATATACAGATTGGAATATAAGAGAAGATATAAAAGCTGAATTAAAAGTGGATTTGATAATTTTACTAGATAAACATGGTTACCCACCAATCACAAAAGATGATGTGTATAAAGAGATATTTGAACAAGCTGAGAATTTTAAGAGATTTAGTAGATAGGTATTTTCTAAAGTATATTTTTAAGCTCAGGATAGAGTTTTATGGCTTGTGGTAGATAGTTTTTATCTACTTGTAAAAGTTTAGGGTTTTTGTGCTTATTAAGCCATTTTAGCACTCTTTTTAAGTCGTTCTCACTCATGGAAGTGCACCCAGCAGTTGGTGTGTTTTTATCTTTTTCTATGTGTAAAAATATGCACGAACCAGCACCTTTTGTGGCATTTTGGTTGTGTGAGAGTGTGATGAGTAGTTTGTACTGAATATCATCTCGTCTCATAAGCTCAAAACTCTTTAGCGTAGAGGGTGGAATAGGTATGATTTGGTTGTAAAAACTAGATTCTGCATCATCAACACATATGAGATTGTACGGAGTTTTTTCATACTTTAGGAGTGTTTTTGCACCACTTGTATAGCCAAAAGCAGTGCCGATTTTATAAACTCCTATGGGAGATTTTCGATCCCCCTCTTTTTTTGTGACATAATTTAGGGTGTTTGTAAAAAAGCCATTTTGCTCATCAAAAGCTAAACCATTTTTTCCAAGATTTACATCAATATTACTAAATATTATTTTACCATCTTCAAAACAGTAGGCTTTAGCCTTTTGGCTGGTTAAATCTTTAGCCACTACAACGATTAGTTGCGATGCACCTAAAAAGATTTGAAAAAATATCAATATTAAGAAACTTTTTACCATAAAGTATGTTACTATTACTAAAATTTCAAACCCCTTAACAGAGAGTTTTTATGAGTATATCCATAAGGAAAGCAACTAGTGATGATGCGGCTTTTTTAGCTCAGATGATATTAAAAAGTACTAGAGCTTCTAAAAGCATGGGTTATTTTGACCTAATTATCGAGGCAAAAGATGATGAGGAGCTACTTGGGTATCTTCAAAAGGTAGTTTTAAGTAACATAAAAAACCCACTACATTTTACCAATTTTTTAGTCGCACAGGTTGATAATAAGCTAGTTGGTTCGCTTTGCAGTTACGAGCCTAGAAATGCAACAAGAGATGCTTTAGTAGAGGCTCTTATGGAGGCTGGGATCGATGCTAGTGAAAATGAGTCGCTTAGGATTTTGAGTCTTTGTGGGTTTGAGCCAAACACTAAAATACTTATACTTGACTATATGGAAGAGGTTGATGGCTTTGTTGATGCTGGAGTTTTAAAAGCACTTATGCAAAAAAGCCTCTTAAATGCTAGGCTAAAAGGGTATAGACTTGCTCAAACAGTGGTTGAGATTGGTGCACTTGAGAGTTTGATGTACTACAAAAAATTAGGTTTCAAAGAGGTAAAACAAAAAGAGTGCGAGGCTTACAAAGAGCTATTTGGTAGAGCTGGGCTTGTGCTTTTATCTATTGAGTTTTAGGGTTGGGAACATCTTAAGCCTTCTACCATCTATAGTTGCCATAGTTTTAGCTCTAAAGAGTAAAAATGTTTTTTTAGCACTAGGAAGTGCTATAGTTTTAGCTTATCTTATACTAAATAGCTTTCATCCACTTGCTGCGATTGAGTCAATCTTTTATCTATTTTACAATCTTCTTTTAGAGAGCTGGGTTTTAAAAACACTTGCATTTGCTCTTATGGCTGGGTCCATTATGGCACTCATTGAGAGTTCAGGTGGGGTTGGTGCATTTGTGGAGCTTATGCAAAAAAGTTCACTCATAAAGTCGCAAAGATCAGCTTTGATGCTTAGTTTTTTTGTTGGTGTTTTTATATTTATTGAGTCTTCCATAACCTCTTTAATAGCAGGGGCGATTGGAAAACCATTTACACACAAGTACCGCATTCCAAGCGAAAAACTAGCTTTTGTGTGCGATAGTACATCAGCACCAATTAGCTCACTTATAGTTTTAAATGGCTGGGGGGCCTTGCTTTTAGGGCTTATTGGTACTCAGATGGGTGTTATGGATGAGAGTGTTACTTCGCTACTTTTAAACTCACTTTTGTTTAATTTTTACTCCATTGTTATGATAATCATCACCTTTTTGTTTATATATTTTGATAAAAACATAGGTGCGATGAAGAGGTGTACATATAAGCCAAAACAAGAAAACGGTGATGTGCAAAAGAGTACAAAAGCTTCATATATGCTACTTCCTATGTTTTTGATGGTGGGGTTGGTTTTTGTTTTTATGTATATTAGTGGCAATGGAGATTTGCTAAGGGGGAGTGGTTCTAGCTCCATTTTTTACACGATGCTTAGCACTTTAGTTTTTTTATTTTTTTACTACATACCAAATGGGGCGATGAGTGCTAGAGCTTTTGCTAAAATTTCACTTGAGGGAGCTATGAAGTTTGTGCCAATCACTCTCATACTACTTTTGGCTTTTGCCATAGGGCAGGGCATATCGGAGTTAAAAACGGGTGAATATTTAGCTTCACTTTTGAGTGAACATATGCCCATCTATCTTCTTGGTGCTTTGGTTTTTTTACTCTCAGCTATCATCTCTTTTTCAACTGGGACTAGTTGGGGAACATTTAGCATAATGATGCCTATCGCATTGCCACTTGCCATAAGTATGGATGCATCTTTGGCTTTGGTTGTTGGTGCTGTTATAAGTGGTGGGGTTTTTGGCGATCACTGCTCACCCATATCAGACACCACCATCATCTCATCGATGGCGAGTGATTGCGAGGTGAGTTCTCATGTGCAAACTCAACTTCCATATGCTCTTATTGGGGCTAGTGTGGCATTTGTTTTGTTTTTGGTGGCTGGATACCTACTTTAGCATACTCATAAAATATACCACGATCAAAAACTAGCCATAAAGCAGATGGTAAGGTGGCTTTTTTTAGTGTGTTATTTGTCCAAGTGTTGCATGTAAAAAACATACTATAACTCCCTTTTGCTTCATAAAAGGCATCATTTTGTCCATATTGTGCTGATGTTTTTATGTTTATAGCTCTGCCATTATTTAGCAAAAGATTCTCTTTTAGTGACTCTACAATTGAGAGATATTGTTTCGTTGTTATGGGAACTTTTATGGTTAGTTCATCTTCGCTCATAGAGTCATAGTAGGTTATGTGAAAAGCACTCTGCCCGATCCCAAGAGTTGCAATGAGGGCGGTACTAGGTTTTAGCTCCGCCCATGTTGGAGTATCTAAGTAAAAGCCTTTATCGCCCCAACCAATGGCGATGAAGTTAAAATTATCTCTTTTGCTTAGTGTGTCATCAAAGCTAAAAAGGCTCTCAAAATCAAATAGCTCTTTATCTAGTTTTAAAACAATGTCAGTATGAACTCCATTTGATTTTAAAAATAAAAAATGAGTCGCATTTTTGTCTAAATTGTGCAAAGAGCTAAGCCTTGAGAGTATAAACTCAGAGCTAAAAAATAGCACTACAAAACTAACTATGAGTAAAAGTGCTACTTTTGTAAATCTCATGAGTTTAAGTAAAACTCTAGTGTATATTTTAGATCATCATCGAGTTCTTGTGTGTTTTTAAGCATCCACTCAAGGTAAGATCTGTCGGTTTTAGCCACTTGTGCTATCTCTTTTGATTTGTGTTTACCAAACCTAAAGGTTTTTAGAAGTATTGGAGTTTGGGTTAGCTCTACCATTTTGCTTATGGGGTGATCTTGCGGAAACTTTGCGGCTACATCATTTTTTAATCTGCTTAGAAAAAGTTTTAAGATCAAAACATCGCCAATGGCATCGTGGGCTTTTAGCTCAACCCCTAGTTTTTTAGCCTCATCTTGCTCATCTTTGTAGAGCTCAAACTTGTAGCGAAAATATTGCAACCTATGAGCCTCTTCATCAGGATATATATGTTTAGCAACTCTTAGAGTATCAATTAGCCTCATTTGCGAGTTAAAACCATCTTTTTTTAGCATCTCAAGATCAAAAGCAGCATTGTGGATTACTAGATAATTTTCTTCACTATTTAGCTCAAAAAGCTTTTTAAAACTTTTAGAATCTTGGATTTTTGGTTTTGATTTTAGCATAGGCGGAGTTATGCCATGAGTCTCCATTGCCACTATGCTTATGGGTACATCGCAGCTAAATAGCTCATTATAGATCTCTGTGTTTTCTCTACCCTCAAGCACCATAAAGCCTAGCTGTATGACTCTATCTTGCACTGCAATGCCCGTTGTTTCGGTATCAAGTATAACAAACTTCAAAGCTTACCTTTTTTGCTTAATTATACTTAATATTTTTAAAGTTAGCTACAACTAACTGCCATTTGAATAGTAGATTTACTAGAGGTTGCTTTGTACCTTTTATAGTAGAGTATGTAGCCTGTTGCGGCAAAAAAGCCCATTGCTAGTGAAGATACAAACCACACAAAACGACCAATGAAGCCAAAAAACTCACCACTATGCAGTGCTAACATACTAGCTATAAACTTCTCGCCCATTTTTTTATTGGCATAAAGATTATGTTTTAAAACCCCACTAGAATCTATTAGCATAGTGTTGCTCTCTCTAAAATGAGTCGCATCATTTAGTAGGTAAGTTACACTGTATTTTGAGCCACTAGGCACAACTTTGAGGGTTGCACTTTTAAAATCATTCGGTGCATTTAGCTCAAAAATTTCTACGGTTTTTTGGATCTCGTTGTAGTTTATGGAGCTATGGTTGCTCTTTGGTGGTGCCACTCTTTTTTGCATCTCAACCCCAGCTATGCTAAATAGTGCCTCTCTATACCAATCATAAGACCAATAAAGCCCAGTAAGCGACATAATGAGCATAAATGGAAGTGTCCACATTCCAAAAACACTATGTAGGTTTGATAGATATGCTCTGCCTTTGCAGTTTGAATTTAGCTTTAAGCTCTTTGTAAAACCTCGTTTTATACGAGGGTAGTAAACAATAACCCCGCCAATGCTAAGTAAAATCGCAGCGATTGTACTTAGTGCGACTAGATGTTTACCAACCGCTTGTGTGTTTCCCTCAAGGGCTAACCATCTATGAAGCCTAAAGAAAAACATAAACATATCTTCGCCAACTAAGCTTGGTAAAATTTCGCCACTATATGGGTTTATATAGATATTTTCACCCTTTTTTTTGGCGGGATCTTTTTAGGCTACATTTAGTACAACACTTGAAGTATCTTTAGAGCTAAATGTTATAGAGTTTATTTTTGCATCTTTATGGGCATCTTGGTAGATCTTTAAAATTTCGCTATTTGTGAGCCTTTGTGTGTTTTGCGGAATGGTTATATTGTATGTTTGTGCATTTAGCATTTGCATTAGCTCTGATTTGTAAGATAGTAAAGCCCCGCTAATGCCAACAATAAAAAGCAATAAGCCAAAAATGGCTCCTAAGAGCCAATGAAGCTTAAAGAAAAAACCTTTTTGCATAATACTTTCCTTTAAAATCTATAATTTAATCCAACCGTATATCTTCTACCATCTATAACTACATCATACTCATCATTTGTGATCTCTTTGTTTGCTAGGTTATAGACCCCAGCAGTAAAAGTGACATCTTTAGTTACTTTAAAAACTAGCCCAAGATCTAGTGTTGCATAAGCAGGAGTTCCATCAGCCATAGCGGTTCTACTTAGATAATCACTAGTTTTGCCTCTGTAGTTATATTGTGTCCAAAAGTTCCAAAGTGAAGTTGCATCGTAACTTAGGTTTGCATTGAACATATGTTTTGGCATCTTATTTAGTGGTTGACCCTGAAAATCACCCGTTTTTTGTTTTGATTTTGTGTATGTATAACTAGAACCAAACTTTAAGTTCTCAAGCAGTGCATAATCGAGTGTCGCTTCAATACCTTGCATTTGTGCTTTGTCTATGTTATCTTTTGAGCTTATAAACCAATATTTTTCACTTCCAACTGTACAATTCCAATTTGCATAGTTATCTTTATCGGCAGTTGCACCTTGGCAAGGTCTAATTTCTTGGATCTTATCTTTAAACTCTGTATGAAATGCCATAATGCTACTATTTAAACCTATTTGCTCATCTGCAAAGTTAAAACCAGCTTCATAGCTTATGGATTTTTCAGGTCTTAAGTTAGGATTTCCCATAATGATACCTCTAGCGTGTGGAAGTCCCTTACTTTGCCAATCGCCACCGCCAGTAGTTTGCCCAAAACCCTCTGTTGCTTCAGCTAGAGTTGGTTGTTTATAACCTGTGCTAACTCCACCTTTTAGTGTTAAGTTCTCATTTAGATGATACACCACATATAGTCTTGGAGTCATATAGCCACCAAATAGCTCATCGTAGTTGTACCTAATACCAGCAGTTAGTGCAAAGTCATCACTAATGCTATACTCATCTTCTAAAAAGAGTGCCCACTCCCATCTATCCACTCTATCAACTGCTATTGGAGTTGCACCTATTAGCCCATTTGCCTCATTTGTTTGCATCTCTTTTTTGTATTGTCCACCAAAAGTGATGATGTGATCACCTATGACATATGAGCTCATAGTTTTAAAAAGATCTAGTTTCTCTTCTAGGAGTTTTGTTTGGAGTTTTTTAGTCTTTTCATTTTGATAATATGTATCGGTTGTAAAGTTCTCAAACCTACCTTTATGAGTTAATGTGTAGATCTGTTTTTGTAGATTTGTATAAGATGGATCAGCACCGATGGCTAATGTTTTACCAGGATTTGCGGTGTACTCTTGTTTTGTGTAGTCATATCTTGCACTAACATCATTTTGCTCATTTAAGCTATATGTTAGCTCACTTCCAACTTTTCTAACTTTTTTCTCAGTTCTACTCCCGTTTGATTTATTGGCATTTCCACCTTGAAAATCACTCTCATCATCCCCTTGGAGTGCTCCATCTATGCTTAGTGCCAAAACATCTTTTATGAGTGGACCGCTAAGATATGTACTTAGTGAGTAGCCATCATTTGAGACATCGTTTGCCTTGTCGGCTTTTGTGTATTGTGGAGTTATGCTTCCTCTCCATCTATCACTTGCTGCTTTTTTTGTGATAATGTTTATGATACCGCCCATCGCATCAGAGCCATAAAGCGAACTCATAGGACCTCTTATGACCTCGATTCGCTCTATCATATCGATAGGTGGCAAGTATGCACCAACTTTACCGCCATCGGTTCCATTTGTATTTACCGATCTTCCCGCACTTATATCTCTACCATTTACAAGATATTTTGTATATGCAGCTCCCATTCCCCTAATTGTTATGTCTTGGTGATTTCCACCGCCACTTGCATAAATACCAGGCATATTTTTAATGGCATCTAGCACATCTGTATATGCTTTTTTTTGTAACTCTTCCCCCGTAATAACCGAAATACTAGCTGGAGCATCAGCGATGTTTTGTTCAAACCCAGCCGCTGATGTTACAACTTGAACATCTTGAAGTTTTGTGCTATCTGCGCAGATAGCACTTTGTGATAGCGCTAAAGCACTTAAACTTACCCCTAATTTTAATTTCATAACTATCCTTTAATTAATATTGGTTTTGATAACCGTTATTGATTAGAATGATAGTAAAAAAAACTTATATTTAATTTAAATTGATTCTTGTTATCAAAATGTTTATGATTTTATAGTAGATTAAAATTATATTTCCAATAACCTACAACCTTAAATTTATCTCCCCGCTTCCCACTTAAGCTCCAATTTTCCCTTTGAGCTTTGCAAAAAGTTACCCCAATTTCACTATCTTTTGCCCAAGATATATCATCTTTGCTAAGAGTTAGTGCATAAAAATAGCTATGTTGTTTGTCAAACTCTACTATAGCTCCATGAAGTGTGACATCTACTACATTAGCAACATCTAAAAAACCAAGCTCTACCCAATTATAGCTATATTTATTGTAATCGTCTTTATTATGAAGCCCTTGTGTGCGGCCTATTGAGATGTTTTTATAACTCAACTGGGCACTTATATCATCTTCATTTATCATACCATGTATAGTGTACATAGCATGATTTATCCACATATCTAGCTCCAAATCTTCCATAATATTAAAAGCATACCCAGCATAAACATCGTTTTTAGTTCCCCTGTGTTCCGAGTCATCTATATAACTTCCTAGATAACCTATATATAGATTGCTAGGGAGTCTATACTCTATCCCAATTTGAGCCGATGGCTTATCATCACTTAGCGAATACCCCTCATCTAAGTAGTTTGACATAACCCCAACTTCAATGGATAAGCTTTGCTTATTGTCATCATCCGCCATTAAAATTGCACCTTGAGCTAAGATAAGAGTGCTAAGAAATACACATATTTTTCTTTTCATTTTTTTCCTTTACAATATAGATTTTAATAACCATTATTGTTTGTAAAATAATAAAGAAAAAAACTTATTTTTTATTTAAAGTGATATTCATTATCAAATGTTTTTTATTTTTTTTGAGATTTTATTCCGATTTTACACACCAGCTTTTTACCCGCTATTTTTGTGCTATATTTTGTGGAATATTGGTAGTTTTTAGTAGATATTTTTGAGCTTATAATCCACTTGCATCTTTAGCAAGTTTTGCCCAAGGTGAGGAGTCATCAGCTTTTATGGCTTCATCGTATGCTATCTTAGCATCGCCATCTCGCCAAAGTTTGGTATATGCATTTCCTAAGTAATATTTTTGTTTTGATCTTTGTATTTTGTTTAGCTCAAAATCATCTAGCGATGTCATAACTTGCAGTGCTTTTTTATACTCTTTTTTGTTTGTGTAAGCATCATATAGTGCAAACTCTACCTCTGGAGTATAGGCTCTTAGGGTGCTATTTTTTTGTATGTTTAGAACTTTTTGTGCATAGTTTATGACTAGATTATCATCATTTTTTAGTGAAGCTATGGTTACTATAGAAGCAAATCTAGCTACATCTTCATAGCTAGTGTTAAATGTTTCATCTATATTGACTATGGATTCAATCATCTTTTCATAATTTTCTAATCGCTGATATGTGTCAAAAATGTACCTATAAACATCTTTATATTTTGAGTCCTTATCATCTTCTATAAGGGCTAAAAGATCTTTTGAAGCACCAAGTACATCGCTATAGTTTCCTGTTGCAAACTCAACTTCTATGTATCTATGAAGCCATTTTTCTCTAACTTGTATATCTTTTGAGGCGATATTTTTTGATGATATTTTTTTTGCCAACTCAAAATCAGCTCCTCTCATCGCACACTCATAAACACCATCATCCCACTCATCGCTTAACTCTATGCCATATTTTGATGATATGCTTAAGACATTTAAGCACTCTTTATCTTTGAGTGAATTTTGCATAGAACCAATCGCCGCTGTTTTAATAATCTCATCAACGCCCTCATAAAGAGCATCATCTAAGGTTTTTAGTTCATTCTCAAGAGCTAAAACATCACTAAATTTACCCTCTTTGTTTAAAAGTTTTGCCTTTTCATATAGAGCTTTATCGGCTATAGAGTTGCCACTGTATTCGTCTATTAGCTTATCATATTGTGTTAGTTTTTCTTTATCTTCTATGCCATCTAGCTCAAAAAATAGTCTATCTTTAGCCACTTTTACATCTTCGCTATATATGCCATCTCCAAACTCGGCTAGATACCTATCGAGATACCCTTGTGAACCTTTTTTATCATCACTTTTGCTAAGCCATATACCGCAATTTTTCAAAAGTTCTTCATAATAATCAGGGTATGTCTCTTTTGAATTTAGCAAAACTTTTGCTATCTCTGCGGCAATATCCCAATACTCATTTTCAGCAAAGTTATTTAACATATCAAAACTTTGTAGGAAGTTTTGATTGTAGATGGTTGGTTTTAGTTTTAGTATCTTTTGTGCATATTTTTTGGCATCTTTATATTTTGCACTTGCCATTAGTGATTTTACTAGATAAAACCCTGCATTAACTCCAACATCAATATCATCAGTTTGTTCAAGTAGGTTTTGTAGAGTTTGAGAAGCTTTTTGGTACTGAGCGTTTTCATAGTAGTTTTGTGCGAGATAGATATTTGCCCATTTTGTGTAGATAGAGTCTGGGTGTTCGCTAAATAATCTATCATAAAAGTATTGAGCGTCGCTTCTTTGCTCATCTTTATCATAAGCTTTTGCTAGTAGTGATAAAACCTCTGCGACATTCTCATCCGAAGCAAATTTTCTCAAAAATGTATTTGCATCATCTATTAGATTATCATAAAGAGCTAGTTTATCCTCCGTTTTTATCTTATAGTATAGAAGCTCTGGCATAAATAGTGAAGTAGGATAATCGTTCATAGCCTCTTTTATAAGAGAGAGAGTGCTTTCATACTGTTTTATATCATAACTCTCTTTTATCTTTACATATTCGCTTACATCTTGCAGCCTCTCGCTATGGATTGGCTCACCTTTTAGATCTAAGCTACCAATATATGGAAGATCTTGGTTTGCAAAGGTGATGGGGAAATTTAGTGAGTTTTTATACCCGCTCTCTTGGTTTTTTATAAATGGGATTTTATCACTATAGCCTATGACTACCCAGCTAGATGAGAGCTCAACTTTGCTTTTATATATCACATTATCGGTGATAAGATCAAATGCTATGGGGTAGAGTTTGACCTTTTTTGTTGGTTTTATGATGAGAAAAAAGGTTTTATCTTTTACTTTTGGTTCTATTTGAAAAAAGATATTTGAGAGACGAGGCAACTCTTGTTGAGGTTTTTTATCGAATGCACAAACAACTGAGATTACATCTTCAAACTCATTTTTATTCTCTTGACATAGAAATTTCTGGCTATTTTTTATGCTTAGTATGGAGTAGGGCTCACCTGAATCTTTAGCGGAGGAGATAGAGAGTTCAAGTGAGTATAAAAAAGATTGTATAGTAAAAAGAAGCAGTATAACTCTTAACAACAACTGCTCCTTTTTATCCTTTATTTAAAAACCGCTATTATACATTAACGGTGCTATGATCTCTAGTAGATTGTTGACTAAAATAAAAGCAAAAATAGTTCCTATAGCAGCAATGCCAACTATCGTTTTTAGTGATAGTGAAGCATTTGAGCTATATATATGTCCTGTGTTTGCCATAACAGGCTCTTTCATAAACATATATACTATTAGTTTTAAGTAGTAATACCCAGCAATCGCAGAGTTTAGAGCCATAATGAGTGCTAAAACTATATAACCAGCATTAACCGCTGAGCTAATCATATACATTTTACCCCAAAATAGTGCAAATGGTGGAACACCAGCTAAACTTAGCATAAAAAGCCCCATAATAGAAGCAGCAACAGGTGCGGTTTTTATCATACCTGCAAACTTTTCATAGCTGTGATCTGTTCGTTGATATGCAGGTAGATTTTTTTGGCGACTTATCCAAAGCATAGAGAATGAGCCTAGGTTTGTAAAACTAAATAGTATCCAGTATAAAAATAGTGCACTATTTGATTGTGAAGTGCCTATAAGTATAGCAGCCATTACAAAACCAGCATGCGAGATCGAGCTATAAGCTAACATTCTTTTTACATCGCTTTGCACTAAAGCCCAAATATTTGCCATAGTCATAGTAACGATAACCATTATATAAAGCACAACTTCTAGCCACACAACACCGCTATGGATTAAAAACTCAAATATTCTCATAGCAACAATAAAAGCTGCTATTTTTGGAACGATTGACATATATCCAGCTAGTGAAGCGGATGATCCCTCATAAACATCTGGTGTCCATGTGTGAAATGGAACCATAGATAGTTTAAACCCAAATGATGCAAGAAAAAATACAACTGCTACTAAAACATAACCAATATCAGCATAGTTGTTTGCTGCTAAAACCTCAGATATTTTAGATATATCAATACTTCCAGTTAGTGCATAAAATATCATAGATCCAAAGCTATAAAAACCAGCTGCTAGTGCACCCATTGTGAAGTATTTTATAGCTGCTTCAAAAGATTTATCGCGGTTATGAAGTGCTATTAGAGTATATAGTGCTAGTGATGCGGTCTCTAACCCTACAAATATAAGTATAAGGTTATCGCTTGAAACCATAAACTGAAAACCAGAGATCATAAACAAAAATAGTGCGAAAAACTCTGGGTAGCTAAACTCATGAAATCTCTTGTGCGAAAGTGCAAGTGGGATAAAAAGCATCGATGCACCAACTATGATAAACTGCGACATAATAGCTAGTCCATCAGACATAATAGTATCAAAAACACTAAAAACAGTGCCGTTTGAGCCAAAAACTTTATAAGCATCTACTAGTGCCATAAAGTCTATGCCAAGAACCAATAAAGAGATCATAACATATAGGGTTTTATCTTGTTCACTCTTGAAAAGATCAATAACAAGTATAAGTAAAGCCCCAATTATTGGCACAACCATTGGTGCCAAAGTCATTAAGTTTAGTGACTCCAAGGTTATATTTGCAGGTGAAATCATTAGTTTGCCTCCGTAGAAGTATCATTTATTGTAGGCATCTCAATAGTTATATTTGGTATCTTCGCCTTAGCATCTTCACTTAATGCTTTTTCGTGCATTAGAGCTACTACACCTTTTACACTATTGTTAATAGGCTCTAGTAAAACTTTAGGGTAAACCCCTAGCCAAATAGTTATGATCGTTAGCGGGATAAGTGCTATAAGTTCTCGCTTGTTGACATCTTTTAGGGTTTTGTTCTCATCATTTGTAACATTGCCAAAAAATGTTTTCTTATAGGCTGCTAACATATAGATAGCTCCAACAATAATAGCAGTTCCAGCTAAAAGAGTTAGTATGTGTGATTGTTTGTAAAAACCAAGTAAGCTTAAAAACTCACCAACAAAGTTTATGGTTAGTGGAAGTCCAACCGAAGCCATCATCATCACACCGAAAATGGTTGCATAGCGAGGCATAACGCTTGCAAGCCCACCAAACTCACTCATAAGCTTAGTGTGTCTTCTATCATAAATCACACCAACTAGTAAAAACAGAGCTCCAGATACAACCCCATGAGCTATCATCAAAAAGATAGAACCACTAATGCCCTCAACATTTAGAGCAAATGTTCCTAAAACAATAACCCCCATATGTGAAACAGATGAGTAGGCAACAACTTGTTTTATATCTTTTTGTGCATAAGCTACCATCGCTGTATATACGATCATAATGATAGATATAACCGCAATTGGGACCATATAAAAAACCGATGCATCAGGAAACATCGGAAGAGAAAATCTTATGAAGGCATATGTTCCCATTTTTAAAAGTATGGCTGCTAGTATAACCGAACCAATAGTAGGTGCTTGTCCGTGAGCATATGGCAACCATGTATGAAATGGAAACATAGGAACTTTTATGGCAAAACCTAAGAAAAATGCTACAAATAACCATTTTTGGTATGATTCAGGAAGCACCAATCTATACCACTCAAGTATGGAAAAGCTCCACTCACCAGCTGCTTGGTAGTATAGGTATGCCATCGCTAACATACCAACTAACATAACTAGCGAACCAGCAAATGTATATAGAAAAAACTTAACAGAAGCATAAACTCTTAGCGGCCCACCCCATGCACCGATGATGTAAAGCATTGGTACAAGTGAGAGCTCCCAAAAAATATAAAAAACTATAGCATCAAGGGCGGCAAAAACCCCAACCATAGTCATCTGTAAAAATAGCAGTGTAACTATTAGGTTTTTCTCATTTTCAACTGGGCTAAGTGAAGCTATACCAATTAGGGTAAAAAATGCTGCCAAAACTATGATAAATAGTGAAATAGCATCAATACCAACTATATAGTTTATGCCAAAAGCAGGTAGTAGTGGTAAACTCTCCATAAACTGCATTCCAGCAGCACTTCCATCAAAAGCTATCCATAGCCAAATAGCTAAAATAAACTCAATAGCTGCAACCGCAACACCATAAGATCTCATACTATCTTTGTTTACCACAAAGCCTAGCATTCCAGCTAGAGCCGGAAAGAAAATTAAAATCGATAAAATATGCTCTAACATCTATTTTACTCCTAGGCTATTTAGTATCATCATAATATCTAGCTGGTATCTAACAACTAGACCAAAACCAACCGCTAAAACAAGTAGTGTAGCCGCACCAAAAACCATCCATTTTAGCATAATAGATAGGTTGCCGCTTTGCATTACTCTTGTTTTTTCTCCAGTTACATATAGTGTATTTGCTACACCATCAACTGTTGCATCAACGACTTTTTGATCAATCTTAGTCCAAAATAGCTCTGAGAGCTCTCTATATGGCTTAACTATATAGTGCTCATAAAAATATGGGATGTAGTATTGGTTTATAAGTACTTTATAGCATAATCTACTCTCCATTTTGCTAGTTCCATCTGGGACTTTGATGTTGATATTTGCATACTTTTTATATGCAAATGCGATAGATGCCATAACTAAAAGCTGAGTTCCAATAATCATAATCCACTCAACCGTGGCACTATGTATGTGGTACTGCGTAGCTGGTAGAACTTTGCTTACCATCTCAAAATAACCAGCCTTAAATGCTCCGGCAATGATAGCTAAAAGAAGTAGCGGACTCATAGCAACTAGCATAAATCTATAAGCTTCATGTGGATGGATGCCAAATAATTTATATCTATCATCACCATGAAATATCAAAGCTATTAGCCTAAATGAGTAAAATGCTGTTAACATAGCGGTTATAAGTAGCACTCCATAGATAATATAATGAGCGTCAACAAAAGCAACTTCTAAGATCAAATCTTTTGAGAAAAACCCAGCAAGTGGGAAGATACCAGCTAGAGCAACAGATGCTAAAGTCATCATAAGGAAAGTTCCCCTCATAACTTTGCCTAGTCCACCCATCTTAAATGGATCTAGCTCATCATGCATAGCGTGCATAACATTTCCAGCTCCCAAAAAGAGTAGGGCTTTGAAAAATGCGTGAGCCATTAGGTGAAATAGTGCCACCCAGTAAGCTCCAAGCCCAGCAGCTGCGAACATATAACCTAATTGAGAGAGGGTTGAATATGCTATAACTCTTTTCATATCGCGATTAACAAGTGCCATAGATGCCGCAAAAAGTGCCACAAAAGCACCAAGTGAAGCTATAAAAACCCCCATAGATGGTATGAGTTCATATAGTGGGTTTGCTCTAACGACTAAGTAAACCCCAGCTGTAACCATTGTAGCTGCGTGAATTAAAGCTGAAACTGGAGTTGGACCCTCCATTGCATCGGCTAACCAAGTGTGAAGTGGAAATTGTGCTGATTTACCCATCGCACCAATAAACAAGAATATTCCCATCCACATTAGTATATCTTTATCTAGGTTTGGCATAGCAGCAAATGCTTCGCTATATTGAAGTGTTCCTGTGTTCCAATAAACTAAAAATATACCAATTAGCATACCAAGGTCGGCAATACGGTTCATAATAAACGCTTCATTAGCTGCCCAAGAAGCACTCTCTTTTTGGTACCAAAAACCAATAAGCAACCAAGAACAAAGCCCAACACCTTCCCAGCCAATGAAAAGCCCAGCGAAGTTATCACTCATAACAAGGATTAGCATCGAAAAAACGAAAGCTGATAGATATGAGAAAAATCTATTAAACCCTTTATCGTGATCCATATAGCCAATAGCATAGACATGAACAACAGTTGAGACTAGTGTTACAACCATCATCATAACTACACTTACTTGATCAACTACAAACCCAAAAGGAATGTAAAGATCCCCCGCCATAATCCATGGCATCATCTCAACACCTATCTTGTGTCCTGATGTAAAGACAACTATCAAAAGTACCAAAGAGCTTAAAAATGATACTCCAAGAAGCACGCTAGGAACAATTCCAGCTATTTTGGTTTTAGGTGAAGCACCAAAAAGTGCTGCAAATAGTGAACCCACTAACGGAGCAAATAGTGCTGTATATAAAAATAACTCCATGCTATCCCCTCATACTCGACATAGTGTCAAGATTTATATTGTTATGTTTTTTATGCCAAACTATCAAAAGTCCAAGTCCAACTGCAACCTCCGAAGCCGCTATAGCTATAACAAAAAATGCAAACATCTGCCCACCTAAGTCATTGTAGTAGTGAGATATTGCCGCAAAACCTATGTTTACTGAGTTTAGTAAAATCTCTGTAGCAAAAAACAGCATTAGAAGGTTTTTTCTTCTAATAACACCATAAAGTCCTATGCCAAATAGTATAACACTAAGTACAAGGTAGTGACTAAGACCTATCATTTGTCCACTCCTTTATTTTGCTCTTTTAATAACAAAATGTCTCCCTCTTCCATAAGTGTAAGAGATAGATCCATCTTTTTACCAGCTAGTACAATTCCTGCGATCATGGCAACTAAAAGCATAACCGCTGCAACTTCAAAAACGACTAGGTATTTTGTAAATAAAACCATGCCAACTTGTTGAACATTGCCAACTCCCTCAGCCATAGGAGTTTGTCCCACTATGTTTTGAGATATAAGTGGAGCACTAAAGATCAAAACAACTAAAATAGCAGCTATTGAGCTAAGCCCAATGATTATGTACTTGTTGCCATGTTTTTCTTTGACATCTCTAGTTGTATCAAAAAACATCATACCAAAAGCATAAAGTGCCATAACGGCTCCAGAGTAAACCACAATTTGAATGGCTCCTAAAAAATCAGCTCCTAGTATGAAGAAAAAGGCTGATATTAAAATCATACCAGCGGCTAATGCACTTAGTGCGTATAGTGCTTGAGATGTGCTAACTGCTATGTAGAACATTGTTATTGTTAAAAAAGCAAATAGATAAAAAGCGATAGTTTCAAACATATTTTCTCCTTAATACGCAAGAGGTGTCTTTTTAACACGCTCATCCTCATGTGGTGTAATGGCTCCAAAGCCCTCAAACTCTTTTTGTGCTTTTGCTTTCATGGTATCTAGTGGTGTTAGCATGTCGTTAAAGAGTATAAAATGCTCTCTTTGATCAGATGCGTTTTCATACTCTCCACCATGTGTGATGGCTAACTCAGGACAAACCTCAGCACAATAACCACAAAATATACATCTACCTAAGTTGATGCTATATTCAGTTACTTCTTTACGGTTTTCCTCATCTAATCTTGTGTCTATACGGATGCAGTTTGATATACAGATCTTCTCACAAAGCCCACAACCAATACATCTCTCGGTGTCTGATTCCCAAAGTCGCTTCATCTCATGAACAGCTCTATATCTAGGGCTAATTGGCATCTTTTCTTGTGGGTATTGGATGGTATGTATGTCAAATCTAAACATCTCTCTTAAAACAACCCAAAGCCCCACAAAAAGCTCACCTCTTATGGTTCTTTTCGCAGCTCTTTTGAACTTATCCCAAGGCGTTGTTGGGTAGGCGTCAATATCTACTAAAAAGTAGCCACTTCCCATATCGGCCACATTTCTATCACTAAAGTGCTTATCTATTTGCTCATTTTGCATAAACCACCCCTCCTTACATCATCACTATACCTGTGATAACTATATTTATCACAGCTAATGGCATTAAAACTTTCCAGCACAACCACATAAGTTGATCCGGTCTAACATCTGGCCAAGCGGCTCTAGTCCACAAAAAGAAAAAGAAGAAAAATGCAACTTTGAAAAGCAGTCCCAAAGCCCCTAAAATTGTACCATCTCCATATCCACCAACAAATATAAGTGCTATTACAAATGATATAAAGAACATATTTGCATACTCACCAATGAAAAATAGCCCCCATCTCATACCAGAGTACTCAGTACCAAAACCATCAATTATCTCATGGTCATTTGCAACTAAGTGAAATGGCGTTCTACCTGTTTCAGCAAAAGCAGCTATCCAAAATAGTACAAAAGCGAGTGGTTGTTTCCACATAATCCACTCGCTAATACCACCGGCTTGGTAGTTGTTAAAATCCACTAGTGAGAGTGAGCCTACAAGCATAATAGGAGCTAATATGGAAAGTCCTGTTATAACCTCATATGAGATAAATACAGCAGCACCTCTAGCAGCAGAGATGAGTGAGTATTTATTAGCTGAAGCCATACCACCTAAAAGTGGTCCATATAACCCAACCCCCATAATACCTAGTATATATAATATACCTATGTTTATATCTGCAACTATTGGGTGGATTTCATATCCAAATAGAGTAAAAGGTGGTAAAAATGGTATAGCAGCTGATGCCATAAATGCAGTTGCTGCGGTGATTACAGGTGCTATTTTAAATATTTTAGCCACAACGCCAGTTGGGATGATGTCCTCTTTTGTAAAGAGCTTTACACCATCTGCTGCGATTTGCAAAAGTCCATAGGGTCCTACATACATAGGTCCTAGTCTTCTTTGCATAAAAGCTAAAACCTTTCTCTCAAAATATGTCCCAAAACCAGCTAGTGCTGAGAACACTAGCATTATCACAACTATTTTGACTATTGTCTCTATCAAATAAGCCATTAGCATATCACACCCTCTCTATAGAAGCTACACTAAAGCGATAATCGCTAAAGAGTGCCTCTGAATTTAAATTTGAATCAAAAGTAGGAAGCAGCACTATGTTACCACCTATTTTATTATCACATACGATTTTTGCCTCTATGTGTGCTTTGTCATTTTTCACAACCACCATATCCCCTTCATTAAATTGAGATTTTTGTAGATACTCCTCACTCATATAAACACCACTTTGCTCATTTAGATTTGTACTTATATGTGTAAAAGATGAGAACTGTCTAACAGGGT
>JACDJA010001323.1_pt1 | contig 21176 bp, 19 predicted proteins | sample 7449241 | NCBI WGS metagenome assembly JACDJA01 (sample SAMN14253289, study PRJNA609438) | sludge metagenome | isolation source: initial anaerobic sludge | collected 2018-12-20 | reverse complement strand
TCATTTCAATCTTTCATCAATCCTCTCAATCTTTTTCAATCTTGTGTCTTCCGTTCCGATAGCTATCGGAATCCGTCTTCTGTCTTCCCGGCGGTCGGCAGGCAGGCATCTTCCGTCTCTCATCAATCTTTTTCAAAACCTGGAAGATGGCATTAATTAATATCAGTGGAAAGATAATAAGAAAAAACGAAAAAAGCCCGGCCGGGCGGCACTTTTTATGATCCTGAGTCAGGATATTTTAATGCGACCCGGCCGGGCTATTAATTTTTAACTACTTGTAAAACAAGCACGAAGCACTACTTATTAATACTCATACTCCAGTTCAAAGGTGTTGTAGGGTACCGAATAGTAGTTTTTAGGTTCAAAGACCAGGGTTACTTTGTTTTTTCCTTCCACCCGGAGTGGTTCCAGGAAGAAGCTCATCACACCCCGGTAGCGCTGATAGGTGGCATCGTTGTTGGCCTTATGCCTCACCTGCAGCAAAATACGGTCGTTGTCGCTGCCCTGCTCATCGGGGTCTTTCACCACGTTAATGAAGTGCACCTTGCTCCCACCTCTAAAGGTAAAATCCACATTCAGGAAGCCACCTTCAATCCAGATGCTGTTCACAAAAATGGGGTCGGTTCCCAGGGTGTCGCGATTCTCATCGTTCAATTCGATGATGTCTTTGGCAATCACATCCTGCAAACTGTAGACATTTACCAGATAGTCGTAATCGCTGTCGCGGCGGCCGGTCTCTCTAATGACGTACTTGATGAGCACACGTTTCCCATCTTCAATCTCAAAGTTGTCGGGATAATTGAGGAGTTTGAGTTTAAGGTCGGAGTCGGTTACAATTAAAAAATCATTGGCTTCCTCACCTTCCACCACACCCATCTCCAGGTAATACACATCGTTGTCGTTGTCGTCAAGGCAACCGGAAAATCCAACTAACAAGGCACCCACCAGGGCAGCCATAATCAATCGTCTCATAATCAATCTAAAATTTAATGGTTTAATAATAATCTTTACCCATTAGATGATAAGATGAGGAAAAGGTTGCGTGGAGTAGAAAAAAAAATTACCGCGGCAATGGCGGTAATTTTTTAATGCGGTTGAAATTCAGCCCACAAGAATGAGCCACAAAACAGCAAAGGAGCCATTTTATCGTTCCAGGTAGGTCACTTCCACATCGATAACACGTGTAGCAAAATCATTGCGGCTCCCGTTCCAAATGGTGGAGGGCAGTATCATTTTGGCTTTCTCTCCCCGTCGCATGAAGCGAATACCCTCGTCGAGGCCCCCGCCGCCGGAGAGGGGAGTAACCGACCCTGCCTGGTAAATAACAGGCTCAAGATCACCAAGATTTGAGCCGCTGAGAAAAAGCGCGGGCACCTCCATCGTATCGCGCGCCAGGCGGTAAAGGGTAAACCTGAACCCCACCTGTTTACCTATGGTTACCGAATCACCGGTTCCCTCCTCCATCCTGAATAAAATCAATCCACTCTCCAGTCTCTTGTCGATGATACCCACGGCGGCCTCCGCGAGGCTGTCCTCGTGCAATTCCAGATACTCGGACAGCAGGTCCTGTTCTTCCTGGAGCAACTTTTTAGAGTTGATGCGATAGACATTGTCTTCGCAAGCGCTAAAAAACAGAAATAGGGCCGCCATTACCGTAAACAGAAAGGGATAGAGTTTTTTATGATTCATGGTGTTCAATTTTTTTAGATTCGCAACAGATACTGATTTGATTACTATTAAATTAATTCCCGGTCACATCCAATACCTCCACTTCGTACCACAATATGGCCCTGGCAGGTATTTTATCATCATCGCCCATGAGCCCGTGTGCCAGGTGAGGCGCCATAATAAAAGAGGCCTTAGAGCCATTTTTAAGAAGCAAAATCCCCTCCTCCAGTCCGCTCTCCACGCCACCCTGTCCCACCCTGAATTCCTTTACCCCCAGGCTGTCGCTGCTGTAACAATGGGTACCGTTTAAAAGGTTGATGGTATAACCGAGTTTTACAATCTGGCCCTTCTTTACCAAAGGGCCCTCTCCCTGGTTTTGGATGCTGTACCACAGACCCGTACCGGTTTGCGCCATATCGAGATGGTTATCCTTAATGTATGCTTTAATCAGGGTTTGCTCCTGCTCTACCAACGTGCGGTTAACGCGGATCAGGGTTTCCAGGGGTATCTCTTTGCGCCGGGCTTTTTTCCGCTCCGGGTGATTTTGCGAACCCGAACAACCCGGAAAAATCACCAGCATCCCCAGGATCAATATCAATGAAACAAAAGGATTATACTCAAGTTGTTGACGCATCATTCTGTGTTTAGGTGTTAGATTTCTGCATTTTAGAGACCAGGCATCCCCTGTTCCTTCGATTTCATCCTCACAACCTTCCTTTTGCCGTTTCCCCATCTTTGGAGGGGTTAGAGGAGGCTTTTTCATGTTTCAAATATCGTGGCAACATCTCTTTAAAACGCCCCACAGCCTCATCAAGGGTGCCATGCCACTCCCCACCGGCTGCATTGGGGTGTCCGCCACCCGCAAAATACTTCTCGGCAAAATGATTCACCGGCACTTCACCCCTGGAGCGGAAAGAGATTCGCACATACTTTTCCTTCTCCTTTTCGGTAAAGAGAGCCGAAATATTTATCCCTTCGATGGAGAGGGGATAGTTCACAAAGCCTTCGGTGTCACCAACCACATAATTATGTGCATCCAGCTCATCTTTTGAAAGACTTATGTAAGCAGCCCCATAACCGTTCAACAGCTCCAGCTTATTACAAAGAACGTGCCCAAGCAGTTGGGTTCGGCTCAGTGAATTACTCTGATAGAGTTCCTTATGAATCCGGTCTTTATCGATCCCCAGTTCTACCAATTGGGCCACCACCCGGTAGGTGTCGGGATGGGACGAGTTGTAGCTCAACGAGCCCGTATCGGTAATGATGCCCGCATACAAACAGGCGGCAGCATCTGCATCCACCATTTGTTGCCAACCCAGCGCATTGATGATGTGCCAGGAGAGTTCGCAGGTAGATGAAACGGAAGTATCGGAAAACAACACCTCCCCCAATTGCGGATCGGGATAGGGATGGTGGTCAATGACTACGCGCGGTACATTGAGCTTTTTTACCGGTGTGGCCACATCTCCACAACGCTCCAATTCGTTAAAATCGGCAAATATCAGAAGCTTCGAGCGGTTCAACAATTCCAGTGCCCTCTTTTTTTGCCGGGAATAAACCACGATGTCACTGCTTGCTTTCATCCACATCAGGTTGGCCGGCACATCATCGGGCACCACCACATTTGCTTCCAGGCCCCTGTTCCGAAACACATTGCACCAGCCCAGCGTAGAGCCGATGGCATCGCCATCGGGGTTGCGATGAGGGATTAACACCACCGAAGAGGCACTTTCTATCAAACTTTTGAACTGCAAAACCTGTTGAACGCTAAATCTCATTTTCTAATTTTTGAGTGGCGCAAAGTTAATTAAAAAAAACCTGTTCTTTGATGTCCAAACATTTTTACAATTTTTAAAAGCAAAAAATCTGAGATCACCCCGAAAAGGCTAAAAAAGAAAACATGCCACACAAAGACACCAGGAATTACATAGAAATTGAAAATCAGCAATCTATGATTCGTTAATTTTTTGTGTCTTAGGGCCTTAACACTCTGTCATCACCTTTTTCAACACCGCTGGCAGGTTAACCAAATCCATGTCATTGCCATAAACAACATATATTTTAATCCAGTTGGGTTTAAATTTTTCCTTAAAAGAGCGAAGGCTTTTGTAATGACCGAACTGTTTTAATTTTTCATAAGCCAGTTTCATGGCATGTTCGGGAAAATTTTGTGGTTCATCGATACCCGAAAGGGGGACCATCCCAAAATTGACAGTTTCGAAGCCCTCTTTTTTGTAATGCTGCATCATCGAGATGAACATAAAGTCCATCGCTCCATTTGGGGCGTCGGCTGTTTTGCGCATCAGGTCAAAATTCAACCCCCCTTTTATGTCCGGTATCACATTTAAAAAAGCAATGATCTTCCCCTCCCCGTTCTCCACGGTGAGAATGGTTTGTTTTTTCAATTCCAAAGTGCTGAAAAAGCCCTGTGAAAAACAAAACTCGCCACGTTTCATATCTTTTAACCAATCATTTGAAACAAAAGCCAATTGCTGCAGGAAACCATCGGATTGGGGCGGGTGATTTATCTTAAAGATATAACCACTTTTTAGCATTTTATTGAGGGCATTTCTTAAAGGTTTAGCATCGCCCCCCTCCAGAGTAAAGGAATTTAAATTGACCCTTGCATCCTCACCCAACAGCAACAATTTTTTGCCCATACTTTCATAAATGGCCCGGGATGCTTCGGGCACTCTGTAATAAATTACATTGCGGTTGTTCGAAAACGCAAATGCTTCAAACTTTTTGATATGTTGGATGACATTTTCAGGTGAAGCATCCATGCAAACCGGATTTTCCAATACCACAGCATATTTTTTGGTGGTTTTATAAGAAATAAATCCTTCGTGGTTATCAAGGAAATACAACTGTTTATCGGGGTAGGTTTTGAAATAATCCATCGAAGATTTTCCAAAATCCAACACCATTTGTTTGGCTTTTTCCAACTGCTCTTCATTGGTTGCATCCTTGCTTCTAATAGCTTTGAATCCTACCAAAAACAGGTACATCAAACTGGATATGCCCAGCATGTTGAGGCTTAACAAAAAGTATCGGGCAAAGGGGGTAACCGTATTCAGGTGGATATTCAACAATGCTATAGACCGGAATGTGGCCATTACGGAATCCCAGAGGTTAAAATTTGCATTGAAATGCCTGAAGTCCAGGAGATAAAACCCACCAATGCCATAAATCAAGACGCCGATGACAACTGCGATGGCGAGTTCCAGTTTTGGGAATTTCAAAGGTACGGATCGGATAAAGTAATCCTTCCGCTGATAAACTAATACGCTTGCTGTTATTAACGACAGAGAGGCTTCTTCAAAGTCGATGCCTTTAAACAGATGACCAATAAACGAAAAAATGGTGAGGCCCAACGCCAGATAAAAAGAGTTGCGATACCCCTGCACCAGTGTTACGGCGGTAAACATCAAAACAATGCCAATTACAACAATCATTGTATTAGACACTTCAATAATGTTGTGAGGAATAAAATCGGCCAAAAACTTCATGCGTTCCACTAAAGCAGGAGTAATAGCAGAAAGAATGTTGACCACACCCAGGAAGAACAAGAGAACAGGGGCTAAAAGCTGTAAAAAGAGCCCATCCCTTTTAAGCAAAAGCGCAAAAATACCCAGCACCCAAACACTCCAAAATTCAAAAAGCCGGAATAAGAGAGCCACAGACAAGGCCCCAACCGCACTGAATCCGAATAAGGTCAAGACATAGGTGAGGGCAAGCTCAATGGCTCCTATGCCCTTTAAAAACGGAGAGGTCATCAAAATCACCAACACCAGTGAGTAACCAATCACTGCCACAGTTATGGAAGGTGAAATGTTAAGAGCCATCATAGAGATATACAGTTGTGTTACGCCTATGATTTCGATAATACATGACAAACCCAATACTTTGTACAATGCTATCTTATCAAGGGGATGAGTAAGCAACTCTTCGAGGGATAAAATCAGTTGAGGGGAACTTTTGTGTAGCACTTTATAGACAAATCCTTTGCGAACAACGCTCATGACTCCGTAAATCAGACCCGCCAGGCATAGAACTGCAATGGCAATGCCGGAAATGAAATTCCCTCTCAGGCCATCCTTAAAAAACAAGAGTATTAAAGCGGGTATGGCGATAAGAATAGCGGATGCTATGGAGCCTGCCAAAAAAATGGTGGAGGCATAATAGATATAGGTTTTCTTTATACCCTGTTTTTTTTCTATATCCTTATTGAAAAAGAATATACTGGTTATGGTACTGGCCGGAATAAACACACCTATAAAGTTGCGCTTCAGGAAAAGCAGTATGACAGTTTTAAGCGGAATCCTTTTTTGAACAGCCTTAAAACTATATTGATACATCCAGCCCTGCACCAATACAAAGAGCAAAACAGACAGCAGACCTAAACCGACAAGCCAGCCATTGGCACCGGAAAGCACCAATTTGACCTGCATGAGTTCAGTTTGTTCATGTTTGATGAAATAAACACCGGCCAAGATGGAAAGCAGGCCCAATACCCACTGGAAGATGAGCCGGGTGTGTGATTTTATCTTGTGAAAAACCGTTGAAATCATCAGTCCGTTTCTTTATTGTGCCTGAAAACAACATTTTGGATAGGGAAAGGAATTTCAATACCCTCCTTGTCAAAACGTTCTTTTATTTGTTCCATCTTAAATCCCTATTGATGTGATTTCTACTATTCGAAACAAGCAATAATGACTTTAGAGGAAGTAGCAGAATCTCAAGCTGCTTTTACAGAGAGGAAAGTTAAGATTTTTTTCTTTGGCTCCCATTTTTTCTGTGCCGGTTTTTTCTTCATGAAATCTTCATTTTCATGAAATAGCTTGCCAATAATTATTAATGATTGAATAACTCAATAAATCACGATAATTAACTTAAATATTTTCATCATGAAAAAGACAGTTATTGTAAGTACTGCAGTTGTGGGTGTATTACTTGTATTTTTCATCTTCTTACTCATAAAAGACAGAGGGTTGAAACAGGAGATTACCATTACACCCCACAATGTAAATGCAAACCGGGCATCTGTATTGTCATCATCAGCGTCATTAGTGCTCCGGTATATCGAGGAGGCCAGACAGGACATCTCGGGGAAAAACCTGAATCAGGCTAAGATTGAACTAAAAAAAGCGACAAAATTATTGAAAATAATAGATGAATCCCGTCCATACGTGATGATTAAGAATCATATATGGTTGGCAAAAGAACATCTCTCTTTTGAAGATACCTCAAAGGTTGAGGCAGATATGATACCCATTTATTCAGCATTGGACGAAATTGACGAATTCGTACCCGTGGAAAAAGTCAAACAGCATGTTAATGAGGCAGAAAGCAACCTGAATAAAGGCGATATCCCAACGGCAAACGAAAAACTGGAAGAAGCAGAAGCGGCCCTTATTTACTCAGAGGTTGATTTACCGCTTGATTTAACAACGCAACAGACCCGGTTAGCACTATCCATGTTGGCCGACAATAATCCGGACAAAGCAGACTCGGCATTGGTAAAGGTTGAAAATGCCCTACAGGTTGTTTCTGTCGGTTATTTCTCTCCCTATGCAAACGCAAAATACAACTATTGGAAAGCAAAAGAAGCCTGGGCAAAGGGTGAGTTTAAAGAAGCCGAGAAGGATATAAAAAATGCTCAATCTGAATTATCAGCAATAATTCAAACCGGAGACAAAAAAGTCAAGCATAAAGTGGATGAATTACATAAAGATATTTTATCTCTTGAACAGAAAATAGTCAAAAAAAACCAGGAAAGAGGATGACCAGGACTATCTGAGATCAAATATTATTTATACCAATGTGCCGGGCAGCGAGGAATTTACCTCGGGCGAGGGACAAACAAATATTAAAAGAAAGGAGGAAAACCAATGGCAAACACTTAAAGAAAGATGCAAAAACCATATCATTGAGAACCTACAGCCGGATTATGTGGATATGTGGATGAATGAAATAAGTTTACATAATCACGACTGAGATTATGACCTTTTAAATGGTGCACTTTGGTTCAAAGAAGTACATGCAAATTGGAATGAACCAAAAACCACCTGTTTTGTTATTTATATGTTTCACTTCAAGATTAAAAACTTAAGTATGAAAAAGTTAGCAATTTTATCAACGGTATTCCTTTTTTCTGTCACCATAGTTTTTGGACAGACCGAAAAAAAGGTTAAAGAAGAGATCAAAGAGACCAAAAGAGAGCTAAAAACCGAAAAGGAGGCTCTGAGAAAACTTGAAGGAACCGATGTGAGTGTTCTTTCAAAAGATAACTTCTATGCAGACTTTGGTGACGTTCCTGATGTCATATGGAAAAAAGATGGACTGTATGATGTGGCCGAATTTACCAAGGATGGGAAAATTTTGAAAGCCTTTTATGACTTTGATTCAAACCTGGTTGGAACAACCCATTATGTGACTTTCGCTGAGGTACCTGAGAGTGGACAGCAGGAAATCAAAAAGGAATACGAAGACTATGAAATAGGGCCTGTTGTCTTCTTTGATGATAATGAGGTAAATGAAACCGACATGCTCTTGTATGGGATGCAATTTGCGGATGAAGACAATTATTTTGTGGAATTGACAAAGGGTACCGAGAAAATTGTTCTGCAGGTTAATGGTCACGGCGAAGTATTCTTTTTCAAGGAGCTTTAGCAGGAAATAGAGTGAAGCTCTAATTCAACCCTCAGGAGGACGTTTCGTAGGAATTAAAGAGACGTCCTCTTTTTGTTTTTCCTGGGATCAGGAATGATTAAAGGTTGGATATCTTATGCGTTAGTTCAAAAATAAAATGCCTGAATATTAAGCACTCATGGAAACATAAAAGGTTCACCACCTTTTAACTAATTTCATATTATTATGAGAATCTTGATTGTTGAAGATGAAGAAATCCTGGCCGAGCGAATTAGAAACATTTTAACGAAAGAGAACTATCATGTGGAAACGGCCAGTGATGGAGAAAAAGGATTGGAAATGGTACTCACCGAAGAGTACGATTTATTGGTACTGGATATTTTACTTCCCGGCAAAAGTGGCATTGACGTTTTAAAACAAGTGAGACATGAAAAGGTGCAAACGCCGGTGCTTTTACTAACTGTAAAGAACAGAATAGAAGATAAAGTCACCGGTCTGGATGCAGGTGCAGATGATTACCTGACCAAACCATTTGCCATACCTGAATTTCTTGCTCGTGTGCGAACGCTTTTGCGCCGAACGAATGATGCAACCACATGTGTATTAAAGGTTGGCGACCTTGAAGTTAATACCCAAACACGCCAGGTATTCAAGGGGGATAAAAACATCAGTCTTACAGTAAAGGAATTTGCCATTTTGGAATATTTACTGTACAACAAAAACCGGGTGTTGTCAAGACTTTCTATTGCCGAGCACGTTTGGGGGGATAACTTTGATTTGTTCACAATGACAAACTTTGTGGATGTGCATACCAAGAATCTCCGTAAAAAATTAGGCGATAACATCAATAAACAACTGATACAAACGGTACATGGATTGGGTTATACAATAAAAGACCAGGCATGAAAATTGGATATCGATTGACTTTGTGGTACTTTGGAGCAAGCATGATGGTGTTGCTGTTTTTTAGCATTATTACCTATCTCAGCATGCGACGCATATTATATGATACCCTCGATAGTGAGATGGAGCTTATTTTTAATCTGGTAGATGAGAGTAATATTTCAACCTCAGGTACATTTAGCAACATAGATCAATTGGGGATCGATATGAACCAAAGCTTACACCCAATCTATTTAGTAATTTATGATGAATTGAAATTTCCTGTTTACTCGTCTTCTTTTGCAAAAGAACTGACATTTAAGATACCTGTTTCCAAAAAAGATGAACACGTTGACCATATTATCCACATACCCCGTGAACTAATTCCCGGTATCTTTCCCGGCAATCACAAAGATCATATTACATTTAAAGGTTTTTCACGTAAACTCTACCATAATAAGAAACATACAGGATGGATGACTGTGGCATTACCCGTTGAGAGTATAGAAATTGCCATGGCGAACCTCATGAAAATCTTATTTGCCATCAGTTTAATATTTACTCTTGGGGTTGCACTTGGAAGCTATTTCCTTACTCAGAAGGTTTTATCGCCCATTAAACTGATCACAGCCACTGCTCACAAATTAAGTTATAGCAATTTGGATAAGCGTATAACTGTAGCCACAAAAAATGATGAACTTGCCGAGCTCTCTGTAGTTTTAAATAACATGCTTGACCGGTTACAAAAATCATTTGAAAGCCAGCAACATTTTTTAATGGCTGCCGCTCATGAATTAAAAACCCCTTTGACCGTTTTAAGAACCAGTTGGGAAGATGAATTTAATGATGAAAATTTACCGACAGCAGTAAGAATTAAATTGCTCAAAGACATTGAAGCCTTAATACGCTTGAACCATGTCATTGAAAAACTTTTGTTTTTGTCCCAAACTGAAGCCGAAGCAGAGGAAACCCGGTCACGATTTGCCATTGTGGATGTGGTCGGGATTATAGAGGATGTCATTAGTGACTGTAAAATCCTTACAAAACAAAAATCACAGAAGCTATTTGCCGAAAATTTAAAATCAAGTACTGTTTTAGGCGATCCGGCATTATTGTTTCAACTTTTTTTCAATCTGATTGAAAACGCGATAAAATATACTCCAAAGGGAGGTGAAATAGGACTTTCCATAGAAAAATCGGAAGATAGAGTAATAATATCAGTGAAAGACAATGGTATTGGAATACCATCATCTGATTTGCCTTTAATCTTTAACAGATTTTACCGTGTTAACAGAGGCCGTTCCCTGAAAACCAGGGGTAGTGGTTTAGGACTTGCTATTTGCAGGCTCATTGTGGATTTGCATAATGGAAATATACAGGTTCAAAGTAAGCTAAATATCGGTTCTACTTTCACTGTAAGTTTACCACTGGCTAAAATTTCCGGGTCTTCTCACCTACCAGGTAGTAACTAACCATACACCACCCATTAAAAAAAGAAGGAATATTTTTCATTGCCAGCCGCCTCCCAAAGCTTCATACAGCGAAATAATAGCCTGCAGCCGGCTGTTTTTGGCGTTAATGACATCCAATCGGGCGTTGAGCGCATTTTCCCGGGCTCTCAGCACTTCCAGATAATTGGCCAACCCGCTGTTGAGGAGTTCTTCGGAATAGGTAGCGGCAAGGTTGTAGGCTTCGTATTCTCTCTCTTTTATTTTGATTTTTTCGGTCGCGGTTTCGTAAGAATACATGGCATCGGATACTTCTCTGCTTGCCGTTAAAAGGGATTGCTTAAAATTAAGGAGCGCCTGCTCCTGCCGGGCCTGAGATACTTCGAATCCGGTACGTATCTTCCGGCGGTTAAAAACAGGCTGCGCCACGTTGCCCGCTACCGATGCAAACAGTGAGGCCCCATTAAACAACTTATCCAGCTCTAAACTTTGCAGCCCTCCGCTGCCCGAAAGAGTCAACGAGGGATAAAAGTTGCTCCGGGCCATGTTGGTCAGTTCAAAAGCGTTACGAAACTGAAGTTCCGCAGCGATAACATCCGGCCGGTTACGCAGTAACTGAAGGGGTACCCCGGTTGCAAGTTTTGTTTCGATAATTTGATTCTCCAACGAGGTACGCTTCATATCCCCGGGCATTCGGCCCAATAGTATGGACAAAGTATTCTCCATGAGCCGTACCCTGTTGTTTAAATCCAATAGAATGCCCTGAGCCGCATATAGTTGTGCTTCGGTTTGTTGAACGCCCACTTCGGTCACATTCCCTGCCTCTTTTAATGCTCTGATTGTTTCCAGGCTTTTTTCTCTTGTGGCAATAGTGCTCTCGGTTATGGCCACCTGCTCATCTAAAGCCAGTAATTGAAAATAGAGAGATGCAATATTGGCGATAAGACGTGTTTTAACAGCCTTGTGGGCCGCCACCGTTTGAAGAAAGGAGGCCTGAAGTGCCCTTTTATTACTGCGTATCTTCCCCCACAGGTCCGCTTCCCACGAAAGAGTACCACTCATTTCATATTGAGTTATATAGTCCTTTTCCTGGGAATTTAAAGCAGCTCCCTGCGGGCCGTTTTCCGATAAGTAGTGAAGAGCCGCCGATGCCTGGCCATTTATAGCTGGCAAATAGCCTGCCTTACCTTGTTTAAAATAGGCTTCGGCGGCATAGATTTGCTGAACTGCCACGCGGATGTCGATATTGTTTTGCAATCCTTCTGAGATATATTCCTGAAGTTGAGGATCGGGAAACATTTCTTTCCATGACACGGTGGCCATAGAGACACTATCCTGTGGCCAATAGTCGGTGCGATACCGGTTGGTTTCTATCATATTTTCCGGCAGGCTGTACTCTTTTGCCACAAAACACGACTGCAAGCCTACGGCCAGCAATAAAACCACCGGAATCTTTGTTGTTTTAAATCGTTTGGACTCTTGCATCTTCTTAAACATCAACTGATAAGGCACTATTTCTCCTCTTCGATAACGGCACCTGGCTTCTTCCCTGCCTTTTCCTGTAACCACTGAAACAACATATAGAGGATGGGTATAACAAATACGCCCAAAACCGTCCCTATAAGCATGCCTCCGGCGGCCCCGGTACCCAGAGCCCGGTTCCCGGCTGCTCCGATTCCACTTGCGAACACCAGGGGCGTTAATCCCGATATAAGGGCAAGCGAGGTCATAAGTATAGGGCGCAAACGGGCTTTGGCACCATCTACGGCCGAGTCAAAAATAGATTCACCCCGCTTTCTCCGTTGAATGGCAAATTCAACAATCAAAATGCCATTTTTTGCCAACAGCCCAATCAGCATAATCAGGGCTATCTGGAAGTAAATATTGTTCTCCAGCCCCGCCAGTTTTGTAGTGATAAAGGCACCGAATATGCCCAATGGTAACGACAGCAATACCGCGAGTGGCAGCAAGTAACTTTCATACTGGGCACTGAGCAGGAAGTAGACGAAAAGGATTACCAGTATCAATATGGTAGCGGTTTGGGTTCCGGCGCTTACCTCCTCACGGGTCAGGCCCGAATAGGCGGTGCTGAAATTACCGGGCAATGTTTGTGAAACCTCCTCTACCGCTGCAATAGCGTCTCCGGTGCTGTATCCGGGGTTGGTGGCTCCAATGACCCTGGTTGAATTATAAAGGTTAAAGCGTGTGACCGACTGTGGCCCCAGCACCCGCTGCAGCGTCACAAACTGAGTGATGGGCGCCATTTGACCATTTTGAGTCTTTACATACATGCTGCCCAGGTCCTGCCTGTCGGAACGATCCTCGGGCAATGCCTGGATGTACACCCGGTATTGTTTTCCGAACCGGGAAAAATCGGCGGCATAAATGCCCCCTATGTATCCCTGCAATGTGCTAAATATGCTGTTGATGTTCACTCCGTGCTCCTTTGCCAATGGCACATTTATATCCAGTTTATATTGCGGATATTTTGTGCTAAAGGAGGATTGGGTATATTGAAATTCGGGACGCTGATTTAATTTTGAGATAAAATCCTGATTCACCTGTTCGAGGTTGCTGAAATCACCACCCGACCTGTCCAGAAGATTGACTTCCACACCGGAAGAACTTCCAAAACCCGGGACACTTGGGGGCGTGAAAAAAATGATGCCGGCTTCGGGTATGGTGGCGGCAATGCCAAATAATTTACCGGTCATAGCCTGAAGGGATTGATCATCGGATTCACGCTCGCTCCAATCGCTTAATCTTACAAATCCCAGCCCATAGTTACTGCCTGCACCGCCAATCAAACTGAAACCGTTTACCAGGGTCACCCCTTCCACACCCGGCAGATTCTTAATCTTTGCATAGAGTTTCCGGTTTACTTCGGCCGTACGGTCAATGGATGCACCCGGAGGTAACTCCACATTTACAAACACAACGCCCCGGTCTTCATCGGGCACAAAACCTGTGGGTGTGGTGCTCCATGCCCACCAGATTGCCCCCACCGCAGCAATGAGCAGGGCAGCGGTTACCCACCTATTATTATATAAAAAGCCCAGTCCCTGGCCATATTTTTTCACCATAGCACTGTAACCCCTGTTGAAGGCGGCATGAAAGCGTTGTAAAAAATTCTTATTCTGTTCCTCCACGCTGTGGGGCTTTAAAAAAAGCGCACACAATGCCGGACTTAAGGTTAGAGCGTTAACGGCCGAAATGAGGATGGCAACCATCAAGGTGAGCCCGAATTGTTTGTAAAAAACACCGGTAGGCCCCGTTATAAAGGTTACAGGTATAAATACCGCAGCCATAACCAGGGTTATGGAAACGATGGCCCCGGCAATCTCGTGCATGGCATCCAAAGTTGCTTTTTGCACGTCTTTGGCGCCTTGATCTAATTTTGCATGTACCACCTCCACCACCACAATGGCATCATCCACCACAATGCCAATAGCCAGGATGAGGGCAAATAAAGTAAGCAGATTGATGGAATATCCAAAGAGGTTGAGAAAGAAAAAGGTACCAATAATAGATACGGGTACCGCGATGGCCGGTATCAGGGTGGATCTAAAATCCTGCAGGAAAATAAATACCACGATAAAAACCAATGCAAAGGCTTCAAACAGGGTGCGGGCCACTTTATTTATCGAAGCAGAAAGAAACTCATTGGTGTCATAAGGGATGAATACATCGATACCGCGTGGAAAATCTTTTTTCAGTTCATCCAATTCAGCTCTGATGTTCCTTATGATTTCCCGGGCATCTGAACCTTTGGTTTGGTAAATCCCCATCGACACACTGGGATATCCGTTACTGGTTGAGCCGGAGCTATACGATTGCGCACCCAGTTCGATGGTAGCCACATCTTTTAACCTTAAATATTTACCATCGCCCAGGGCTTTTACAATTATATTGCTGTATTCTTCTTCGGTTTTATAGCGGCCGTCGTAGGTAATAACATAGGAAAAAGTTTCAGCGTTATTGTCGCCCAGGGTGCCGGCAGCAGCCTCCTGGCTTTGTTCCTTTATAGCTGCCGTTACATCGGCTGGCGATAAACCGTAAACAGCCATTTTGTCGGGCTGCAGCCAGATGCGCATGGCATAGGTCCTGCCACCTAATACGCTTACATTTCCCACACCATTGACCCGTTGAAAAGCCGGAAGAACATTTATATTCAGGTAGTTTTGCAAAAAAGTAGCATCATAGTCTTCGGAAGTACTAAAAAAGCTTATAAACATCAATGCACTGGTCTGTTGTTTTTGGGTAAGCACCCCCGTCTGTATCACAGCCTGCGGTAAGAGCGGGATGGCCCTTGCCACCCTGTTTTGTACATTTACCGCGGCAATGTCAGGGTCCATGGCCTGGTCGAAAAATACGGTAATATTTGCCGACCCGTTATTGGAAGCGGTGGATGTAATGTAAGTCATACCCTCCACCCCGTTTATTTGTTCTTCGATGGGCACAATAACACTTTCAAGCACTGTTTGGGCGGTCGCGCCCTGATAAAAAGCAGAAACCTGTATGGTTGGAGGGGCAATATCGGGATATTGCGTAACCGGTAATGATGTGATCCCCAACACTCCCAGCATTACTACGATAATTGAAATCACCGTGGAGAGTACCGGACGGGTTATAAATGTTTTAAGCATAATCTTGATTTTTCAAGGAAGACTACCGAAACTCCGTTTTGATGGGTTGAACGATGCTGTCGAAGATGGCTTGTTCCGGTTTTATGGGCATGTTTTTTTGTAGCTTACCAACACCCTTTGCCACAATTCTCTCACCTTCGGTTAAACCGGAACTGACTATGTACAGGTTACCAGCTGCCGCTTTAACGGTAATGGCTTGCGGTACAGCGGTGGTATCTTTAGACACCTTGTATACGAAGGTTTTTTCCTGTTGCTCAAAGGTAGATTCCTGTGGCACTACCAGCACATTTTCGTAAACGGAGGGCACTTTTATAATTCCACTGCTCCCATTGGTAAGCAATTCGGCGGAATTATCGAATTCGGCTCTAAACGAGACTGTACCTGAATTTGAATTTATTTGAGAATTGATGGTCTCTATTTTTCCCTTTTTGGGATATTCCATGCCATTGGCAAGGATTAAGGTGACCGGGGGCAGGTTCTTTATTTTATCACGCCGGGTATCTCCTTTGGCATTTTGCAGGAAATCCAGATATTCCCTTTCATTCATTGAAAAATAAGCATACACAGCGCTTATATCCGAAACGGTAGTTAACGGAGTTTGGTTGTTGGGACTTACCAGAGCTCCTTTGCGCAACCGTATTTCGCCCACATAACCATTCACCGGGCTTTTAATGGTGGCATAATCAATATTGGCAATGATGCTGTTGTACCTGCTTTTGGCCTGTTCTAAATTGGCTTTGGCTGTCTCCATCAGCACACTGCTGATAATCTCCTTTTCAACCAAAGGCCTTAATTTATCTACTTCCACCTGAGCCGCCAGGATATTGGCTTTTGCCGCGGCTGCATCCTGATCCATCGACCGGGTTTCCAGCTTAAAAAGAGTTTGCCCCCTGCGTACTTTTTCACCCTCATCTACCAATACTTCGGTAATGTACCCCGGAATCTTTGCCCGCACCTCGCTGTTTACAATACCCTCAATACTTGCGGGGTAAGTGGTGTAGGCCGTTACCGTTTTAACGGGAACATCGATAACGGGATAGGGCAATACAAATTGGTTTTGAGGGCGGTTTTGACCGGGCTTATCATTTCCACACGAAACAAAAAGTAGAAGCATGAGGTAGGAGGCCGACAAGATGATGTGTTTTCTCATGGCAAATAAAAGTTGATAACCATTTACCTTACCTTTAACAAAAAAAACAAGGATTTGTTGAGGGTGGCCAGGAAGGTTGATCCCCGTTATTTCCCGGAAATTCCTTACTTTTAGCGGGTAAATCATATAAAAAAAAACAGCCATGATCAAAGGAAACATAACCCTTACCATGATCAAACCCAAAGCGGTAAAAGATCATCATACCGGAGACATTCTCTCCCGCATCGAAAATGCCGGCTTTAAGATTAAGGCATTAAAGATGGTATTGATGTCAAAGGCACGGGCAGAGCAATTTTACAACATCCACCGGGAGCGCCCCTTCTTTGGCGAGTTGGTTGCTTTTATGTCGTCGGGTCCGTTGGTGGCGGCGCTGTTGGAAAAGGAGAATGCGGTGGAAGATTTCCGGCAATTGATAGGCGCTACCGACCCTGCGGAGGCGTTGGAAGGAACGCTGCGCCAGATGTTTGCCACCAGCAAAACCCAAAATGCCGTTCATGGCTCCGACAGCGATGAGAATGCCAGGCTGGAAGCGGGTTTCTTCTTTGGTGAGATGGAGCGATTTTAGGTTATTTCAATACCAGTTCGGTGACGATGGGCCGGCCAATGTGCTCATTCAGGCTTTGGATGATCTTTGTGCGGTGCATGAGCAGCTCACCACGAATGGTGCTGCTGTTGAGGCTCACGAACAAAACACCGTTGCGAAAAAAAACACTGCGGGTAACACGTGCCACCGGTTTGCCCATCACCGCTTCCCAGGCCGCGGGGATACGCGATTTGTAAATACCCTGCGAGAGGCGGGGTGCACCTATTATTTCGCGAATGATCTCGGCCAATGGCTGTGCCGATTGTTTTCGGGGTGGTTTCATTGTAATAGAGTTAGAGACGCCTGCCTGCCCTGCCTACCGGCAGGCAGTCGGCAGGCAGGGAGCTTTTTTCACCGTTCGCCGTTTACTGTCACACATCCCTCATGCACATTAAAGAAACGAAAATCTTTACCTGTTTTATCCACGATTCGCGACAAACGCTCTTTTTGGGTGTCGGTGATGAATATTTGCCGGAATCGCTCCTCGCCCACCAGCTTGATGAGGCGGTCGCCCCGGTCGGCATCCAGCTTATCAAATACATCGTCGAGCAGCAGCAGTGGTCCAAACCCGTTAAAGCGGGTCAAAAACTCATATTGAGCCAGCTTTAAAGCGATTAAAAACGACTTTTTTTGTCCCTGCGACCCCTCTCTTTTCACCGGTTGGGCGCGAAACATTAGTTCCAAATCGTCTTTATGAATGCCCCGGGTGGTGTAGCCCAATGCCAGGTCACGCTGACGGCTTTCCCTGAGCAGCGATAAAAGATCGCCTCTCTGAAAATGAGAACGGTACACTATATCAACCTCCTCGTTTCCATCGGTGATGTATTGATACAAATTTTTAAAAACCGGCACCAATTGATCCATGAACGAAGTACGCTGCTCAAAAATCTTCACTCCCATCACCGCCAACTGTTCATCCCACACCTCCAGTTGTGAAATCAGGGCCACGGACGACTTATTTTCACTTTTCAAAAGCGTGTTGCGCTGGTTAAGCGCCCGGTTATAACGTATCAACAACTCCAGAAACGACTTGTTGTATTGACTGATCACGCTGTCCATATATTTTCGTCGCTGATCGCTGCCCTCTACTATCAATCGTTCATCGGAGGGGGAAATCATCACCAGCGGAAGAAGCCCGATGTGGTCGGAGAGTTTGGCATACTCCTTTTTATTGCGCTTAAACACCTTTTTTTGGTTGCGTTTAAGCGCCACGTAAATTTGCTCACTTTTATCCAACCGGTTAAAACGACCCTGGATCACAAAAAAGTCCTCATCGTGACTGATGTTGTGACTCTCGACGGCATTGAAATAACTTTTACAAAACGACAAATAGTAGATGACATCGAGCAAATTGGTTTTGCCGGCACCATTGGGCCCTACAAAACAGTTGATGCCATCGGTAAATGAAAGCTCAGAGTGGGCAATATTTTTATAATTTAAAACATGCAGATGTTGAAGGTGCATAAACTCATCCATCAAAAAATGATAAAAGACAAAGGTAATGAAGATGGAACAACTCTTTAAGTAAAATTTGAGCAAACTGCTCAATAAATCACCCGTTATTGACAACAATAAGGATAAAAGCCGAAAAAAGTGCAACAGGCTGTTTTGAATAATTTTTAAAACAGTTACATTTGCCCCTTGTATTAAAAATAAAATCAAACATGTCGAAAAAGAAAAACCCGAAAGAAGATAGTTTTGAAAACGTTGAATCGGCGTTGACCAAAACGGAACAATTTATTGAAGACAACCAAAAAACATTAAGCCTGGCGGTGTTGGCAGTGATCGTGATTGTTGGCGGTTTTTGGGCTTTCAAGAAGCTCTATATGGAACCCCTGGAGCAGGAGGCGCAAAAGAGTATTTTTGTGGCGCAGCAGTACTTCGAGAAAGACAGTTTCAATATGGCCCTCAATGGCGACGGCATGAATCCCGGCTTCCTGGAGATCATTGACCTTTATGGAATCACCGATGCCGGAAACCTGGCGAAATATTACTCCGGCATCTCCTACCTTCATCTGGGCGATTTTGACCAGGCACTCTCCTATTTAAAGGATTTCTCTACCAAAGAACCTCTGTTACAAACCACCGCACATGGAGCCATGGGCGATGCCTATCTGGAACAGGGTAACAACAAGGAGGCTCTTAAATGGTATAATAAGGCATCCCAACCCGACAACCAGCTTACAGCACCACTCTACCTCTTTAAACTTGGGCTGTTGTACGAACAAACCGGTGAGAAGGAGAAGGCCCTGACCGCCTATAACAAAATAAAGGAGAGCTACAGTAATAGCTTTGAGGCCAGGCAAATAGATAAGTATATTACCAGGGTGAAGGTAGCCTCCAGGTAGGAGTGAATGGTGGAAGTGAGGAATGATGGAATATTGGAATGAAGGAATACTGGGAATGAAGGAAAGAAAGAATATAAATGAAGGATATGCACGAAAAAGTATCAGGGAATATCTTAACTTTCTGAATATCGCTTTGGGTTCAAGTGGCGAATTCCAATTTAAACCAACCCTCCTGACAAAATAAGAGTAAAGATGGCCACACAATACAAAAACCTCTCGCACTACGATCCCAACTCGCTCCCTTCTGCCGAGCGGATGAAATTTGGAATAGTGGTTTCGGAATGGAACCCGGAGATTACCAACGCGCTTCTCGAAGGTGCCATCACCACCCTTGAAACCAACGGTGCACATTCCGAAAACATATTAACGGTGCACGTTCCCGGCAGCTTTGAGCTCACGCATGGCGCACGGCAGCTTATCAAGTGTTCCGATGTGGATGCTGTGATCTGCCTCGGTTGCGTGATTCAGGGCGATACACCCCATTTCGACTATGTATGCCAGGGGGTCACACAAGGCATTAGTCACTTAAACGTAAAGTTTAGTACACCGGTGATATTTGGCTTACTCACAACTCTTAATCAGCAACAAGCCCTTGACAGAGCCGGTGGCAGACATGGAAACAAAGGCGATGAAGCCGCGGTAACGGCCATAAAGATGGTGGCTTTGAACCAGAAGTTGAAGCAGAAATAGCTTTTCACTATCTTGTGCGTTTAAAAGAGTGACTTATCATGGCCAGGAAACGCATTCACCGAAAACAGACAGACCCCGGCATTCAGTTTGTGGGGCAACAATACCTGAAGACTCCTGAATTACAGCTATTTATTTATACCGATAAGCAGGTTAAGGAGTACTCTTCCCTTGGGAGCTTTGATAAGGTACGCGGACATCTGGATTCGCGAGGCGATAAAATTGCCTGGCTAAACATCCACGGCATGCACGAGGTGGCCCTCATTGATCAGATAGCCCAATACTTTAACCTCGACCGGCTGGTGGTACAGGACATTGTAGATACCACCCAACGGCCCAAAATTGAGACCCATCCCGACTATCTGTTTTTTGCCATCCGCTCGCTCTCTCCACTTAATAAAGAGAGTGTGGAGGTTGAACAGATCAGCTTTATTCTGTTACAGGGCGTTTTAATCTCCTTTCAGGAAAAAAGAGGCGACCATTTCGGACACATCCGAAACCGCCTTCGCCACAAACTTGGAATAGTACGGGATCAGGGTGCCGATTACCTGCTTTATCTGCTCATCGATGCTATAACCGGCAACTATTTTGCCACGCTAAGCGAACATGAGAGTCTGTTAGAGAATTTATCCACCCGTATTACCAAAGTTGCCACACCCGATGCCATCTCCTCCATCGAGGAGATCAAACGCAACCTGTTTACCCTCCGCAAATCGATTTTCCCTCTCAAGGAAGCTGTATTCTTCACCGAAAAGGCACAGCAAAACTATATCAGCACCCCGGTGTTGCGGTACTTCTCCGACTTAAAGGACCAACTGTTGCAACTTTTTGATGAGGCCGACCTGAATCTGTCACGTGCCGAGGGCGTTACCAACCTGTTTTTCTCCTACCAGGGACACCGCATGAATGAAGTGATGAAAGTGTTGACGCTGGTGGCCACTATTTTTATACCTCTCACCTTTATCGCGGGTGTTTACGGCATGAACTTCAGGTATATGCCCGAACTGGAATGGAGATGGGGTTATTTTGCCGTTTGGGGGGTCATGCTGCTTAGCCTCGCGGGGATGCTTCTTTTTTTTAAACGAAAGAAGTGGTTTTAATTAGAAGTGGCGT
>JACDJA010001322.1_pt1 | contig 21179 bp, 18 predicted proteins | sample 7449241 | NCBI WGS metagenome assembly JACDJA01 (sample SAMN14253289, study PRJNA609438) | sludge metagenome | isolation source: initial anaerobic sludge | collected 2018-12-20 | reverse complement strand
TAACAAAGGAATATCTTCTTTACTTATCCAGTGGATATCCGTATCAAACGTACCTTGTGGCCCCCAGCTACCGGTAAACTTCTTGCCATCGGGCGTAAAAGTCCAGCACATTTCTTCTCCCGAGGTATTGATAACATCACCAAGATTGACCGGCTCTTGCCACTCACCCTTTTCATCCTGATGAGCAATCCACATATCATGCCCACCCCGCGAACCCAGATTTGTCCGCATACTGGTAAGAACCAGACTTTTGCCATTTTTTGACAAGCCAGTCCAGTGCATGTGGTCGCGCTGTGGAGAATTTATTTTCGATCCCAAGCTTACCGGCTTTTGCCATATACCATCTTTTTTCTCAACTTTCCAGATATCACTCTCCTGAGTTACCCCAGGCTGGCTGTAGTTAAAATAAATTAGACTGTCAGAGGCAATAATCGGGCAGTGTTCTTCGCCAGTTGATGTATTGATACTGGGAAGCTCCGGCATATCATTCCAGTTTTTGGGTGCTTGCCATACGCCGTTCACTCTCTGAACAACATAAAGATCCCCCGACAACAGGTTGTCCGGCTCATATCTCGTAAAATAAATAACATTTCCGTCATCTGAAAGACTTGGCTCTAACTCCCAGGCTGTAGTATTGATATTAGGGCCTACAGTCGGATCAATATCGGAGCCAAGATGAACAGGTTCCTGCCATATGCCATCTATATTATGAGACATCCATATATCAAAGTTATAGGCACTGCCCGGTGATTTGATACTACCTTCGCGCGTTGAAACGAAAATAGCTGTTTTGCCATCCGCACTGTAAGTTATCTCTATTTCAGTACCGGGCGAGTTAATAGGAGCCCCCATACTTTTTGATGCGGCTGGTGGCTCAGCTACACCTTCTGCTCCATGCATACCAGGCATGGCATAAGCCAGATTGCTGGCCAGCATTAAAATCGGTAGTGTGGAACAAAGTTTTATAACAGAGTTATCTCTCATTCTGCTTCTCCTCTCCGGACAAAAGTAAACTAATCGTTCTCTTTTTGAGATTAGGAGGGTATATGATGAATTACTGGAGTGTCAAGATAAAGAAATAGAATCGCTGTTTGCTCTATTTCTCCTCTTCAGATTAACACGCTAAACTTGCCAATATTATTTGAGAATACTTCTAAAGTTGGTTTTTTTAGGCAAAACAAGGCAGTGCACGGTGAGCACTGCCTTAAGTAACGTCTCGTTGCTGAACTTCGCGCACCTTGTGCTTTCACTCTATACAACCGGATTTTAAAAACACTGTTAGACAAATTTATAGTGTACGCACAACCAATCCTCGATATCTTATTTTCCGCTTAAAATATTTTGCAGCAGCAAATCATTCAATCGTCTGACGAAACTAGCTGGATCTTCGAGCTGCCCCCCTTCGGCCAGCAATGCCTGATCAAACAAAATATGGCTCCAGTCAGCAAATTTGGCTTCTTCATATTTCAGGCGCTGAACCATGGGATGATGCGGGTTGATTTCCAGAAACGGTTTACTATCCGGAACTTTCTGACCAGCAGATTTCAGCAGTCGTCCGAGATTACCACTCATATCGTGTGTATCAGCTACCAAACAGGCTGGCGATTCCGTCAAACGGTAGGTAATGCGCACATCCTTGACTAGCTCACCCAGCACTTCCTTCATTTTTGCTGTTAATTCCTGAAAATCTCCTGCTTCCTTTTCATGCTCTTGCTTTTCTACTTCATCTTCCAGCTTGCCTAGATCCAGATCACCTTTGGCAATAGATTGTAAAGATTTACCCGCATACTCATTTAGATTGGCTGTCAGCCATTCATCAATACGATCATGCAACAACAGAACCTCGATCCCTTTTTTACGGAATATTTCCAGATGTGGGCTGCTTTGGGCTGCCTTCAGACCATCTGCAGTAATGTAGTAAATTTTTTCCTGTTCTGGTTTCATCCGGGCGATGTAATCATCCAGCGAGACCGTCTGCTCTTCTTGTTCATCATGTGTTGAAGTAAATCTCAGCAATTTAGCGATACGTTCACGGTTGCTGTAATCTTCCGCAACTCCTTCTTTCAGTACCTGGCCAAATTCACGCCAGAAGATTTTAAATTTTTCCTGATCCTCGCTCTTATCACTCGTTGCAAGATCTTCAATCAACCCCAGTACTTTTTTCACCGAGCCGGCACGAATGCTGTCAATATCTTTCGATTCTTGCAGGATTTCACGGGAAACATTCAATGGTAAATCGTTTGAATCAATAATGCCGCGAATGAAACGCAAGTACCCTGGCAACAATTTCTCCGCATCATCCATAATAAACACACGTTTGATATAGAGTTTGAGGCCATGACGATGCTCGCGATCAAACAGGTCAAACGGCGCATGGGCGGGAATATATAACAACTGAATATACTCCTGCTTACCTTCAACTCTGGCATGTACATGAGCAAGCGGCGGCTCGAAATCATGCGCTACATGTTTATAAAATTCATCGTACTGTTCTTGCGTAATCTCATTTTTAGGCCGCGCCCAGATTGCACTGGCCTGATTGACTGTTTCTTCTTCATCACTTATTTTGTATGCCTTGCTCTCGTCATCCCATACCTCCTTCTTCATAATGATAGGAAGCGTGATGTGATCTGAATACTTGCGGATGATAGAACGCAGCTGAAAGCCGCTTAACAGCTCATCCTCGTCTTCACGCAGATGCAAAACAACCTCTGTACCCCGATCCCCTTTTTCCACGGTTTCCAGCGTGTATTCACCCTCACCACTGGATTCCCAGCGCACTCCATGCTCAGTAGTCAGGCCTGCACGGCGAGTAGTCAACGTTACTTTGTCTGCAACAATAAATGCCGAATAAAAACCTACGCCAAACTGTCCAATTAGGTTGGCATCCTTAGCTTGGTCACCTGTCAGCGAATCAATAAATTCCCGTGTACCAGATTTGGCAATAGTACCAATATTATCAATCACTTCCTGTCTGGACATACCGATACCATTATCACTGATCGTGATAGTACGCGCCTCTTTATCGTAAGCAATACGGATTTTAAGATCCGGATCGGATTCATATAATGCCGTATCGGATAATCCTTCAAACCTCAGTTTGTCTGCGGCATCCGAAGCATTCGAAATTAACTCCCGTAGAAAAATTTCCTTATTACTGTAAAGGGAATGAATCATCAGTCTCAAAAGCTGTTTCGCTTCAGCCTGAAAATTCAAGTGTTCGACGTTTTCTGCAGTTTGCATACTTTCCTCCTTAAAAAATGCGCTAACATTGTGGGATCAGGTTTCCCGATTTCAAGTTACTTCAATCTCGAAACCTCTATTCCTTAATTTTTACTTGTTCGATTGTATGAAATTCTTATCTTTTGTTTTCTCGGCATCGCTATGTGCAGTCACCTTCCAAGTTAATGCTCAAGAATTAGAGCTTCCACTTGATAAAATCAAGCTACCCTCCGGGTTTTCAATCAGTATTTGGGCATATGTACCGGATGCACAAGCCATGACATTAGGCGATAAAGGAACAGTATTCGTAGGTTCCAAATCGGCAGGCAATATCTATGCCATCACAGAAAACGAGGGAAAACGCCAAGTCCGCATTATTGCCAGCAAGCTCAAAATGCCCTCCGGAGTAGCATTTCATGACGGTGCTTTATACGTATCATCGGTTAACAGAATCCTGCGTTTTGATGATATTGAAAATACGCTCGATCACCCAGCACCACCGCACATTATAACGACTGATTACCCTAAAGAAACCTATCACGGTTGGAGAAACATAGCGTTTGGTCCGGATGATTGGCTGTACGTTTCTGTTGGCTCACCTTGCAATATCTGCGAAACGGATCTGGATCGTTTTGCTCTAATTTCACGCATAAAACCGAATGGTACAAACTATGAAGTATTCGCGAAAGGGGTACGTAACACAGAAGGATTTGACTGGCATCCCATCACAAAGGAATTGTGGTTCACCGATATCAGCCGGGCGTGGATGGGAGATAATCTTCCGCCAGATGAGTTGAATCATGCTCCAGAGAAAGGAATGCATTTCGGTTTCCCTTACTGCCATGGTCAAGAAGTAGCTGATCCCAAACTTGGGGCAAAATATGACTGCAATAAGTTTACTCCTCCTGCCGCTGAACTTGATCCTCACGTTACGCCAATGGGAATGCGATTTTATACCGGCACCATGTTCCCCGCTGAATACCATGGCAACATCTTTATTGCAGAGCATGGTTCGTGGAACCGCAGTACAAAAACAGGCTATCGTATTGAACGGGTACAGATTGAGGAAAATAAGGTTACTACAAAAGAATCTTTTGCGGAAGGCTGGCTGCAGGATAACGAAGCCTGGGGCAGACCGGTTGACATACTAATAACAGCGGATGGAGCGATGCTGATCACGGATGATATGGCAGGTGTGATTTATCGTATCAGCTATAATCAGCCATAACTCTCCCACCTGCCATAATTTTTACATGGAGTTTTGAATGGCAGACAAGCTCAAACCCATAAGTGCCTGCGGGAACATGCCCAGAAGTACTATAGCCAATCCGTTTGTACTGATAAGTATCCTGACATCCGGCTTGAATAAAATCGGTCGGGTATCTTCCGGCGCATCAAAATATATAAACTTGACGATGCGTAAATAATAAAAGGCACCAATTAGCGCCAGTATAACTGCAACAACCACTAACCATACATACCCTGCCTCCAGGACGGCCTGGAAAACAGCTAGTTTTGCATAGAATCCAATCATGGGGGGAACTCCCGCCATAGAAAACATTATTAACAACATCATAAATGCGAGCCACGGGCTACGTTGATTAAGACCTTTAAAATCACTGATTTTGTCCGCCTCAAATCCTTCCCGGGAGAGTAACATAATAATTCCAAATGCACCCAGCGTCATTAATACGTAAGCAATCACATAGAACATGGCTGAGCTGTAGCCGTTTTCTCCTATCGCAATAAAACCGAGCAAAACAAATCCTATATGCGAAATTGTTGAATAAGCCAGCATCCGCTTAATATTTAGCTGAGCTATCGCTACAAAATTACCAACCGCCATCGAGGCCACTGACAGCAAGACCAGCATTCCCTGCCAATCAGTAGCCAGCTCTCCCAGGCCCTCCACCAGCAATCTCATAACAAAACCAAAAGCCGCCAGCTTAGGTGCTGACCCGATAAATAATGTTACTGCAGTAGGCGCTCCCTCATAAACATCTGGAGCCCACATATGAAATGGTACTGCGCTGAGTTTAAAGCTGATACCGGCAACAACGAAAACCAGACCGATGATAAAGATGTCATGATCTGCCGTACCTTGTTGGATGCTCTTCGTCAATTCCGAAATATGCAATGTTCCAGTTGCGCCATATAGCATTGACATGCCATAAAGCAAAAACCCGGAAGCCAGTGCGCCCAGAACAAAAAATTTGATGGCTGCTTCGGTAGCAACAGCCGATTCACGTTGCAACGCTACCATGGCATAAAGCGACAGAGATAACAGTTCAATTCCCAGATAAAGGGTAATAAGGTGGCTTGCAGAAACCATAACCATCATACCCAGTGTGGCGAACAATGCGAGACTGAAGAACTCCCCTTTCAATAGACCCCGGAGACTGATGTATGCGCGGGAATAGATCAACACAGCCGCAACAGTAGGATAAATCATCAGTTTTAGCGTATCTGACATTGCGTCACCGACAAACATGCCTGAGAAAGTATAACGAACTTCTGTGCTATATATGTCATACGTAATGAATGAACATCCGGCCAGTGTCAATAATGACAAATAAAATGACAGAAGCCGGTTTTTTTCTCCTACAAACAAGTCAGCAAGCATGATCACGCAAATCATGAACAGCAGGAAAATTTCAGGGTAAGCTGGTGTGAAGTCAGGTAACAAAAAATCCATGAAAAATCCTTAATTTCCGATCAGGAAAGTATTTTTATTATCCAAAAATTTAGCTAAATATCTTAAAGCTTGGTACGTGCAACATGCTCCAGCAGATTATCAACCGTAACATGCATAACTTCGGTAAGTGGCAGCGGATAAATACCCAGAGCTAGAACTGCAACCGCCAGGATAGCCAAAACCAAAAATTCACGTGCGGAAATATCTTTCATTCCTTCGACATTGGGATTTGCCACGGCACCAAACACAACTTTTTTATATAGCCACAGACTGTAAGACGCCCCCAAAATCAATGTCAGCGCAGCAAAAAATGCATACCAGAAATTCACTTCCATGGAACCCATAATCACCATAAATTCACCTACGAAACCACTGGTGCCTGGAAGCCCGGAATTAGCCATTGCAAACAACATAAAAAGAGCAGCAAAAACTGGCATTTTATTAACTACCCCACCATAATCTGCGATCATCCTAGTATGCAAGCGATCATATAAAACACCAACACATAGAAACAAAGCGCCAGAAATGAATCCATGCGAAATCATCTGCACCATGGCTCCTTCTATTCCAATAGGATTGAACAGGAAAAAGCCCAACGTAACAAATCCCATATGAGAAACTGAAGAATAGGCAATCAGCTTCTTCATATCACGCTGCATTAACGCAACGATGCCAATATATACAATGGCAATCAGCGATAAAGCGATCAATATCCATGACAACTCATGACTCGCATCTGGCGTAATTGGTAAAGAAAATCTGAGAAAACCGTATCCACCCAGTTTAAGCAGGATAGCTGCCAGTACTACCGAACCACCTGTAGGTGCTTCAACGTGCGCATCCGGCAACCAAGTATGCACTGGCCACATCGGCACCTTAACCGCGAAGGCGACCATAAATCCTATAAAAATAAGGATTTGTGCGGCCATCGGTATAGGAAGATGATGATAATCGAGAATTGAGAAGCTACCACCAGAAGCCTGATATAAATAAATCAGCGCCACCAGCATCAATAGAGATCCCAGAAATGTATAAAGAAAAAACTTTAGAGCTGCATAAATCCGGTTAGGCCCTCCCCAGACTCCAATAATGATAAACATTGGAACCAGTGATGCTTCCCAGAAAGAATAGAACAATATGGCATCCAGTGACGCGAACACCCCATTGAGAACACCGGACATGATCAAAAAAGCTCCCATATATTGGGAAACCTTTTCACGAATCACCTCCCATCCGGCAATCACGACCAGCGGGGTCGTAAAACTGTTCAATAAAATTAATGGCATTGATATGCCATCAACCCCCAAATAATAATAGACATTGAGGCGTTCAAACCATACATTCCGCTCGATAAACTGCATCGAACCCATGGATGTATCAAATCCACTATAAAGCGGAAGTGTTACGAGGAAACCGGCCACAGATCCAGCCAGAGCAACCCAGCGTACCGCTTGAGTATTTCGGTCACTCATCAAAAATACGATTAAACCAGAAATAATTGGTAGCCAGATAATTAGACTTAACAGCGGAAATCCAAATAACATGTTTTTTTCGTCTTAAATCGCATTTCAATGCGTATTAGTTATCCCAGAGAACAGAAAGAAGTTCAGTCCGTTTTCAATTCCCTGAAGCCTAAAAAGGAAACAGCCATATACTCATCAGAACAAATACACCCACAATCATACTAAATGCATAATGGTAGATATACCCGGACTGAAAGCGACGTCCCACCATCGCAAACCAACCCATCGCTCTTGCCGTGCCATTAACCATCAAACCATCTATGACTTTCATATCTACATATTTCCACAGCACGGTACTTAGCGTACGTAAACCACCCGCAAATAACCAGCTGTACAGCTCATCAATAAAATATTTTCGATCAAGCAGAACATAAACCGGATTAGCCAGTTTTTTAATTTTACCGGGTAATGCAGTTTGATAACGATACAAAAACCAGGCAGTAAAAATTCCTGACATCGCCAGCCAGAACGGAGGGGCAGTCAAAGCATGTATCATCATGCCGAATATTCCTGTATAGCTCTCGCCCATCTTGGCCATGACATCATGCTGCGCATCTATATAAATAGCCTCAGTGAAGAAACCTCCAAAAAGCATTGGATCAATCAGCCAGCCAGCCGCCACAGTAGGAATTGCCAATAAAACTAGTGGTACCGTCACTACCCAAGGGGATTCACGCAGATGATCACGTGTATGGCTATCCATACCTGGTTCGCCATAGAAAGTCATGAATATTAGCCGGAAGGTATACAGCGCAGTAACGAATACTGTACTTAACGCACAGAAATAGGCGAATCCTGCCCCAGGAATTTCCGAGAGGAGAACTCCTTCAATAATCGCATCCTTAGAGAAAAAACCTGAAAAACCTGGCACTCCTGCACTGGCCAATGCAGCAACAAACATGGTGCCAAATGTAATCGGCATATATCGTTTAAGTCCACCCATCTTGCGCATATCCTGCTCGTGATGCATGGCGATAATGACGGACCCTGCACCCAGAAACAGTAATGCCTTGAAAAAGGCATGCGTCATAAGATGAAAGATAGCCGCTGAATAAGCAGATGCGCCCAGCGCTACCGTCATGTATCCGAGCTGGGATAGCGTTGAATACGCGACGACTCGCTTGATATCATTCTGTACTACCGCTACCAGCGCCATAAACAAGGTGGTAATTCCACCAATCACAAAAATAACCGAGTGCACTGTAACAGATAACTCAAACAGAGGAGACATGCGAGCTACCATGAAGATACCAGCTGTTACCATGGTTGCAGCATGAATCAGAGCCGAAATTGGTGTTGGCCCCTCCATTGAATCCGGCAACCAGACATGCAGGGGAAATTGAGCAGATTTACCCATCGCACCTATGAAAAGCAGCAAACATATTACTGTCATCAACATCCAGGATTCACCAGGCATGATTTCAATAGTACGGGATGCAAGGTATTCCGCATGGGTAAATACAAGCTCGTAATCCAAAGTGCCGACATTTGCCAGTATTAAAGCGATACCCAGCAGGAAGCCTATATCAGCGATCCGATTAACCAGAAATGCTTTGAGATTGGCATAAATTGCCGTCGGGCGAGTGTACCAAAAACCGATTAACAAATAAGAGACCAGTCCGACTGCTTCCCAGCCAAAAAACAATTGCAGGAAATTGTTTGACATCACCAGCATCAGCATCGAAAACGTAAATAGCGATATATAGCTAAAAAATCGCTGATACCCTGGATCTCCCTGCATATAGCCGATAGTATAAATATGCACCATTAACGATACACCTGTTACCACCATCATCATCGTGGCTGACAACGTATCAATCAAAAATCCTATCTCAATTACAGTCTCGCCTGATGTCATCCAGGTATAGACACTACCGTTATAAAGATTTCCTTGTAATACATCGATAAAAATTACAACAGATGCAATAAATGACAGTGCCACTAACGCAATCGTCGCACGATGACTCCCTATCAGACCAATCTGTCGCCCAAACAGCCCGGCAACGATTGCTCCTAACAAGGGTGCCGCTGGTACTAGTAAATAAAGATTTTCCATCTAAGGTATCAATTAACAATACTGTTTAACAAACTGACTGGATATAAAACTGCCTGCCGTTCAACCCTTAAGTCTATCCAAATCATCTACGTTGATAGTACGTATGTTTCTGAATAAAGCGACCAAAATCGCTAAACCAATAGCAGCCTCGGCTGCAGCCACAGTCAGAATAAAAAATACAAAAATCTGCCCAGCTATATCCTGTAAATAATATGAGAAAGCGACAAAATTTATATTAACTGCCAGTAGCATCAGCTCAATGGACATTAACAAAATAATGACATTTTTACGGTTGAGAAAAATACCTACAACCCCAATGGCAAACAGAACAGCGCCCAGCACAAGATAATGTGATAGTGATACCAAGATGATTACCCTTCAAATGAAAATATTTGAGATAGTTGAAATCCCTGGGGAAAAATCATTCTTTTTTTTCTGCAGGCATAGATATTACTTTTAACCGCTCGTTACGGCTAACAGCTATCTGCCTGGAGGCATTAGAAGATTTTTTATCGGTGCGATGGCGCAAGGTTATAGCTATAGCAGCAACCATTGCCACTAACAAAATGACTGCAGCTAATTCGAAAACATACACATATTCAGTGTAAATCAATCGACCCAATTCTTTAGTATTACTGTAATCAACTGATTTATATTCCGGAGTTTGTATGATTTCAGAACTAAATTGTTTGCTCATCAGTACCATACTCATCTCAACGGTCATAATAAAAGCCAATATTGCACCAAATGGAAACCACTTCCAGAATCCTTCCCGCATCTGATCTAAATTAATATCTAGCATCATAACCACAAACAGAAACAGCACCATGACGGCGCCTACATATACCACTACTAGAGCTATCGCTAAAAATTCCGCTTCGAGTAAAATCCATAATCCGGAAGATGTCACAAAAGCAAGTACCAATAGCAGCACCGAGTAAACGGGGTTACGTAATGTAATTACTCCTAGTGCAGAAATTATCACCACACTAGCCAGACTGTAAAAAACAAAATCCTGGAAAATCATAAATTTATATCTAAATGTTTAACGATAAGGAGCATCTGCTGCTCTGTCTTTGGCTATCTGCTCTTCATAACGGTCACCCACAGCCAGCAGCATTTCTTTGGTATAAGTCAGATCGCCACGAACTTCGCCGTGATACTCAAGCACACGTGTCTCGACAATTGCATCTACTGGACAAGCTTCTTCACAAAAACCACAAAAAATACACTTAATCAGATCAATATCGTAACGTGTGGTACGCCGTGTACCATCATCACGTTGTTCTGACTCAATAGTGATCGCCAACGCCGGACAAACTGCTTCACATAACTTACACGCTATACAGCGCTCCTCACCATTAGGATAACGACGCAAAGCATGTAACCCTCTAAAACGAGGTGATTGCGGCGTCTTCTCTTCCGGATAATGTACAGTAACCTTAGGCGCAAACAAATAGCGTCCAGTTACTTTCATTCCCTTTAACAACTCAAATAGCAAAAAGGATTTTAAAAACCGTTTAATGCGTTCCATTTTGAAATTCCTCTTGACTAGAACCAAAGATTCAATGGAAAGCTTTGCAATGCAGCTTCAGGCAATTGCATTACTGCGCCCAATAAAACAATCCAGATTAACGTAATTGGAATAAATACCTTCCACCCCAACCGCATAATTTGATCATAGCGATAACGAGGAAAAGTAGCACGGAACCAAAGAAAGAAAAACAACATGATGGCTATCTTTAACAACAACCAAACTACACCCGGGATCAGATTGAAGGGAATGATATCTACCGGGGGCAACCACCCTCCAAGGAACATGATACTGGCTAAGGTTGCAACCAGAATCATGTTTGCATACTCGGCAAGAAAAAATATGGTAAAAGCCATTCCCGAATAATCCACATGGAAACCAGCCACGATTTCCGATTCTCCTTCAGCCACATCAAAAGGTAATCGATTAGTTTCGGCTACTCCAGAGATAAAATAAACTAGAAACATCGGAAATAATGGAATCATGTACCAATTAAGAAAACTCCCTCCCTGTTGCCCCGCTACGATATCTCCCAAGTTGAGACTAGAGGACATCATCAACACACAAACCAAGGCAAATCCCATAGCTAATTCATATGAAATAACCTGTGCAGCAGAACGCATGGCACCCAAGAAAGCATATTTTGAATTAGATGCCCATCCAGCAATAATGACACCATAAACACCCAGAGATGTCATAGCCAGAATATATAGCAGTGCAGCATTGATATCAGCCAATACTAGTTCTGGTGAGAAGGGAACGACAGCCCATGCCGCTAATGCAGGCGTTATAGCAAGTATTGGCGCAAGGAGAAATAGAAATTTATTGGCACCGGTCGGAATAATGATTTCCTTCATGATAGCCTTAACCGCATCGGCAATAGGCTGCCCCCATCCACCCAACCAAGGAATACCAAAAAATGTTACCCGGTTTGGCCCTACTCTGACTTGCATGAATGCAATAATCTTTCTCTCTGCAAAAGTAAGATATGCGACTGCCAGCAATAATGGAATAATGATTGCCAGAATCAACAGCAGATTCTTTGCCAATAGAAAGAGGGAAACACCCCACTCGCTGCCAAATAATTGTTCAAATAATGGTTGAAAACTATCCATTGATCAGATTCCAAATCCAGGTTCTTATAATTTTTCCAGTTTGATTTCACCAAACATCGTTCCCAGTCTGGATATTTGCGGGTGAGCGCATGCCAAACGAATACAATCATCAGGCAAATTATCATCCACAGAAATCACCAACTGAATTTCCTCATTTTGTTGATCTATTCTGACTGTTTCACCCGCCAGAATTCCAGCTTTATTGAGTAGGGCAGAAGAAGCAAATGCAGTAGGTGGAGCAGCATCATGTGTCTTTTGCAAAGATACTGCACGCCTTACGATTGGATCAGCCTGATAAATTGGTACCTCACCAATCCTTTCTATCTCACTACCTTTCTGACTGAAATCTTTGATAGAAAGTACATCCAGTGAATTATTCAAATTTTGCACAAATTCCTCTTTATCAGAAATGATTTCTGCACGAACCTGTTCTGATGAGTCGTAATCAAATCCCTCCAGTTGCAGCAAATTTCCTAGTACACGCAATACTTTCCAAGCAGGACGCGTTTCGCCAAGAGGAGATACCACACCTTGAAAACTCTGTATTCTTCCTTCGGAGTTAACAAAAGTACCAGATGTCTCCGTAAAAGGAGAGACAGGCAGAATAACATCCGCATAATCGGGAACATTACCTTTATAACTACTCAAGGAAACCACAAACTCGGCACGATTTATTACCTGCGATGCTCGGCGCGTATCATAACTATCTAACTCCGGCTCAAGATTCAATAGTATATAGGCGCTACAGACAGATTCTTCCTCTGACGCACCCAGTCCTAACATCTGCCCCGCGTTCAGACCAGATTTCCTTGATTCAGTTTTATTAGCAGATTCCGCTCCGACATCCCACGGTACAACTCCGACAGAATAGGCACCCACACTATTTGCAGCCTCTCCCAAAACACCAAATCTTGCTCCCGTCATCTCTGAAATTGCCTGTACTGCACTGAATAAATCAGCATAATGGGGATGATGTTGAGCGAGATTACCCAAAAAAATAGCAGCTGGAGAATGCTCTATAAGACTACTTGCCATTCCTCGTGCGCTTTCTGAAACATTAACCTGATTTACTGCAGATGCAATCTGCTCAGATATGGGCATATTTTTAATTTCTGCAACTGCTTTAAGAACCTGTAATACCGCATTCAACATAGCTGATGGTGCAACAAAAGTTTGATAAGCGAGCTTGGTACAAAGATCATCTCCAATTGGATTAATGACACTCAGCTGCGCACCTTGTTTTACTGCTTGACGCATCCGCTGAGCAAGCAGCGGATGATCTTTGCGTAATGTACTGCCAATAACCAATATTGATTTCAGTTGTGAAACCTCAGCAATTTGCATCCCCAGCCATGGAACTCCCTGCGACATGGTATCTACACGGAAATCAGATTGGCGTACCCGATGATCAATATTATGGCTACCCAATCTCCGCATCAATTTTTGCAATAAATAGAGCTCTTCCAGCGTGCTATGAGCAGACCCCAAGGCACCGACACCCTGCGCACCATACTTATTAATTACATTTTTGATACCTTCCGCAGTAAAAGCCAATGCTTCTTGCCAGCCACAAGCTTGCCATTCTCCCGATTTTTTGATCATCGGGACAGTCAAACGATATTCAGAATTCAATCCCTCATAAGAAAAACGATCCTTATCCGAGAGCCAACATTCGTTGATCGCTTCATTTTCACGTGGCAACACCCGCATAACCCGATTATTCTTCACTTGTACAACCAGATTACTTCCCAATCCGCAATGTGGACTGATTGATTTCCTGCGTGATAACTCCCAAGTTCTTGCCGAGTAACGAAAAGGCTTACTGACTAGAGCTCCCACCGGACACAAATCAATTACATTGCCCGATAGCTCTGAATCAACAGTTTTACCAACAAACGTCAAAATCTCAGAGTGTTCTCCACGGCCGGCCATCCCAAGTTCCATGATCCCGGCTATTTCCTGCCCAAAACGAACACATCGCGTGCAATGGATACAACGAGTCATATCTGTTGATATGAGTGGACCAAGATTTTTGTTGGTTACTGCTCGCTTGGCCTCCTGATAACGCGAACCACTTGAACCATATCCAACAGCCAAATCCTGTAACTGACATTCACCTCCTTGATCACAGATGGGGCAGTCTAGCGGATGATTAATAAGCAGAAACTCCATTACCCCTTTTTGTGCCGTGACAGCTTGCTGAGAGTGCGTTGAAACTTTCATACCTTCAGCAACTGGTGTCGCACAAGCAGGCAAAGGTTTAGGTGCTTTCTCGACCTCAACCAAGCACATCCGACAATTGGCAGCTATTGACAGTTTTTTGTGATAACAAAAATGTGGGATGTATATCCCAACCTGCTTGGCAGCATCCATTACGGTACTACCTTGTACAACGGCTACTTGCTTGCCATCAATTTCAATATTAATCATCAGCAATAATTCCCAAGATTATCGGGAGTTGGATAAATACAGCACTAAAACCATGGTTCACCTAGACCATGCACTTTTTATGCTCAATATGAAAAACAAATTCATCCCAGAAGTGATGCAACATAGCTCGTACTGGCATCGCAGCAGCATCACCTAACGCGCAGATAGTTCTTCCCTGGATATTATCTGCAAGATTGTTGAGTACATCCAGATCTTCAATCCTTCCTTTACCATGCTCAATCCGATTGATGATCCTGTAAAGCCACCCTGTTCCTTCTCGGCATGGAGTACATTGGCCACAAGATTCCTCATAATAGAAATAGGAAAGGCGTTCTAGTGCACGCACCATGCAAGTCGTATCGTCCATAATAATGACCGCCCCCGAACCCAACATGGAACCTGCTTTTGCTATTGAATCATAATCCATGTCTGTTTCCATCATGATGCTGCCAGGTAAAACTGGCATGGATGAACCACCGGGGATACATCCTTTCAATTTCCGCCCCCCGCGCATTCCGCCGGCAAGTTCCAGCAACTTTGAAAACGGAGTGCCCATAGGCACTTCATAGTTACCCGGTTTATTTACATGACCGGAAACCGAAAATATCTTGGTACCTCCATTATTCGGTTTTCCCAGCTGCAAGTAACTTTCGCCCCCGTTACGCATAATCCAAGGAACTGAAGCAAACGTTTCTGTATTGTTGATCGTAGTTGGCTTGCCGTATAAGCCAAAATTAGCCGGAAACGGAGGTTTAAAGCGTGGCTGTCCCTTTTTACCTTCTATCGATTCTAATAGCGCGGTTTCTTCTCCACATATATAGGCGCCATATCCATGATGATTGTAGAGCTGAAAAACGAACCCAGAACCCAGAATATTCTCCCCGAGAAATCCTGCCGCATTGGCTTCCTCGACAGCCTCCTCCATTCGTTCGTAAACATCCCAGATTTCGCCGTGCACATAGTTATATCCGGTGCGGATACCCATCGCATAGGCAGCAATCAACATACCTTCAATAAGGACATGTGGATTGTAACGCATGATATCGCGATCCTTGAAAGTGCCCGGCTCTCCTTCATCAGAGTTACAGACAAGATATTTCTCACCTGTATACTGTTTTGGCATAAAACTCCACTTCAAGCCAGTAGGAAAACCAGCACCACCACGCCCACGTAGTGCAGATTTCTTCACTTCCTCAATCACAACTTCCGGAGGAATTTTTTGCGAAAGAATTTTTTTTAACGCAACATATCCGTCACGTTTTAAATAACTTTTTAACCGCCAATTATTTAAATCTGCAGAATCGACACCCGCCATGATGACTTGAGTAGGTTGAGTCATCTCTTTAATTCCTCAAGCAATTTGTCTATTTGATCCTCAGTCATAAAGCTGCACATACGCTTGTTATTAACCAGAAGTACTGGCGCATCTCCACAAGCTCCCATACACTCGCCTTCCTTGAGGGTAAACAATCCATCCACAGTTGTTTCATTGAACCCTATGCCAAGTTTCTTCTTAAGATAATCTACAGTCTGATTACTACCTGATAACGCACAAGGCAAATTGGTACAAACAGTCAATTTGTATTTTCCAATCGGCTTCAGGTTATACATATTGTAGAAAGTAGCAACTTCATAGACGGCAATTGCAGGCATCTCTAAATAGTTTGCAATAAAATCCATTGTTTCAGTTGCCAACCAGCCTTTTTCATCTTGAGCAATGGCCAGCGCAGACATGACAGCCGACTGCTTTTTATCCGTGGGATATTTGGCAATTTCCCGATCAATCTTTTTTAGAGCTTCCATGCTTAACATCAGCGAACTCATCTATCTATTTCACCAAACACTATATCCTGGGTACCAATAATTGCCACAAGATCAGCAATCATATGCCCTCGAGCCATCTCATCCATTGCAGCTAAATGTGCGAACCCGGGTGCACGTATTTTTAGTCGATAAGGCATATTAGCGCCATCCGAAATAATATAAATACCGAACTCACCTTTTGGATGCTCCACAGCAGCGTAGACCTCCCCTCTCGGAACATGCATACCTTCTGTAAATAATTTGAAATGATGAATCATTTCTTCCATATTTTGTTTCATGGACAGCCGTGGAGGTGGTGCAACTTTGAAGTTACTGGTAATAACAGGACCGGGATTTTTTCTCATCCAATCAATACACTGCTTAATTATGTAATTAGATTGACGCATTTCTTCAATGCGTACCAAATAACGATCATAGCAATCACCATTGACACCAACCGGTATATCAAAATCTACCTGGTCATAAACTTCATAAGGTTGCTTTTTGCGTAAGTCCCACGCCACTCCAGATCCACGCAACATCGGCCCACTAAATCCCAAAGCTTTAGCGCGATCAGGTGAAACCACGCCAATATCAACTAAGCGTTGCTTCCAGATTCTATTGTCTGTCAGCAATGTCTCGTAATCATCCACGTAACCTGGAAATCGATGAGTAAAATCCTCAATAAAATCCAACAAAGAGCCCTGCCGATTCTCATTACGCGCTGTCGTTGTCTTCTCATCGTGTATTGCTGATGATCGATACTGCGGCATACTATCCGGCAGATCCCGATAAACTCCTCCTGGCCGATAATAGGCAGCATGTAACCGAGCGCCTGATACTGCCTCATAGCAGTCCATCAAATCTTCTCTTTCTCGAAAGGTGTATAGAAAAACAGTCATTGCCCCAACATCCAGTGCATGGGCGCCTAACCATAGCAAGTGATTGAGAATACGCGTTATTTCATCAAACATAACACGAATATATTGCGCTCTTATGGGCACATCTATCTGCAATAGCTTTTCAATCGCCATTACATACGCATGCTCATTGACCATCATGGACACATAATCCAGCCGATCCATATAGGGCACAGATTGTATATAGGTCTTATTCTCCGCGAGCTTCTCCGTCGCCCTATGAAGTAATCCGATATGCGGATCAGCACGCCGAATAACCTCACCATCCAGCTCCATCACCAAGCGCAAAACCCCATGCGCTGCGGGATGTTGCGGCCCAAAATTCATAGTGTAATTACGAATATCAGCCATTTCACAAACACCCTTCCCAAAAACTTCGTGAGGATCGCTGATTAATCATAGAGCGTGTCATGTTTCTTCCTTACCGTATTGTTCTTCGCGAATGATATATGGCGTAATTTCACGAGGCTCAATAGTAATAGGCTGATATATCACTCGTTTTTGCTCTGGATCATATTGCATTTCCATATGCCCCGACAATGGAAAATCTTTACGAAATGGATTTCCTATAAAACCATAATCTGTAAGAATTCTTCTTAAATCTGGATGATTATTAAAAACAATCCCGAACAGATCAAATGCCTCTCGTTCATACCAATTAGCTGAAGGCCATATATGTATCACTGAATCAAGCATGGGAAATTCATTATCGTCTACAAATACACGTATCCGCAGTCTGTGATTATGCTTAACGGAAAGCAAGTGATACACCACGGCAAAGCGCTTGTCACCCCGCTTATATCCAGCATGCGTATTTGTCGTATATTCGCTATAATCTACGCCACATAAATCAACTAACGTATCAAACGCCAAATCAGTATGGTTTCTTAATGTTTCAGCAATACCCAGCAAATCTCGGGAATGAATTAAAATAGTTAGCTCACCTAACGCATGACTCATATCAACCTGCTGATCACTCAGTACTTGCTGTAAATTTGTTGCAAGTTTATCTACGCGACTATCTGTCATTTTTATTCTCTAACGCGCGATTGTGTTAGTACGCCAGATTTTATTCTGCAGCTGAATAATCCCATAAAGCAAAGCTTCTGCAGTAGGAGGACAACCCGGCACATAAATATCGACAGGCACTATCCGATCGCACCCTCGGACAACCGAATAGGAATAATGATAATACCCACCACCATTTGCACAGGATCCCATGGAAATTACCCAACGAGGTTCGGCCATTTGATCGTAAACCTTGCGCAAAGCTGGTGCCATTTTATTACATAGCGTACCCGCAACGATCATGACATCTGACTGACGGGGACTCGGACGAAAAACAATTCCAAACCGATCCAAGTCATAGCGAGATGCACCGGTTTGCATCATCTCAACTGCGCAACAAGCCAGCCCAAATGTCATAGGCCACATTGATCCTGTGCGTCCCCAATTAATCAAGGAATCAAGGTTTGTGGTAACAAATCCTTTGTCTAATGCACCCTCAATACCCATTATTTAATCCCATTCCAAAGCACCCTTAGCCCACTCATAAATAAAGCCGACGACGAGCAATCCAAGAAATACTAGCATCGCAATAAAACCAAACAATCCCACTTCTTTCAGCGCTACTGCCCAAGGAAATAAGAAAGCTATTTCTAAATCAAATAAAATAAACAGGATTGCAATTAAATAGTAGCGCACATCAAATTTCATGCGCGCATCCTCAAATGCACCAAACCCACACTCATAGGTCGACAATTTTTCGGCATCCGGCTTGTTTGGCGCAAGCAACCAACCCGCCACCAAACATAATGTGCCAACTAGCAGACCCACCAAAATAAACAATAAAATAGGGAAATAATTCCCAAGCATGGTATCCAGCATCTCCAATTCCTTACTAAACCATGGAAATAAAATTGATTTTCGCTTAATTCCTATTTGTAAATATGCTCGCCTGGTGCCGACGGCGAGAATCGAACTCGCACAGCTTTCGCCACCGCCCCCTCAAGACGGCGTGTCTACCAATTCCACCACGTCGGCGAATAAACTTATTCTATTATTTCCAATGCCTCTATACTGGAAATACAAGGTTATTCCGGAATTTCACCAGCTCTTGATGTGGAGCCACTTTCGTTTTCCGCACCTTAACTTTCAACATTTCCGGTCGAATCAGCCGCCTTATCCGACTTCATCTCCAGTTTTTGCATGACACTTCCTTCGTCTTTATCACCACCTGAGTAATAAGTTAGCGTCAGGCTGGTAACAAAAAAAACTGTAGCTGCCAATGCAGTCATCCTGCTTAAAAAATTAGCAGATCCACTAGCACCAAATAAACTCCCGGAAGAACCGCCTCCAAACGCCGCCCCCATATCTGCGCCCTTCCCCTGTTGCAACAGAACCAAAACAACAACAACTACTGCTGCAATGATATGTACTGACCAAATAAGTGTTTCCACAATATACTTTATCCCCGTTCAACTTTGCGCTGCGAAACAAATCGAAATAAACTCTGCAGCAACTAACGAAGCTCCCCCAATCAACCCTCCGTCAATGTCAGGCATCGCAAATAATTCAGACGCATTATTTGCTTTCACACTTCCGCCATAAACTATCTGGATATCTGCTGCAATTTCGCTGTTATGAGCAGCTATTCGATTCCTTACAAATGCATGAACATCCTGCGCCTGCTGGGGAGTAGCAGTTTCTCCTGTACCAATTGCCCATACCGGCTCATATGCAATAACTGATTGCTTTATCGCATTAACACCTACCAGACCAATCACCGCATCAAGCTGCCTAGCTATCACTTGTTCGGTCTCATTTGCCTCACGCTGCGCCAGCGTTTCGCCGACACAGAGTATTGGTACTAGCGATTGCTCCTGGGCGGAGTGAAATTTCTCCGCAACCATCTGATTATCTTCACCGTATAGCGTCCGCCGCTCCGAGTGGCCCACAATTACATAACGACAACCAAAATCGGTCAGCATACCTGCCGATACCTCTCCGGTATAAGCACCTTGATGATGCTGGCTAATATTCTGCCCCCCCCATGCCACATGCGTACCCTTCAACACTGACTGCGCTTGCGCCAAGTAGGGATAAGGCACACATACCGCGCAGGACGCATTCTGCAATGATGGGATACCCAAAACAATTGCGGCAAGCAATTCTTGATTCTGAACCAAATTACCATGCATTTTCCAGTTTCCCGCCACAAACCCCGCACGCGTCATCCCGTCCCTCAGCTTTAAATCCATAAACCCAAGGATGCTACCTGCGAAACCGGATCACGTCAATGCCCGAGTTTCTCAACTAAATGGGGGATTATTAAGATCGGATCAGTCCTGATTTGCTGCACCTTAAGGTAAAATATATTAAACTACAAAAGTTACTTATATGTAATTTTCTCCCCCCCGCTCAACTCTAAGGCCGACATGAAAAAACTTGTTCTCCTACGTCATGGAGAAAGCACCTGGAATCAGGAAAATCGCTTTACAGGATGGACCGATGTTGATTTGACACCCAAAGGGTTCAAAGAAGCTAGAAATGCCGGAAGACTACTTCGCGAAAATGGCTTTACCTTCGACATTGCGCATACATCGCTACTCAAACGAGCCATCCGCACGCTGTGGATCGCACTGGATGAAATGGATCAGATGTGGACTCCGATCGAACTTAACTGGCGGCTCAATGAACGTCATTATGGCGCATTGCAAGGCTTGAACAAAGCAGAAACAGCCAAGGAGTATGGTGATGAACAGGTACTCATATGGCGACGCAGTTATGACACTCGCCCTCCTTCCATTACAACCGATGATAAGCGCTACCCTGGTTTTGACATGCGTTATCGCGGCCTTCCCTCCGGTGATATTCCGGTT
>JACDJA010001321.1_pt1 | contig 21192 bp, 25 predicted proteins | sample 7449241 | NCBI WGS metagenome assembly JACDJA01 (sample SAMN14253289, study PRJNA609438) | sludge metagenome | isolation source: initial anaerobic sludge | collected 2018-12-20 | reverse complement strand
GGAAAGAGGAGTCTCGAAGCACTTGAGGAATATGCCGGAGATCTGGGAATAGAAAATCTTTCGCTACATGTCTTTGCTCATAACACCGCAGCGGTATCGTTGTACAAGAAGATGGGATATGAAGTAACCAACATGAATATGGCCAAGGCGATCGGTAATAACTAAAAAGAAAAAGAGAGGATGATTCCTCTCTTTTCTGGCAGGCGAGGAGGGCCTCGAACCCCCGACCTACGATTTTGGAGACCGTCGCTCTGCCAATTGAGCTACTCGCCTACAAAGACGATTATAGCGGAATCGATACTCCTTTTCAAGAGGAGAGGATTATTGCCAGCACGATCGAAATAAGAAAGAGTATGAGATATGAAGAGAGTGCCGAATCGATTCTCTCGAAGTAAACCGGCAGAGGTCTAAGGAACTTGCGCAGCAGAAGATACCCCGCCATTCCCGCGATAACGGCAAGCAATGATTCGAACATGTATATTTCGAAACCGATGATCCCATGTATTATTATGACTCCGGACAAGATGGAGTAAGCAGCAACGGTATTCGCGGCCGGCCAGGAGGAAGATTTACCGGGTTTGAGAAAGATGAACTTCGAGAAGCTCATTGCCGTTCCAGCGGAAGCAATAAGAAGCAGGATCTTCACTGAGGGACAACAAGCGCCGTGTATGATGATCTCTTTAGTTACACACCCGGATGTCATAGGAAATCCCGCAATAGCAAGCGAACCGATCAAAAGAAAGGCATACTCGACTTTTGTGATCTTCCCCGACCACTTTGAATATTCCTTTGTACCAAGTCTTGCCGATATATTCCCGACGACCAGAAAGAGGAGCGTTTTGAATATTGCATGGCTAAAGCCGTGCCAGGCAGAGGACTTGTCACAGTTTACAAGCATGAAGCCAACTTGAGAGATAGTATGGTATGCAAGGACCCTTTTGGCGTTCTTTGAATTGACGGCGAAGATAACGCCGACAATTGCGCTGACGATGCCGATTATCATATAGGTATCTCTCATCCAGCCGAAAGAGGAATACGTGATGAACCTTATAGACAGGTACACGTCAAGCTTGACAATGAGGCCGGATAGTATTGGAGAGACTTCTATGGGCGCATTGGAATGAGCGTCTGGAAGCCACATGGAGAAAAAGAAAAGGCCGGACTTCACGGCCAGTCCCCCAAAGATCAGAACAGTTGCGATAGTTGAAACATGTTCGAGACTATCCATCGCAAATGAACCCGTCTCCATATATACAATCCCGATTCCCAGTAGATAGAAGTTCAGACCCAGGGAAGAGAGGAGCAGATACTTAAGGCTGGCCCAGGCCTGACGGGGCTTTTTCTCGTAGGAAATCAGAATGAAAGAAATAATCGATGCGAGTTCTATGGTTACGAAGATGCTGAAAAGGTCCCTCGAAAGGAATATCGAATTCAGAGTTCCATAAAGTATGAGGATCAAGGCGTAGAAGAAGCCGTCATAACCTCTCTTGATAGAATTCAGGATCACCGCAAGCATCACGATGAATGTAGACAAAAGAAAGGGAATTGCGAATTCATCGACAGCCATACCGATTCCAAGCGAACCCCACTTCCCAAGAATAATCGAAGCATCTTCAAAGATAACGAAAGGAAGAACGCTTCCACTTGCAAAAGCAGTCACAATCGCTACAATCGGACTGACCGACTTCCTGTCTTTCAGCACCAGACAGACAATTCCTCCCAGGACGGGCAGAAAGACGAGCGCGATCACCGTTCTTCCCTCTCGAAGATTATTTCGATCGTCTCGACGTTCATTGTGTGGTATTTGTTGTATATTATGATCGCGAATACGAGTGAAAGACAAAGCAGGGCAAATGATATCACAATACCTGTGATTATCACTGCCTGAGGAATCGGGTCGGCGTAGGTGGTTCTTGAGAAATCGCCGCTGACTATGGGAGGTATTATCCCGCTTCTTGCTGAGATTCCTGTGTACATGAGGTTTATAGAAGTCTCCACGATACCTAAAGAGAGAATCTTCTTTATAAGGTCCTTCGAGAGAATCATACCGATCGTTCCCACCAGCATTCCCAAAATTGAGAAATAGATTACGAGAGTTCCTGTCATAGTGTTCCTCGTCTGCTAATAAACTCGCTGGACATCTTCCATGCGCCGGCGTATACTTTGATTCCGATAAGAATGTTCAGAATCGGGATCAGCCCACCGCTGAAAGTAGAACCAAAGCCAGCCTCAGAAAGTAATTGTGAGTGGGTTTCTGGTAAAAGGATGATCAAAGTTGAGAATGCGAAAATTAGCACGAGACTGATTTTCTCAAACATACCGATCTTTAGCATATCATAATGAAGACTTGCCTTCTTGAAACTGGAAGTGAGACCGTAAGTGATTACGCCTGTTGCAAGTACAACTCCGCCAACAAAACCTCCACCCGGGCTGATGTGGCCGTTTATTACCACATATAGGAAAAGGGTTATCGACAAGGCGGCCAAGCCCCCGCTATAGACAGTTACTGTACCAAATACCTGCTGGCCTTCATCGTTGTTCACTGGAAGCGATGCAAGAAGGGCGGCGACTCCCAGAGCCGTTATAGTGAAGACGATTATCTCGAATATCGTGTCATAGAGTCTCGTCTCAAGATAAACGCTTGTAACTGCGTTGGGCACGTTAACTCGTTCCACTATTTGCTCTATCGGCCTGGGGATACTTCCAGATGGATCAAATGAAAGCATAACAATGACAAAGATTATTGTAACTGCTATGATTCCTCCTATCTTCACAGGTACCGCCCCACTATCTCTTCGATATTCCCTGAAGATCTAATCTCGTTCAATCCTTCAAGAATATCTCTTTCCAGATCCGGCGAATTCATGGAAATGACAAAGACATAGCGGCTCTTTTTCAGGAATTCTGGCGTAGGAGAAATAGCGTTTCTGCTCAAGTGTTTCAGTCTCACAAAATCAATTTCCTCTCCGTTACAGACAAATATTGAAGTCTCCAGATAAGGGATGCCTTTTGTTCTACCTGAAACGTCGTCCTCTGTAAATGCTCCACAAACCAAATCGACATCATGATTCTCAACGGCTTTCAATGCTTCTTCCTTTGAAGAGAACTTAACTGGTTCAACGTGATAACCTTCCTTTTCGTCAACAAGCCGAATGATCTCCCACTCCAGCCCTCTCAGACCGGAAGGCAACTCCTCTATCATCGAAGGCACATCGAGAAATCCGAGACGGACACGGCGCTGTTTCTTAAGTGCCATTATGTAGACTATTAGAACTAGTGCAACCCCGACAGAAAACTGGGTCATCGCAACATCCGGCGCGCCTATTATCATCATAATTACGGCCGAGACCGAACCCATAATTCCAAACCAGATAACACTCTGGAAGTTAGTCCTTGATGAAAGGACGATTATCGCGCTAACAAGATAAAGAGAACTGATTCCGATTAAGACGAAACTCATCTCTCTTTTCCCCCCGAGTTTATGAAGGCCCTGGCAATTACGTGAGTTACAAGCGGTCCAGTGACCATCAAAGCGACAATAAACGCAAACATCTCAATTATCGTCAGCAGGCCAAAGAAAGAAGCAGAGATTACGATGAATATAAGTCCGACAGTGTCGGCAACCGTTAGAAAATGGAGAGTCCCGATGATTGTGTGAGCGAGGATTGCCCTAAACGTGCCTCCGACAACGAAAAAGAGGCCGGGTATAAGGAATAAGTATCCGATTATTCTCATCATCGTCGTACCCCCAGATAATATGCAGCGATAATTGTGCCGCTCGTGTTGAGAATGAGAAACAGCAAGGCAACACTGGATATGAAATCAACTCCAGTAACCATTTCAATAAATATGACGCCTATAAGAAGCCTTGTCGAAATGGAAGAGTAGGCTATTAGTAGTTTCCAGGGATCGCTACTTGCAGCAAACCAGACCAGCATCGCAATAGAAGAAATTATTGCCGCCATTGTGATATAGAAGGTCACTTTTTCACCTCGTGGATCAACAGCCCTTCCCTGTCCTTCGAAATGACAACTTCCTCAGGGGTCATTGTAATAGAGATGATCTTCCCAAATTCAACGATTCTGTTTTCCGGTGCCTTTTCGCTTCTTACCGTGAATGCGGGTTTCGAGAAGATAATTCTGAATGATTGGAAGACCGCAACAGGTAAAGCGAGCATAATTCGAAATACGGTACCAAGAACAGGACCGGGACGAATAAGTCTAGACGATATATACTGAGCAAGTACCGAAACTAGCAGCCCCGAAACTACAGAGGCCGGCGTGAATCTGCCAAAGAAAGTGATCCACAAGAAGAAAGAAATAGTGAAAATCATCTAGTCCCACCTCAAAGGTTTGGCCCTGAAATTCTCCTTAGATTCGAAATGCTGCATCCATCCAGTGAGACCAAATCTATCTATCACATCAAGTGCATAATCGTATTCCTCTTCCGAGATTTTTCTTGATAGTTCGTAGTGCTCTCTCGCCCTGTAAACTGGTCGATACTGTGACATAAGCGATATGGGAACGGACGAAGACAATTCAAAGGCCACAAACTCCGCCATCTCTTCTGTACCCGCTATTCCTTCAGGTAGAACAAGGTGCCTGACAATAACTCCTCGCATTCTTTCTTCTCTGAAAGAGCCAGTTTGTCTAAACATCTCCTTCACTGCCTTCTTTGTGACAGTCCAGTAATCGGGGACAAGGGAGTATTTCTCTCCAAGCGCATCGTCGGTGTATCTTATATCTGTGAGATAGATGTCGACGATTCCATCGAGAAGCTGCAAAGTACTTACTTCTTCATAACCGCTAGTGTTGAACACTACTGGAAGGGAAAAGCCCTCCTCAAGTGCAAGTTCGTAGGCTTTGAGGAAGCCATACAGATTGGGAGTCGGAGTGACGAGATCGATGCAAGCGGCCCCTTCCTCCTGAATCTTCATGAAGTGTTGCGATAGCTCTTCAAAAGAAAAGACCTTGCCTGCGTTCTTTTGACTGAAAGCGAAGTTTTGACAGTAGAGGCAGCTCATTGTGCAGCCACTAAAAAAGACAGCACCTGCACCGCCTTCCTTCACCAAAGGTGGTTCTTCCCCAAAGTGTAGTACTGTTGCTGAGACTCTCGGTTCAATCCTCTGCATGCAGAAACCAGAAGTCTCATACCTGTTCACATGACATTTCTTAGGGCACAGGTCACAAGAGTGCAGTCTTTCTCTCGTTTTTTCTATTGCTTTATGTACTCTGTCGAGTTTTTCTAAATTTGAATCCATTCAATCCATTCCTTCTCTTCACTCTAAAGGTTGTCGGAAGACCGTGAGCTGATACTATCACACAAATTCGAGTCTAGGGAGACTAAGATTGCGTTTGGGCTATGCGAGGGAAAAGGAACACTTCGGGCAAGTTCGCCTAACCAACAATCCCTTACGTACAACCAATCTATCATCGTACTGAGAGTCTTACATCCCGTCAAGCTGAACATGTTTAGCATCCAGTTCCTTTTTCTTCGCCAGCGGAAAACCGCTCAACGGCCCACAGTTCTCTTGGCACACACCAACCCCCGACCTCGTTTCTCCCTCATTCTTCATCGGGATAGAAAGTTATCTTTGCTCCCAGTGTCCTCAGTTTCTCCTGGAATCTTTCATACCCTCTGAAGAGGTGTGTGGCATTGTTGATGATTGTCTCTCCGTCCGCAGCTAGCCCGGCCATTACCAGAGCAGCACCGGCCCTGATGTCTGGCGCAACGACTTCTGCTCCACTTAGCTTTTTCACACCACGAATATTCGCATGACTGCTCGAGACTTTTATCTGAGCCCCCATACGGTTTAGCTCATCTACGTATCCAAAACGATTTTCGAAGACGTTTTCCTCAAGCACCGAAGTGCCCTCAACCGTCGCTAAGACGGCCGTTATTATTGGTTGAAGATCTGTTGGAAATCCAGGGTATGGTTCAGATGATACTCTAACAGGGTTCAAGGGGCCTTTCCAGAAAGCTCGCAAGTATTCATGGCCCTCTTCTATGCCTGCACCCATCTCTTCGAGAATTCTCAAAAGGGCGATCAAATGGTCTGCAATTGCCCCATGGATTTTAATGTCACCTTTGGTGGCGATCGCTCCGAGTAAATACGTTCCGATTTCTACTCTATCTGGAATAACTGAATACTCTGCTCCAGTAAGCTTTCCAACTCCTGTCACTTTGATGGTTGGAGTTGAGGCACCACTGACTTGTGCACCACACTTGTTAAGAAAGTTCTGAAGATCAGAAATTTCGGGTTCACGCGCGGCGTTTTCAATCGTTACCACGCTCCCCTCCATAAGCGTTGCCGTAGTCATTAGCTGCTCGGTAGCTCCCACACTGGGAAACGGAAGAGCATAGATTATCTCTTTCTCGAAATTCTGCGGGATTACGGCCATAACGTCGCCGTGCTCTTCGGTTATCTTGAATCCAAAAGCCTCCAAACCCTTGAGATGAAAATCAACAGGACGCTGGCCGATATTGCAGCCACCAGGTTTTCCAACCTTGGCCCACCCACAAATCATGGCGAGAGGACCAATAATGTTGAATGAGGCTCTCATTTTTCTTACGAGTTCATATGGAACGTTTCCTACTAGAATCTCTCCAGGCATTATTGTGACGGTTTCATTTTCGAAAGCAACTGTCTTTCCAATTTGCTGAAGTATTGATATCATCGTCTGGACATCTCGCAATTCTGGCACATTCTTTATGACGACTGGCTCTTCAATCATTACTGTAGCCGCAAGAATCGGTAGCACTGAATTTTTGGAGCCACTTGCCCTTATCTCGCCTTTGAGACGTGTATTTCCCATAACAACGAGCTGGCTCATAATAACCCTCCAATCTTTTCATCGAGTTAAGAAGATACGACCGCACTCTTATTTTATCAGAGGTAAGGGCAGAGGAAAGATCGAATCATACCATAATAATTCTATTAGCTCAGGATCTCATTATAGATACGAAGTCCGATCCTTAGACCTTCTATTCTGCCGGATTCATTAACGATGAACTCCCCCGCACTTGCCAAATAAGGTTCGCTAAGATTTATTACGAAACCTCCGCCCGATATTGAGATCTCCTGTGGAGTGGATGGAGAAGCTGGTTCCGAGTCTTCATCAGGAAAACCTACTCGCGGGATTTCCTTAATGAAGCTCTTCCCTTGCTCAATGAAGATCTCCAGATCTGACATCTCTCCTTTGTAGAGCCAGGCAATCTTCTCCGCCTTTCCAGATAATTTGTTGCGGGTTCAAGAATCTCCGGATTCAGTCCCAGAAGATCTTCAACGACCATTCTTGAAAAGAGGGAGGTCGCTTTACTACCTTCATTGCTGTTGGTTAGAATGGCAGCTGAAAAGTCCATCTCCGGGAAGACCATCAGTAATGATATTTAACCGTTGGTGCCACCACCGTGCTGTATTGTCGCCAATCCATCGATCTCTTCAACGACCAGCCAAGTGCGACCTTAGATGCAGGGGAAGCGCCAATCTTTCCAGTTATTAGTTTTGTGAAGGAATCAACACTTATGATTCCATTTCTATCCGAAGCTCTGCCACTAAAATAAAAGGCTGAATAGTTAAGTAGGGCTTCCTTAATATTAGTGACGATGCCTCCAGCTGGATGTATTGTTCTTCCAACGGCCCAAGGACGTGCAATAGATATACGATCTTCTGCGATCAGCTGCCCGAACGTAAAACGTTCTGTTATTATTTCCTCGGGGAAGAAATGAATGTTCTCCAGACCGAGAGGCCCAGAAACCTGTTCGATGATTGCTTCTTCGAAGGTCTTCCCGGTAACCGCCTCAATGACTCTTCCCGCCACATAGAAACCTGAATTGCAGTAAGAAAGGATTCTTCCTGGAGGGTTGATCTGAGGAAGAGAAGACATGTTCCTAACCAGTTTCTCCAGGGCATCCTTACCATAACCAAAATCCTTGAAGTAATCCCCCTTCGTGCCAGAAGTATGGGTCAGAAGATGTTTCATCGTGATCTTTTCTTCAGCTCCTTTATCTGAAAGAACGAAATCTTCGAGGAGTTCCTTAATTGGTCTTTCCAGATCGATCCTGCCGGCATCGACCAATCTCATAACAGCAAGAGCTACGAAAGTCTTGGTTATCGAGCCGATCTGAAAAAAGTCTCATCATTTACCTTCAAGGGATGGTCGATATTCGTGACCCCAAGAGAGGCAGTGTCAACTGTGTCGTTAAAACGTACCCCGCAGTAGATTCCGGGAATCTCACCTTCTGCAACTAGCTTCTCCAATTCAGACGTTATTTCGCGAAGCGCTTTCTAAAACTTTCCAAGCTCATATAGCGCCTCCTTTAAGCATTGTAGCTGAACATGCACCATGAGGGAAATTTTCTGTGGATTTCGGAGGGAGCCTAATATACAATTGGATAGAGGTGACCAAAGTGGGTAAGTTGAATCTGTCCGAACTTCTTATTCCGGCTAAGGAAAGGGTCAATTTCGACGGTAAAATTGGACTCGTGCTCTCTGGAGGCGGAGCCCGAGGCGCTTATCAGATAGGAGTCTGGAAGGCTCTGAAGGATTGTGGAATTGAGATCGGGGGAGTCTATGGGACGTCGGTAGGCGCCTTAAACTCAATGGCAGTTGCTATGGACAAGTTCGAAGACGCACGCAAATTATGGCTGAAAATCGATTTCGATAAAGTGGTAGTAGATGGAACTGACGGCAACTTGATCGAAAAAGCGATTGGTGCACTCAAGACCGGCGGGTTCGATCCTGCTCCACTTAGAAAAAACTTTGGCCGTCTCCTTAAGGAAGAGGAAGTTCGAAAAGCCCCGATCGATGTTGGTATCGTCACTTATTCTCTCAGCAATATGGAGCCGAGGGAGCTCTTTATCGAAGATATTCCTGAAGGAGAGCTAAAAGACTACATTCTGGCAAGCGCTAATCATCCAGTCTTCAGAAGAGAGCAAATTGGCTTGGAAAAGTTCATAGATGGTGGCATTTACAGAAATATTCCCGTTAATATGGCTTTGAGCAGAGGGTTCAAGGAGATTATTATTGTCGATCTCGGTCCGAAGAGAATTAGAGATCTTCTGACTCTTGTTTCACTAAAGAGACTTGATGAAGTGAAACATCTTGTAATCAAACCGAGAGAATTCTATGGAGATGTTCTTGACTTCGATCCCGAAGTCTCTCGAAACTTCATGAAAGAGGGATATCTTGACTGTCTCAGCGAACTGGTTTATCTTGCCGGAGAGGAGTACTATGTTTTTGCAAAGCAGGACACGATTGCAAAAGCGCTCTTCTCAATGCCAGAAAAGAAAAAGAAAGAGGCAAAAGCTATCTTTGGAATTGAACCCTGGCAGAGCGAGTCTACTCACCACTTTTATTACGGGCAACTCATGCCAGTATTGCAAGATCATTTTGGAACCTCCGGTCCCTTGGAAACATGGGTGGTTCTCCTAGAGAAGCTTGCAGGACATCTAGAATTTGGGAAGCTGGAGCTATTCACTTTACAGACTCTGATCGGACGGGTCGTTTCTGCTGCGCGCTCAAGTTTTGAGAACATAAAGTATAACGATATCGCCTGTGAAAGAGTAGTGAGTTTTCTTGAGTTTCTAATAGACAATTCGAAGATGAAAGATCTCGAAGATCAGGAATTCAGGGTATTCGTAGATGGATTCAGTTCTCTGACCCGCCTGGAATAGCAGAGCCAAAAAGGGCCCGGCAATACCGGACCCAGATGTCTTCAAGATGATCTAATAGTTCTCAACGAAGAGTTCGAAGTAAGCCTTCGAATGTTTGCATGCAGGGCACTGCTCGGGCGCTTCTTTTGCCTCAAGTATATACCCGCAATTTCCGCACTTCCAAAGGACCTTCTCTTCTCTCTTAAATACCTTTTCGGTTTCGACGTTTTCGAGCAGTTTCAAATAGCGCGTCTCATGGCGTTTTTCCACCTTGGCTATCTGTCTGAAGCTCTCTGCAACAGTTCTGAAGCCTTCCTTTTCCGCGACATCGGCAAATGTTGGATACAGTTCCGTCCACTCTTCGTTTTCTCCGGCAGCGGCAGCTTTGAGATTCTCTCTCGTTCCTCTAAGATCTACAGGATAGTCAGCATCTACGTGGACCATAACCGGTAGTTCGCCTGTCATACCTTCTATGATGTGCTTGAAGAAAACTTCTGCGTGTTCCTTCTCGTTATCGGCAGTTTCCCTGAAAAGAGCGGAAATCTGCTCGAATCCTTCCTTCTTGGCTACGGAAGCGTAGAAAGTGTATCTGTTTCTTGCCTGTGATTCGCCTGCAAATGCCTTCATTAGGTTCTCAAGAGTCTTTGTGCCTTTTAGATTCACTATTTCACCCCCGATACGAGATATTGTTTTCGAATATTTTTGTGTGAACTTATTACGGTTGAGAAAGAACATCTCCACATAATTATAGTACAAAGTCGATTACAATTACGAATCTCTCTAAAGAAAACCGACACGGAAACTTGGTCTCAAGAAAGGCACCTCAGTTTCTACTGGTCTTTATCTGTGCCTTCTCCAAATTCCCTCGAAGAGTCTATTCCGAAGTTCTCATCTTCAACATTTCCCGAAGGTTCAATGTGAACATGTACATCATAGACGTTTTCCTGATCCTTCTTTATCGCGGCCTCAACCTGCTTGGCAAGGAAGTGGGCGTTCCTAACAGACAGCCTGGGGTCGACTTCGATGTCTAGATCAACAAGATACTTGTAACCCATCTTTCTTACTCTCACTTTGTGAGGGTTGTGAACTCCCGGAACTCTTTCAACCGCTTCGAAGATTATGTTGTAAACATTGTCGCCCGGCTTCAGTCCATCCATCAGCTCGTAGTTGGTTTCCCAAAAAATCTCGATAGAGGTCTTGATTACCAGCGCTGATACAACCAGTCCGACAATCGAGTCGATTATCTGCAGTCCGGTAACTCCAACGAAAATCGAACCTCCCAAAACGGATAGCGAGATTACTATGTCAAGCTTCATATTCATCGCGTCTGCGACAAAAACAGAAGAGTCAATCTTCTTTCCAATGCTCATCTTGTAGCGATAGAGGAAGTATTTCGTGACGGATGAGATTGCCGCAACCACAATTACCAGCTCAAGATTCTCGACGGAAGACTCTCCGGTAAACAGCTTCTGAACAGAACTCATAGCAAGCTGGGCGCCGGCAAAAAAGATAATCATGGACACAATTTTGGATGCAACGGCGTCGGCTCTTTCATGACCATAAGGGTGTTGAGCATCCGGCGGTTTGCTTGAAACAGATGTTGAGATCCACGTTATGATAGATGTCAATATGTCGGTAGTTGAATCCACTCCGTCGGCAAGAATAGCCATGCTTCCAGTGAAGAAGCCGGTAAATACTTTGATCACCGCAAGCAAAGCATTTCCAGCTACGCCTATTATCGAACCCATTCTGGCGACTGAAGCTCTATCTTCGTTCATTCAGTAACCTCCATCGCACTGGCTAGGGCGCCAAGATATCTCTTGTTCCTGTACTTCGATACGGTGCCGTTGATCACTTGGACATCAGCGTTCAAATCGACAGCAATCTTCTTCGTTCCAAGATTGTGGAGTATGTTTGCGCTCTTGCTCTCTCCAGTCACCTTTAACATTATCAAAGTCTCCTTGCGCTTCACGCTCTTGATTGTGGCAAATCTTAGCCAGGGATTACTCTTTCTGAATTCAAGTATAGCCCTGAATCTCATATAGTAGCTGTCATCGACAGCTTCTTGCGCTTCATAGGACACACCGCTGTGAGGATGGTTTTTGCCGAGAGCCTTCCATTCCGTCTGTCCCGGACCGTAGCCGTTCTCATACCAGAGAAAGGGTTCCAGCTGTTCTTCGTTGAAGTACATATTGTAGACACCTTCCATGCCCAGTTCCTCGCCATAGTAGAAAAAGGGTACTCCTGGAAGAGAGAGCAATACAGACATTGAAAGGAGCGAGAGTTCGCGGTCGCCGTTCATTGACGATACCAAACGACTCATATCATGATTCGTAAGGAAGAGTCCAGATTCATAGCTGCGTTTGGCCCTGAAGCACCTGTTCAAATCTGTCTTCAATGATATTACCAGAAGCTCAGGATCCTTCTTGGCAATTGCTGACTTCAAGTCTTCGGCCAGCGGGAAGTTGAATCCGATTCCGAAGATCGCAGAATAAAGATCCACAATTCTTGCATCGTCCCAAACTTCGCTCACAAAGATCGAATCGGGAGAAATTGATCGGCAGTGCGAGGTCATCTCTTTCCAGAACGCGATATTTCTGCTGTGCTGATACTCGCATATTCCCTTCTCTATAGAGAAATCGAAGATGTGTTTTGCGGCGTCGAATCTGAAGCCGTCAAATCCCACCGAAAGCCAAAATGTGAGAACCTCTTTCATCTGTTGCCATAGAGAAGTTGATTCGTAATTGAGATCGGGGCTTCCCGGGCCGAAAAGTGTGTATGCCCACTGGCCGGAGTAATTAGTCCATACCTTCTCCCCGTCCCAGTGTCTCCTTGCCTTTAGCCAGTCTTCGTTCTGCAGAAAGAGGTACCAGTCCCTGTACGGTCTTTCGCCGTCGAGAGCCCTGAGAAACCATTCATGACCAGGAGAAGTGTGGTTGATCGGAAGGTCGAGGATCACTTTCAGATCTCTCCTATGTGCTGAAGCAAGAAAGCTTCTCAGCTCTTTGAGATTTCCATATATGGGATTAATGCTGAAAAAGTCAGTGACACTGTAACCGTGGTATGCCGGCGACTGAAGTATCGGTAGGAGCCATATTCCTTCGATACCGAGACCTGCAAGATAATCAAGTTTCTGTTCGGCTCCTACTAGATCTCCTATTCCGTCTCCGTTACCATCGCAAAATGATCTTATATACAGCTCGTAGAACACGCACATCCCTCCCGACTATGGCAGTCCAAAATCGGACCGATTCATGAGAACTATCACTGTCCCTAGAATCTTACATCTTATCATAGTTATCCAATAGCGCATTGTGTTAAAATCTTGTCTGTTCTAGGAGGTGTGGAAGATGCTAATAATGGAGACTCTGAGCAAGGGCGAACAGATGAATGCGAGCGACGTTCATGTGACTTCCGGAGGTTATGTGATGTACAGGGTCGATGGCGAGTTGATTCAGGACAAGCTTCTTACCGATGCGATAATGATGAAAAAGATCATTGCTGAGCTTAAGGAAGTTACGGGGATGGAGTTTGAGGACTCGGGCAGTAAGGAAATCGATTTCTCTTTTGGCTTCAGCTCATCGAGAGTAAGAGGAAATTTCTTCTACTCAAATAAGCTTCCTGTGATAGCTCTGAGGCTCATTCCGAAAACAGTTAAGACTATAGATGACCTAGGTTACCCCGCCATTTTCAAAGACTTCTGCAAGCCGGACAAGGGACTCGTGTTAGTTGCGGGGCCTACAGGCAGCGGTAAATCAACCACTCTTGCAGCAATGCTGGAAAACATAAACAGAACAAGGAATGCACACCTCATAACTATAGAGGATCCTGTAGAGTATGTTTTTGAGCAAAAGACCGCTTTGATTCACCAGAGGGAGCTTGGACCCGATACCAAGTCCTTCTACAACGGCCTTAAGTATGCCTTGAGGCAGGACCCGGACGTAATTCTCGTTGGCGAGATGAGAGATAGCGAGACTATGGAACTTGCGATGACCGCTGCGGAGACCGGTCACCTTGTTTTCTCAACGATTCATACGAATTCTGCCGCCACCACTCCCGAAAGGATAGTCGGAGTCTTCCCACCTCATCAGCAGAACCAAATAGCAATGCAGCTTGCAAATACCTTGCTGGCTGTCATTTACCAAAGGCTGCTGAGAAGAAGAGACGGCAAAGGGAGGATTGCAATTCTTGAGATTCTAGTTGTGAACCAGGCGATAAGGAACCTTATCAGGGAACAGAAGTTTCATCAGATAGAATCTATGATGCAAGCCGGCATTAAGTTTGGAATGGTTACCTTTGATGATGCGTTGATGGATGCTTTCAAGAAGGGCATTATCGACAAGGATCAGCTTCAGAACTATGCGAGAGATGCGAACGCCATGGCCAGGAGGGCCTTCTAATGGATCTAGAAAAGATAATGGAAGTATTCAGGGAGAGATTCAAGGAAGTTGAAAGGAAGCTCTCCAGACCAGAAGTTGCCTCCGATCCCGAGAAACTTATGGAGTACGGCAAGAAACATTCCGAGCTTTCCGAGATCATAAATCTCTACAATGACATAGAATCGATGAAAAGCGAGCTTGACGAATGGTATGAGATGAAGAATTCTGCCGGTGAGAGCGAACAGGAAGAGATAGCTCAGACAATATCAGACCTTGAGAATAGCATTGGGAAACAGGAACTGAATCTAAAGGGACTACTGGTTCCCGATCTATCGGACAATAGAAACATAATTATCGAGATAAGAGCGGGAACTGGCGGCGAAGAAGCGGCTCTCTTCGCTGCGGATCTATTCCGCATGTACAGCAGATATGCCGAGCGAAACAACTGGAAATCAGAGATCATTGATTCCAATGAAACAGACATCGGCGGATTAAAAGAAATCGTATTTCAAATAAGAGGTCGAAGCGTATTCAGCAAACTGAAGTATGAAAGCGGAGTCCACAGGGTCCAGAGAGTTCCCTCTACAGAATCCGGCGGAAGGATCCATACTTCGACCGCCACAGTGGCGGTTCTTCCTGAAGTCAGCGAGACGGAAGTCAAAATCGATCCTGCCGACCTAAGAATCGATACGTACAGAGCTTCAGGAGCAGGCGGTCAGCATGTTAACAAGACAGATTCAGCGGTCAGGATAGTTCATGAACCAACGGGAATCGTTGTTGCGGTACAGAAGGAGAGATCTCAGCACCAGAACAAGGCCAGGGCCCTCGAGATACTTCGTGCAAAACTCTACGAGATGTATAGCTCTAAGGCGGAAAATGAAATTGTCGAGACCAGAAGAACGCAAATAGGAACTGGAGAGCGAAGTGAGAAGATAAGAACATACAACTTCCCTCAAAACAGGGTCACTGACCACAGGATTAACTTCACCAGCTACAGACTTCTTTATATAATGGACGGCGACCTCGACGAACTGATAACAGAGCTTTCCGCTGCAGATATTAACAAGCGTTTGGAACTGCTCCACAGGAAACTTATCGGTTAGTCTAGAGCCTCTTCTAAGGAGACAGAGCATGAAGAATGAGAAGCCTCTAAGAACAAACGCAACAAGGATTCTGGACGGTCTCGGCATAGAGTATGAGGTTCTTGAGTACGAAGTTGACGAAAGTGATCTGGGCGCTGTTAAGGTCGCTTCCGAACTTGGACTTTCAGCTTCTAAAACGATGAAGACAATCGTACTCAAAGGTGATCGAAGCGGTGTCTTCGTGTGCTGTCTCGGTGGGCATCGGGAAATCGATATGAAGAAGCTTCCGGAGATAACTGGTGATAGAAATATCGAAACGGTCTCCTCAGACCGGCTTCTAGCTATTACAGGTTACGTCAGGGGAGGGGTCTCTCCTCTGGGTATGAACAAGAGCTTCAAAGTCTATATAGATGGAGAAGTCTTGAGTGAAGAGAGGATTTCTATGAGCGCTGGCAAGCGGGGCCTTCAGATATGGTTAAGGCCGACGGATCTGGTTGTCGCTACGAAAGGTAATGTCGCTTCGTTCTCCAAAGAGAAACACTGAGAGTTCCGGGCTACGCTTGGCAATTAGATTTTGAAAATTATCACTAGAACGGAAACTATTCCGAAGAAAAGGGCCAGTAGCAGCAGAACCGTAGAAATCTCCATCAATCTTCTCTCCCTTCAAACTCCTGTCAATCAATTCTACATTTTTCTTTCCCATCTCAAAAGGAACTGTGAGTAATCTAAGTTGATCATATTGAAAGACATTGTACAATTGAATTGAAAGGACGGTGGTGAAATGTACATCCGCTCTGGTGATCCAGTGAGAACAGTAATCAAAGTTATCGGTGGAATAGTCTACGGTGTCGGCATAGGCTTGATAATACTTAGCTTTGCTAGTTTCTTTCTGGCTCCGTATCTAAGCCTTGTTTTTGGAAGTGTATTCGTTTTTATAGTGTTGGGCTTCATCGCAACAACCCTCGGGAGAATGCTTCTAGGCATGGCGAAGACGAAGAGCTTCTCCGGTCCTGTTAGTGAACAGGAACCCGTTAGCAGGAGCGAAGTTCAGGAGGAAATGACCTACGACTACACCTTTGTTTCCGATAGAGAGGCAAGAATCGAGAAGAACAAGAGTAAGAGTTATTCTAGGTGTCCGGAGTGCGGCACAGAGAATGACGACAAGGCAAGCAAGTGTTCCAGTTGCGGAACCTCTCTCACTGGTTACAAGAAATGTAGCCTTTGCTATATGTTGAACAAAAAAGAGAATCGTTTCTGCAAGAACTGTGGACACGATTTCAATCTTGACTGAGTAAAAAGACTCCGAGATGCATGGCAGCAGAAGATCTGTGCGCTGTGAGGAGACGTCCTTGGTCCTTCGTCCCGGATCATGGACCCGTCCTTCGAAAGAACAGTTGCAAGTTGTCAGTTCCAAGTTGCAAGCTATAGGCATTAAGAAGAACAAAACATTAGACGCAAGGCACTGAAGAGCATCAGTGATAGCAATGCCTGCTTCGCAGGGAAAGAACCGCTTTTCGCTGAGAGCTGAACGCTCGGAAGACCAAAATCCGATTGCCACTAAAAGTTGATGGGGGAACTTAATCTCACAGCGATCAGCGGGTCCTTGTTCGGTCTTAAGCGTACAGCGGATCTGGGAACGAAGAACAGATCCTCGCTCGAGTTTGTCCTTCAGGACTGATTTTCATCTCCCCGGTCTTCGATCTCGGAACTATCCAGTGGAGTTCAACGGAGGACAAGGCATTTGCTCTCTCAATTCCTGCCTATGTCGCTTCTGCCTGGTTTCACGGCAAGGTCTAAGGTGAGCTGGAGACTCTTGTTGAAGAGGCAAGTAGATGGGTAAAGGAGGAGTATGTAAGCGCGCTCTGGGAGGGAAACAAGCTTTCAGACGATAGAAAACGGAGTATAGCAGAGATTCTGGAAATGCTTACAGGGATCAGCTCGGCCTCATTCTATCAACGAAATCTAAGGATGAACCAGGTGGACTTCTGTACGCTACTGCTAGAAGAGAGCGACCGCTCCCTGAGCGTGTATGACTCAAGAACAACGGCAATCGGACCATGTATTGGGGCCTAAAATAATGGCACAATGTTCAATCTTTCGGGGCAGCTGAAAACATGCGCAAATGATTACATCAAGAGAGAGATAGGATATGAAACAAATCTGCCTTACAAGAGCGGGAACGCAGAAGTGTATCTGAACAGGAATTGGGAGAGCGGCAAAGTTGAGCCGGAAATGCTTGACTCACTTGACCTGGGATTTCCCAATGCAAGTGATGCTCTTTCACATGCTTTGACCAGAGCGCCCTATCTATGAGTCTTTGTCGCTGGAGGAAGGTTGATCTTGAGTACCCCTTTGAATCGGTTGCCTATAGCATTGATCATATCAAGATCTCGGATTCTCTTCGTGCCAACATCATTCACAGAGTCTACGAGGGCGGCCATATGATCTATGTTAATCCCGAGGCTCTGGAAGAGCTGAAGAAGGATTTAGAACTCTTCTACGGCAATTGAGGTTATCTATAACAACGAATGTAGGCTGAAAACTCGCATCTATTGATCTTGGGAAGTCTCACGGGGTTAGGATGAATCAGTAGTTGAGAAAACAATGTCGAAAGACATGAATCCGGTCTGGCGTCGTGCTACTAATTGGAGTTATTACAAACTGTTGTATAATTAAATATAGAATCTTCTATTTCTCGTTTTCTAATTATGTTTTCCATTTGGGCGGTGATGCTACGAATGTCTTCATCTATTATCGTTGTAACCGGAATGTCCGGCGCCGGAAAGTCTTCGGCAATCGATGTTCTTGAGGATTTTGGCTTCTTCTGCATGGACAACGTTCCTCCTTCGATTATTGAAGAGCTTGTAAGAATAATCGGCGAGCAGGAAATCGACAAGAGTGCCGTCGTAATCGATATTCGTACGGCCAAGAAGTTCGGCGGAATGGATAAGGTAATTGAGAGCATTGAATCGCTTAAAGAGAGAGGATTGGGAGTAACATCGATTTTCCTCGATGCTGAGGACGAGGTTCTGTACTACAGATATCAGAAGACGCGAAGAGCACATCCTCTCCAGGAAGAGATAGGACTTGAAGAAGCGATTCAGAAGGAAAGAAGTATCATGGAGCCGCTGAAACTGCACTGTGGTCATGTTATCGATACTTCAAGAATGGATATGAAAGAGATGAAAGAGGCAATTGTTTCGATAATTAGCGGCAAGGGATATTCGCTTCCACCTATGAGAATAGAAATAGAGAGCTTCTCTTATAATGAAGGAGTGCCTCATGATGCCAACCTGATTTTCGATGTGAGATTCCTTCCCAACCCCTATTATTACGAGGATCTCATAGAGCTCACAGGAATGGACAAACAAGTTAAGGATTATTTGGAGACCTATCCGGAAATCGAAAGCTATTTCGACACTGTTTTGAGACTATGCAGGATAACGATAGAGGGATTCGCGGGAAGCGGAAGAAACTTCATCAAGATAGCTATTGGCTGTACCGGGGGCAAGCATAGGTCTGTGTATATCGCCGAACGTCTGTACGAAGCGCTCAAGATAGATAGTGTAAGGCTTTCGCTTGATCACAGAGAGCAAAAAATACATAAAGAGAACTCCTGATCCATATTCTTGCTAATTTTGGAGGTATTTCAGGTGAGAAGCAGATTAACCTATCTCCGGATAAGCGGTATGTCGGCCTCTTGTTCCAGAATTATGCGCTTTGGCCACATATGACCGTCTATCAGAACATTGCTTTCGGTCTTGAAAACATGAAGTGGAGCAAAGAAGAGATCAGAAAACGCGTAAAGGAAATGGGCGATCTCGTCAAGATAAGCGATCTTCTTGACAGGTATACTTCAGAACTTTCGGGCGGTCAGCAACAGAGAGTAGCAGTTGCAAGAACCCTCGCTCCAAATCCTATGGTGCTCTTGATGGATGAGCCGCTTTCTAACCTGGATGCCAAACTGAGAATGGAAATGAGAGCCGAGTTGAAACGGCTCCACAGAGAAATCGAATCGACTGTCGTATACGTTACCCACGACCAGCTGGAAGCGATGACTCTGGCAACCAAGGTCTGTCTTCTTGAAGAGGGCGTTCTCCAGCAATATGCGCCGCCGCTCGTAATATACGATCAGCCGTCCAATATCTTCGTCGGAGATTTCATCGGGAATCCTTCAATGAATTTCCTAGATGCCGCAGTTAAGGGCGCTGAGAAAGATAGAGTCTCTCTTGAAACCGCCGAACTCACCATGGAGATGATTTTCAAGAGCAAAGAGGCAGAAGTTAAGAACGGTGACGAAGTAATAATTGGTTTGAGACCGGAGGACATCACGCTAAACCCGTACAGCGGAGCAAATAGTTGTGTTATCTACTCAACGCTTCCTTCTGGAATGGAGACAGTGGTGAGGGCAAAGATCAAGAACACGATGTTCTCAATAGTCGTCTTTGGAAGAGTCGATTTCGTAGTTGATTCGAAGATGGAGATCTCCTTTCCTTCAGTCAACTACTTGCTTTTCGACAAAGCTACAAAGAATAAGATAGGAGCGGGCTCTTTGAAGTTGACAGAGTAGAGGCAATACTTCTTGAGGAGAGGGATCTTGTAGTATTCCTCTCCTTGCTACTTCAGAGAGTAATCGTATTGAATCTATATCTCAGGAACCCACAAAACTCTTCTTCTCTTTCTTGCAGATCTTTTTGACGGTGTTCCTGCCCATTGCGGTACAGCCGTAGAGGTTGGTTCCTCCTATGGAGTGCCCGATCACGTAGAGGTTTTTCAGAATCTTCAATACCAACGACTTGTTGAGGAATCCCCCGAGAGTGTCTTTCATTCGAAAGTCCTCTTTGCTCCCGTAGCCACGTCCATTTGACGTGAACTTCTCTGTAGTCATTGACGTTGCAACATCAGTCACTTCAACTTCATCGGTGATGCCGGGATTAACTCTCTCGATTGCATTGATAGTGTTACTGGCAATCTTTTCCTTTTCTTCTTCGTATTTCCTTTGGTCTTTTGAGAGTTCCTCCCAGTAAGACCAATAGGTGTCATACATAACTTTGATACTGGTCTTTCCCTTTGGCGCCATTGTTCCGTCATAACTGTAATTCAGAAGATTCACTTGGCACACCGTCACCTGCAATCTCAATCGGTTTATCCAGAAAGAGGGACATTGAATTCGGCAAGTGTGACAGGTCCATGTTAATGCCAAAAGACACGTGCAGAGCCATCATCATTCTGTCGATGGGCTTTGAATACATCGAGCGCAGACGATCGGTGAGGTGTCTCTCATCTATTAGTTTCTTAAAAGTATCATAGCCGTAAACATCTGAAACCACATAGTCGGCGTTAAGCTCCTGACCACTTTTGAGCCTTACCCCGACTGCCCTTCCCTCCCTTTCAATGACCTTAACTGCTGACGAATCGTACAGTATCTCGCCCCCGAGGAAAGCGTATCTCTTCACGATTGACTCGATGAACTTACCGGAACCTCCGGAGTACCTTCCGTATCTCTTTGCGTTGGAGCCTGCCATTACTCCAAGATTGAGAGTCATGGGGATATTTGCCCAACCGTATTGAATGACTGGAAAGAACATCCTTAAGGCAGGATTCTTGAATCTCTGAGCAAAAGCAATCATTGTGTACTTCGTGACCTTTCTGTTCTTTATGAGAACAAAGATGTTCTTGATCCAGTCTCTGAATTTCCAGAATCCCACTTCCAGAAGATCCATATCGGAAAGTCTGTGGATTCCGTTGATATAGTCCTCTATTGTATGAGAGTCTTCAGGAGCGATTCTCTTCATTTCGGTTTCAAGTCTTTCGAGATAGTAGTGAACCGTGAACTTATTGCCCGATTGATCTTCTGCTTTCACCAACTCTTCGGGGAAGTGAACTTCTGAAGGCATGGCGCCCAGATCCTTCCGCATGTTGTAGAGAGGGGTTCCGGAGTAGCCCAGCAAGATGGCGAATACAGCCATCGAAAACATATCCGCCTCTATCCTATGAGGTGCATAGACCGCCCAATTTGCTTGACTTCTCAAGTATTATCGGGTCGAATCCGTTCATTCTGGCAAAACACCCCGCGG
>JACDJA010001319.1_pt1 | contig 21212 bp, 23 predicted proteins | sample 7449241 | NCBI WGS metagenome assembly JACDJA01 (sample SAMN14253289, study PRJNA609438) | sludge metagenome | isolation source: initial anaerobic sludge | collected 2018-12-20 | reverse complement strand
TGCCGAATACGCATCCCCTTGCAAGGATAGGTATTTGATGTTATTTGGTGGGGCTGGTAGCGGTAAAAGCGACTATGCTGCAAATTGGAAGCTCATAATAGATTGGCTGCTTTCTCCGCTGCCACAGCGCATTATAGTAGTGCGAAAGACTGCTAACAAATTAAGTTTTTCGGTATGGGCTTATGCGGAGTCTGTTTTAAAGTATTTGGGCTTGTGGGGTTATTGCGAAGTAAACACGACTCTAAAAACCATAACATACAAGCCTACAGGAAACAAGATATTGATGATCGGTTTGGATGACCCCGAAAAAATCAAATCAATTTTTAAGCCTACAAAGATTTGGATAGAAGAAGCGAGCGAATTAGATGAATTGGATTTTGTTCAATTAGATTTGAGGCTTCGGGGCGATTGCTCCGACTACTTCCAAATCGTTCTGTCGTTCAATCCGGTACATAAAGGGCATTGGCTTGTAAAGCATACGGAGCCGCAGTTGTTAGATGTGATGCCTAGCCATGTAACCGATTTGCAATATTTGGACGAAGATAGAAGAGTGTGGAGGTTTGCGATAGAGGACGAATTTGGGGAAAGGCTTTATACTACGGTGCTGAATACCAACTATCAGCACAACAAGTTCTTAGACAAAGCGTACTTGACCAAGCTAAACACCCTAGCCTCTATTGATGAGCGTTATTTTGAGGTTTACAAGATGGGGCGATGGGGGAGCGCAGGCGATGGAAACAATTACGCCCCGTCGTTTAGTGATGGCGTTCACGTTACAGATGTGCCGTTTGTGCAAGGACATCCTATACATTACACAACAGACTTTAATGTTGCGCCCTATATGTCGGGGCTTTGTATTCAGCAGATTTGGAATAAAGACCATTGGGAGGTTAGAGTATTTCGGGAGTACGCTTTGGGTTATCCTTTCAATGAGGCTTTTTACTTGGGGCAGCATTTTATAGAAGATTGGGGAAAAAATATTAACTTTGGCGTAATGCTTTACGGTGATGCGAGCGGCAACAACCGTTTGGGCGTGAAAGACACCAAAAGTTTATTTGATGATGTATTGAAAGGCTTTGGTCGTTGGGCGTTGGCAATAGAGAAAAGGATACCAACCCACAACCCCCGATATGATAAAATCGCACAAGGGGCACTAGGGCGTAGGACTTTTTTAAATGCTTGTTTTTCGGGGAAAATACCCGTTAAAATGATGATTGACAGGCGGTGTTACAACTTGATAAAAGACTTATCTAATTGCAAACAAGACGCAAACGGTAGGTTGGCAAAACCAAAGAACAAAGACGGAATAGAGGAGCGTGGGCACCATTTGCAAGCATTGGAATATTACATCTGCCACCCAAAAAGTTTAGGAGATTTGGCAATCATATAAAAAAAACAGGATATGGAACTTTACGATAAAATTGTAAGAGTTATCAAGGGATACCGACACAAGGACTACAACCATGTAGTGTCTAAGGCGAAAACATACAACCAAATAGTAACGGGTTGCGATCAAGGGGAATTGGTTGTAAGTTACAAGCCAAACGAAAGCCAAGCGCAAAAAGAGCAGCGCGTAGAGATATATAAGCCCGAAACAACGGGTTGCGTGCATCAAGTTATGACCCAATACGATTTTGTAAAGGGTGCGCCGCGTATATCCGAAAGTGTATCATTCGCTAGGAATGTGTCAAAGTCTGTCGTTTCTTCTTTGGAGAAAGATATAAGTTCTTTTTATGGAGGACAGACGCTCCAGCAGTATTTGGAAACGCAAGAAAGGTTGTATTGTCAGATAGACCCAAATGCTTGGCTTTTGATAGTCGAACAAGCCCCCGAGCCAACGGTAGAGCAGACAAAAGCGATTCCTGTAATCATAACGAGCGATTGCGCTTTGGATTTTAGCGTTACTGGCGGCTTTGCAAATTATCTTATCGTTTGCGCATACACGACAGAGGATAGATGGGACGGAGCGGGAGCATATTCAACGCCTCGCCAATTTGTAAACTATTACGGCTATCAAAAAAACGAGGTTATCGCACTTGTGGAGGCAAACGACAGTAACCCGTCTTATCAATCCATACAGCATCCGGAGCAATACCAACACCAAACGTTAAACGGGAAAACTTTTTGCATTGTACAAAGCGTGTACCCGACCTACACATTTACTCACGCTATGCGCATGGGATACACGCCCGACGATAAAACAAAAGGCGTTACATACGTCGGAATCTTTCACCCCGTAGAGGACAAGATGAAAGATTTGATAAATGCAAAAAGCGAATATGACCTAACTAGGGCACTGCACACATTTCTAAAGCAATACATTTTCACAGACGTATGCGATTACACCATCAAAGACGAAGCTGGTTTTGATCGGTGTAGCGGCGGTGTTTTGTCTTATAGTGGCAAGCCGTGCCCAAAATGCAAGGGTTCGGGAGTGAAAGCACACACGACCACTCAGGATGTGATTATGGTGAAACGCCCAAGCCACGAAGAGCCGACACCGGTTAAATTGTCGGAAATGGTGCATTATGCCTCTATGCCTTTTGATATAGTGAATCACCAAGCCCAATACATCGAGAAAATAAAGGCAGAGATACCCAAAATCATGTTTGGCGTTGATCTCAACGCAAGAACAAGCGGAATGAAAACAGCAACGGAAATATCAAACTTTTTCGATTCTGTTTATATGGTTATATCTGCTTTTGCGGAAAATATATCTAAATTGTATATGTTTTCGGTTCGGTGTATTGCTGAAATAAAGGGCATAGATACGGAAGTAAACGTACTGCACCGATACCCAAAAACTTTCAAAATGGAAACGATGTCGGAATTGATGACCATGCGAAAGTTAGCAGAGGAGAGCGGGGCAAGCGGCGATACTATTTGGGGTATAGATTTGCGTATATCTGAAATACAAAACAGGGATAGCCCTATGGAGTTGGAGCTACAAAGGATAAAGCACCGATACCGCCCATTTAAGGACATTTCAAAAACAGAGCGCACGGTGTTAATGGCAGACATGCCAATTGATAGCGATTATAAAATAATGTACAATTTCTTGGATGTGATATTCGAGCGAGCGGTACGCAAAAAGCCCAATTTTACGCTAATCCCAATGGAAGAACAAGACAAAGCCATCAAAGAGGAAGTAGAAGCGATAAAAAAGGAATTGAAGCCTATAAATCCCACACTAGGACTGTAACATGGACGAAAGAACAAGGGCGATCCAAAAGGCAGAGAAAAGCCTAGAAGCCGCAACAAAACAGTACCAAGCGGAGTATTTTGAATCGGTTTGGAGGGCGATCGGCGGCAGCGTAGCCATAGGAGCAGACGGTATAGAATCCGTTGCATCTAATACCGTTTTTTTGAATGCTTGGAAGCGCATAGTCGGGAGAGGTGTCAATTCGTTTATAAAAGAGCATTTGAAAGACCTGCAAGAACTACAAGCCAAGTTTTACAAAAAGAACGAAAAGCCAATGTTGCCGTTTTCTCAAATAAAGAAAATAGTAGAGGGCGATTTGTTAAGGAATGTAGAATCTTTCGCAAAGGCTTACAACGACAGTACCGTTGTAGCCTCCGCAGTTCGTCAGGCTTCCGTAGGTTTTATTTCTTCCGGCATGTCGTATAGTGATGTAAGGGCGGCTTTGTACGAATACACCAACGGTAATAAAAATAAACTTGGGGCGGTAGAGAATTACAACTTTGTGCAAGTGCGAATACAGGACACATTTGCGGAATACGACCGCAGATTATCCAATGAATACGCCAACCAGCTAGGTTTGAATTACTTTATCTATCAGGGGGGAGAGATAACAACCACGCGGGAATTTTGCGAAGAAAGGGCTGCAAAAGTCTATACAAGAGAGGAGGGGATTGCCTTTGATGCTTTGGAATGGGAGGGTAAAAAGCCCAACAATGTATTCTTTCACGATTGTGGCGGTTATAATTGTCGGCATTTTTTAGATTGGATAAGCTACGAACTTGCCGTACAATTGCGACCAGACATAAAAAAAAGCGTATTCGATGTATAGGGTATTATTAGATGGAACGCCATACGACCCTGTAAATTTTTCAGAGCTAAAGGTAAGTTTTGAAAAGTTTACAGACTTTGGAGCCTATTTTTTTAGGCTAAAATTAACCGACTCTTTGAGGTTCGCGCGGCGAGACAATGCCGCAGCGTATGAATACATTTTGTCCGCCGTTGCACTGGATCAATGCCAAGATGTTACCATTGTTATACAGCAGTATTGCGCTTCGGGTTGGGTGGATGCTATTAGCGGATATTTCACCCGTCAAAACTGCAAAATAAATTTAGAGCAATGCGTCATAGATATAGATGTAAACGAAACGGACGAATTTTCTTGCATCATTGACAATTCCGACAAGCTTATAAATATATTGGCAGACCCTACGCTAACCATTGACGATTTTCAATATGCTCCGGTGTACGGTTTGGAGATAATGGGATTCAAGCATTTAGGGTTGGCTTGTAGTGGTTTTATGCTTGACTGGGGAACTCCGTATGCGCTTGCATGGTCTGGAACATATTGTATTTATGCTAGATATGTGTCGAAAACAATATGCGTAGGTGGTCAGCCACAAGAGCCGCCTCCGGCTATAACGACATGGAGCTTATTATCTAATGATTGCGCTACGGATGGGACGGCTACATATTGGAGAGCGGCAAAACCTACTGAAATACTTATAGCCCCCGACATAAAGGTATGTTCTCCTGTGCCACCTTGCGTCCCTGCGCCTTGCGCCTCGCTTTGCTTGGATGGCGGGGTTTTTATCAATACATCTTTAATACCAATAGAATCTCAGCGCGTTTGCGGCTGTCCACTGCCCACCCAACTATTCATAAATAACACCCGTCGCCTTGTAGAAGTGATGAACTTGATTATAGGCACATGGTGTTCGGGTTATTCCTTAGAATCCGAGCTATTGACAAACGAGACAAACCCCGTTACAGGAAACCCTAAAAACCCGATGACAGATTTGCACATTGTGGCAAAATCGGACGTTGTAAACCCTACCGCTACGACATGGGCATCTATCCTAAAGCTGTCTATTCGTATTTTATTTGGCGACCTTAGCGAGCTACTAAATGCCCGTTGGACAGTAAACAAAGCCACCAATAAACTGGTATTTGAGCATATAAGCGGCATTTTATCAAACACAATAGGCGTTGACATGACCACGCTCGACGGCGGCAAATGGGATATTGGGCGGCGGTTTATAAGTTACGATAAATTACAAGTTCCATCGTCTGAAACATTCCGGTTTCCGTCGCAGTCTCAGGATATTAATTTTGAGGGACTGCCCATTGTTTACACCGCTTCATGTGCGGGAAGTTCCGATCTACCGCACCAAACGCAGTTATTAGAAACAGAAATAACGCGAATATTCCAAAACACAAACGAGGGATTGGAGGGGGCTGTATTGGTCGCCGTTGAATCCATATTACAAGCCGATAACAAAGCGGAAGACGGCGCATTGACTAATATCTTTATACCTAACGCCCCGCTAAGTTGGGCAAACCTGCATAGAGACTATTATCTACACGACAGGTTTTTGCATACCGGCGAACTAAACGGTGCTTCTACCGTATTTACTACAACAAAGCCCGTGAAGCGTCAGGATAATTTAGTAGTTCCGATTTGCTGTATATCTGACTTCAATCCGCTCGAATTGGTAAGAACAAGTATAGGAGATGGCAGATTTGAATCGGGCGTGTATGATTTTAATACCGAAAAACTAACATTTTCCTTGAAGTATGAAGATAGCGTATAGGGTCGTTTTTTCTCGATTTGGATGTCAAAAGACAATCGTTTTCGACATTAAAAAGCACAAAAAACCAATGCCCATCCCTAGAAACCCGATTCTCATAGATAAAAAAGGTAGTAAAAGACCTCAAAGTATAACACCATGTCTCAATTATTCCACATAAATAAAATGGCAAACACGGCGCGGGGCGCGGGACTGCCATTTCTTAACAAAAAAGAGTATCAGCACCGATTCAATGAGCTCACGGACAGTACGCCAGTTGGTTATTGGATGGTTCCGCAGAACAAACTACCCACATTCGAGGTTTGGGTATCCAACACAATAACGCTTGTTGATGTGTACCTAGTGCCCGTTAGCGGCACAGATGACGGATTCCCGATTCTTATTTATTATCACGGTGTAACGGGCGGGGCTTGCTTTTCTCACCCAACAGATCCTACCCAAAAAGTATATTGGAGCCGTTACCCTAATTCGGATTTTAGGCTGTCCGTGCCATGCGGGTTATATTATTTGCGCCTCGATTTTGACGATAGCAGCAGACTATATAGCGAGGTTTTTATAATTGGGGGCGAGGTGTGCGCTGTAAATATGGGGCTTGGCATTGTGGCAGATTCTGTAAATATGGATGGAACAGCAAACTGCACCGTAACAGTTGAAAGTTCAAACCACCCGTCTATAAGACCAACATTGTCCTACCTTTCAAAGATTCCGATAGTGCCGCTAAATACTTATTCTACAAAGGTATTCGCCCACACGTTCCCCGTTGGTATTACCGAAATGTCCACACAAATAACCACCACGTACTGTGGCGTTTTTACCATGTATTGGACAATCAATAACGACGGGCTGGGCAATGTATCATATACCCTAAAAACGACACCATAATGGAGGCAAAATTAAAAGCATATTGCAGCCCTGACAAAGTGCAAACAAATGTATTTTGGGGGTTTTCGGCATCTAGTCAAGAGTTTACGATAGATTTGTTTTTTAATATTGAGTTTGCACGTAGCGCAAGCGATCTTTATCAAGAAATAAGCGAGGATTCTCTCAAAAACAGGGTTGTTGTTTACCAACGGCAAAGAACCGAAAATTATTTCGAGATTATACTGCGCTCTTACATGATAGGCGTTTTGGCTTCTTTGGGTGTTTGTGAGACGGTAGAAATTGAATTTTTACCAACAGGCGAAACATTTACAATGTCCAATTTCAGATTTGAGGACACGGGCGAGGGAGGGGAGATAATAGGTGTAGGGAAATGCACTTTCGACATAGAATCCGTGTTTGGTTCGGGATGCGAACAAACGGAGTTCACACAAGTAGCTTGCTAGTATGAATATCAAGGATTTTAGGTCTAAAATATTGGCTATTATCCAAAAGCTGAACGACACACGGAGCGAACAAGCGGCGTTAATTGGTCGTGAGGCTTTGGCGTTGGTGCGCCGCCGCATACAGAACGAGGGCAAAAATGCAGACGGGGCGCGGTTGGATTCCTACTCTACCAATCCTGTACCCGCGTTCTTTTTCTTTGGTGATTCTGTTACGGCGGCAGGTGAGGCTAAAATAAGGGCATCGGCAAAGAAAGGGCAGGGTGTATCTTACAAAGAATTTAGGGAGTACAACAACCGGCGCACGGATATAACAGACCTTACGTTTACCGGCTCTATGTGGAAGGAAATGGACGTTTTCCCGTTGGATTCTACGGCGGTAAAAGCTACGGTTAAAATAGAGCCAAGAACTCAAAGAAGCAAGCGGGTTGCTGCTTTTAATAGCGATAGGTACGGAAATATTTTAGCCTTGTCTAAATTGGAGCGAGACCAACTGAAAGAGGCAAATTTTAGGAGGGTTGCTAAAATTATAGAAAGCGAATTTGTTAAATAATTCGTATATTTGTAAAAACAAAAACTATGCTTATTACGGAGGCTATAAACCTTTTGCGGTCTGATATTTTGGCGTTGGGCTGGGTTGAATTGTACGGAGGTGTGTCGCAACGTGTTAGAATGATGTTTGGGGAGACTTACAAGTCGTTCCCCATATCATGCAATGCAAGCGAAACGGATTGTGTTAAAAATGGCAGATACAAGGAATTAACGCCCGATAGCTCGAAAAAAAGTATATTGTATTGGGAGGTGTTGGAGGGGATGCGGGACAACGGCGAGGCTGGGCAGCGCGGCAGACGCCGCATGGTTGGTCGCGCTAGGCTTGTGGGTTGGCTAAATACGATGGCTTTGGGATTGAATGAGTGCAACAGCGCGGCAAAAGCAATTCGATCTTTGTATCCGCTACTGTACAAGGAATTTAGTAGCGCGGGGTCTTTGTTTGAAAATTCTACGGTTAAGTTTCGATTTTTGGGCGAGGCAGTAAAAGACGCTTCACTTTTCCCCTACGACTATGGGGAGAAAATACACGGAATGCTGCTAAACCCTTACGATTATTTTGCTTTGGATGTTGAGGTGTCTGTGGGGCTTGCAAAGTGTTCCTATACGCTTTCTACTGCCGCTCCGCTTCAATGTATTGATAATTCCGCTTTGTAATATGCTACAATTACTAATATTTTGCGCCACCATTGCAGTCGCTTGTAATATCTATGTGCGGGACATGGTGAACATAAACGGCGGATTGCTTTGGTTCATAGAAAAGGCGTACCCGTACCCCGATACGTTTTTTGGGAAATTGCTTCGGTGTGATATGTGTCTTTCGGGTTGGCTGTCTATGCTTTTTTACCCGTTTTTTGTTTTCGGAACCGGTTGGGCGGTGGATGTTTTTACTATCGTATTTTTGCCTGTGGCTGCTTTTTGGTCAATGGCAATCAATAAAACACTTAATAAAATATGGAATCGAGCGCAATAAAAATAAACGTCGGGTCAGAGTTCGACGCAGGGGGCAAGCGGTACAGGGTGCTGTCTATTGAGGATAGTATCACCATCGCCCGTATGCAAGCCTACGAGGTGATAAAAATGGACTATGCCTATACGGTGAACGCAGAAAGCATCAAAGATGCGGCAAAAAGAATTGATTCTATTTTGCAGGGTCTAGTACTGGGCAAAAAGCAAGAAGAAAACATCTTTCATGTGTCAATGATCTTGCAAGGGCTGAACGATGCGCTCCAAAAAGGCAATTATCCTTTTATGTTTTCCTTGATGTGCTGTACGCTTTTCATTGTCAAAGATGGCGAGGATTTGAGCCGATGGGACAAAGAAACGGCGGAGGCAAAAATAAAAGATTGGCAGGGGGCAAACATAGACGCACGTTGTTTTTTTACCTTAGCGGTCGAATGGCGCAAAGAATTAAACGAGAGTTTGATACAATTAGTGAGAGACGGGGAAAGCGAATAAAAGAGACCGCAACATCTAAATACTACGGGTCTAAGAAAATACAACTTACCGCAAACGGGAAAGTCATAATAACGGACGCAAAAAAGGAGATTGCTAGGGCAAACGATGACCTGTTGGCAATGGTAGTTAACAACTCCAATTTTGACGCGAAGTATCTCACGGGTATATTTTTCGCTAAATTCTTTTCTATCGCATCAATGATAGAAAGCGATTTGAGGAAACAAAAAATAAAAAACGATGGCAGAGGAAGACATTGATCTGAAACTATCGGTAGACGATACCGATTTAATCGCTTCGCTAAATAGGGCAGAGCGGGAGGTTGAGCAATTGGGCGAGTCGGCAGATCAGGCTGGAAAGGAAATAACATCCGCTTTTAAAAAGTCGGAAAAGGCGGTTAATGATTTCGGCAAAGAAGCGGAGCAAGCATCGGCAAAAGCAGCCCAAGCCACCAAAAAGGTGAGCAGGGCAAACGATGACCTAGCATCCAAACTGCGGCAATTTCGCAAGGAGTCAGGCTTGGTTCTTTTGGGCGTTGCTGGTGCAGCACTAGGGGCCGCAGCTTCGGTTGAACAGCTTGTAAATAGATTTGTGCCACTCATAGCCATACAGCAGCGTGTAACAGATGCGGCTCAGGATGCCATTACTACATGGTTTTCCGAAACTCGCCAATTAAAGCAGCTTACCGATGCGATAAACGACGAAACCAAAAGCACCAAGCAAAGGGAAACTGCAAAAAAGGCACTTATTGAGCAGTACAAGGATTATCTGCCCAATATTGACAAAGACCTAGAGAAAACGGGGGGCTTGGTAATTGTAAACACCAAGCTAAAGGAAGCCATACGGCAACGGGCGGTAGAACAGGCAAAGGCGGCAATACAAGAAAAACTTGTATCCGATTTGGGTATAAAAATATTAGAGCAGCGTCAAAAGGAGGTAGCGGCAATACAGTCATCGTCTATATCGGGCGTTTTTTCTGCATTCCAACGCGGTCAAAGCATATTAGCCGGAGTTGAATCTACGGCAATAAAAACCCAATTAACGCTAATAGAGACCGTAGGAAAAGACATAGACGAAGTTTTAAAATCCCTTGAAAAAGAAGAGGATTTATTCAGTAAGCAAACCGCATTAACCACCGAAGAGATAGAGAAATTAGCGGAAGGAAGCAAAAAGGCGGCAGAAAAAACAAAGCCACTAGAGGGCTCTTTGGCGGCATTGGAGGCGGAACTGAAAAAGGTTAATGACCAAATAAGAGAGCAGACAAATATTTCTGACTCCGAAAGCCTCGCCCCGCTTATTGCCAAAGCCCAACAATTAGAAGAGGCTATCCAAAAGGCAAACGAACAATTGGAAAGGCTAAAAAGCCCAACTACGGATATACCCGTTGTAGGCTCTATTGATGCCGTTGTAACTTCTTTCGATGAATTGGAGGCGCAGCTTGAAGACAATGCAAAGCTACAAGAGGCTAGGCTAAAAGAGGCGCAAACGGCAGAATTATTGCGCCTAAAGCAGTCGCAAGCCACAGAGCAAGAGATTACCGAAGCTCAAAAGCTGCAAGAAATAGAGCGGCAAAAATTGGCATTAGAAACGGAGCAAAAGCGGCTGCAATTTATATTGCAATATGGTACTCTCAGGAGCCAAGCGGAAAAGGAAGCAATACAAAGCCAACTAAACGCCATCACCAACGAATTAGAGGCATTCAACACAAAGGCCGCAACAGAAGGGAAACAAAGAAAGTCGTTTTTTGAAATATTGGGCATTGACCCCAACACAGAGGAAGGCGCAAAAGCTATCGAAGGGATACAACAGGGCGTACAAATAGCCGTTGACAATTTGCAAAAGCTATTCGATGCGCAAGTACAATTCGCTGACCAGCAAGTCCAAAGGAGAGAGCAAAATATAAGCCGATTGCAGACACAATTGGCTTTGGAATTACAGCTACAAGAACAAGGCTTTGCCAATAATACAAAGCTGGTTCAAAAGCAATTGGCAGAGGAAAACAAGGCGAGAGAAAAGGCGTTGGCAGACCAAAGGAAAGCAAAGCGCGAACAATTGATTTTAGAGACCATCACACAGGCGGCAAGCCTAGTTAGTGCATCGGCTCAGATATTCAATTCGTTTGCATCGTTGCCTTTCGGTGTGGGTATTCCTATTGCTGCGGGGGTTGTTGCTGCTATGATAGGCAGTTTTATCGCGCTAAAAGTCAAGGCATTTCAAGCGGTAGACCAACGATTCAGCGAGGGCGGCTTGATACCTAGCGAAAAGAATGGGGGTAGAAGCGACAAGCATGGGGGCAGGGGGCACAGGGTAGAGGACACAAATATCATATTGGGTGGCGGTGAATTTGTAATGAATGCAAAAGACACTGCCGAGCACCTCGATTTGATGGAGCGGATAAACGACGGAGAGTATGCAGGTGTTGATATTATACGGGCAATAGAGGCAAGCAAGAGCATAAATGCAAAAGTGGCAAAGTATCAAATTCAGATTCAGCAGCAACGCGAATTTGATTACTACAGAGCTATAAAGGATGCGGTTTCTTCTTGTGTGGAGCCATACCTAAAAGCTATTGTACAAAAGCCCTCCTATGCGCCAACGGATGACGGGTACATGGTTGCAAAGACCGATTTAAAAGGGAATAATACCGTGTCAATGATAAAAACAAAAAGGCATCGTAGTAACTATACTGCGATGCCAGAGCAATGAATATACCCCTTCTAAAACCATTTTATTAACTAAACCGAACAAATTTAACAAAAACATTTTAAATTCTAAACAAAATGAGCAACAAACTTTTCGACAAATTGTCGACGGATCAAAAGAGACGCGCTTCAAACATGATCCCAAACGACAAACAAAGCGGTAATTCTATCTATGCGCGGCAGCTGAAAAAGACAGGCGAATTGTCATTTGTATCGGTGCATCGGGATTTAATCGGTAAAGATTTGAATCCCAAAAATTCGGCTTATGATGTTCGCCAAGTCCCATCTAAAGAGGACGCGCTCGAAATGGCGGCAGCGTATATCATTCAAAAAGAGGGAGCCAAAGGCGATTTAGAGGCGGCAGAGGCTAAACTTATTCCAAAGCCCCAAGAAACCCCCGACGAAAATACAGCCCAAAACAACGCGCTGCTTTTGGAAATACAACGGCAAAAAGAAGAAATTGCAGCTATGCGGGACATGATTGCAGCTATGGGCACAACGCCTAAAGCGGGGCGCAAGCCGAAAACCGAAACCGAAAAGCGCGAAGTAAAGCCACAGGATACCGTCAACACGGAAGCACCCGACAAAGACGATGAGTAGATACTTTATGAAGCACAAAAAAAACGGGCTTTTGAGAGAGATCACCGAAAGCGAATACATCTCAAACCGTAAAAAAGTGCCATTTGTAAATAATTGGGATTTTTACGAAGAAAAGACCGATACCCGCCAAGCTGACAAGGTTATAAGCGACCAAAACACGGAAATTGCCGAGCTTTTGAAAGAAAAGCAGACCGACAAAAAACAGAAAGCGAAAAAATAATTGATTTTTTAACCTATTTTAATTATATTTGCAGAAATGGACAAAGCAGAAATGTCTATTACTGCTCTTTCAGCATTGATTGGAAAGAGCGCGGAAGCAACCAAAAAGCTGCTTCAAAAAGAGGACGGAACCGCCTTAGAGCCGTCAGAAATCGAATCCCGTGTCTTAGCTGCTGTTAATGAAAAAATCAAAACAGCTACTAAAAACGCAACCGACATAGCAACAAAAAACGCATCCGAAAAACGGGAGCGAAAACTTGCTGAAAAGTTCGGTATCGAAACGTACAACGATTTTGAAGACCTTGTCGAACAGGCTTCTAAAAAAGGCGCGGGTGCTGACCCCACCAAAGAATCAGAACAAGTGAAGCAATTAACTGAAAAGATCAATTTGCTGAACTCTGAAAACAAGAACCTGAAGAAAACCGTAGAGAGCGGAACGGCAGAATTAGCCAAAACCAAATCTACATTCAAACTTCAGCGCATGGTCGAATCCAAAGCACAAAAATTTAATTTGGACAATTTGCCCGAAGAAGTCCGAGCAGCTTATATGGACACTATTGTCGCATCCATTAACGGAACCAAAGAGGATAACGGGGCTTTGTACCTTTTGAATCAGGACGGGTCGGTAATGGTTGACGAAAATAGCAACTCGGTTACATTGGATTCTTGGATGGATAAAAAATTCTCTCATTTCGGAGTACGCAACCCCAACGGAGGCGGAAACGGTACGCCAAATCCCAACGGAGGCGGCGGCGGTGGCAGTAATGTAACCAAATACGGAAAAGAATTTTTATCCAACCACTCGGAGGTGATGACTAAAAACAGACAGTTGATTGCCGAAGGGAACAGAGCGGAGGCTCAGAATCTTTTGAACCAATACAATGAGCACGTAGGGTCTGGCAAAAAGTAGCCGATTTTTTAAAATTTACTTACCTCCTTTATTATGGCTAATGATTTTTCAGCATCAATTTTGCCTAGTGCGATAATGTCGTTCGAGCAGATGATGGGTACTAAAATTTCTGTACTGTCGCCCAAGACATCGGAAAAGCCCGTTACTGCCGTAGCCGCACTATCCAACCAAACGGCTCGCGTTTTCCCTCAATTTAGCAGAGCAAACGACGGGCGTTACATTTGCACATCTTACAAGGTGGCATTTATCAAGTCCAACCAAAACACGGTAGATTCGGGGCAGGCACTAGCCGATGTCCCGTGCGCTATTGTTGGGGCGCAAGATGCAGACACCGACACGGTAGAATACGCCCCCAATCGTATTTTTGCGCGGGATATTAATTTCGAGGCTAAATACTGTAATAACGCCGTAGATTTTGCAACCGTTTTCCGTCAAATGGTGATGGAGAAGATGCACGAGATCGCGCTGTCTATCAATCAGTACATTATTGGGCAACTTTTGTTAAACGTCCAAACGCCCGTCAATACCGCCACATACGGCACAGGTATCGTCGGATCTGCCGTTGAATACGCTCAGGCGGACTTGATTGATCCGGCGAAACAACAAAGCCGGCTGTCAGACTTTATGCTGTTGGCGAATTTGGAGCGGCTGGCAACGCCGTACATGATTCACGGTCTTAACTTTGGGACATACGGCATTGATGCGCGATTCAACGCCGCAAACGATGACCAACGGTCGCAAAACCTCGCATTACTTGGCTCTAATAGTTATTTTGATTGGCATGGGTTTGGTGTAAGCCGTGCGAACATCCCCTATACGTCGCTTTTGATTGACCCCAATGCAACGGTGTTTTTGTTGGGCAACTCTTACGATGTGATGCCTGTAACTCACAAAGACCCCCTAAACACAACCGTTTGGTCTATGCCTTTGACGTATGTAGGTGCTTCGGGGGTATTGGAAACGCTCATGTATCGCGGCGCAGACGGCAACATGGCTCCCGTGATGGCTGACATCCGAGCGCAATATTCTTGCTTGCAGGGAGGGGCTGGTAATGGTATGGCTTCTTACGACAATTTGAAATTTGAAATTAGCGTGAAAGCTCAATTTGCAACAACCCCGAACAACGGCACACACACCGGTATCGTTCGAGTAAACGCTGTATAAAATGGAGTGCCTAAAGTACGTCGTTGGATTGACAAACACCGCTTGCCCTTGCTTTGATCACGGCAAGCCTGTTGATTACAATACTACCCAAAGCGGTTTGTATGTTTCCGACATACTGCCTATGAACCTAACAGACCAAGCGGGAGACTGCGAGCAGGGGAGTGTTTGGGATATTCTTGATAGGGCACGTACTTTGGGCATTTCTTCATTTTTGGCAGATTTGGCGGTATTTTATAGCTCAAAGAAGACGTACCGATTTGCCCCATTAAAGGGATTTGTTGGAGACTTCAAAACAAGCACTCATTTATTGCCTGTTTTTACGGGTGGCTGGATGGGTTACAAAATAAAGCCAAAAAGAATAAAAGGCGGCGTTATAACGATCAATGGCGTTGATTTGAACCTGCAATCCCTTTCGGTTCCAACATCTGTACCGGTTCACATTTATAGCAGCCAAAACCTAACGACCCCAATAGCCACCACGACGGCAAATATCACCACAAACGGCGTTTGGACTGCTGCGGATTTTAGTTCGCCCGTGTCGCTATCTCTCAGCGATACCGACTCAAACGGCTACTATTATGCGGACGACGATTTGTGTTTTTATGTGCTTTATCAAATGCCTTTGGGCGGTAGGTATGCCAACAACTTGATAAACGATCCTTCGGGTTGCGGTAGTTGCGGGACTTCACAGTCGGCTAAAAAACACCCTTTTTCGGAATACGGAACCGCAACAGGTATAGAGGCGCAAAACGTGGCAGACGTAGAAAGCATCGGAAATTCTAGCGGGTACGCCTACGGTATGCGCTTGCGCTTGGAGGCGGGATGCAATGCGACTGCATGGCTTTGCAATGTGTCGTATAGCGCAGAAGCTACGGGCGCGGGGCAGTACTTGGACGTTGGCAGAATGATTGCCCACACCCTGCAAAGGGCGATTGCGATACAGGCTTTGAATGCTATTATTTTGAGTGGAAATATAAACTCAATATTGATTTTGGAGGGGGAAGCTATCCGCGCACTCAAAAACTCCTTACAAAAACAATATTTGGAAAACTTGGCATGGATAGCAGATAACACGCCGCAAAGCCTCACCGACTGCTACGAATGTAAAACAACTATTTTTTTAGGCAATTTAAAAGTGTAGGATATGGCAGACAATGTATTTATAGCCTTGCAAAACTGCGCGGCGGGTCAAATGTTGGTGGTACCTAACCACGACGTAGACTGCCCACCCGAACTAGCACTATCAGAGGTGCAGCGTATTGTAATTTCAGACCTCGCCAATAACCAAGCAATCTACCCTGTGGATTGGACAGTTACAGGGGCTGGCGGATGGGCTGACGTGTTAGACAATACCGTTGCATCGGGAAAGTGCCATTATTTTTATGGGAAAGGGTCTTTGGCGCAAGCAGACCCCGAAGAAACACTAAGGGCAGCTAACCGAAAAAGCTATGGCGAAAGTCAATACACATTGACTTTTAGCATAGACTCAAGCGAACAGCAAGTGTATGATCAATTGCAATTTTTTGAATCTTCGCCCGCAAATTTGCGCTTGTGGTTTGAGACTATTGGCGGCTATCTGTTTGGAAGTCCGACGGGAATTATTTGTAATATCAAAAGGACTCCTATGAACTTAGCAGAGGGCGAAAACGCCAAAGAGATTCACCAAATTATTTTGGGCTGGAAAGCACGGATGCGCCCCCTTCGTATAGCCAGCCCCCTACCGTAACGGCTCGTTTCCTTTCATTTGTTTTTTTGCCCGCGCCGCGCCATGCGCGGTAGCGGGTTTTTAATTTTGAAACATGATAACACGTATAGAACTATTAGAAAACAATATGATTGCCTTTAGGGATTCCTTTGGCAACGCCGTAATAACCACGCCTCGAAACTGCGACGCTCGTATTTTCAATCGAAACGGAACAGACGGACTTATACAGGTGTCCCGTGCCGGAAAAGACGTTGCAGGGTTCCTTGCTTCGCATATAGCCCAAATTCAAGTACAACCAACCCCCCCGATAGTAAGCAGTTGGACGGCGGATCAGCTTTTGGAGACATTGCTTACGGACTTTTTTCGCGGGTGATACATCAGGCGGAGGCGGCGCAACGAATTATTTGGGGTCGCTCGCATCGTCCCCCGTTTCGGGTTCTGCGGGAGATTACTATTATCATTCTACTACTGGTGAATTTGTGCAATATGATGCCACTCGCTCAAAATGGCTTTCTGTAAAAGCTGAAAGGATTCAATTTTCAAGAACGGGGGCGGTGGGCAATGCAACTCCTTTGCAAGTTGGGAGTGTAGTAATGTCGGTAACAGGGGCGGTTGTTGGAATTGTTGCGCCTTATGATTGCACAATCGTAGGGATAGAATGCAGCAGAGCGAACACGGAGGCGACGGCACAAATAAGCGTTTATCTAAACAATGTAATTGCATCCCCCGTAATTGCGCTTGCTTTTGGAGCGGCGACGGCAGTTGTAAATTTATCAGCAAATGCCGATGTAGCCGCATCGAATGTTTTGGGCGTTCGGGTGGTTGGCGGGGCAGCTGCTCAGGCATTAAACCCTATTGGTTCACTATTGATAAAACGCCGCTATTAATGTCTATATCAATTAAAAATATATCGGGTGCTAATATCGTTTGGTCGGGTGGTCTGCTTTTGGACGGTCTGACAAATGCGGGGGAGTTGCAAAACGCAACCTCTTACAACTGCCAAAATACGTGGTTTGACATTATACAAGACCCCGTTTTATACGCCGCTGTTTCAGCCGACCAAATGGAGGTTTATATAGATGCGGTGCTAGTGCCTAAATTCTCTATGATTGGATACATGACGCAACCGAACGGAGGGGCTTCGCTTCGCGGCAATGTATCCTATTCGCCCCCGTTTCTTATAGCAGCAGCATTTGCAGGTACAAACAACGACTACGCATTACCCAATACCAATACATCGCATTTCCGTATAGGCGGAACCGCTACGATAACAGGATTTGTGCCTATATCTACAAGCTTGGCTCAGGAGCTAATATTTACAGTTGTTAGCGGCTCTATTACATTCTCAAACGAAAGCGTAAGCAGCGCGGCACAAAACAGAATGAGTTTGGGAGCTAGTGCCATCATCACGACAGGAAATTCATTGAGATTAAAGTACAACCCGCCAACTACCCGTTGGATAAAACAGTAAAAAATGGCTAAAATTTATCTTTTCAAAGAATCCGAAGGGACGGGCGTTGTTTGCTTTTATAGCGAAACAAGACCCGCCAACACTATAAATATCGGCGAATTGGACGGGGAGGTAATACCGACCGATAGAAACGAATTTATAATGCTTTCCGATGTATCCGACATCATATCAGCAAGAAACAGCGTGTCGGTAGGTTATAAGGTTTGGCGCGACGGTCTAAAAACAGCCGTTGCATACATAGGTCAGCAGCACCCGCAATTAGGAATGACAGACGAACAAGCCGGAATGGATTGGCTACTGTCAAATGACACCGAAGCAGCCGCATTAGCAGCAGAACACAATATCGGAACCGGTTCGCAAATCGTTAGCTCTATAACCGCATTCAAAGATAGGGAAAACGCAAGCTATGCCTATTTGTGCGAGCTTAGGGGCGTTCCAAATTCTGTTAGAAAGGCTAGGAGCTTGATGTTAGAGGCTGCGTTTTGGGCTGCTTGTAAATCGGTGCTTATAGAGGTCGCCCCGTCTGTTTTTGTGTCGCTTCCTCAGCTTGTTTTGATTGATTTGGCAGCGGCAACACCTGCGGCGGCAGGCGAGCTTACTACTTCTTTTTTAGACCTGTATGAAGATAAGGGACTGGTAGGTGTTTGCGACGGCGACGGAACGACGGGTGTTGGCGATTATCTGCTAAGTCAGGCAGGGTCTAGGTTTGCCGGCAATGGTTTTTTAGAGAGATATGGCGCATTGTCCCCTGCGTTTGACGGGGGTACAATGGAGGACTTTAGAGATTACGTCGTGTCTATATTGCGTATTGGTGTACCAAACGAGGTTACTATATTATGAGAGTAACGGGAACAAGCGGGGGTGCGTTCTATATACGTGCCCTCGCCAACGCCGTATTTTTGTCAGATAGCGTTTTTGGATATAAGGCTGGAGCGTATATCGGAACATCGAGCGGCGCGATAATTTCTTTTGTTGCGAGCGTTTTAGGAGTTAAAAAGATGTGGGCGGCAGCGCAAAGCATAAACCCATTGGAAGCGATAAGCGGATCGCCTTTTGATACAGACGGCAATGTTACGATATGGGCAAAGGCTCGTGCCGTATTTGGAGGGTTTCCTGTAAAGCAGTCCGTAACACCTATACTGCAAAAAATTGTAACTAAAGGAGATTTTGAAGCGTGGAAAAGACGGAGCGGAGCCGCAAAATGTTTTATAACTACTGCTAATTTAGACAAAGGTAAGCGGTGTATTATCAATTTGGCAGAATGCAGTTACTCGGATGCGTTTTTGTGGATAGAGGCATCGTGCGCCATGCAGAAAATAGTAAAACCCGTTCTTTGCCCCGATGACTGCTATCATTGGGACGGAGGGCAGTACGACCACAACCCGACGCATTGCATTTTTGAAAAATTGGAAGTTTCGCAAGTTCTTAGCGTCAATTCTCGCCCTGAGCATTGGGAGCCAAAGGAGCGCAACATGAAGGGCGTGGGGCTTTTTGGCTGCATCGGAAGAGATGAAGAATTGGGAAGCGTAGAAAAAGCGAACAATGACCGTTTGCAACTGTTGGATAATTGCAGAAAGTCAGGGATAAATCCGATAGAGGTGTTTATAGAAAGGGTATTGAAGCACCCATACGACGCAAGCGATGAGGGACAGGCAATGGCAGTAAAAGCGGCAGAAATTGGAGTTGCAGCAGCATTTAAAAAACACGAACAAAACACATAGGTCTTATGGCTACCGATGTCGCAAAGGTCAAAAAATTAATAGATGGCAGGGTGTCATTTTTGGACGCTTCAGATGTGGAGATTGCCACATTTTACGAATTGTCGCAGGTTAGACCGATGCGAGACGCGCAAGGGCTTCAAATAGTAAGCAGTAGCACGGGGGCTGTCGTTGTGCTGTATCCGTCAAAATTGACTCACTATATCTTAGACCCCGCCCCGCAAGTCGCATATACCGGCACATTGTCGGAATGGTTGTATCTGCTTACTTCGGTATTTTTCCCTGTTCGCCATAAAATAGGGGTCGGTGATGAAATATTGGACGATTCCAATATTATGAGCGGAGGAGGCAGTTTAAAAGACGCTTTGAACGCAATTAATAGCGGCAGCGCAATTGGTAGCTTTATCGGTCTGGTAGCATTCAATGGAGAGATAACGCCAACAATATCAGCAAATACAAATAATTTTAACCCCGTTGGCTTATCTTCGGCAAATGTTATAAGTTTCACAGTTACAGGCAATAGAAATTTGACGGGGATACAAGCTCCATCACCCGTCACAAATCAGGTTCTTTTTTGCCACATAGCATCGGGCGGTCAGCTTCATTTGGTAAATTCAAGCCCGCTAAGTTTGGCGGCGAATAGATTTGACATAAACGGAAGCGAGACATTTCAATCAAAAGAATCTTTTATTCTTGTGTATTCTACTACGGTTTCAAGATGGAGGCTTTACGCAATATACCAATAGCACACTAACACCCTTTAATATGTATGGAGATATTTTATTAACAATCGGAACCACCGCTCTAATAATATGCGCCTTGCTATTGCTTCATATTGTAATAGTTTCTTTTGTTACGCCGCTTCTTGAGGCTTACAGCAACAGAAAGACCAAAGAGCGACACGATTGGGAAGCAGAGCAAGAAAAGCAAATAAGGGGCATTTTTGAAAGGCTGGAGGCACTCGAAAAAATTATTAAAAAAAATGGAGGCAGTAATCAAACACCGTAAAAAAATGATAGCTGTATTAATGCTATTATTCATTGGGGTTTCTTGTATGTTCGCTGGAGAGTATATGCGTAGCGAACCAAACGGAGAGAGCAGGATGTATTCGTCAAAATGATAAAAGCCCCGCACTTGCGGGGCTTTTGCATTAATACATAGAGTTTATGTAGTCTATTATTTTTTGTACTGCGTTGTTGATTGCTTCTGTATCTGAAAGTTCGTACATTTCCCTGTATACAGATAATGTTACTCTTTCTTTATCCTGTTCGGTATATCTGAACCCCGAAACACGACCTTCGCAGTCGACAAAATGAATACGACCATCACCGTCTCTCACTTCGGGAGAGATTAATAAACCTTGGTTTGTCCACACGTGGAAAAACGCGACGATTGCGTCCCCGTTTTCGCTTTTCGTGTGAATTTCATAGACTTTCATGTTTTTCATCGCTTTGTTTTTTGTCATGAAAAAGCCGTCCGCTAAAGCCTTTTCGATAGCCAGCCGCTTTGTCGTTGTTTCTGTGTCGCCCAAGTATTGAAAAGAAATAATATTTGTTTTTGTTGGTCTGTTATTTGCATGGTTTATGTATTTTGATTCTACTATTTTA